>ERZ887849.4173-NODE-4173-length-10327-cov-8.377629_pt1 | contig 10327 bp, 8 predicted proteins | sample MGYA00521267_ERZ887849 | MGnify/ENA primary metagenome ERZ887849 (study PRJEB32303, sample SAMEA104408601) | aquatic metagenome | biome: Brackish water; feature: Pelagic; material: water | place: Baltic Sea | collected 2014-06-06T16:11:00 | depth 2,863 m ... | reverse complement strand
ATTTAGATCCATCAAAAACAGATTATAAAAAGGTCAAAAAAATTATAAAAGACCATGATATTAAAAATGATTCTATAAAACTAGTTTTACCAGGAAGAGTGTCAGGATGGAAAGGGCACAACGTTGCTATCGAGGCTATGGCACACTTAAAAGATAAATCCAGTAATGACTTTGAATTAATATTTGTTGGTCCTGCAGATAATTTAAAGCTAAAAAATAATTTGTTACAAAAGATAAGTGAATTAAAGCTTGAAAACTGTGTTAAATTTGTTGGGCCATCAAAAGAAATGAATCTAGTTTATTCATTAGCTGATATTGTTTTATCCTGTTCAACAGATCCAGAGGCATTTGGAAGAATACCAGTAGAGGCACAGGCAATGGGCAAAGTCATTATTGCTTCCAACCATGGTGGGCACACAGAAACTATTATTAATGGCTTATCCGGTTTTTTATATTCTCCTTTAAGCTCAGAAGAGTTAGCCAACTTAATTATTAAGACAATATCTAGTGAGATATATTTAGAAGATCAATATAGAATTAAAAGACGTCAAATTATATTAGATAAATTTACAGATCTAAACATGTGTAAAAAAACATTAGAAGTTTACAATAAAGTTTTAAGGTTAAAATGAGTAATAATATACTCATTATCAAGCATGGAGCATTAGGAGATCTCATTCAAATTACGAATGCGCTAAAATCTATTAGGCATAAGTATCCAGAGAGCAAAATTACTCTTTTGACAGATATCAAGTTCAAATTTTTTTCTGATAGAATAATTTTTATAGATGAAATTATCTATGAAAATAGGCCATCTTTTTTAAGAATAGATGAATGGCTAACAATAATATTAAAAATTGCTAGAAGAAATTTCAACATAGTATTTGATTTACAAAACTCTGATAGAACTTCAGTTTACTATTTTTTTATAAGATTGTTTAACTCTAAAGTTATATGGTCTGGTAATCGTAAGGGTGGGAAATACAAATATCATCCTAAAAATTTTGAAAGTGTTCCTATTAAAGACAGAATAAAAAATCAGCTAGCATTAATGAATATTGAGATTTATGATAATCCAGATATTAGTTGGATGCTGAATAAAAATATAATTAATCTACCCAACAATGACTTTGTTATCTTATTGCCTGGATCATCTTTAGAACATAAGCACAAAAGGTGGCCAGCAGAAAAATTTGCAGAATTGGCTAATCATTTAAAAGAAAGAAATATAGATTCTATAATACTAGGACAATCTCATTCTGAAGGTGAAGAACTTAAAAAGATTAAACTGCTAGCTCCAAAAATTATAGATTTTTCAAATCAAGATTTAGATTGTTTAGCAACTACCGCAAGCAAAGCGATAGGAGCAATTGGAAATGATACGGGTCCAACATTTATTGCAGCGGCCGCAGGTTGTCCAATTACTTGGCTACTTTCGAGTCATACTGACCCCAATATTACTCAACTTCTTGGATCTAAAGTTAATACCTTAAAAAAAGACAACATTAGTGATATTACTACTGATGAAGTTAAGAATAACCTTGCTTTAAGAGACTAATATGCATAATAAATATTTTTATGGATCAGACTAAGTTAGAACTTATAAGGCACGATGCGGCACATGTTATGGCAATGTCAGTTCAAGAGTTGTATCCAGAAACTAAAGTTACTATTGGACCAGTTATAGAAAATGGCTTCTTTTATGATTTTTCAAGAGAAGTGCCATTTACTAACAAAGACTTAATTAAAATAGAGAAAAAAATGAAGGAAATTGTTAATCGCAATGTTCCAGTTACATTTAAAGTTGTTTCTAGAGAAGAGGCTATAGATATTTTTACTAAAATTGGTGAAAATTACAAAGTTGAGATTATCGATTCTATTCCTAAAGATGAAGAAATTAAGATTTATTATCATGGAGAATGGTTTGATTTATGTCGTGGACCACATTTAAGTTCTTCAGGTGAAATTGGCAAAGCTTTTAAGCTAACTAAAGTTGCAGGTGCATATTGGCGTGGAGATTCAAACAATGAAATGTTACAAAGAATATATGGAACTGCATGGGAGACTCAAGAAGAACTAGATAGTTATCTTTTAAGATTAGAAGAGGCAGAAAAAAGAGACCATAGAAAACTTGGCAAAGAATTAGACTTATTTCATTTTCAAGAAGAAGCACCTGGTGCAGTATTCTGGCATCCAAAAGGCTGGACACTTTTTCAAAATCTTATTAACTATATGAGAAAGCGACAAGACGATGCTGGATATCATGAAATTAATACTCCTGACATAATGGATAAATCTTTATGGGAACTTTCTGGTCACTTAGAAAAATTTGGTGACAACATGTTCACTACAGAAGCAAAAGAAAATAGAGTTTACGCTCTTAAGCCAATGAACTGTCCGGGGTGTGTCCAGGTATACAAATGGGGCATGAAAAGTTATCGAGATCTCCCATTGCGCGTGTCTGAATTTGGTAAAGTTCATAGATATGAACCATCAGGTGCATTACATGGATTAATGAGAGTTAGAGCATTTACTCAAGATGATGCACATATTTTTTGTACTGAAGAACAAGTGACTGAAGAAAGTAAAATTGTATGTGACTTAATACTAAGCATTTATAAAGATTTTGGTTTTGAAAAAATATCAATTAAGTTTTCTGACAGACCTGAAAAAAGAGTTGGTAGTGATGAAATTTGGGATAAATCTGAATTAGCACTCAAAAAGGCAGTTGAAGCTACTGGACTTGATTATACTTATAATCCTGGTGAAGGAGCCTTTTATGGGCCTAAACTAGAATTTATTCTTAGAGATGCAATTGGAAGAGATTGGCAGTGTGGCACGCTTCAGGTTGACTTAAACATGCCAGAGAGACTAGGTGGAACTTTTATTGGTGAAGATGGTCAGAAACATCATCCTGTAATGTTACATAGAGCGTTGTTTGGTTCTCTTGAGAGGTTTACTGGAATTCTATTAGAGCATTATGCTGGAAAATTACCCTTGTGGCTAGCTCCAGTCCAAGCTGTTGTAGCCCCAATTACATCTGAAATAGACCCATATGCTAAAGAAATTTTTGATGAACTTAAACTAAATGGTGTCAGAGTTAATCTTGATACAAGAAATGAAAAAATCAATTATAAGATAAGAGATAATTCATTGCAAAAAATTCCTTATATGTTGATTGTTGGGAAACAAGAGCAAGAAAATAAATCAATATCAATTAGACAGTTTGGATCAAAAGATCAGGAAATAATTAAATTTGATAATTTGACTGATTTTTTTGAAAAAAAATGTATGATGCCGACTAACTAGAGAAATATAGGAGCTTAAAATAGCAACACTTAAAAAAAATAATAGATATAATTCTAAACCTAAAGAACCAAAAGTCCGCGTTAACGAAAGAATCACATCAGATACAGTTAGACTCATTGATGAAAAAGGTGAGAACATCGGCATTGTAGATATAGCTGATGCTTTAAGCAAAGCTGATACTGCTGGCTTAGATCTTGTAGAAATATCACCCAATGTAAAGCCACCTGTATGCAAAATTCTTGATTTTGGAAAATATAAATATGAAGCCCAAAAAAAAGCTAGTGTAGCTAAGAAAAAGCAAAAAGAGACTGTATTAAAAGAGATTAAAATGCGACCTGGAACTGATGTTCATGACTATAATTTTAAGGTTAAAGCGGCTCAAAAATTTATTACATTAGGCGATAAAGTTAAATTTACGATTAGATTTAAAGGACGTGAGTTTCAAAACCATGACCAGGCAAAAGAATTAATGGGACGTATTAAAGAAGATATGCTGTCTGTAAGCAAAATTGAGCAAGAGCCAAAACTTGAAGGTCGCCAATATTCAATGATTTTTACAGTTAATTAAGCTGATATTGCCCAAATTAAATATTTTGCTTTTTTTATAACAAGACGTTATAACCCTCAGTTCCGAGATAAATATGACAAAATTAAAAACTAAAAAAGCAGCCGCTAAAAGGTTTAAGGTTACCGCATCAGGTAAAGTTAAGTCTTATCAGGCCGGAAAAAAGCATGGCATGATGAAGCGCACAAATTCACAAATTCGAAATCTACGAGGTACAACAATACTTTGTGATGCAGATGCTAGAATTGTTAAAAAATTTCTACCGTATAGTTAGAAGAGGAAAAAATGGCTAGAGTTAAAAGAGGAGTTACTACACACGCAAAACACAAAAAAGTTATTAAACAAGCTAGTGGATTTCGTGGTCGTAGAAAAAATACATTTAAGGTTGCTAAGCAAGCTGTAGAGAAATCTATGCAGTACGCTTATCGTGACCGCAAAGTTAAAAAAAGAGACTTTAGAAGACTTTGGACTCAGAGAATTAATGCTGGTGCTCGTGAACTAGGCTTGTCTTACTCATTATTCATTAATGGGCTTAAAAAATTAGAAATTAGCCTTGATAGAAAAATGTTAGCTGATTTAGCGATGCATGAACCGAATGCTTTTAAACACTTAGTTGAAAAAGTTCAGTCTTCAGCTAAATAATAATAATTATTCTCACTTAAATTTCACATTACTATTACGGACTTTGACCAAATCTGTTATTCTTGACATATTATGAGCAATCTAAACTCAATTAACAAAAATATAGAATTAGAAAAAAAATCAGTTAAAGATTCTGAGACTCTAGAAAAAATGAGACTAAAATTTCTAGGCAAAAAAGGTGAAATCACTCTGCTTATGAAAGATTTAGGCAAGATGAATCCTGAGGAAAGAAAAGCTAAGGCGGAAGAGCTTAATAAGATTAAGGATAGTGTTAACAATTTTATAAATTCAAAATCAGATGAGTTTGAAGATGAGCTAATGTCAAATCAATTGGCATCAGAAAAACAAGACCTTACACTAGATTCAAAAATATCTGATGGTAGAATTCATCCTATCACTCAAGTAATTGACGAAGTAATTGCAATATTTACAGATTTAGATTTTTGTGTTGCTGAGGGACCAGAAGTTGAAACTGACTATAATAATTTTACAGCCTTAAATACATCTAAAAACCATCCTGCACGTCAAATGCATGATACTTTTTATGTTAACTCAGAAACAGACGGCATGTTAAATGTTTTAAGGACACATACATCTCCAGTTCAAATAAGAAGTATGCTTGAAGGCAAACCACCATTCAGATTGATAGCCCCTGGTAAGACATATAGGTGTGACAATGATCAAACACATACACCAATGTTTCATCAAGTCGAAGGACTAGTAATTGATAAGACAAGTAATATGGGACATCTTAAGGGATGTTTAGAAACTTTTCTGAAAGAATTTTTTGAAACCGATACTCCTAAAATGAGATTTAGACCAAGCCACTTTCCATTTACTGAGCCATCTGCTGAAGTTGACATAGGTTATCGTAAAGATGGGAATCAAATTATTATTGGAGAAGGAGATAGTTGGCTAGAAATTTTAGGCTGTGGAATGGTTCATCCAAATGTTTTAAAAAATGTTAATATTGATCCAGATGAGTATCAGGGCTACGCATTCGGTGTTGGCATTGAAAGATTGGCAATGCTGAAATATGGAATTAGTGATCTTAGAACATTTTATGACAACGACCTTAGATGGTTAAAACATTTTGGTTTTATTCCGTTAGATATACCCTCTATTTCTGGGGGGCTTAGTCGATGAAATTTACAATTAGTTGGCTGAAAGAGCATCTGGAAACAAAAGCTTTGAATGAAGAAATAATTAATAAATTAACTGCTATTGGCCTTGAAGTTGAGGAAGTACAAGATGCAAGTGCTCTTTATGGTGATTTTTTAATTGCTCAAGTTGTCGATGAAGAGAAACATCCCAATGCAGATAAACTTAAGTTATGTAAAGTTGATATAGGCAGCAAAGTTATTGATGTCGTTTGTGGAGCACCAAATGTAGTAAAGGGCATGAAGGTAGTTTACGCACCACCAGGTGCAGTTATACCTGTTAATCAAATGAAGCTTAAGGTAGCAAAAATTCGTGGAGTAGAATCGTCGGGTATGCTGTGTTCAGAATATGAACTTGGTATTTCAGACTCACATGATGGTATTATTCATATGCCAGAGAATAGTAATGTTGGTGGTCTTTATATAGATCAAATGAATCTCAATGATGTAATGATTGAAATTGGTATCACTCCAAATAGACAGGACTGTTTAGGCGTTTATGGAATAGCAAGAGACCTTGCCGCTGCAGGAATAGGAGAGCTAAAGGAAATAGAGCTACCAAAATTTAAAACGGTTGGTAAAAGTCCAATAAATATTTTGTTTGAAGAAACGCCTGATCAAAAAAAATATTGTTCAGCATTCGGTAGTCGTTACATAAAAAATGTTAAGAATTGTGAAAGTCCACAATGGCTTAAAGACAAAATTAGTTCGATTGGACTTAAGCCAATATCTGCTTTAGTAGATATTACCAATTACATACTATTTGACTACAATCGACCCTTACATGTTTATGATGCTGACAAGATTTCAGGAGATATTGTAATTAGATCTGCAAAAAAAGATGAAAAATTTTTAGGACTTGATGATAAGGAATATACTTTAAGTGAAGGTATGTGTGTAATAGCAGATGAAAAGCAACCTTTGGGCTTAGGTGGAATTCTTGGTGGCAGTCTATCTGCCTGTAGCACTAATACAACAAATGTGCTTTTAGAGTCAGCTTTGTTTATTCCAGCAAATATAGCTAGTACAGGAAGAAAGCTGTTTATAGATAGTGACGCTCGCTACCGCTTTGAGCGAGGAGTGGACTCAAATTCTTTAAATATTGGCTTAGATAGAGCGGTTAACTTAATCCAAGAAATTTGTGGTGGAGAAATTAGTGAGTCTCATATTTGTGGCACAATACCTAATAATGAACATATCATTTCCTTCGATCTCTTGAAAAATACTAATCGACTTGGAGTAGAAATAGATCAATCTGAAATTGAAAGCATGCTAAAAAAACTTGGTATCAAAACTACAAGTAAAAAAGATAATTTAATCTGTACGATTCCATCGTGGCGACATGATATTCATGGAGAAGCTGATTTAAGTGAGGAAGTAATTAGACTTAAAGGGTTTGATGCAATTCCAGTCTTACCAGTACGTACTGAAAAAAAAATAAATGAAAAAATACTTAGTGATTCATATAAAAATACTCTTAGATCCAAAAGATTTCTTGCCCATAGAGGAAGCAATGAATTAATAACTTGGTCATTTACATCGTCAAAAGATTCAAAATTCTACATTGATGATCAAAAACTAGAAATTCAAAATCCAATATCCGAAGAACTTGATATTTTAAGACCTAGTCTTATTCCAAATTTAATAAATGCAGTTAAAAAAAATAGTAGTAGAGGCTTTGAGAGTTTCTCCTTATTTGAAGTCGGTAATCAATTCTTTTCAGATCAATCAGGTGATCAAAAAAATATTGCATGCGGACTAAGGGCTGGAATAAAATTTGAAAAAAGCTGGCGCACTGAAAAAACTCATTATGATACTTATGATGTCAAAGATGATATTTTAACATTGATTAATCATCTTATCCCTCAAAATAAAAAAATTGAAATTAATGCTGGTGCTCCTAAGTGGTATCACCCTGGTAGGTCTGCAACAGTTATGCTTAATAAAAAGACAGTACTAGGATATTTTGGTGAATTGCATCCAAAAATAATGAAGTTTTATAAAATAAAAAGTCGTATTTCAGTCTTTGAATTATTTTTAGATGAAGTGCCAAGTAAATTAAAAAAAACAACTAATAAAGAAAATTATATAGTTAGTGACTTTCAGGCAGTTGATCGTGATTTCGCGTTCACCATAGATAAAGAAATAGAAGGTAAGATTTTAATTAATTTGGCTCTAAAAGCTGACGAGAAATTAGTTAAAAATGTTGAAATATTTGATGTTTTTGAGGGTGAGTCTATTGGAATTGATAAGAAATCTCTGGCTATTAAAGTTACATTACAGGCATTTGATCGCACATTAAATGAAACAGAAATACAAGAAGTCAGTGCAAAAATTGTTGATACAATCCAGCAAAAAACTGCTGGTGTTGTTCGCTCTTAGTTATTAAAACTAGCATATCATGAAACCACTAAACCATATTAGAAATTTTTCTATCATTGCACATATTGATCATGGTAAATCAACTTTAGCCGACAGGCTAATTCAATTTTGTGGAGGTCTAGCTGACCGCGAAATGAAAGAACAAGTTCTCGACTCCATGGATATTGAAAGAGAAAGAGGAATTACTATAAAGGCACAAACTGTAAGACTTGTTTATAAAGCTAAAGATGGAAACGAATATATTCTTAATATTATTGATACTCCAGGCCATGTAGATTTTAGTTATGAAGTCAATAGATCACTATCAGCATGTGAAAGCTCATTACTAGTTGTTGACGCAAGTCAGGGTGTCGAAGCACAAACTCTAGCTAATCTATACCAAGCAGTTGAAAATGATCATGTAATTATACCAGTATTAAATAAGATAGATTTACCAGCTGCGGATCCCGAAAGAGTAAAAGAACAAATAGAAAATATTTTGGGAATTGATACTGAAAATGTTCTAGAGATATCTGCAAAATCTGGAATAGGCATTGAAGATGTTCTTGAGTGTGTAGTAGCAAATTTTAGTCCACCACAAACATCAGAGACTGAAGATGGCTTGAAGGCAATGTTAGTTGACAGTTGGTATGATAGTTATTTAGGAGTAGTTATCTTGGTTAGAGTTATTAATGGCTCTATAAAAAAAGGCATGGAAATTAAATTTCATGCTGCTAATAGTAATCATATTGTTGAGCGAGTTGGTTATTTTTCACCAAAAATGACTGAGTCTAATGAAATCAATGCGGGTGAATTAGGTTATATAACTGCAGCAATCAAAGAAGTTGCAAAAACTAAAGTGGGTGACACCATCATGCTTGCTAAAGATAAAAAAACTCAGCCCTTACCTGGATTTAAGCCCAGTCAGCCCGTTGTGTTTTGTGGTCTTTTTCCTTCTAATGCTGCCGAATTTAAGTTTCTTCGTGATTCTCTTGGTAAATTAAAATTAAATGACTCAAGTTTTCATTATGAGCAAGAAACCTCAGCAGCTTTAGGTATGGGTTTTAGATGTGGCTTTTTAGGACTACTTCATCTTGAAATTGTAGTTGAAAGACTAGATAGAGAATTTGACATTGACCTAATTACCACTGCACCAAGTGTTATCTATAATATTGAAATGGTTGATGGAAAAAAAATTGAACTTCATAATCCAGCAGATATGCCAGAAGCTATATTAATCAAAACCATTTCAGAACCTTGGATCAAAGCTACTATAATTTCACCAGAAGAATATTTAGGTACCATAATTAGTTTATGTGAGGACAAGAGAGGAGTTCAATCAGAATTATCATATTCAGGATCAAGAGTAATATTAATATATAACTTACCTTTAAACGAAATTGTGTTTGATTTTTACGATAGATTAAAATCTATTTCAAGTGGCTACGCTAGTTTTGATTATGAAATTGATAATTATAATGAAAGTGATTTAGTTAAGTTAAGTGTCTTAGTTAACGCTGAACCAGTTGATGCTCTTTCAATGATAGTGCACAGATCAGTTTCAGAAAAAAAAGGTAGAGGTGTTTGTGAAAAACTAAAAGAGTTAATTCCAAGACATCAGTTTGCTGTTCCAATCCAAGCTGCAATTGGCGGAAAGATTATTGCTCGTGAAACTGTTAGTGGATTTAGAAAAAATGTTATTGAAAAAATTCATGGTGGTGGTGCTACTGATAGAAAGAGAAAATTATTAGATAAACAAAAAAAAGGTAAGAAGCGAATGCGTTCATTTGGTAAGGTTGATATTCCTCAAGAAGCATTTATTGCCGCTCTAAAAGTAGAGTAATAAGATTTGGAAAGGTGGCCGAGTGGTTGAAGGCGCACGCTTGGAAAGCGTGTATGCGGGTGACCGTATCGAGGGTTCGAATCCCTTCCTTTCCGCCAAAAAAAATTAAAAGAATAATTAAGAATAAATATGAAAAAAAACTTAGCTTACTCTGTTATTTTATTAATCTTCATTATTTTAATTTATTATTTTTCTAAAAGTAATGTAAATGATCAATCCAATATAAATATTAATGATGAAATTTCTCCAACAGTAATTGCCCTTTATCAAAATAATTGTGCGTCTTGTCATGGATTAAAGCTACAAGGGCAAAATGGTTGGAAATCAAAACTTGATGAAGATGGACATCGTTTAGCTCCACCATTAAATGGAAGTGGACATACATGGCATCACTCACCAGATTATTTGTTTAAGATTATAAAATATGGTGTGCAGGGCTTTGATCCA
>ERZ887849.4169-NODE-4169-length-10340-cov-13.250462_pt1 | contig 10340 bp, 1 predicted proteins | sample MGYA00521267_ERZ887849 | MGnify/ENA primary metagenome ERZ887849 (study PRJEB32303, sample SAMEA104408601) | aquatic metagenome | biome: Brackish water; feature: Pelagic; material: water | place: Baltic Sea | collected 2014-06-06T16:11:00 | depth 2,863 m ... | reverse complement strand
CAGCTCCGCCTCAGCCTGCTCCCTCGCCGCAGCCGCCTGTCTACGAGTTCTCGCAGCATTCTATCACTCGGCAGGCCCCTCCAGCGGTCGCCTTCTCGGCCGCTCCGCAGGCATACGACCCAATTAGTGCCTCTACCTTCTACGGCGCTGCAGGGTACCAGCAGCAGGCAGGGTACGGTGGCCAGGGTTATGGTGGCCAGCAGTACGGTGGACGTGGTTATGGAGGTGGCAGGTCTTATGGTGGAGACTATGGCAAAGGTGGCAGAGGCCACAAAGGCGGCAAGGGCGACGGCGGCAAGGGAGGCAAGGGTATGGACAAGGACCCCGCTGCTCCCACCAAATTTTATGACATGCCCGCCATCATTGCGACTGGACTCATTTGGCCAGCAACGACCAAGCTGCACTGGTCCAATCCGGCGCGTACGGGCGCCACCGGGACAGGGGATGGCCTGTATGGACTTGACTGCCCTCTTTGCGGCACGGGCAAGAAGCGCGCCTTCACGTGGGATGAGTACGGTGCTCATTTTGGTGCTCCTCCTGGCATGGGCATGGGCAAGCATCCTCAGCCTGCTGACGTTGTGGTCTACCACCGTGGGTTGAAGTGCAAGGAGGGTGAGTGGGCCGTGCAGGCGTACGTGCGCGACCACGCTGACGCGCCGGAGTGCATGAAGTCGTACATGACTGAGGGGGCTCTCGCTGCCTTCAAGTCGCAGGTCGTCACCGAGGGCGCCGCCGAGAGCGCCGCCTGATCCGACTCTGGCGTCAACAGGGAGGGCAATGGGTGCTTGGTATCGGGTGGGCTCCCGATGCATAGCACTTCGTCAACCTACGTTCTCGCTTCTCAGCAGGAGGCAACGCATGTTACAGTGAGGCTGGACGTTCTCAGGCTTTCGTTGCCCGACGCCACAGCGGCGTCGCTCTACTTGGTGTTTACAGGGGATCCGGCCCCTCAGTCTCTCCAGCGTGTGGGAGAGCTGTTACTTCCGCGTGTGCGTCTTCATCTGGACGCCGAGGTCACTGGTGCTGACGAGTATGCATCACATGTCTTCACGGACATCTCTTCTGCTCTTGGGTCGCGCGTGCAGCTGGACTCGCTGGCTCTTTGTGTTGTTGGCATGCTTCTACGTCTCGAATTTCTGTTGCTTTACGTTGCATTTACGCAGCCTTCATACTTACGTTCTTTGGTTTGTGAGTCTCTCTACGTTTTGTGCTCCGCGGCGTTGTCCGGGTCTGCTTCTCTTCAGGAGCCTGACTCTGCTCTTGGTTTTCTGGTCTTGCATGGTTCGCATGGTGTGCACGACAGTGATGATGGCATGGTTGCTTGGAATGGTGTGACGAATGCGCAGCTACCCAAGCTTTGTGATGTGGTTACCAGTTCTGCGGGTTCAGGCCCGCCCCCAACTGACGACAAAATGGGGAAATCCGTAAGCTTTTGTGGTGTGAATAATGATGGCGTGGACGATGGCATGGTTGCTTTGCATGGCGTGACGAATGCGCAGCTACCCAAGCTTTGTGATGTGGTTACCAGTTCTGCGGGTTCAGGCCCGCCCCCAACTGACGACAAAATGGGGAAATCCGTAAGCTTTTGTGGTGTGAATAATGATGGCGTGGACGATGGCATGGTTGCTTTGCATGGCGTGACGAATGCGCAGCTGCCCAAGCTTTGTGATGTGGGTGCCAGTTCTGCGGGCTCCAGCCCGCCCCCACTGCCGATGGGCGCGCCAGGCGCGCTGGTGTCGCAGGGTATCACTGCATCGTCGCTCGCCGCCGCGCCTCCCGAGCAGCAGAAGCAGCTCCTCGGCGAGCGCCTCTTCCCACTGATCTCCGTCACCGAGCCGCAACTCGCCGGCAAGATCACCGGCGTGCTCCTCGATATGGACAACGGCGAGCTTCTCGACCTGCTCGCGTCGCCAGAGGCGCTCAGCGCCAAAGTCATGGAGGCCATCTCTGTGCTACGGATCCACGCCTCTGACCCGGTGCTGCAGCCTGGCGACGAGGCCGCGAAGCAGCGTGTGGCATCGGAGGTTCCGGCTGGTGGAGCTGCTGGGCTCCACGATCCTGCTCCATGGGCTGACGAGGCTTTCGTCAAAGCTATCGTCACTCCTCTTCGCTCAAGTGCATACAAGAAGGGTGCCAAGGGCGCCGCCATGACGCGTGAGCTCACCCGTGTTGTCCGTGACGCTATTTCGGCATCGTCTCCTGTGGTTCCAGCTCTCGAGTGCGCTGATCATCTCCGCCTCTGTCTCTCGCAGTTGCGCGGTGCTGCACGTGTGGACGGTGCGTGCGCTGATGAGGTTTGCGAGCACCTCCGTGCGCAGCTGCTCATGCGTGGCGCAGCGGCCTCGTCGTTGCCGCCGCCCCTGCCTGTTCCACCTGCACCGGATCGCATGTTTTTCGTCGGTGGGGGGAAGGCAAGGAATGCTAAGGGCAATTGTGGACCAGTGGGTTCTCATTCGACGCCAACGGATCATTGTGCAGTTGACAGTGCCTCGCGCTCGACCGATCTCGTTCAAGGTGAGCAGCTCTGCACCAACGCTAAGGCGTTCTTGGTTCTCACCGAACGTGTCAAGATGGCATGGATACAAGACTATGCAGAGGAGAGCGTCCCAGTGACCTTCGGCTCAGGTAACAGTGCTTCCGCGTACTCGGGTCGTGCACGTCGCACCGTCTCCATCAAGTGGAAAGGCGTTGCATACCCCACACGTACACTGGGCGTATGGCGTCGCATCTTCTGCATGTGGCGTGCTCGCATTACAGGCTGGTTTACGGCAGCAGAGATGGTGATGTACTACAGTCTCATCAACAAGATCGAGCGGAGTGATGAGGGAGCCCGAGAGCTTTTACGTGCACTTGTACACCGTACACGCTACGTCAATGGGCGGCTTCCCGGGTGCTCGCGGTACTCAGAGATGCCGATCAAGTATCGTTATGCTTGGCGAGCACGACTTGGATATTGTGAGCACACACAAGGCCGCCGTGCCTATGGGTATCCGCTCGAGTACTATGGCTTCACGGCCTCGTGCCATGCTCATGGGTCTATTCTGCGTCTTCACTCCATACCGATATGGTGCTACGTCAGGCACAAGTCGGAGGCACGTTGCATGTTCTCGCTGCGTGAGACAGCCACGGATGCACATCGTTCGGCTCAACAGGTGCGCGTCGAGGAGCGCGTGCTATACTTCTGCCTCTACTGCGAGGGCTTTGCACTGAAGTATGGCCCTCCCGTTCAGCTGCACAAGGGTTGTCTGCCTGGTGCCTTTACAAAAGGGGTGAGTCAAGCAGGGCTCGAAGTGGCGGGTATCGACATCAGCTCCAAGTCCGCTGATTTCTGCCGCGAGTTCAGACCTGGAAATTCGCGTACGCGTGTCACTTTCACCTTGGGCGACGGCCTTGACGATCGCGTTGTCGAGCTTGCTCTGAGTAAGCATCCGGGCCTTGTGCATACAGGCACCTTTGTGGCCTTTGCCTGCCAGCCGCACACGTCAGTCAGGCAGTTGGTGGCGGAGCAAGGACTAGACGCGTCAGAGCGCGTGCTCAACTCGGCTTTAGGCGTCGATCGGCGCGCATACAGGCTGCATGGTATCCCATGGATGAATGAGTCTGTTGGTGGCAGTGTCGCCAGCGTGCATCCAAGCGTTAAACGCGTCTTGATCAACGGCTTCCTCACGGGCGAGCAGAGTGTAGACAAGCATGTCATATACTATGAGGATCTGTGCCCTCCGTTACTCGACGAGGAGCTGTTGGAGCATGCAGCATGGATTGCAAACCACTCGTGCGGGGGCATGCTCCGCCCCTTCCAGCACCTGGGCCCCGATGGCGTCCCCACTTATATGGGCGAGCGCGATCCCAGCGATCCTTCCAAGTACGTGCATTATGTCAAGCCTGGTGGCGGGTGGGTCAACCGTCGGCCGTGGGCTTGCTGCAAAGGTTCAGCATGGGTCGTGTTCGGTAACATGCCTCCAGGTGTCACCCACGCTGACTGGTGTGCAGCAACCGGCAACTCAGCTACGCACATCCGCGATACGCAACAGCTCCGTAATGCCCTATGGCCTCGACTTGGCTCGCTTCTAGGACCGCAGATCCACATGTACTGGATGGCTGGCAAGTATGGGTTTCCCGTCATCGCCTTTCCAGATGCTCGACGCGATCCTCGCCTCCTTGCTTGGTTACGAAGCATTCTGTTCTGCCAAGGGCCATGGCCTCGCATGCCGTTCCAGCATTACCGTCTCGTGCTCACACCGGTCAGCAGCCCTGGTACGATTGTTGTTACGCAATGCGGGCACATGCCGGGTGTGTTTGTCGCCTCCCGCACGTCTACCCTTCTCGATGATCTGGTCACTGGTCTCGCACAGTCGTTCCCTCAGTACTCGCCGGACAAGAAGGATCTTCGTTTCGCAGGCATGCTCACATTGTTCTCGCCTCGTCACCTGGTCTTCTGTTCCGAGGTGCTCGATGACGATGCACTTGCCAGCATACCCGAGACACCGGTGGCTTCATTTGCTTCTGCACCTTACGACCCGACAGCTCGTGCAACGCTCGTTTCCGTCTCTATCAGTGAGTACTTAGTCTTCCTCAATGAGCAGGCGCTACTGGGGCGTTATGAATGGGGTATCGACCTCGTCATTCTTCGGTCACACTTGGGGTCAGAACTCGCAGCTTCCCAATCTCTTGTGGTTGACGCTTCAGCAGATGCCGGTGCTGCTGCGCATGTGTGTGTCTCGCCAAGTCGCTATGTTACCGTACCCAGCAAGTCGCGCGCGGCACGCCTCGACTACGTCTACCAGTCTCGTGTTATCGCTGCAACGATGGCGACAGGAGTTGTTGGTGCGCCCACGCAGTCACGGCCTACGTTCAATGCTCACAGCATCCGTGTCACTCGCAGCCAGGCTGCACACTCTCAGCTGTCTTTTGAAGAGCAGCTTGATCATTTGTGTCCTCTGGTGTCTCCAATGGAGTGGTCACCCCATCGTTCAGTGGTCAACGCTGATGGGCTAGTCACAAAGGTTCCGTGCGCTGTGCGAGTGCTGACGCGTGCACTCGCGCGCGAGATCATGCCAGAGCTCGTGCCTGACGACGATGCAGCGCCGAAGGTAGTGCTGCCACAGGATCACTTGTACGACACACGGTTCGCACCCTGGGCTGAGCGTTACAAAGCTGCAGCACTACGCCTGGGCATCGTCTACAATCTTACACCTCCTTCTGACAGTGAGGAGCAGCCACAGATAGTACGCTTCGGTGTTGCTGACGTCGTGTGGAATCTTCCGGTGTACGGCGAGCAGGTTCTACTTACGTCTCTTGGGCGACGCTTGGTGCCTTTCTCTGCACGTGTTTCTCGGCTTGCACGTAATGCTCTGCATTCGGCCAAGGCCGCGCGCGCCGCCATGCTCAGGCCTTTCTACGGCCGTATCTGGGTGCGCGATGCGGCCCCGCCTGTGCTGCCTGTCCCTTATTCTGAGCTATATCGGCATTGGGTCACGAATCGGGGACGTCAACAAGTGGGTACACCTGGCCCTAGTATTCATAAACACAGCTTCATTCAATGGGCTGAGGGCCAACTGCGGCAAGCACCCGACACGCAGCGCATCCTGGTCACATCGGCGCAGTTGCACAAGTTCCGTCTCCAGTCTGTCGGTCCCGAGCATTACGTCCTCCTCACTGCTCCAAGCACGGCGCGCTCGCAGCGGGCAACTGAGCTCATCTTCACCGCCCATCTTCGGCCACAAGACATGAATCATCCGCGTCTCCCCGTCGTACGTGGTCTACAGCCTTGGGGAGATGGTCTGCTCGCTTCCGTAAGCTCCTGGATTTCATGCCGTGCGTCTCTTTCATTCCAGTCGTCTGCGTTCCGCCATGTGATCGATTGGATGATTGAGCACGGTGAGTCGGTCCTACGCTGTAACTCGCTTTCATGGTACGATCATGCTCTCGTGATGGATTGTCTCTTTGGGCGCCGGTTGCACACGCCGACGGACACGCGTGCTCGCACCTTGGAGCGTCATCTGCACCACAGCATTGAGAAGGCGTCTGCACAAAATCCTACCTCTATCACCACCGTCTCAATCCGCACGGACCAGTCAGGGTATGACATCCGCTACCGTGCGTACATGCTGCCCGTTCCTCGCCCGTTTATCTCTTCGGCTCGCGCAGTTCCATTGAGCTCAGATGGGTCGGTTCAGCGACGGAGCCTGGTGGATGGCACGTTATACCTATGTCCTTTGCCTCTCCTTGTCCAACACATGCAGCGCACTGGCCGTAAGAACCTGTCGGGCCTCGTGTCAGTGGTCCACAAGGCCGCGGCGTCGCGCGTTGCGGCGGCCGCAGAGTCGCGCGTTGCAGCGGCATCTCTTGCTGTGGTTCCGGTTGAGTCGTCGAGTGCCTTCATGCGGGCCCTTCGTACCCTCTTGGGTGCGTGGGTCTCAGTCGGCGATATGCATGCTGGCATCTGCTTGTCGCGTTGCACACGTTTTGTTGCGAGCGAGTGCCGTGCCGTCTGGGCCACACATATGGACTACTCCCGGGTACCTCACGTCGACTTGGCCTGTGATTACCGTGTCATGGCGGCTCTGCATGCAGGTACGAAGATTGTGGAGACGCGCTTCCTCCGTGGAGCCCTCAATCAGGTGCGCCCTGGCTTTCTTTGCAAGACGTGGTGTCCGAGGCCCTCAGTCGCTGCTCCAGCGAGCAAGTTTCCTTGTTGGGGTTACATAATGGGTGTCGTTTACGATCGCGGCTTTCAACGACTCTATGAGCGTTTTGGAGCACGTATTCTTCCTGGGATGCCACGTGACTACATTGCTGATTTGCCCACACGTGCGTCTTCCTCGCCTGGTAACTGGCACCCGTCGGAGGTGGAGCAAGTTTACATGTCCATCTACCGGTCGCAACACCCCACAGTGGAGTCGTGGCGTGCGTCTCAACGGGGAGGCGCACGTAATGTTGTTGCGTTCATCTTGGCGCCCTTGCCTCCAGGCTTCACCGTGCCGCAAGGACCTCCAGTCAATCCACGTCGTCAGGTCTTGATGGATGAGACACGGTGGACTTCGGATGAGCGTGTGCAACATGCATCTGTGGTTGTGCAGAGCTATGCGCGGCGCTATCTCCGCCGCCCTCCTTACCTGACACGCCTCCGGGCGTTTCGTGCAATGGTCAGCCACGTCGCACTGCTCTCAGGACGCGACCTCGCAGTACCTCACAGCCTTCACGCTGTTTACAGCTCTTCGCTTGTGTGGGCCCGTCATGCACGGCCCCGCTTCGTCGGCTATGCAGCTTCGTTGCGCCTCCAAGTCAGATGGCGTGCATGGCTTGGGCTCTCGCCCTCACCCGTCGCTGTGGTACCGGCTGTGGGGCACAAGCTGGTGGGAAGGCCAGTGGAGTTGGGTCTGTGTACGTCTGAGGTTGCACGCAGCACGTCCGATGGTGTGGACGAGTTTGCAGCGTCATGGATACACGGCGTCGTCAACCGTGTGGTCGCCGCTGTGGACCTTGCCGACGAGGAGTACTCGCTTGCGATGTCACGCGTGGCTGCGTCATGGGTGCAAGACATCGTGCGCCGTGTCGTCCTCTTCCAGTCTCTGAATGAGGAAAGGCGTGTTCTCCGCATGCGACGCCTCACGTTCAAGTGGCGTGTCGTCGGCCTCATGCTTTGTGCTTTCCATGCTTCGCATCGTCGGCTGCTTAAGTCGACGCGCACAGGTCGATCATACCTCTGCATCCGTGGCATGGCGGTGCAGCAGGCTGAGGTGCCTGAAACAAGGCTGGTTGTCTTCCCGGGTACACCCAAGTTCCGTATCGACGACCTGGTTTCGTGTGCATCTGCATCTCTGGCGCTTGATGGCCTTGCCGGTCGTGGCACATCACGACGCGTGCATCCCGTGCCACGCGACGGTGCTTGCTTGATCCACGCCTTTGCTGTTGCGATACGCATACGGGATACCTCGAGTGTGCGGAGGCAGGTTGCCGAGTGGCTCACGTCGCGCATGCTTGGTGACTCAGACTTCACGCTGGACGTTGCAGCGTCCGTTGTTGCAAATGTCAGTCCGCTCTCTCTGGCCTCAACTCTTGTTTACAATACAGCAGAGGAAGTCTCATCGCATTCCACAGGTGCGCAGGCATTCATTGATGCATACAGTGCTCACTTGCTGCTGGAGGACACCTACTGTGGTGAGTATGAGATCATGGCTCTCGCGAGCATCTGGCGTGTTCGTATCGACGTTCTCCGTGTCACTAGCTCCGCGCACGACACTTTGGAGGGCGCGTCCCTCGTCACTTGGCTCTCGGTCGCACATGAGGCGGCGCGCAACGATGCCCCGGTTACCCTGCTGTACACCAACCAGCACTATGATGCCGTCGTTCGCCTCAACGGGTGGCGCATCCTGCGCTCAGTGTGGATCCTGACACGTCTGTTTGTCTCTTCGAGGCGTCGGCTTGCTTCGCGCGGGCCGGCAGCGCCTCAACGGCGGATAACTCACAGCTCTCAACAGTTGTCCTTGGCGGCGACGTCACAAGCTGCGCAGACGGACTCTTCTTTCGTCGGTGGGGGGAGGCAGATAGTGCGTGAGCCACTGGAGAGTTCACAAGAGAGGCGAGCCAACTGGAAGGCTCAGAGGGCACTAACTGCACCCTCTCGAGCAAGTGTTCAGGCCAAGGAGCAGCACCAGCTTGAGCGAGCGCTCCAGGTGTCGGCAACGGCGCAAGAGGGCAAGGATCTGGAGGATGCATTGCACACGTCCGTGGTTGAACATGAGCAGACACAGGACCTTCGGAGAACGAGCGCAGCAACTCGTGTACAGCTGAGCTTCCGTGACTTCGTGTCGCGCCGCTATGCTGCAGTGCGCAAGATACAGTCGTATTTCATTCGCTCTCGTGCCGCCCAAGAGGAGCGGCACATGGCGTATGCACTGCAAGCTTCCGCAAAGGAACGGGATCAGGTGTTCGAGGGCAAGAGACACAGTGCCGCAGTGCTCATACAGTTGTGCTTCCGCAGCTTCATGCAGCAGGGCACCACGGAGCCAGAAGCGACGCATTCCAGTAACACCGATGCTCTCCTCGGCGCGGCCGATGTGAATCCACCTGCGTCTAACGATGGGCTACGCGAGAGGCTCGATGACATGAATCAGCGCTATGCAGCAGCGTGCAAGATACAGGCTTGCTTCGTACGCGCCCGTGTTGTAAAGGAGGCACGGCACAGCGCACGTGCACTTCGCACCTCCTCAGAGGAGCAAGAACAAATGCGCAGAGACAGGATGCACCGTGCTGCTGCGCTTGTACAGCATCACTTCCGTGGTCTTGCAACCGTTCGTCATCGAGCCGCTTGCAGGATACAGTTGGGCTTTCTTAGCTTCTTTGCACAGCGTTGCAGGCAACAGCGCGTCAAGGATCCTGAGTCACAGGCAGCGGAGGCAATGCCTGCAGCATCGCGTACACGTGGATCGAAGCGTGTGTACACGTACAGGGCACAGGATCTTCAGATCGAAGAGCTGTTCTGTGATGCATGCGGTAAGGGAGGCGTGATCGACGATGATGGACTGTGCGAGTCTTGCCTGCAGACGCCGCATAGTTCGCCGCGTTCTGCCACAGCATTGGCCTATCTCACATACAGAGCGACGGCGCCGCGGTCCTAGCACGCGGCCACGCTCCTTGCTGACACTCTTTGGTGAGGGGCGTGGGGAGGTGTACTGCACACCTCCACAGCGGAGTAGGAGCATAGACATGGAAGCAGGAGGCGCAGTACCACGTCACTACTGCTCAGCTGGCGACATCACTGGCGCGCGGGAGCCTCTCATGCGTACGTTGCAACAGTCAATCGCATCTCGTTGGAGTGTAGACATTCAGCATGCTCTTGGGTGCAGCGACGCCGTCACACGCTTGCAGCGTACGGCGCGACGAATGCTCCGGTCCGATCGCATGGGCCACGCGCGCGTGCAGCGTGCTATTACCTACATTCAGTTCCAAGAGATCCAACGCATGGGCGGCATCAGTGAGGAGAATGTGAAATCGTACTTCGGATCAGTGGATGACACTGGAGAAGCATTGAGGGAAGCTAGCCGGAAGGCTCGGGCTTATCTGGCACGCAAGTCCGACCACGCAACCTTTCTTGCCTTCTCGGGCGTCCTCGATGTCTTGGATTCGCGGCTGCATGAGGCCATTGGTGACGACACTGGCTGCACAGCTGAGCCCACGGTGACGGGTGATGCTGACACGAGTGCGAACACTGACTTCACAAGTGCGTGTGCAGAGTCCCTTGCAGAGGGGAAGCAGGAGCTCGACCATGCCCCAGCTCCGACGCTCGAGCAAACACAGATGGTCTGCAAAATGTTCAAGGATGTGCAGCAGGCTGCGCA
>ERZ887849.4162-NODE-4162-length-10355-cov-5.833010_pt1 | contig 10355 bp, 9 predicted proteins | sample MGYA00521267_ERZ887849 | MGnify/ENA primary metagenome ERZ887849 (study PRJEB32303, sample SAMEA104408601) | aquatic metagenome | biome: Brackish water; feature: Pelagic; material: water | place: Baltic Sea | collected 2014-06-06T16:11:00 | depth 2,863 m ... | reverse complement strand
GCGAAAGGGCACATCAATTTGCCGAACCGCCGTGCCACCGAACTGCTGGACATGGACCTGTTGGCGCATATCGGTACGCCCTTAGCCGAGACAGTGCCCGAACTCGCAGATCTGCTGCGTCAGGCCATAAGCCGCCCGGACCGCATGCAACAGGCGGAAATTACTTTCTTGCGTGCGAGCGGCGCGAAAACACTGCTGGTGCGGATAGCCGCTGAATATTTGGACGACGACGTCATTGGTTACGTCGCAACTTTCGACGACGTGACCGAATTACTGTCGGCGCAGCGTAAAGCCGCCTGGGCCGACGTTGCGCGCCGCATTGCGCACGAAATCAAAAACCCGCTGACCCCAATTCAACTGTCGGCCGAGCGGCTCAATCGGAAATACTTGAAACAAATCAAAGACGATCCGGAAACCTTCAAGAAATGCACCGACACCATTATTCGCCAAGTCGGTGATATTGGCCGCATGGTCGACGAATTTTCGTCCTTTGCCCGCATGCCGCAACCGGATTTTAAACGCGAAAATATATCCGAGTTGTGCCGCCAGGCCGTGTTCCTTGAGCAAAACCGGGATGCCGGCGTGACGTTCACCAGCGAACTACCGACGAAAGATGTCTACCTCCAATGCGATGCGCGGCAGATTTCCAGGGTCCTGACGAACGTGCTCAAGAACGCTGCCGAATCGATTGAGGGGGCCCGTGAAGAAGGCGACAGCGACATCAAAGGCGAGGTGCAATTGAGTATGGTGCAGACCGACAACGAGATTATCATCATGATCGATGACGATGGGCGAGGCCTGCCGGAAGCCGGTCGTGACCGCCTGACCGAACCTTATGTGACGACGCGCGACAAGGGCACTGGACTTGGCCTGGCCATCGTGAAAAAAATTATCGAAGAACATGATGGCGTGCTTGAACTTAGCGACCGCAAACCCCGGGGCGCCCGGGTCAAAATGTCATTCCCCCTGGGCAAAGACCTGACCATTGACCGGAATGACGCGGAAAAGACCAAACAAGGAAACGATGAAGAAAACGCAATGCGGGTCGCGACGGGCCTCAAGACCGGTTAAGCTGAATCGAGCCTTTTCAATAAAAAGACGTGAAATCTGATGGCGCAAGATATTCTGATTGTCGACGACGAGCGGGACATCCGCACACTTACGGCAGAAATCCTAGATGATGAGGGCTTTGAGACCCGCGAAGCGCACGACAGCACCAGCGCGCTTGCGGCTGTCGCCGAACAACCGCCGGGCCTCGTACTGTTGGATATCTGGCTACAGGGCAGCGAACTGGATGGCCTCGGTATCCTTAAAGAAATCAAACGTCTGCATCCGGAAACACCGGTGTTGATGATGAGCGGGCACGGCTCTGTCGAGACCGCCGTGCAGGCGATCCAAGACGGCGCATACGACTTCATCGAAAAGCCGTTTAAGTCAGAACGTATGTTGTTGCTGATCGAACGCGCGATGGAGGCTTCAAGGCTGAGGCGGGAAAACGCCGAGCTTCGCATACGCGCCGGCACGCCATTGGATTTGATCGGCGCGTCGATGGCGATCAAAGATGTTCGCCAAGCGATTGAGCGGGCCGCGCCGACCAATTCGCGGATCATCATCTCCGGCCCACCGGGCGCCGGCAAAGAGGTCATCGCACGATTACTGCATGCACGCTCGCGCCGCGCCGAAGGCCCGTTTGCGGTCATCAACTGCGCCGCGATGCATCCGGACCGCATGGAAACCGAACTGTTCGGCACGGAAAGCGGCAGCGATCGTACCCGCAAAATCGGCATGTTCGAACGGGCCGACCAGGGCACACTGCTGCTCGACGAAGTTGGCGATATGCCGCTGGAAACCCAGGGAAAGATCGTTCGTGCGCTTCAAGAACAAATTTTCGAACGCGTCGGCGGTACCGAGCAAGTGCAGGTCGACGTCCGCGTCATGGCATCCACGACCAAAGACCTGACGGCGGAAATCAACGACGGTAACTTCCGCGAAGACCTGTATTACCGGCTCAACGTCGTGCCGATCCATGTGCCGGCCCTGATCGACCGCCGCGACGATATCCCGCTGTTGGCGCGTCACTTTATGGGCAACGCGGCCAACATATCCGGCCAGCCATCGCGCGGCTTCACCGAAGATGCACTGGCAGCACTACAGACCTATGGCTGGCCCGGCAACGTGCGCGAGCTTCGCAACGTCGTCGAACGTTTGTTGATCATGGCACCCGGCGATCCGGCGCAGGCAATCACGGCAGCCATGCTGCCGCCTGAGATCATGGGCATGGGGCCATCGGTCGATGTTGAACGCAAAGCCGAAATCATGTCTTTGCCGCTGCGCGATGCGCGCGAGCTGTTCGAGCGTGAATATCTGCTGGCCCAAGTCGAGCGATTTGGCGGCAATATTTCACAAACCGCGCAATTCGTCGGCATGGAGCGTTCGGCGCTGCACCGGAAGCTCAAATCTCTGGGCGTGCGCGGTCAGGACAAACAGTAGTATAAGCGATATGAAAAGCTGTGCATTTTCGGCGGCGTGCAGTCCCCGAGATAACAACGCCACCATTTGGATCAACGGAAGCAGGGGCCGCGAGGCGGAACGATCATGAAAATTATCGTATGCGGTGCCGGTCAGGTCGGCTCCAACATCGCCCGACACTTGGCCATGGAAAACCATGACGTTACCATCGTCGATCAATCGGAAAATCTGGTACGCCAGATTTCCGACGCCTTCGACGTCAACGGCATCGTCGGTCACGGCTCACATCCCGACGTGCTTGAGCGCGCCGGCATTGCCGACGCCGACTTATTGATTGCCGTCACGCTTGCGGACGAGACCAACATGGTCGCCTGTCAGGTCGCGCACTCGTTGTTCGAAGTACCAACCAAAATCGCGCGGATCCGCAACCAAAGCTATTTACAGCCGATGTGGGCAAATATGTTTTCCCGCGATCACATGCCGATCGACGTCATTATCTCGCCCGAAATCGAAGTCGCACGCGCCGTGATCCGCCGCCTCGAAGTTCCCGGTGCATTCGAGATGATTCCGTTGGTCGACAACCACGTGAAGTTGCTGGGCGTGCGCTGTAAACCGGATTGCCCGTTGGTCAACACGCCGCTGCGCCAGCTTTCGCAGTTATTTCCAGACCTCAACATCGTCATCGTCGGCTTGGTCCGCGATGGCAAACCCATCGTGCCACGTGGCGAAGACCAAATGCATGAAGGCGACGAAGTGTACTTCGTCGTCGACAGCGACCAGATCGATCGCGCCATGGCGGCATTCGGACACGAAGAACGCGAAGCCCGCTCGTTATTGATTTTCGGCGGCGGCAACATCGGTATGTTCTTGGCCCGCGAGCTTGAAGCGAACCACGATTGGGTGCGCGCAAAAATCATCGAACAAAACAAAGAACGCGCCGAAGCCATCGCCGGCGACCTGGAAAAAACCATCGTCATCCACGGCAGCGTCATTGATCAGCAAATCCTCGAAGAAGCCAACGTATCGGGCACCGAAACCGTGGTCGCCGTGACCAACGATGACGAGACGAATATTTTGTCGAGTCTGTTGGCCAAAAAATTCGGCTGCCAACGCGTTGTAACCTTGGTCAACAACGCTGGTTACGAAGATCTGGTCGGCTCAATCGGCATCGACGTTACGGTCAGCCCGCGGAACATCACGGTATCGAAAATTCTGCAACACGTGCGACGTGGGCGGATTCATTCGGTGCACACGCTGCGCGAAGACTTCGGCGAACTGATCGAGGCCGAAGCCCTGCAAACGTCAGAACTTGTCGGCACGCCGCTGCGTGATGCAAAACTGCCGGCTGGCGTACTGATCGGTGCCGTCGTCCGCGACGGCGCAACAATCTATCCCAGCGGCTCAACGGTGATCGAAGCGGGTGACCGCGTTGTCCTGTTTGCCGCTGCCGACGTGATCCGTAAGGTCGAGAAAATGTTCTCGGTACAGCTCGAATTTTTCTGAGTTCGGTGCTCAAAAAGCGGCCCGAAGCCCCCCTTGACCAATCCGCGGTCTCGACACACAAAGACGCATGAACGAAATCAACCTTCCACGCGCCGTCATCTTCGATTGGGACAACACCCTGGTCGACAGTTGGCCGCCCATTCAAGATGCCCTCAACACGACGTTTCGCGCCTATGGTTTGCCGGAATGGAGCATGGAAGAAACCCGTGCCAAGGTCCGCCATTCCATGCGCGACAGCTTTCCGCAGTTGTTCGGTGACACGTGGGAGCAGGCGGGCGAGGTATTTTATGCCCGCTATGCGGAAATCCATGCCGAAGCCGTCAAACCTGCGAAAGGCGCTGCCGATTTGCTCGCTTATCTGGTCGGGCAGGGGGTTTATCTGGGCGTGGTCTCCAACAAAAAAGGCGACTACCTGCGTGCCGAGGCCGAACAGTTGGATTGGGCGAAGCATTTCGGGTGCATCGTCGGCGCCTTTGATGCCGCGCGCGACAAACCCGATCCGGCACCGGTCGATATGGCATTGGCGCCTGGCGGAATCCCGCGCGGGCCCGATGTGTGGTTCGTTGGGGACGCTGATATCGATCTTACGTGTGGCGTTAACGCCGGTTGCGTGCCGGTGCTGATTCGGCCTGAAGCGCCCAGCGTCGGCGAGTTTCCGCACCACCCACCGGCACACCACTTCGTGAGTTGTGCTCAGCTTTGCAATTTCTTGCAGACCATGTAAGCTTCGGCGTCACAGGGAAAATAACGGTCTTCTCGACCAAGAAAACCCAAAAAAACCATGATGGCCGCGCAATGCGGCCCATAAAGAGGGGATAAAAACATGGCTGCCGATAAACCCCAAAACGTGCAGGACGTTTTTCTGAATTACATCCGTAAGCAGAAAACACCGGTGACGGTGTTTCTGGTCAACGGTGTCAAATTGCAGGGTATTGTGACGTGGTTCGATAACTTCTCGGTGCTGCTGCGCCGCGACGGTCACACCCAGCTTGTCTATAAGCACGCAATTTCGACCATCATGCCGTCGACACCGGTGCAGCTCTTTGAGCCTGACAGCAAGGACGAAGCAGACGAGGATGCGTGAGTAAACGACGCAGCGGCGGCGGCATAGACCGAACACCGGCACGGGATACCTGCGTCGTCGTCCACCCCGATATCTTCAGCAGTGAACTTGATGAACGTGCCCGTGAAGCGCGGCTTGAAGAAGCCGTCGGCTTGGCGTTGGCGATCGATCTCGACATCAAGCACGCCGAAGCCTTCACCATTAAACGGCCGCGCCCGGCAACGTTGATTGGCGGCGGCGTAGTTGAACGGATCGAACAGGTCCTAGAAAGCATCCGCCATCCCGACATCGGCGACGGTGACCCGGATGATCCCGACGCTGGCGAAGGGCCGTCACCCATCGTCATCATCGATGCGGAACTCACGCCCGTGCAGCAGCGCAACCTTGAACGTGCGTGGTCGGCCAAGGTCTTGGACCGCACCGGCTTGATCTTGGAAATCTTTGGCGCCCGCGCACGCACCCGCGAAGGGCGTTTGCAGGTCGAACTGGCGCAGCTCAATTACCAACTGGGCAGACTGGTGCGCTCTTGGACGCACTTGGAACGCCAGCGCGGTGGCGTCGGTTTCATGGGCGGTCCCGGTGAAACCCAGATCGAGACCGACCGCCGCTTGATCCGCCAACGCATCGACCGCTTGAAAAAAGACTTAGAAGACGTCTCGCGGACCCGGGAACTGCACCGCTCGGCCCGCAAGCGCGTGCCGCACCCGGTGGTCGCGCTGGTCGGCTATACCAACGCCGGCAAGTCGACGCTGTTCAACCGCGTCACCAGCGCCGACGTGACCGCAAAAGACCAGTTGTTTGCGACACTTGACCCGACCATGCGCGGTATCCGCTTGCCGAGCGGGCGGGACGCGATTTTATCGGACACGGTGGGGTTCGTCTCCAACCTGCCGCACGAGCTGGTCAATGCCTTCCATGCGACCCTCGAAGAGGTGATCGAGGCCGATATCATCGTGCATGTGCGCGACGTCGCCCACCCCGACAGCGAACAGCAGAAAACCGATGTGCTGACCGTGCTCAACCGGCTCCGCGTCGTACCCCGCGATGTGATCGCCGATGACGACGAAATGCTCGGCAAGCCGATGATCGAAGCGCTCAACAAAATCGACCTGCTGGACGCTGAAAGCCGCGAATTCGTCATCAACCGAGCCGGAATCGGCAATCAGATTGCGGTGCCGATCTCGGCGTTGACCGGTGACGGCTGCGACGATCTGCTGCATGCCGTCGACACCTTGCTGACCCGCGACCATATTACGGCGCGCATCAAGCTTGCGTTCACCGACGGTGCCGCGCTGGCGTGGCTGTATGAAAACGCCGACGTGCTGGCAAAAGTCGATACCGATTCCGCCGTCCAAGTCGACGTCCGCATCGCACCCGACCTCGCCGGCCGGTTCGAGAGCACGTTTGATATTCCACTGGGGCAACCTGCCGCACTGAGCAACCTCTAAACTCCCGGATCGTCTAGGCGCCCGGAAAGCCCGAAAATGCTTACCAGAGATCTTTAAATGCCCTATAAAAACCTTATCTACTAGTAGAGGAGGGGCAGACATGGCGACGCGAGAAGCGCAGCACAAATGGCGGTTAACCCAGCGCTTTGTGAAACGTCAACTGAATGTCATGGCACGCGAGCACACGCACCGGCTGTTGACAGCGTTTGCGCGCACGTTTCAACTGCGCGGCAAAGGCGAAGCCGTAACATTTTCAGCGTTTGTGACCGAGTTGCTGATCCAGCGCGCCGACCATTCACCCGAAGCCAAGCGCATCTTAGATGACGCAGCCGCTGCATATCACCGAGACCGGGACCTATATATCAACTGATGCAACGTATTCTCGACAACCCAACCCGCGTGCTCGATGTGATGCGCGACGTGGCGGCCAGCGAAATCGTGCCGCGCTTCCAAAAACTGGCGGCGCACGAAATCGATGAAAAGCGGCCGGGCGACTTGGTCACCATCGCCGACCGCGCGTCTGAAGCCGCATTCGAATTGCGCCTGCCGGACTTGGTGCCGGGCAGCCGCGTGCTTGGCGAAGAGATGTTCGAAGCCAATCCCGACTGCATGAAGCTGTTGGACGGAGATGATCCGGTGTGGATCGTCGACCCCGTCGATGGCACCCATAATTTTGCGCACGGACGCCAACCGTTCACGGTGATCATCGCGCTGGTGCAAAACGGTACCACGCGGGGCGGCTGGATCATTGACCCGATACAGGGCGACGCAGCGATGGCAGTGGCCGGCGAGGGCGCCGTTTATGGAGCGAACGAGGCCCTGGCACCTGTCAAAACCCCGCACACCAACGCCTTTGCCGACGCCACCATGACCGCCGGCCACAAACTACGACGCCGGCTGGAACAAGCGGCAGACGAGATGGAAGTCGCACTGCCGTCTATCGTTGAGCGCTATCGGTGCGTCGGACGAGAGTATATGGACATCACCCGCGGCACCCTGGATATGGCGCGCTACGGCGGGCGGATTAAGCCATGGGATCACGCGGCAGGTTGCCTGATCGTTGCCGAAGCAGGTGGGCGGGCGGATGATCTGTCGACGCAAACGCCGTATACCGCACAAAGCAGCATGCAACCCAACATGCTCGGCATCGTCCGCCCTGCGAGCCTATGGCAGCCATTTAGGGCGTTAATGCTACACGCGGATGGACTGTCGCTCTGATCGCATCCTTCGATACGCCGCTACAGGCGGCTGGAAAGAAGTGCTCGCGATTAAAAGTTCACCGTATCCTTCACGATAAACCGGGGCCGACCGCGAACGTCGCGGTAAATCCTTGCGATGTAGATACCCAAGATACCCATCCCGCACATCAGGCCGCCCCACAGCGTCAATACGAAGAAAATCCAGCCAGCCGTACCGCACCAGCCCCAAATCAGGGCAGCAAGGGCTGTCAGCACAAATCCGCCGAGGCCGAATGCGGTGCCGGCCAGCCCCGCGTACATGACCAAATATAGGGGGAACATCGAAAACGACGTGATGCCATCGGTGAACGCTTTAATCGGCCCTCTCGAAAAGACGCCTGGAAAATGTGTCTCACCACCAGCGCGCGCGGCGCGGCGGTAGGTGACTTCGGCGCGGTTGAAACCGATCCACTGCGTCAGGCCGCGCATATAAGGGGCCGCCTCAGGCAGCGCCAACAACTGATCCACGGCGCGCCTGGACAACAGGCGAAAATCTCCGGCCTCAGTCGGCAGCTCAATCTCGGAAACAGAATTGATAAGTTTATAAGCAAGCTTGGTGAAAAACAGCCGGTACGCCGTCTCACCATCGCGGCTTAGTCGGCGCGTATAGACCAGATCCGCACCCTCGCGCCATTTTTCCAGCAATTCGGGGATGACTTCGGGTGGGTCTTGCAGATCGGTATCCATATAGACCACGGCATCCCCGGTAGCATGGGTCATGCCGGCCAGCACGCATTCAGCGACCCCGAAATTCCGCGCCATATCGACGATCTTGATGTTTTTATTGTCAGCGGCGCGCTTGTTCAGAATATCCAGCGAGCTATCGGTCGAGGCATCGTTGACAAAAATCAGCTCGTACGGGCAGCCTTCTCCTTTGAACATCGCGACCAGCCGTTCGGCGAGTTCATCAATCACCTCGGCCTCGTTCCAAAACGAGAGGACGACGGAGATTTTAGCTTTTTTGTCGCGCACAGCTTTGGCCATCAAATTTCCCCAGCATTACCTGAGCCCTTTATGCGTGTGATGACGCTGAAGTCAAGGAATGCAACGCGTATCCCCGATCACGTACGACGTCGCCGGTGCTGTTGGTGATTTAAGCTGATTTAGGCGAATTCTAGGCCGTCCGGTTCGTAAACGACAATTTTTGAACCGGAGTTGTCGATATTGATTTTGACCGAAACATAATCCCTCAGCGCCGCAGACACCGCCGCTTGGCGTTCGGGCGCGCAGATGAACAGCATGAAGCCACCGCCGCCGGCACCCAACAATTTACCGCCGGACGCACCGGCTCCCATCGCCGCACTGTAAATATCGTCGATCAGCGGTGTCGTCAGGCCGTCGGCGAGCTGACGCTTGAGCTGCCAGGACTGGTCCAAAAGCTCGCCCAGCTTGGTGATCGGCTGGGATTTGTCCTGCAAAATCGCTTCGGCCTCGTCGACCATTTCGTGCATACGTTTCAGCTGCACGGTGCGCGCGTCCAGGTTAGCAATCTTCTTTTCTGCCATTACAGGCGCTAAGCGCGAAAGGCCGGTGAACACCAGCATCAGATGGTCTTGGAAGTCGCGACGGCGCGCGCCATCGACGATCAGCGGGCGCACGTCAAAGTCGCCGGACTTCATAAAATCGATGCGGTTGAGGCCGCCGTAAGCGGCCCAAATTTGATCTTGGCACCCGACTTTTTCTTCAATCACCTCGTGTTCAATGCGGATGGCGTGACGCGCCAGATCGCGCTTCGAGACAATCCGCCCATCCATTGCCGCCAACGCATGATATAGGCCGACTGTGAAAGACGAGCTGGAGCCAAGGCCCGAACGCGCGGGCAGGTCACCGTCATGATGAATTTCCAAGCCGTCGTCGTCGCGCGCACGATCCGTGAGGATGCCGCGCACGGCAGGGTGTTTGATGTCGGCGATGTCGGCGACGTTCTCAACCACCGAATAGACGATCCGGTGCTTGTGCTCAAAAAACGGCGGCAGGCGACGCAGCGAGATATAGCAGTACTTATCAATCGCAAACCCCAGCACAGAACCGCCATGCTGATGGAACCAATGCGGATAGTCGGTACCGCCGCCAAACAACGAGACCCGAAACGGTGTCCGACAAATGATCATGCTTTTTCCCCCATTCTTTTGTTTTTGCCGATCACATCAGCCGCTTGGGCCAAGCTTTCGGGTGTCCCGATATCGATAAAAGCTACCCGACCCGCGTCGACGGCGCAAAGGGTCCCAGGCGGTTGTTGTGCGAAAACGTCGGTTTCCAAAGATTTGCCGGGCGTGCCCATGATCATATCCCAACCGGATTGTGAGATCGCATAGACGCCGGCGTTCACTAAGCCCGGCCCGGCGTTGGATTGCTTTTCCAAAAACGCCGCGATGCGACCGTCGTCATCCAAGGCAACCTGTCCGTAACGCCCGACATCCGACACCGTAACGCAAAGAACCGAGGCACCGGCACCAGCCGCCGTGTGCGCGCCGACGAACGCACCCAAATCGGTATCGATCCAACTGTCGCCGTTCAACACCAACGCGACATCGGCGACAACATGCGGCTGCACCAGCCTCAGCGCGCCTGCCGTGCCCATCGGGGCCGCTTCAATGACGGTGTCGACCTTTAGGCCAGCACGCGGGTGGGCTG
>ERZ887849.4157-NODE-4157-length-10360-cov-33.454828_pt1 | contig 10360 bp, 8 predicted proteins | sample MGYA00521267_ERZ887849 | MGnify/ENA primary metagenome ERZ887849 (study PRJEB32303, sample SAMEA104408601) | aquatic metagenome | biome: Brackish water; feature: Pelagic; material: water | place: Baltic Sea | collected 2014-06-06T16:11:00 | depth 2,863 m ... | reverse complement strand
GAACTGGGATACAAGGATTTGCAATCCTCTACGTAACCATTCCGTCACGTGGCCACATTAATTCAAAATATTTAATTATTCTGAAAGATGTATATATATATTTTAAAGACATATAATCAATAATATGAAATTCGATAATCAAAGAAATCAGATGGTGGAAAGCCAATTGAGAGCAAATTTAGTTATTGATGAAAGCATTTTGGAAGCTTTTAGGTCCGTGCAAAGAGAAAAATATTTTCCCGAGGATTTACAATCTGTCAGCTATATAGATGACACAATTTATTTAAACAAAACTAGATTTGTTTTGAGACCGTTTGTACTTGGAAAGTTAATATCTAATTTAAATTTAGGAGCTGATAAAAATGTTTTAGATGTTGGATCAAGCAATGGTTATAGCGTAGCTATACTAGCTAAGCTTTTTAAAAAAGTAACATGCATAGAGGAAGATGATACAATTTTTGATTCACTAGGCGATATATGTAAAGAACAAAAACTACAAAATGTAAAAATTATAAAACAAAATTTTTTATCCATAGAGTTATCAAAAGACTCTTTTGACAATATTTTAGTCAATGGTGAAATTAACTCGGATCCATTGAATTTAATAAATTCTTTAAAAATCGGGGGAAAGTTAGTTGCTATTTTTAGACAAGACTCAGTTTCCTATGCGGTTACCTATTTAAAAAATAACAAAAATACCTATGATAAAATTAGAACATTTGATGCATCTGCATCTTTATTAATTAATTATAAAAGCAAAGATCCAGTTTTTTCTTTTTAAAATGAAAAATTTTGGATCGTATAATCATAAAGTAATTGAAAAAAAAATCTATAATTTTTGGGAAAAAAAAGAATTATTCAAACCTATAAAAAATAAAAAAAAAACTAAGTACTTTTCTATTGTCATACCGCCACCAAATGTAACAGGCAGTTTACATATGGGGCATGCTCTGAATAATACAATTCAAGATTTGCTTATTAGATATAAACGTAATCAAGGTTATGAAACTTTGTGGCAACCAGGAACTGATCATGCGGGTATAGCAACGCAAATAGTTGTGGAAAAACAATTGGCCGCAAAAGGTTTAACTAAAAATATTCTTGGTAGAAAAAAGTTTATTAATGAGATTTGGAAATGGAAAGTAAAATCCGGTAATCAAATTATATCACAATTAAAAAAATTAGGTTCTTCATGCGATTGGAGTCGAGAACGTTTCACTATGGACGAAGGTTTGTCGAGATCAGTTATTAAAGTATTTGTCGAACTTTATAAAAAAAAATTGATTTACAAAGATTTAAAGCTAGTAAATTGGGATCCAGTTCTGCAAACAGCTGTTTCCGATCTAGAGGTAATTCAAAAAGAAGTTGAAGGTAAACTTTATTTTATAAGGTATGAAATTAAAGATTTAAACAAAACTCTTACTATCGCAACTACTAGACCAGAAACTTTGTTTGGAGATACTGCATTGGCTGTGAATCCAAAAGACAAAAGATTTAAGGATCTTGTTGGAAAAACAGTCATTATTCCTGTCTGTAATAGAGAAATTAAAATAATCGAAGATGAATATGCTGATCCAACCCAAGGAAGTGGTATTGTAAAAATTACACCAGCCCATGATTTTAATGATTTTTTAGTAGGAGAAAGAAATAAACTTTCTCAAATAAATATTTTTACTAAAGATGCTAAGCTTAACCATAATACTCCTGATACTTATGTTGGCTTGGATCGGTTTGATGCTAGAACAAAATTAGTTCAAGAACTTACCAAGCTAGGTTTAATTGAAAAAATTGAAACAATTAAACATGCCGTTCCTTATGGCGATAGATCAAATTCAATTATTGAACCTTATTTGACTGAGCAATGGTTTTTAGACGCTAAAAAATTAGCAAAGGGGGCTATGCAAGAAGTAAAATCTAAGAAGACTTCTTTTTTCCCAGAGAATTGGACCAAAACATACTTTCAATGGATGAATAATATTCAACCCTGGTGTATTTCCAGACAACTCTGGTGGGGTCACCAAATTCCAGCGTGGTATGCTCCAAATGGTGAAGTGTTTGTTGCTAATGATAAAAAAGAGGCTGAGCTACTTGCCAATAAAAAATTTAAAAAAAATATTGTTTTAAAGCAAGACGAAGATGTGCTGGATACCTGGTTCTCATCTTCTTTATGGGCTTTTGCAACATTAGGATGGCCAAAAAAAACTTATGAACTAAAAAGATTTTATAGCACGTCAGTTTTGGTTACGGGCTTTGATATAATTTTCTTTTGGGTTGCTAGAATGATGATGATGTCTTTGCATTTTATGAAAAAAGTTCCTTTTTCACACGTTTATGTACATGCTTTAGTTAGAGATGAAAAAGGGCAAAAAATGTCAAAGTCTAAAGGTAATGTTATAGATCCATTAGATTTAATTCAAGAGTACGGAGCTGATGCTCTGAGGTTTACGTTAATAGCAATGTCATCACCTGGACGAGATGTTAAATTAGCTAAAGAAAGAGTTAATGGTTATAAAAATTTTGTTACTAAAATTTGGAATATTTTTAATTTTTCAAAATTTAATAACACCTTAACAACTCCTAAAGTAAATATTAAAAAATTAAATAATCCAATTAATTTGTGGATCTTAAATGAATTTGAAACTTGTAAATTACAGACGAATGAATGCATTGAGTCTTATCGTTTTGATGAAGCGGCTAAACATGTATACCAATTCACCTGGAATCTTTTTTGTGATTGGTACATAGAGTTCTCTAAACCAATTTTATATTCTGATAATTCAAAAAATATTGATGAATTAAAAAATACAATGACATTTCTTCAATCGGAGTTATTGTTGTTATTGCACCCCTTTATGCCTTTTGTTACTGAAGAGCTTTGGCATCTAACAAAATTCGATAAGTTTTTTAAGTCTCCATTAATTTCTTGTGCCAGTAAAAATTCTCTCAACTTAAATAAAAATCAAATTAAAAAAGCAAAAGATATTAATTACATAATAAATTTTGTAACAGAAATTAGGTCACTAAAAGTAACACTAGGTATTAGTCCAGCTAGTTTTTGCAATTTGTTCTTAAATGAATCCTCTAAAAATTTTAAAAGTATAATTAAAAATAATTTAGAAATTATTAAACGCTTAGGAAGAATTAAAGAAATAGATTTTGCCAAAGATATCAATGAATCAGTAATTAAAACTGTTATGGTTGATGAAAATATAAGAATCCAATTTGATAGTGATATTAACTTACAAGACCAAAAATCAATACAAATAAAAAAACAACAGGAAATTTTGAATAAAATTTTAATATCTGAAAAAAAATTAGATAATATTGGATTTGTTCAAAACGCTCCTAAAAATATTGTTGAAAGTGAAAGAGAAATGTTGTCAAATTACAAAAATGATCTAGAAAAAATTAATAATATTTTGAAAAGCTTTTTATAATGTCTAAATTTGATAAATCTAAATTACCAAGTCGCCATACTACGGTAGGTCCAGAGCGAGCTCCACACAGATCTTTCTATTATGCTATGGATTTAACAAGAGAAGATGTTGCTAAGCCATTTGTGGGTGTTGTGTCTACTTGGAATGAAGCTGCACCATGTAATATTGCGTTAATGCGACAAGCGCAAAGTGTGAAGAAGGGTGTTTACGATAACCATGGTATGCCAAGAGAGTTTTGTACAATTACTGTTACAGACGGTATTGCAATGGGGCACGAAGGAATGAAATCATCTTTAATTTCTAGAGAGGTAATTGCAGATTCTACAGAACTGACTGTTCGTGGACATTGTTACGATGCTTTAGTGGGCGTTGCTGGTTGTGACAAGTCATTACCTGGTTTAATGATGGCCATGTGTAGGCTGAACGTTCCAAGTGTTTTTATTTATGGGGGAACTATTTTACCAGGGAAATACAAAGGCAAAGATGTAACTGTTGTCGATGTTTATGAGGCTGTAGGAATGCATGAAAATGGTAAAATGACTGACGAGGAGTTATTGGAATTAGAACTAGTCGCATGTCCGAGTGCTGGAGCTTGTGGCGGTCAATTTACTGCAAATACAATGGCTTGTGTATCTGAGGCAATCGGATTAGCTTTGCCTTATTCGTCAGGAATGCCAGCTCCTTACGAAGATAGAGATAAATTTGCCTACGATAGTGGAAAAGCAGTCATGAATCTTTTAAAAAATAAAATTAGGCCACGAGATATAGTCACTTTGGATTCTTTAAAAAATGCAGCTGTAATTGTTGCTGCTACAGGTGGTTCAACAAATGCTGCTTTACATCTTCCCGCTATTGCAAGCGAATGTGGAATTAAATTTGATTTAATGGACGTAGCTGAAATCTTTAAAAAAACTCCATATTTAGCTGATTTAAAACCTGGAGGAAAATATGTTGCGAAGGATATGTTTGAGGCTGGTGGAGTTCCTATGCTTCTTAAAACTCTACTTGATGGTGGCTTTATTAATGGAAATTGCATGACCGTTACTGGAAAAACAATGGCTGAGAACTTAAAGGATGTAATCTTTAATAAAGACCAGCTTGTAATGAGAGCCTATAATAATCCTATAACTGCAACGGGTGGTGTTGTTGGTCTTAAAGGAAATCTGGCTCCAGAGGGCGCTATTGTAAAAGTAGCTGGTATGAAAACTCTTCGTTTTGAGGGAGTTGCAAAATGTTTTGATAGCGAAGAAGCTGCGTTTAAAGCTGTCAAGAACAGAAACTACAAAGAAGGAGATGTAATTGTAATACGCTACGAAGGACCCAAAGGCGGTCCTGGAATGAGAGAGATGCTTTCCACTACTGCTGCCTTATACGGGCAGGGGATGGGGGAAAAAGTTGCGCTTATAACCGATGGTCGTTTTTCTGGTGCAACTAGAGGATTTTGTATTGGACACGTTGGACCAGAAGCATTTGTTGGCGGTCCTATCGCACTTTTAGAAGATGGAGACAAAATAATTATAGATGCAGAAAAAGGATCAATAGAAGTAGATTTAGATTCTCAAACATTAGAAAAAAGAAAAGACAAATGGAAACCAAGAGAACCTAATTTTAATAGTGGTACATTATGGAAATATAGTCAAACAGTTGGCTCAGCTCAAAATGGTGCTGTAACACACCCAGGAGCATTAAAGGAAAAAAGTTGTTACGCTGATATATAGTGAAAATAAAACCTATTATATTATGCGGTGGTGCAGGCACTAGATTATTTCCAACTAGTTTTAACAATCTTCCTAAACAATTTATTGATTTTGGTGGTTGGACTTTATTTCAAAAAATTTTAGAGCGTGTACAGCATCCCATTTATGATTTTCCTATTATTAGTTCAAATTATAAATATGAAAAATTAATTAAAAGATTTCTTAAAAAATATAAAATAAAAAAATACGATCTTATTTTGGAGCCCTTTAAGAAAAATACTGCACCAGCAGTAATATCTTCAGCATTGATTGAAAATATACCATCTAATCAACCACTAATTTTTTTACCTGCTGATCAATTAATAGACAATACAAATTCGTTTAACCGTGCAGTCAAACAAAATGCAAAAAAATTAAATGAAAATAATATTTATATTTTTGGAATAAAACCCTGGGAAGCATCTGACCAATTCGGATATTTTTTATCAACAAATCGTAATAATAAGGTTATAAAATTTATTGAAAAGCCAAACCAATCTACTGCAAAAAAAATTATTAAAAAAAATGCTTACTGGAATTCTGGTATATTTTTTATGAGAAAAGATTCATTATTAAATCATTGCAAAAAATATCAGCCCGCTCTTCTAAATACGTGTATAAATTCAGTCAAAAAAGCTAAGCACAAAGGTAAAATAATGTTTCTTAACAGTAATTTTTATAAAAAAGCTGATGAGATTTCTTTTGATTATGCTGTTTTAGAAAAAGCTAAAAATATTTTTGGAGTTAAGTTAAATCTATTATGGTCTGATCTTGGGAGCTGGAGATCTATCACACTTTTATTTAGCAGAATTAAAAATATGTACTATTCAAAAAAAAATACTTTTATTAAACCCTGGGGAAAGTATTTTAATTTGCATCGTGGAAAATACTTTTTAATAAAAGAGTTGGTAATTAATAAAGATTCATCAATTAGTTTGCAAAAACATAAGTATCGATCTGAGCATTGGACAATCACTCATGGAAAGCCCAAAGTAACTATAGATAATAAAATAATTTATCCAAAAATTAATGAAACAGTTTTTATTCCTCTTGGTTCAGTGCATCGAGTGGAAAATAATTTCAAAGAAAAAGTAAAAATTATTGAAGCGCAAGTGGGTAAAGTATTAAAAGAAACTGACATAACAAGATACGTTGATCAGTATGGAAGAATTAAGTAAGAACGCATCTGATTGGAACATGATCTGATGGTCTTTCGTTTTCTCTTGTAAATTTATCTATCTCTATAGTTTTTAAATTATCAATCATGCTATCTGAAACTAGATAATGATCAATTCTAAGACCCTTGTTTCTTTGCCAAGAATTTTGCTGATAATCCCAGAAAGTATATTGATTTGTTTCTTTATTAAATAATCTAAAACCATCTTTAAAACCAAGATTGAGTAAAGACCTAAATTTTTTTCTTATTTCCAATTTAAACAATGCATCGTTTAACCAACTTTCTGGATTACTAACATCTTCTTCACTAGGAATGACGTTAAAATCACCTGTTATAATTATATTTTTATTAACTTTAATCATTGCTTTTATGTATTTTTCAAAAAGGTCCATCCATTTTTTTTTGTAATCATATTTTTCAGAATTAATAGGATTACCATTTGGTAAATAAATAGACATAAGTGATAAAATTTTATTTTTATATTTAATATCTGTAGAAATAAATCTCGACTGCCCCAGAGGATCCTTGAAACCATTTTTATTTATTTCAAGCTTATTTTTAGAAAGAATAGCAACTCCGTTATAAGATTTTTGCCCTCTACTGTAAGAATGGTAGCCAATTTTTTTAAAATCTTCATGAGGAAAATTTTGATCTTCAGTTTTTATTTCTTGTAAAACTAAAATATCAATTTTTTTTTTTAATAAATAATCAACTACCTGTTGGGTTCTGATTCTTATCGAATTAATATTCCAACTTGCAATAATCATTAAATAGAAAAAGAAGTGCCACAGCCGCAAGAACTCTTCGCATTAGGATTTTTGATTTTAAAAGATTTTTCAATTAATGAATCATTGTACTCGAGAGTTGAACCTTTTAAGTATTGAAGACTAGTACTGTCTATAACTACTGCGTCTATTTTTAAATCATCTTCGTTAATTTTTGTGTCTATGATAAAATTATACTTAAATCCAGAGCACCCACCACCTTGTACTGATATGCGAAAAAAAGAGCCTTCTTTCTCATTACTTAAAAGTTGGCGGATTTCATCTTGGGCTTTTTGAGTAATTTCTATATTAATAGGCATGAGTCTCTTAAATAAATTATATACAGTATATTTTTAATGAACGCATCTTCTGATAATTATAATAAAATTTTAAAACCATATGCATCAAATAATGATAATTTTCTTGGTAGGTTTTATCCTGAAAAAATAAGCTTTTATAGATCTGAATACCAGCGCGACAGAGATAGAATAATTCATTGCTCCTCATTTAGAAGACTTAAACATAAAACGCAGGTCTTTGTATACCATGAGGGGGATCATTTCAGGACAAGACTAACCCATTCGTTAGAAGTATCTCAAATTTCAAGATCTATTGCTAGACATATGGGTTTAAATGAAGATCTATGTGAAGCCCTTAGTCTTGCTCATGATTTGGGTCATACCCCGTTCGGACATGCTGGTGAGGATGTTTTGTCAGAGTGCATGAGTTCTTTTGGAAATTTTGATCATAACATTCAATCGTTAAGAATTTTATTATTGCTTGAAAATATATACGAAGATTATATCGGACTAAATTTATCCATAAATTGCCTAGATGGTTTATTAAAACATAATGGACCAGTTTATGATGAGAAAAAAATTTTATCTTTAATACCTGAAATTAAAAAATATAATTTTGATTATAAAAAATTTGGATCACTTGAAGCTCAAATTAGTTCTTTATCTGACGATATTGCATATAACAATCATGATATTGACGACGGATTAAGAGCTAATTTTTTTTTGATTGATGATTTACGCGAAATATCTATTCTAAAAGATATTATTTCCGAAACCTACGTAGAAGGTTCAAATAAAAATAACCACAAACTGGTGAGAAAACTAATTGATTTTATGGTTACTGATTTAATTGAAAATTCTAAAAATAATTTAAACGTAAATAAAATAAATTCTATCGATGAAATATATAATGCAACGCAATCTATTATAGCTTTTTCACCTAAAGTCGCGAAACTTATAAAAGATATAAAAAATTTTTTGTTTATTCATATGTACAAACATAAAGATATTCAGCAGTGGTCAGATAAATCTAGACAAATAATAAGTAAAATTTTCAATTATTATCTAACAAATTATGAAAAAATTGCTAAAAGATTTGATAATCAATATTCTCGTGAAAGAAATATTAGTGACTATATTTCGGGCATGACTGATAAATATGCAATTGATTTATATAACTCCATTTCATGAATATATTTAAACTTTATAAAAATAAATTCTCAGACATACTCCTAAGTAATAATTATCAGTGTAATTTTAGTAAACTCACTGTGGAACCACCAAGAGATCCTGCTTTTGGTGATTTGGCATATAATGCTCCATTAATTCTTTCATCTAATTTAAAAAAAAAACCGTTAGAAATTGGGTCTGAAATATCCCTATTAATTAAAAATAATTTTAGTGAATTTGAAAGTGTTGAATTAGTTAAGCCAGGTTTTATCAATTTAAAATTAAAAAAAGATTTTTGGTTCAATTTTCTATCTGCATTCGGTGACAATAAAGACATGCTAATTCTTGAAAAAAAAAATATTAATATAGAATATGTATCAGCTAACCCTACAGGCCCCTTACATGTGGGTCATTGTCGAGGTGCTATTTACGGAGATGTTTTGGCAAATCTTTTAAATTTCGTAGGTAATAACGTGACAAAAGAATATTACATTAATGATTACGGTAATCAGATTCATATGTTTGCTAAATCTGTATATGCAAGACTATTAGAAATAAATGAAAAAGTTCCTTTCCCTTCGGATCAAGGATTGTATCCAGGTGATTATTTAAAAGATATCGCAAAGAATTTGATTAATAAAAATGTAATTCAAAATTTATCTAATTACGATGTAATAAAAGATCAAATAGGTACTATGGCTATGAATGAAGCTATGCTCATGATTAAGAATGACTTATTTTCACTTGGAATCAAACATGATGTATTTGTTTCTGAAAAAGAGTTAGTTAGTAGAAATTTAGTTGAGAAGACTATAGAAATTTTAAGAGAAAAAAATTGTATCTACGAAGGAATCTTAGCCAAGCCCAAAGGTAATGAAAATGAAGATTGGGAACCAAGATCTCAGCTTCTATTTAAATCAACAGATTTTGGAGATGACATTGATCGTGCATTAAAAAAATCAGATGGAACGTGGACCTATTTTGCAAACGATGTTGCCTATCATGCTTATAAATTAGAGAGAAAATTTGATAAATATATAAATGTATTAGGTGCTGATCACGCAGGATATTTAAAAAGATTAAAGGCATGTATGGACGCTTTATCAAACTTTACCTCAGATTTTGAATGCAAAGTTTGTCAATTAGTAAAATTATACAAATCTGGAGAGCCATACAAAATGTCTAAAAGAGCAGGCGACTTCATTACTGCTAAAGAGTTAGTAGATGCAGTAGGGGTGGATGCAGTTCGTTTTATGATGATTTATAGAAGCAATGACAGCCAGTTAGATTTTGATTTTGATTTAGTAACAGAGAAGACAAAGGATAACCCAGTTTTTTATGTACAGTATGCTTCAGCAAGAATTCATTCTATTTTAGGAAAAGTAAAGTTTAACGAGAAAGATTTTGATATAAAAAATTTAAACTTACTAAATACAGACGTAGAAATTGACTTGATAAAAAAATTATCATTATGGTCAAAATGCTTAGAGGTATCGTCTAAAAATCTTGAACCACATAGAATACCATACTACTTATATGATTTAGCCTCCTCCTTTCATTCTTTTTGGAATCTTGGCAAGGAAAACAGTGATTATAAGATTATAGAAAATAAAGACTCAAATCTTGTTCAAGCGAGAATTTTCCTATTAAATAAAATTTTACTAACCTTAAAATCTGGTTTGGGCATTCTTGGTGTTGCAGCTCCAAAATCAATGTAATGATAAAAAATATAATAAAAATATTTTCTGTATTTTTATTTTTAATTTTTTTTTACTTG
>ERZ887849.4152-NODE-4152-length-10370-cov-5.915948_pt1 | contig 10370 bp, 10 predicted proteins | sample MGYA00521267_ERZ887849 | MGnify/ENA primary metagenome ERZ887849 (study PRJEB32303, sample SAMEA104408601) | aquatic metagenome | biome: Brackish water; feature: Pelagic; material: water | place: Baltic Sea | collected 2014-06-06T16:11:00 | depth 2,863 m ... | reverse complement strand
GAGAAGTCGGTCAGCCTGAGTGGCAACCAGGTCCGCTTTTCCATGCGTCACCGCTCCCTCGCGGATGAGTCCGCTATCGACCGCAGGCTTTATTGGGTGGCGCAGTTGAGTAGCGGCTACAACCCCGTCTACAGCGGAGCAGGAACCTCGACCCTGCTCATCACAGACTCCTCGGGCGCCCATCCCAGCGTGATCATCCATGTCACGAGTGCAGCAGGGTCTCCCACCTTCGAAGGCGGGGCCTCGATGTACACACCACTTGCTGATGGTGATCGAAGCCCCACCCTGTATCTCCTTCCGGGGGATGCGGCGGACTTCACGATGGAAATCACGGTGGGGATTGTCGATGCTGACCCTTGCTCGGCAAGCGCCGCCTCATCGTTTGCCGCCTCGCAAGCGGGAGCATTCGGTGCCGTGTGGGAGAGCATGACCTCCTGCGCGATGCCCACCACCTGGAGCATCACTGCCGATGGCGAACCGTCAGCACCTCTCACCATGGCTTTCGCGGACCCCTACCAAACCCCCACAGCACCCACGACGAGAGAGGTGGAGCTCACCGGACTCCCGGAGGGTGTGAGTTGGGAGCGCGCTGCCGATGCAGGAGGCCTTCTGCAGGTGACTCTGTCGGCCACAACTGCCGTGGAGCCCGGGACATACCCACTGGCCTGGTCCGCTCTTGACCGGAGTGAGACGGACGGGATTGTGACGCTCTCCAGAGCGTCCTCTTCCAGCGCAACACTCAGCGTCATGGCAGCCCCGCCACCCCCTGTGGTGGAGGAACCTGTGGTGAGCTCTGACCCGCCCTCGTCACCTACCCCTGCAGCCCCCACTTCTGATAGCCCTCCTGCAGAGGTGACCATTGCGCCCGCGCCCTCGGAGCAAGCTCCTGTGAGAACTCCCGTGGAACAAAGCTTTGACATTCCTGTCGTTCTCCCTCCGGTGATGGAAAGCACCCCCGAAATCCCCGAGCCGTTCTCCGCGGAAAGAGTGCCCCGGAGTGTGGACGAAGTGGGGCCCCAGATTCCTGAGCCCTTGGGTGCAGGGGTGTGGCTGGGAGTGGGAACCGGTGTCCTTGCGGGCGGTGGAATTCTCGCCGCCCTGCGACGCCGATTCGCTCGCACTCGCAGCACTGCCCTCGAGAGTTCGGGGCGTATCGACTGACCTCGCGATTGCCCGGTAGGCTTGCCTCAACATCGGCTGCAAGACGAGGAGATGCCCCCTTCAATGTGCGGGATCGTGGGAATCGTATCGTCGTCACCCGTCAACCAACAGGTGTATGACGCACTAGCCCTTCTTCAGCACCGAGGCCAAGACTCCACCGGTATTGCGACCTCCGATGAACACACGTTGCATATCCACAAGTCCAAGGGTCAGGTGCGCGAGGGTTACCGCACCCGCGACATGCGCACGCTCGTGGGAACCATTGGCCTGGGCCACGTGCGCTACGCGACCAGGGGTAATGCCAAGAAAGAGCAAGAGGCTCAACCGTTCTATGTGAACGCTCCTTATGGAATTGTGCTGGTCCATAACGGGAACCTCACCAACACCCGTGAGCTCACCAAGGAGTTGGCTGAGAAGGACCGCCGGCACCTGAACACCACGTCAGACACGGAAATGCTGGTCAACGTTTTGGCCAGCGAGTTGCAGTCAGCCGAGTCGGGAACATCGTTCACTTCCGAGACTGCTTTTGACGCGGTGACCGCTCTGCATAAGCGAGTCGAGGGCTCCTACGCGGCTATTGCCGTCATTGCTGGTCACGGAATTTTGGCATTCCGAGACCCCTTCGGGATTCGGCCGCTGATTCTGGGTCGCCGACAGGCAGGCCTTGTGGGCGACGAATGGATTGTCGCGAGTGAATCGCTTGTTCTCGAAGCATCCGGGTATGACATTGTGCGCGACGTCGAACCTGGTGAGGCAATCTTTATCTCCCGGGAGGGAACGCTCTACTCCCAGCAGTGCGCAGAGAACCCTCGATTAGTGCCCTGCTCTTTTGAATACGTCTACCTCGCCAGACCCGACTCCATCATGAATGGGATCTCCGTCTATGAGGCCAGGCTTCGCCTGGGCGACAAGCTTGCGGACACCATTGCGCGCTATGCCCCCACCGACAGCATCGATGTCGTGATGCCCATTCCTGATTCCGCGCGTCCCGCAGCTATGCAGGTGGCCAGAAAACTTGGGATCGAGTACCGCGAGGGCTTCTACAAGAACAAATACGTCGGGCGAACCTTCATCATGCCCGGCCAGGCCCAACGAACGAAGAGTGTTCGACAGAAGTTGAACGCGATGTCGAGTGAGTTTGCGGGCAAGAACGTTCTGATTGTGGACGACTCCATTGTCCGGGGAACCACGTCACGAGAAATCGTGGAAATGGCTCGTGAAGCAGGAGCCAAGAGTGTCACTTTCACCTCGGCAGCGCCTCCTGTTCGTTTCCCTCACGTCTATGGCATCAATATGCCGAACAAGGGTGAGTTGGTTGCCGCGGGGCGCACAATTCCTGAGATTGCCCGCGAAATTGGGGCGGACCACCTGATCTATCAAGAGGTTGAGGACATGCGGGACGCCATTATCGAAGGCTCCGATGTCACCGAACTCGATATGAGTTGCTTCACCGGTGAGTACGTGACCGGAACGGTGAGCGATGACTATCTTGCGTGGGTGGAAACTCACCAGACCAGTTAGTCCTCACGTCCCTCTTCCCGAGCCATGACGGCTTCGGTGACTTTCCGCTTGGAGCGCAGGTCCAGAATCAGCCAGAGAACAATCCCGACGGCAATGGATCCGGTAATTCCATAGAGCGAGAAGTAGGCGAACAGCGTGCCAAAGCCCACCGACGGGTCGGCCTCATAGAGTGCCGTCAGAATCAGAGTTCCCACAAACCCTAGAAAACCAAACACCACGACAAAGGCCGAGAGTCGAGGGGAACGTCGTATGGTGACTCTCTGCTCGGGTGCAGGGTCCGGGGTGGTCATGGTCTCAGGGTAACGGGACTACCGGTAACCAGGCTGAGAGATTTGAGCGCTCTCCCGAGGCGTTAATGAGTCCTTCGGAGAGCTGGTGTTCAAAGGTCGCAGACCCTGTGGCGATCTCTAGCCACACCGCGGGAGCCATCTCGACAACGGCGGGGGGAGTCCCTCTCGTGTGGGTAGGCCCGTCGATAGCCTGCACTGCTCCCCACGGTGGAACTCGAACCTCCACACTCGAACCCGGTGCCTTCTGACGAAGTATCTGCAGGGTGAAACGAACGGCGAGTGCTTCGTCATCGGGCGTATGAACACCGTCGCCCCATCGCCTCAACGCTTCCGATCCAGCGTCATCAGAGATCCGTCGGGCTGCCACGTCTCACACGCTAGCAATCTCCCGCGGGTAGGGTAAGCGCGTGAAGATTTTGGTCATTGGGTCAGGCGCCAGAGAGCACACCATCATCAAAGCTCTTCGTCGCGACACCGAGGAGCACGACATCTTGGCCGCTCCCGGTAATGCGGGAATCTCTGCCGATGCCGAGATTGTCGGCTTGAATCCTGCCAACCCCAAAGTCGTCACCGAGTTTGCCGTTACATCTGATGTTGACTTGGTCGTCATCGGACCAGAGGCTCCGCTCGTGGCGGGAGTCGCCAACGCACTCCGGAAAGCAGGGGTTGCGGTTTTTGGCCCCGACAAAGAGGCCGCGGCCATCGAAGGATCAAAGTCTTTTGCGAAGGACATCATGGCGGCCGCGGGCGTTCCCAACGGCAAAGCATGGACTGTGTCCACGGAGGACGAGCTCACCGCGGCTCTTGATGCATCCGGTTCCCCCTATGTAGTCAAAGCTGACGGGCTTGCCGCGGGTAAAGGAGTGTTGGTGACAGAGGACAGGGAGGCTGCAATCGAGCACGCGACCTTCTACCTCCAACACGGGGACGTCCTGGTCGAAGAATTCCTCGATGGCCCTGAGGTGTCGTTGTTCTTCGTCAGCGATGGTCAACGGATTGTTCCCCTCAGCCCGGCGCAGGATTACAAACGAGCCTTCGATGGCGATGAAGGCCCCAACACGGGTGGAATGGGCGCCTACTCTCCCCTCCCGTGGCTTGAGGATGGCTTTGTGGAGAGTGTGACCACCACGATCGCCCAGCCTGTAGTGGACGAGCTTGCCCAACGTGGAACACCGTTCATTGGTCTCCTCTATTGCGGCCTTATTGTGACCGAGGATGGCGTCAAGGTCATCGAGTTCAATGCCCGCTTTGGTGACCCTGAGACTCAGGTAGTGCTCGCCCGCCTGGAATCACCATTGGCCCCCTTGCTCTACGCGGCAGCCACAGAAATGTTGGACAGTGTCGAGCCTCCCCGCTTTAGCGACCAGTGTGCGCTGACCGTGGTGTTGGCAAGCGAGGGATATCCCGAGAACCCCGTGACCGGTAGAGAGATCGTGGGGTTGGACACTCTTCCCGCTGACCCACATGTCAGCATCGCTCATGCCGCAACAGCATGGGATGGGTCTGACCTCCTAGCGACCGGGGGTCGTGTGATGAGCGTCATTGCCACGGGAGCTACCTTTGCCGATGCGCGGCAGTCGGCATATGACACGTTGGAGAGCATTAGCTTGGAGGGCTCGCACTATCGTCGTGACATTGCCCTGCGCGTTGTCTCATGACCGAACTGACGGGCTGGACTCCGGTCTACTCAGGCAAAGTTCGAGAGCTGTATATTCCCCAAACGGCATCTACCGTCCGCGATGCGGACAAGCTTCTGATTGTCGCGACAAACAGGGTCAGTGCCTTTGACCACATTCTCACCCCAGAAATACCTGGCAAGGGCGCGATACTGACCTCCCTCACGCGCTGGTGGTTCACGCAGCTCTCAGATGTTCCGAACCATCTGACCGGCGAGGACCCACCCGAGGAGGTCGCCGATCGCGCAATGGTGGTGGAGCCTCTGGACATGTTCCCCGTGGAATGCGTTGTCCGTGGATATCTCGCGGGAAGTGGTTGGAAGGAGTACCAGGCAACATCTCGGGTGTGTGGCGTCGAACTCCCCCCGGGTCTCTCCGAGGGCGATGAACTCCCCGAGCCGCTCTTTACCCCTGCTACCAAGGCAGCCGTGGGGGATCACGACGAAAACATTTCGTTTGATCAGATGGCAAAGCTTGTTGGCTCGGAGGACGCCGCATCACTTCGGGACCTCAGTCTCTCTTTGTATTCTCGCGCTCGAGATATTGCTCTCACGCGGGGGGTCATCCTGGCTGATACGAAGTTCGAATTTGGGCGGCTCCGAACCACCGGTGCCATCACACTCGGCGACGAGGTCCTCACCTCCGACAGCAGTCGCTATTGGGATGGAGAGTTATATTCCGAAGGCGGAATGAATCGTCTGGATAGCTTTGACAAGCAACTCATTCGCAACTGGTTGCAGGAGAACTGGAACCAGAAAGGGTCCCCGCCCGCTCTGCCCGCGCATCTCGTGGACCACACGATGAATCGCTATCGCGAACTCTTTCAGCGCCTTACCGGTAAAGCAGTCGACAATTTAGCGTGATGGCACTCAATCCCCCACCTCAGGCCTTGGCTGCGCCCACGCTGGCACACCGGGCAGCGTGGCCTGTTGCGCTGGGGTTGAGCCCCCTGCTGTACGCGCAGGGAAAGTGGGTGCGCAGGCAGGTTCCGAGGCTTCCGCACGCTCCCAGTCCCTGGGAAGGCGAGAGGCCCGGTCCGTCTCCGCTCTCGGTTCTCGGTGTCGGTGACTCCACAATTGCGGGGGTAGGAGTGAAGGACCCGCTCCACGGTCTCGTACCGCAGTTTTCTCTCGCCCTTCACGAGAAAACCCAGCGAGGTGTGTCCTGGCGATCCGTAGGAGAAAGCGGTGCGACCTCAAAAGACATCCTGGGTCGGTTCCTCGCCCCGGCACTGTCTTCTCCGGCCGATGTGGTGATTGTCTCACTCGGCGCGAACGACGCTAAGGACCTCAAGCCCCTGGGCGCTACAGTGTCTCGTTTTGAGCGTTTACTGACGGTTCTGCACGACGGACACCCCGAGGCTGTGCTGATCTTCTCGTCACTTCCAGCGTTTTATTTGTTCCCCACGTTGCCCCAACCGCTGCGCGGAATTATCTATGCCCACGCTCAAGCCATTGAGCGGTCCATCCGTCCACTAATCGAGTCATTCCCGTTCGCCATGATGTCCCCTCCTCCGACCGGATACCACGACACTTTTTTTGCGGTGGATGGATTCCATCCCAGCGAAGACGGGTATCGAGACTGGGCTCGCTTTGCACTCGAGGACGCTCTCGAGCGTGGCGCACTGGAGGCGTTGAGCGCTCGATAGACTGAGGGCGCTGTGTACTGCGGAGCCAAGTTCTCGGAGCGTGATTAGTGGCCATCATCGTCGTAGAAGTCATGCCCAAGCGCGAACTCCTCGATCCAGCAGGGAAAGCCGTTCTCGGAGCTTTCCACCGCAGCGGGATTGAGGGCTTCCACGAAGTGCGCATCGGCAAGCGCTTCGAGCTTCACGTGGATGGCCCAGCGACCGAGTCGCACCTGGCTGACGCCCGAAAAATGGCGGATGACCTGCTCTCGAATGGTGTGATTGAAGACGTCCTGGATGTTCGGGTGGAGGACTCCCCGGCATGAGAGTCGGGGTCGTCACTTTTCCTGGATCACTCGATGATCGTGACGCGCTCCGCGCGGTCCGCTTAGCCGGCGGCACGCCTGTCCCCCTGTGGCATGGCACGCATGACCTCGAGGGCGTTGATGCCCTCATCCTCCCTGGAGGCTTTAGCTACGGGGACTACCTCCGCTGTGGGGCGATTGCCGCACACTCGTCGATCATGTCGGAGGTCGTGAGCGAGGCCAAGAAGGGGCTCCCGATTCTGGGTATCTGTAACGGATTCCAGATTCTGGTGGAAGCCGGGCTCCTCCCCGGTGGGCTGGTGCGCAACGACCACGGCGATTTCATTTGTCGGGACCAGAAACTGCGGGTGGAGAACACTGAAACTGCGTGGACAAGTGGGTATGAACTCCACCAAGAAATCGTGATCCCCCTCAAGAACGGTGAGGGTGGGTTCATCGCGGACGATGAATCCCTCAAGCGAATTGAAGGAGAGAGCCTGGTGGCTTTTCGCTACCTGGAGGTCAACCCGAATGGCTCCGCCCACGACATCGCTGGTCTGCGCAACGAGACAGGACGCATTGTGGGGCTCATGCCTCACCCCGAGCACGCGGTGGAGGCTGGCTTTGGCCCCGACACTGATGTGGCAATGAAGTCTGGGACCGATGGTCTCGCGATGTTCCAGTCCGTTCTGACTCAGGTGGTGAACGCGTGACCAGGACACCGGGATCCCTCTATCGGGTGATGGCACTGGCCGAAATGGCAACCTGGACTCTCCTCATCATTGCCATGGCGGCCCGGTACGGTTTCGCCTACGACGGCCCGCTGTTTTTTGTGGCGGGGCTCAGCCACGGAATCATCTTCCTGGCCTATTGCGTGACCGCGGTCATTATCGGCATCAACCTGCGCTGGGGTTTTGGGACCATCGTGTTGGCCATCCTCTCGGCTATTCCACCGTGGGTCACCTGGCCCTTTGATCGGTGGTTGGAGAAAAGGAACAAGCTCGAGGGAGAGTGGCGCCTCGAGGATTCCGGTGACCCCCGCGATCAACACTGGATTGATCGCTTTGTTCGTCTCGGCCTTCGTCACCCCGTCTGGTCTTTTGTGGTCATCGTGCTGGGAATGGCGCTCGCGATTAGCGTGTTGCTGGCGCTCGGCTCTCCCACCGAATGGGGTGGTGAGTGATGAGTGTCGATTCTGTATCCCAGGCAGAGAGCAGCCCAGAAAAAGAGCAGCCCTATGAGGCGCTCGGTCTGAAAAAGGATGAGTACGAGGAAATCCGTCGCCTCTTAGGCCGCAGGCCTACATCAGGTGAACTGGCGATGTATTCGGTGATGTGGAGCGAGCACTGCTCCTACAAGTCCTCCAAAGTTCACCTTCGCCAGTTTGGCCAAAAAGTTACCGACGATATGCGCACCCACCTGATGGTCGGCATGGGGGAAAACGCTGGAGTTGTTGACATCGGGGAAGGCTGGGCAGTCACCTTCAAGATTGAGAGCCACAACCACCCGAGCTTCATCGAACCATTCCAGGGAGCCGCAACCGGGGTGGGCGGAATCGTTCGCGACATCATTTCTATGGGGGCCAGGCCCGTTGCGGTCATGGATGCCCTGCGCTTTGGAGCGCTAGATCACCCCGACACCCAGCGGGTTGCGCCGGGTGTGGTCAGTGGCATCAGCTTCTACGGCAACTGTCTCGGCCTGCCCAACATCGGTGGCGAAACCTGGTTTGACCCGATTTACCAAAACAACCCTCTGGTGAATGCCTTGGCGGTGGGAGTTCTCCGACACGAAGACCTCCACCTCGCCAACGCCAAAGGTGCCGGCAACAAAGTGGTCCTCTTCGGGGCTCGAACCGGAGGAGACGGAATTGGTGGAGCTTCCATCCTCGCCAGTGAAACTTTCGATGAGGGTGGGCCCACCAAGCGCCCCGCTGTTCAGGTGGGGGACCCGTTTGCAGAAAAAGTGCTCATTGAGTGCTGCTTAGAGCTCTTCCACGAAGGTGTTGTCGAAGGTATCCAAGACCTCGGAGCCGCAGGAATTAGTTGCGCCACATCAGAACTCGCGGCGAACGGCGACAGCGGGATGGAGGTCACTCTCGACCATGTCCTCTTGCGCGATGACACCCTCACCGCAGAAGAGATTTTGATGTCGGAGAGTCAAGAGCGCATGATGGCGATTGTTCGCCCGGAGAAACTTGATGACTTCCTCGCCATCACCGCGAAGTGGGAGGTGGAGACCAGTGTGTTGGGCGAAGTCACGGACACCGGTCGACTGATCATCCACTGGCAGGGTGAGACCATCGTCGATGTCGACCCCAAGACTGTGGCCATTGATTCACCGGTCTATGAGCGCCCCTACCACCGGCCCGCATGGCTGGATGGAGTCCAGGCAGACACGGTGTCGGGACAGGCGCGAGCACAGACTCCCGAAGAGTTGCGGGATCAGGTCACTCAGGTTCTCTCATCACCCAACCTGGCAAACCCTGAGTGGATCACCAACCAATATGACCGCTACGTCATGGGCAATACTGCGTTGGCATTCCCCGATGATGCGGGGATGATTCGAGTCGACGAAGAGTCAGGCCTCGGGGTCGCACTCGCAACAGATGCCAATGGCCGATACAGCTACCTGGACCCCTACACCGGAGCGCAGTTGGCACTGTCGGAGGCTTATCGCAATGTCGCAGCCACGGGGGCTAACCCCCGTGCTGTCAGTGATTGCTTGAACTTTGGAAGCCCTGAGGACCCTGAGGTGATGTGGCAGTTTGCCGAAGCCGTTCGCGGCTTGGCGGATGCCTGCATGGAACTCGGAGTTCCGGTCACAGGCGGAAACGTGAGCCTCTACAACCAAACAGGGACCACTCCCATTCATCCCACTCCAGTGGTGGCCGTCATGGGAGTCATCGACACTGTGGAGCGCCGACTGCCTAGCGGCTGGCAGGACGATGGCGAGAATCTTTATCTGCTGGGCACCACCCGACCAGAGCTTGATGGATCAGCCTGGGCTGGCGTGATTCATGATCACCTGGGAGGCATGCCCCCAGCACCTAATCTTGCGGCCGAAAAGGCTTTGGCGGGTCTCATGGTGGTAGCTGCAAAAGATGGGCTTGTCACCAGCGCCCACGATGTTTCCACCGGGGGACTCATTCAAACGTTGGTGGAGGGCGTGTTGCGTCGAGGAGTGGGCGCCCGGGTGTGGCTGTCAGAAGTAATGGAGGATGGCGACTTGGACATCACCGAGGCGTTGTTCTCGGAGTCCGTGGCACGAATGGTCGTGAGCGTTGCCCGAGAAGACGACGTCAAGTTCCGCGGGTTGTGTGAGGGTCGAGGGGTACCAGTAGCCAGAGTGGGTGTGACCGATGTGTCACTACGGGGCCTTGACGTTGCCGACCACTTCAGCTTCGACCTGGAAGAACTTGATGCCCTTCACAGAGGAACCCTCCCGAGCGTCCTCGGTCCCGTGGTCGGATATCAGCGCTGACCGCAGTCTCGCGCTGGAGTGTCCCAGGACCCCGGTACGGTGGAATAACTCATGATTGACTCCTCACGCTTCCTCGTGTCCTCCTCTGATTACGAAGCTTGGCTCGCCGTTCGGGCCGGCGGAGTCACAGCAACAGCGGTATCGAAAGCGGTCACGCCCGATGGGTTTCGCGAGGTGCTAGCGCAGATACGAAACCCCACCCCGATTCCCGACAACGATTACATGCGTTTTGGTCGAGAGCAGGAAGCGTCTCTGATCGAGAAGCTCGCCACACAGTTCGAGCTCGAGCCCAACGATTGGCTTATCGCTA
>ERZ887849.4149-NODE-4149-length-10374-cov-50.513616_pt1 | contig 10374 bp, 6 predicted proteins | sample MGYA00521267_ERZ887849 | MGnify/ENA primary metagenome ERZ887849 (study PRJEB32303, sample SAMEA104408601) | aquatic metagenome | biome: Brackish water; feature: Pelagic; material: water | place: Baltic Sea | collected 2014-06-06T16:11:00 | depth 2,863 m ... | reverse complement strand
GAGCAGAGGAGCAGAGGAGCAGAGGGGAGTGCGAAAGGCGGAAGCATTGGGGAAGGGCGACCGCTGCCTTGAAAGTCGCGGAGCGACGACATGCGGAAATGTCACATGCCGGCGGTGCGCGGCTTGCTTTTGTTTGATCGCGGCCACTCGCCGCGATATTCCATTAGTTCATAAGCTCGCTGCGAATTTTCGCGATGTTGTGCTGCTTGATCTTCTCACAGCGTTGGATGCCAGGTTACTCCGCAGCAGCTGGCTGGTAATCCGGATTCAGTTCAGGTTCCGTGGTTGCGATGTTGTTGTAGAGTTCGAAAATCGCCTGACTTCTTTGTAGCTGATTTTCGAACGAATGCAGTTCCTGTTCGGACTGATGCGCTGGACTTGACGTAGGGCGACCATCTTTGTCACGCTGGAAATCACTGAACAATCGTTTGGCTGATTCCACATTCTGCTGGTTTTGATCTACGTCGAGCTGAAGCAGCTTCAGATAACTTTGATAGTTGTTCCATTCGGCCCTCCATTCCGATTCCGCTTTTTTCGACTGCTTTCGACGTATTTCCAGCATCTTTTCCAAAGTCGCAATCTCCTGTTTGCGATAATCGAGCGGATGAGCGTTGTTTTGGGAATGTCTCAGTCCTTCGCCCATACGAAGAATGAAGGCCTCATGCTTGCGAATTTCGTCGTTTTTGCTGTTGAGATTTGAGCGTGCACTGCGCAATTTCTGTGCGGCCTCCGACGGACTCGGCAAGGTAATATATTGATTGGAATTCGGACGCGACAGCACGTACGGGGTGTCTGTTTGTCTCTTCAGAAATTCAGCCAGTGTCATCAGCGGCGGGGCGGCCAGTCCTGTTGGTGAATTCGCATTGTTCGATTCAGCAGTTGCTTCGAAACCATGTTTGGCAGGCCATTCTGCCTGCTGCATGCTCAACGCAGCATCGTTGCCGTCTTTGGTCTTCCCAATCATAAAAGATGATTTTGTGGCTGAACCCAGCCACGATGTTGCGGTGCCGTTGGGGTCCAGCAGTTCTTCGATTCGGCGTTCAACGATGCGGGCGCGATTGGAATTCCGACCTGTCAGGTTTTGTTTGATCGCTGCCAGTTTGATCTCCAGCTTTTCAGATTCCGCCGTTTGTAATTTGTGCCGAACATCGAAGGCTGTGGTGACCAATAAGTTGAGTTCTGTTATGTCAACTTCATCAGAATTCTGCTCACGAACAGCAGCGGCGACGGCTTGACATTCGGCTTCGACCGCCAGCAACACAGCCGCTGTTTCAGCAATTTCGTTTTCAACATCAGCCAGCGAGCGGCTTAGCGGTGAGGGTGACCAATTATCCAAATCGTCTACGTTGCTGTTGCTGGAATTGCCATGCGTTGGTTGTGTGATGGGCGCCGGAGAACGATTCTGGTGCCCAGCGCCTTGCGCTAAAACGATGTCGGCTGATTTTAGCGAATCGAGGTGGGCCTGGGCGGCCTTCATGGCAGTTAGCCGCGAGTATTGCACGTTCCAATACTGGTAGGGATTAAATGGATTTGAGTAAATCACCAGGTGTGTTCGATGTGGGTTCTCGGGATCATCGAGCCATTGGTTAAATCTCGCATCCAGGTTAGGGTTCACCGCCTGGTCGAATTCACACGAGAACTCCCCAACCTGTAGATCATCGTCCGTTGGTGAAGTCCACATTCCTTTGGCGGCGGCGAAGGTGTAGAGGTGTTCTCCGTCCTGAAACTGTGCGACATGTTCGTGCAGAACAGGGACGGCTTTCGATTCTTTGGGAAGAGTGACCAGATCCCAACGCCCATTGGCTCCGCTGTAGGCCGCCATGGCGTTCTGTAATCGCACAGCCGCAACGTCTCCACCAGCTACAGGAACGATCTGCGGTTGCACTGGAACTTTAAGGATCGCCCATTCACCCAGGCTGTTGCTGAATCCTCGCAGTTCATCTTTTTCAGCAGACCACCCAATCATTACTTGAACACTGCTCACAAGTCGTTCCGATGTGTTGAGTCCTCCACCGTAGCCACCGCTACCGGCGAAGCCTCCGCCTCCGCCGCCGAATCCACCGGACATGCCGCCGTAACCGCCACCGAAACCACTCGTTTGGGGCAAAATTGCGTTTGCATCCGGCTGAGCCTGTTCCGTTGATTTGCTGCCTTCGCCTGTCGTCTCTTTGGTTGAAGTGTCATCGGCAGTTGTCTGCGACGGCTGTTCGTTGGCAATGGCAGCTGGTGATTCTGACTGTGCGATGCAAGAATTTGAGCTGGTGAATATCGCAGCCAGAGCGGTTAATAGTATTCGTGACGCCAGGGTTTTCATGTTCGACTCCAGATGGGGTTGGAATATTATGATGTGGTTGAGATCCATTGTGAAGAATTTGAGTGAAGGCGTGGGGCAAACTACACATCGCCACGTTCAACGAAAAGGTCGGTATTTCTGTTAACCACATCAGCCGCAGGGCGTTAGCCCCGGTTTAGTGCGGATCACAGAAACAACCGGGGCTAACGCCCTGCGGCTAATCCGACTGGGGCTTGTTACCGATTAAATCGACAGCCACTGTCGTCACCGGCAGGCAGCTATCGCCCCTCCGGGGCTTTGTGTTGGTGTTTGGTTTCAGTTTCGTAGGGCCGGTTCCTACCGGCCGAGGCCACAAACAGCGGCCGGTGGGAACCGGCCCTACTCTGCGGTCGAATTCCGATCGGGGTTCTATTCCGGTTTTATCGCCTTGTCTGTTGACTGAGTGGCTTCCAGCAGGCTGTCGATTTCTGCATCCAATGACTGGATTTCACTGGCGATTTCGTCGTGCGAGTATTCTTCGTTTGGCTCGGCAGCAGGCACGCTTTCGCTTGTTGCTGAGGCGGCGACTTCATCGGGGCTGATGTCTTTGACTTTCTGTTCAAAGTGCCAGACGCCCTGATTCTGCTTTGGGTCTTTTGCGGAAGGAAGGTACCTGGAAAGCAGCAGTGGCAAAGTCACGGCAATCGCAAAGACAAGAGTGATCGTCGCAAGGCGTCGGGCTGAAAACCTGGCCTGCACCAGTTCTCGCGCGGCGGCTGGTAAAGGCAACACATTCGGCTGTTGCACGTGAGCCAGGCAGCCTTCCAGCAGTTCGGCAACTTCGTTGGCGGACGCGAATCGATCTTCTGCCGACTTGGCCAACAGCCTGTCGATGATGGAACTTAACCAGACGGGAAGGGACGTGTTCAGTTCCGTGGCCGGTCGCTGCGGTTCATCGGTGACTCGACGCAGGATGCCGTAACTTGTTTCGGCTCGAAACGGAGGCCGCCCGGTGCTGATGGCGTATAACACGCTGCCAAAACTAAACAGGTCGCTGCGGGTATCAATCGCGTCGCCTCGCGCCTGTTCTGGCGACATATACTGCGGCGTTCCGGCAATCAGGCCCGTGCGAGTCAACGACGCATCATCGACGGCTCTGGCAAGTCCGAAGTCTGTCAACATGACTCGATCCACATCGCGTTCCAGCAGAATATTGGCGGGCTTCACGTCTCGATGCACAAGCCCCTGAGCGTGAGCGGCCGCCAGTCCTCGAGCAACCTGCAGGCCGATTCTAAGCACATCAACCACAGGCAATGCTGCACATCGGTCCAGCCTCTGTTGCAACGATTCGCAGTCGACATATGGCATTACCAGAAACGGCAATTGGCCGGAAGAATTGACGCTTAGAATCGGCATCACGTTGGGATGCACAATTGCGGCGGTCGCTTGAGCTTCTCGTGCAAATCGCTGCCTTGCCGCGGCGCTGGTGGCCAGATGCGGGGCCATTACTTTGACGGCGATTAAACGGTTTAGTTCTGGCTGAACGCCCTTCAACACGATGCCGTTTCCGCCTCGTCCGATGACCGATCGAATCTGGATATTGTTCAGTCGACCAATGGAATCGGGTTCGGGCGATGGCTGCAGAAAATCGACGGCAAAGTCTGACAACAAAATTTCGCTGGAAGAACCTTCGTCAGCGATCAGGTGTTCACCGCTGGCTTCTGTGCGCAGAACACTTTCGATGTGTTGCCAGTCGTCGTGACAGGCCGCCAGCGATTCCAGTTGTTCGCGACATGGCTGGCACTGATTCAGGTGTTCCGCAAGCTGTTCTTCCTGCTGTTCGGTCAGAGCTTCATGCAACGATTGCTGCAGAAGAGCGGGGTTGCAGTTTGAGGAAAGTTTGGGCATGGGAGGGCGGGTTTCAGTTTTCAGCTTTACGGGCTTCAGGGTTAAGGTCTTCGATGCGATTGCGGATGCGTGCGACGATGCGGCTGCGAGACATGTAGATACTTCCGGGGGTTATGTTTAGCTTAGCCGCAACGTCTGCGACGGACTTGCCTTCGATGGCGGTGTTCCAGAAGGCAGCCCAGCTGGTCGCCAGAAATTCGTGCCGAACTTGATCTGCGGCCCAGATGATGAGTTCATGTTGGTAGCGAGCCACTTGAGTTGCGTCGGGGGCCGCGGGAATTTCTTTCAGTTGTTCGCCCCATTCTGTGCCGCCGGGGCTGCCTGCCTGTTTGCGTTCGCGAGTCATGAATTTGATAACGACATTTCGGGAAACCGTTGATAGCCATCGTCTGAACGAGGCGGGGCGTTCGTCGGGCTTCCAGTTTTCGATGGAGCGTCCGATGGCAATCAGAATCTGCTGGGTTGCGTCCTGAACGTGGTGATCCGGCACGCCTTGTCGAGCAACCAGTCGCATCAGAAACGGTCGTAGTCCGTTACAAAATCACGCCACGCCGGTTCGTCAGCCTGGTTTTTCAGGCGGACAATCAGGCTGTGACGTGTTTCCGGCAGTGCCATAAAATGCTTCCTCTGCTATGCGTAGTCCTGCGCGAGTTTGAAATCTCACGCGTGACTTTCGGATTTTGGCACATTTCCGGGAAACTCTACAGCAACACGTGATTTCGCATGGAAATCACCCGTCCGCGGCATTTTATTAAAGATGACGGGACATCCATTTTCGTGAACGTGCTTTTGGGGGGGGCGCTGATCTCAAAATCCAGAGTTCAACGCCTTTGGGGAACGTGGCGTTGATGCTTTATGGGGCCACAGATGAAACGCAGATTTGCACAGATGGCCTGACCGCACCGAACGTCAGCAAACGCGGTGAGCAAACTGCAATCCTGGATTGCATCCGAGTTTCATGCAGGGCAAAGCCTGTTGACTGGCAGTACTGACGGTTTGACGGTTTGACGGTTTGACGGAAGACTGTCTGGCTTCTTTCGCTCAAATGCCGAACCTGGCGTGTCCGGTCGTTCGGTGCCTGGTATTTGCCCCCGCTGCTGAAGGTGTCGTGATAGCAACCTGCGGCCAAAACAATTCGGTGGCTCGCGAATTTCCGATCACCATGCCATCGGCAAACGCGAAGCCATCAGCTTCCATCAGTTTACGAAAGCTGGCCTCAGGTCCGCCGGCCGTGGAAGTAAGGGCCTTTGCAGCTTTGGCTGCAATATCGTCACAACCGGCAAGGTCAAATTGAACGGGGCGATCTCAGTCGCTGGTGTAGGGCAAATGAAATCTCGTCCGCAAATCGCGACCTAAGTTCCACGCATCATGGACCAATTTACGCGCCCTCTGCCACGGCATCGCCTTCGGTTTTCGGGTGTTCGAGATACTCACCCATTGCGTTGGAGTTCAATTGGAAATGTCAGGCACACAAACTCAGGATTCAGGCAACCCGTTTCTGTCAGACGGCGAATACACACCAGCGGCCGTTGAATTGATGCGTGCTCTAAGTGCTCACCGTCAAAAAACGGGGCACGGTACATCATCTCCTGAGCAGGTTTTGGCAATTTTGGCAGACCTTGGTTATCGACGTCCAGAGAATCGTCGAATATCCGACGCAGATGCCGTGCGCCTGTTTACGATGGCTTTGTCAAAGTATCAAAAAGAGAACGACATAGCGTTTCCGTCCTGCCAGGACGTGCTGGAAGTGGCAGATCGACTGCACTACTACCGCCTGATTGAGGAAACGCCAACCGTGATTCCGGGGCTGCCAATCGACCGACGTCGTCGCGAAGAAGACGAACGCGACACGCCTCATGAACGCCGCTCTTCGACGGAGCTCAGCGTTCAGGAACAGATGGAACTGAACGATCAGGAACACAGATTTCTGGATGCCTTGAAGGATCTTCGAGAACACACTGGGCGGCAATTCGCATCGTCTGAAGAACTGCTAAGTATTGTCTGGAGCCTTGGATATCGCCCGCTGAACTCCGACGGGTTCCCGCAGGAATGGCTGGACGACGAAGACCGTTGCCGTGTCCAGATCGCGTTCACTCGACAAGTCGAACAGAAACTGGCCACCAATGCCGACGGCGAGTTTCTGACGTCTCGCGGCATCCTGAAAATTGTGGAAGACGTGGGATTTGTGCAGCAGTAAGCCAGATCGCGTCGGCTGCCTTCTTTTGGAAGCACCAATATTCTGCCTGTCAATGATATTGCAGTGACAGACGTCTTCCGATTGCGAAAGCACTTTATTGCGTCCTGCATTCTTCGCAACCACTTGAATCATTTATCAAACCGGGGCCGGTTCTTTTCTCGGCGAGGTTTTATCCGTGTCTAAATCGTTGAATCGAAATCTGAATATTGAAATTCTTGAGCCCCTTGTTCTGATGTCGGCGTCTCCTGCCGACTGCGAGATTGTCAACCTGTTTGACTGCGGTGACGGTGGACACGATTTCGGAGGCCATGGTTCGGAAGCGCATGGTCTGGGATCACATGGTGGCGCCAGCGAAGCCATTCAGAATCTTCGCAGCGTGTGGGCCAATTGCGATGGAGACGATCACAGCAGCGGTCGTGGAGACGGTCTCCGCGATAACAACTGTGATTCTGATGGTAAAGCAGACAGCTATCGTGGTGCCGATTGGACTTTGGGGCTTCTAAAAGGGAAGTCGAACGATCGAGAGCAGCAACGAACTTCCTGCTTTGACGGACAGCGTTCAGAATACACGGTTGAAGATCAGGGATTCGGGATCTTTGCAGTAGCGGGCCGAGGCTGCGTGGACTTCCTGAGCGACATTACGCACCTGGAATTCTTTGATGGCAAGTTCGACCTTGCCAACCTGCTGTCTGGCTGTGCAGAAGATCCAGAGACCGTGGTTGCGGAAATTGAAGATTCCGGCCAGACGGATGAAACAACAGTGGAATCGTCGCAGAACGCGGGTGAACAGGTCTGGGTTTCGGCAGATCCGCCATGGGCCACAACTCAGGACGCCGGCGAAACTGACGAGGCTTTGACTGGCGATGTCGACCTGATCGACAACAGTGTCGTGGATGAATCTGAGACGACCGAATTTGAAGTCATCAACGATGGCCCGGTTCTCATTGAAGATGGTGGCTTATTGCCGACCGAACCGTTGCCTCCTGTCTACCCGAACGGCGACACTGGCACGTTTATCCTTCCGGCTGACGTGTCAACTTCGGTCTCCTTTGTCAGCGAAGGCGCCGGCTATCAAAACACAATCGGAATGTACTCTGTTGACCCAGCCACCGGAGCCATTTCAGACGTTAGGATTCTGTTTGCGAATGCATCTGAAGTTGGATCCGGCGGCAGCCTTCTGGGTGGCGAAACCGTTTCGTTTTCCGGCGGTCAAGTGCAGCCGATCGGCTTCTTCATTCTGGCCAACGGTAACTCTTTGAACGACATCCAGTCGAGCGAAGACAGCTCGCTGGCATTGCAGCAGGGGGAAGATGGGAATCTGCATCTTGTTGCAACGGACGCCGACGGCAACTCCAGCACTCTGAACGGACCGGTTTACACAAGCGAAGCTGAGAGAAATCCCGCTGGACTGGATCACTTTCGAATTGAGCCAAACGGAACCGGTTACAGTATCAATATTGAAGATCTGCCAGCACTTGGTGACCACGACTTTGATGATGTGGTTCTGACTCTGAATATTGAACCAGACGTCTTCTATCCAACGGAACCGCCGGTTGTCGAACCACCAGTTGTCGAACCGCCGGTTGTCCCGGAAGGCCCGACTGACCTTGGAGCCTTGTACCTTCCGGCAGACGTGGGGACGACAATAAGCTTTATCAGTGAAGGAGCTGGATACCAGAACACCGTTGGCATCTACGAGATTGATCCATCGACCGGTGAAATCTCCGATGTTCGAATTCTGTTTGGTAACGCATCGGCACAGGGATCGGGCGGATCTTTGGTATCGGGCGATTCCGTGTCCTTCTCAGGAGGCCAGGGCAATCCAATAGGCTTCTTTATTCTGGCCAACGGCAATCAGCTGAACAACCTGAGTGCTATCGAAGGCAGTTCGCTGCAACTCCAGCCTGACAACGATGGAGTTCTGAAACTGACAGCCGTTCAACCGAATGGACAGACCACAACTTTAAATGGCCCGGTCTATGTCAGCGATGCCAGCCGAAATCCCGGCGGTCTGGATCACTTCCAGATTGAACCCACTGATTCCGGTTACAGCATCAGCATAGAAGACCTGCCGGGGCTGGGCGACAGAGATTTCGACGATGTGGTACTGCAACTGAATGTGTTTGGCGGATATCCGGTAAGCCCCGAGCCTCCTGTGTTGGTTGAAGAGCCAGTTCCATACCTCGATCCAGCTGCGGAAGTTCAACCGGAACCAATAGAATGCGAGACTCCTGCCGTTGATGATTCCACAGGCACAGACGATGCAGCAGAGAACTCCACAGGCACACACACTGTTGATGTTGAACCAAGCCCCGAAAACAACGACGGCTCAGCCAACAGCGGCGATGGCGAAGAAGTTCTAACGGAAAGCGTCTGGTTTGACGGAGAAGATGACGGAGCGACTGCTAACGGTGCTGGCGAAGCTGAAGGCAGCAACGTGCAGTACGTCGGCGACGAAGCAGCTTCCTCAGACGAAACAGACGGCAGCGTTGGCGAATCAGAAGTTTCCGAAGGCAGTTCAGAAGAATCCGGCAAAAACGACGAAACTGAAGTTGTCGATGCGTCAGAAGAACCGGGCGAAATCAGCGACGAGATCGCAGATGGATCAGCAAGCGAAGACAACGGCGGTGACGAGAACGAACCTGTTGAGCCAACCTCTGCTGAATCAACTGCGGATGGCACCGAATACATCTATAACTACAATGTTGTGACGCCCGAAGGCAGCGATGCCGGTGGCGACATTCAGCAGGTTTCAACATCGTACAACTCAACGACTAACGCCTTTTCGTTTCGAGTCGTTATTGCGGACGCGGTTGGCAACGGTCGCACAAATGGATTCACTTTGGCAATCAACGATGGGCCGAATCCAAAGGGGCACGGCGATGAGATGGCTTTGTTCTATTTTGACAACTCGGGCAGCCAGCCTGTTGTAACGGCTTACAACTACAACGGCCAAAACGACTTCTCATCCTATCAGGACGAAGCTCTGGTTTCGTCGTTGTCGGCAGACAGTCCGTTTACCTCGATTGAAGCCTCCTATGATGAAAACGGCAATCACGTCTTCAGCTTCAACATGAATGCCACGTCAATCGTGCAGCACAGCGATGGTGAAGATTGGACGGGAGTCTCGTTTAATAAATCGCTGGGAATGTGGTTGCATCCGATGACCAATGTCAACACGACTTACGGCGACGATGGATATCTGGATTCATGGTCGTTTAGCGCCCAGGGTTGGTTTGACACCAAAGATCAAGTTGCAGAAGAGGTTGTCCTGTTTATCGCTCCAGAGCCAGAACCTCAACCAGAGCCAGAGTGTCCCGTTGATCCAAACGACGTTCCAATCGCAGAAAACGACACTAACGTCACTGCCTATAATTCGCCTGCGTTTGGTTCCGTTGCCGGAAATGATTCGGATCCCGATGGTGACTTCTTAACATTCACGCTGTCACAGAACGCTGCCAACGGCCTTGTCACTTTGGAGGCAGACGGCAGCTATGTGTACACTCCTAACGACGGATTTGCAGGAGAAGACAGCTTCAGCTATCAGGTTGATGACGGAAACGGCGGTACGGCGATTGCGACGGTCTCTATCCTTGTTGAACCAGAGCTTATCGTTGACCCGCAGCCTGAACCAGAACCTGGTGCCCCAATGTGCCCCGTTGAGGCAGAACCGGTTCCTGAAAATCAGGCCCCTGACGCAGTCAATGACGTCGCAACAACAGATTACGAAACGTCAGTCAGCGGCCAGGTTCTGGACAATGATATCGATCCAGACGGAAACACATTGACAACAACGCTGCTGAACGAACCCGCTAACGGCACTGTTTCCCTGAACGAAGACGGCAGCTACACTTACACACCGGATCAAGGTTTCAGCGGTACGGACACCTTCACCTACGAAGTCAGCGACGGCAACGGAGGCACGGACACGGCTGAAGTTGTGATCGAAGTCTGCCCGGCACCCAACAGTGGCCCGGATGCTCAGGATGATTCCAAC
>ERZ887849.4145-NODE-4145-length-10385-cov-16.994192_pt1 | contig 10385 bp, 8 predicted proteins | sample MGYA00521267_ERZ887849 | MGnify/ENA primary metagenome ERZ887849 (study PRJEB32303, sample SAMEA104408601) | aquatic metagenome | biome: Brackish water; feature: Pelagic; material: water | place: Baltic Sea | collected 2014-06-06T16:11:00 | depth 2,863 m ... | reverse complement strand
TGTGCGCACCGGCTCGGGTGATCCCTGGCCGGACTCTGGTGGAGGGTGGGACCTGGGTTGGCTCCCGGGCCTCCCCTCAAGTTCAAAGTACGCCTTCTGGCCAGTGGTGGTGAGCCTGTGAGGTTCCTGTTCCCGTACCTGGAAAAAACCAGTCAGTGCAATGCTTCTTAGGCGCCCCTCTACTCCTCGGAGAGGCTGCAGCACCGGCAGTTCTATGCGCTGGGCGCATGGATTTGCGGACTGCTGCACCCGCACGGCAACCTGAAGCCTGCCCGGGCCATCCCCGCGAGCCGACCCGCTGATTGCCATGGGTTTCCGCTTCCGCCGCTCCGCCCGCCTGGGTCCGCTGCGCTTCAATTTCAGCAAGGGTGGGTTGAGCTCGATCTCCGTTGGCGGGCGGGGGGCCTCGTTCAACATCCCGGTGAACCGCAGCGGTGGGCCGCGCACCACCGTGGGGCTGCCGGGCACCGGCCTGAGCTGGAGCGTGGAACACGCCCCCGATCGTCCTGCTGCGATCCTGGCCGGCCCTGCGGCGGGCCTGCCCAACAGCCGCCGGCTGCGGCCGGGCCAGCTCGATGCCCTCAAGCAGTCGCTGCTGGGAGTGCTGCGCCAGGAGCTCTTTTCTCCAGGCTCCACAGGGGAGCAGCTGTGGGTCCACAGCCTGGTGAGCCGCCTGCTCGCCGATGGCTCCCTCAGTGCGCGCACCACAGGCCTGCTGGCGCTGATCGAGACGCCGGAAGCGATGGAGGCCTACGTGCTGCGGTCCCAGGGCCAGGACGATGCCAAACGCCGCGCTCAGCGCTGCATCACGGCCGTGCAGGAGGCCACACGGCTGGCAGCTGGGCGGGGTTGGCTCGCCTGAGACGGCAGTGACACGTGCCCGCAGGGCCGGTTCCCCGTATCCGGCCGCACCTGCGCTCTCGCCTCGGCAGGCCAAGGATGGAGCCGGAAAGAAGGAGATACCCCCGCATGCGAGAGATCGTGTTCCGCGTTCTGGCTGAACGCCCCGGCCACCTGGAGGCACAGGCCGTAGGCGCAGCCTTCTCCGCAGGAGTGACCCTGCCCATCCTCATCACCGCGCTCACACTTGAGGAGCTGCATCACGAGGCCCGGGAGGCCCTGATCGAGCACCTTGGGCCAGCCCACTGCACCTTCCGAGTGAAGGTGCGCCGGGACCCCGGCACTGCCGTCAGCAGCATCCGGCCGGTGGGCCGCCATGCAGCCCTATGCCGCTGAACTCATCCGATGGGTGTTGAGCCCCCTTCATGAACCCCTGTTGCCCCCCGTGAAGACCAGTGTCGGAAGTGCTGCAGCCCTTGCTGGCTCCGCTGGGCGGGCCCATCGTGGCTGCAACGGGATTCGGAGGCTCCATTGATGGAAGACACCCCCCCTGAGCAGCGGCGAGGAGCGCGCTGACGATCCGGCCCCTGCTCCAACACTCTCGACGGATCACTGATGTTCCTGGCGTGGTTTTTCCTGGAGGGGACACACGCCGTCCACTGCACCGCCTGAGGTGCCCCGGATCGAACGGAACGTCCCACTCGACACCTGGCCCCAGGTGCCAGCGCCGGCAGCTCCGCCCCAAAACCAAAGACTTTCTGATCTGAAAACGATCAACCGACCGCACAGCTGCGCCCGACCCCCTCGGGAAGGCACCACGGCTGAGCAGACAAACGCCCGGGGCCAACGCTCCGGGCTTTGTTGTGCTTTTGAGATCGGTTCACCGTTGCACAAAAAGTACTGACTCCCAAGCGCAATCTTTTTTGGGAATTACTCCAGGACCTGGCGATCAGGAGTGGCGGGCACGTTGTTGATCAGCTCGGGAGAGGCTAGATCGCGAGGGTCCACCTGAGGGAGCGTCTCCGAGGGATTGGGTTCTGTCTCGGGGCCAACCACGTCGACAGAAACACGCTGAACAAGCAGCCGATAGCGGATCGGCTGCTGGTCGTTGATGTAATTCTGCACCGCCGCCACTTGGCGTGTCGTCGGCAGCCGGGGATTGGTGACACGCACAGCGGCGCGAATCAAGGGAGGATTCTGGCTCCAGTCAATCCGCACATTGATCAGTTCGGAATCCTGCCCCAGGGTGATGGTGCGGTTCTTGAGGGATGCCGTGATCGCCTGCTGAATCTGGTCGAGGGCCGCTGCCTTTCTGGCCTTGGCCATCAGCGTCAGGAAGCTGCCCGTCAGGGGGATCAGCAGCAGCGCCGTGAGCAGCAGACTCACCAGCCCAACGCGACTGCGCCAGAGCCTGATGCGCAGCTCCGGCAGGCACACCGCCAGGGTGATCAGCGCTCCGCTGAGGATTCCCAGCAGGTTGGCCGCAAACAACAAGGCAGCCCCCAGAGCCTCACTCCATTGCGCTGAGGCAAGCAGCAGCCCAAAGGCGCACACCGGTGGCACCAGCGCCACGGCGATCGCGGTGCCGGCCAGGGAGCTGATGGCCTTGCTGCTCACCGCGGCGTAGGCGGCGATCGCTCCTGCCACCAAAGCCACACCCAGATCCAGCAGGTTCGGCTGCGTGCGGGCCGCCACCTCCGATCCCAGGATCGGCAGCCCCACCGATACACCCAGCAGCACCGACAACACCACTGTCATGCCGAGGCCGATCAGCAGGGTGAGCAGAGCACGGCCCACCAGCAGCAGGCGCCCCTGCAGGATCCCGAAGGCCGCCGCCCGCAGCGGCAGCATCCAGGGTGCGATCAACATCGCGCCGATCACCACGGCGCTGCTGTTCGCCAGCAGGCCCAAGGTGGCGATCGCCCCGGCCGCCAGGGTGAGCACTCGAAAGGGTTGATCGCAGCGGGCGTCGAGCTCGAACTGCTCGTTCAGGGGCTGTTCACTCATGGTTGCCTCCGCAACGCCGTCACCAACAGATGGCATGGCATCGGCCCCACGTTGCCTTTGATGCAGTCAATCCGGGAGGCCAATCCGGCGCTGATAGCTTGAGCACATGTTGATCAGTCCCCCGTAACGGCTGCGATCCTTCGCTGAGGCCATGGGTCCTGCCCAGGACCAGCCTGTCTCAGTGCAGCTGCTGCATCTGATCACTGGACTGACAACGTGACCGATTTCCTCAAGTCGTGGTGGGGCAAACCCCACCGCGACATCCTCTCGGGCCTGGTGGTGGCCTTCGCAATGATCCCGGAGGCGATCGCCTTCTCCGGGATCGCCGGCGTGGATCCCCGCGTGGGCCTGTTCGGGGCCTTTCTGCTCTCCGTGACGCTGGCGGTCGTGGGCGGCCGCACGGCGATGATCACCTCCGCCACCGGCTCCACCGCCCTGCTGATGACGGGCCTGGTGCAGCAGGGCAACGCCCTCGGCGAGGGGCTCGGCCTGCAGTACCTGCTGGCAGCGGGGATCCTCACCGGCGTGCTGCAGATCGCCTGGGGCTACCTGCGCCTGGCCCACCAGATGCGTTTCGTGCCGCAGCCGGTGATGGCCGGCTTCGTGAACGCCCTGGCCATCCTGATCCTTCTGGCCCAGTTGCCCCAATTGGGACTCAACTGGTTCCACCCGGAGAAAGTGACCGTGCTCGCCGGCCAGCTGCCCGCGGTGTGGGGCCTGATGGCCCTCACCCTGGCGATCATCTACCTGCTTCCGCGGCTCACCACCGCCGTGCCCTCGGCTCTGGTGGCGATCCTGATCAGCACCGGCCTGTCGATTCGACTGGGGCTTGAGATCCCCACAGTGGCCAGCCTCGGCAGCCTGCCGAGTGGCCTGCCCCAGCTCGGCCTACCCCAGGTGCCCTTCAACCTCGAAACCCTCGGGGTCATCCTGCCCACGGCGCTGGCGATCTCGCTGGTGGGTCTGATGGAAACCTTTCTGACCCAGGACATCCTCGACGACCTCACCGACAGCACCAGCTCCAAGAACGCCGAGGCCCGCGGCCAGGGCATCGGCAACATCGTCAGCTCGCTGTTCGGCGGCATGGCCGGCTGCGCCCTGGTGGGGCAGTCGGTGATGAACGTGAGCTACGGCGGCCGCACCCGCCTGTCGACGCTGACGTCGGGTGTGGCCCTGCTGGCGATGATCCTGCTGGCTAGCCAGTGGGTGAATCAGATCCCGATGGCCACTCTCGTGGGGGTGATGGTGATGATCGCCATCAATACGGCCAACTGGGGTTCGATCAGCGACATCCGCCGCATCCCCAAGAGCGACACCGCCGTGATGCTGCTCACGGTGGTGGTCACCGTGCTCACCCACAACCTGGCGCTGGGCCTGCTGGCGGGCGTGGCCCTGGCCGGCATCCTGTTCAGCCGCAAGGTGGCCAAGGTGATCGCGGTGAGCAGCGAGCTGCTCGCGCCCAACCATCGCCTCTACCGGGTTCAGGGTCAGCTGTTTTTTGTAAGCAGCATCTATTTCCGCCAGGGGTTCGAGCTGCATGAACATCCCGAGCATGTGACCATCGATATGGCCGACGCCCACATTTGGGATCAGAGCGGGGTCACGGCACTGGATCAGGTGATCCGTCGCCTCAAGCTCGGCGGGAGCAGCGTGGAGGTTCTGAACCTCAACCCCGAAAGCACCGATCTGTTCGCCCGCATCGGCGTGGCGGAGGAAGCCGGCGGACGCGGCGGATCCATGTCTGCGGCCCACTGATGGCTCCCTCCCATCAGCCCCAAGTGACGCTTCAGCACTGGCGCAGCGATCTGGCGGGCGGATTCACCGCTGCCGTGGTGGCCCTACCTCTGGCGCTGGCCTTTGGTGTCGCCTCAGGAGCTGGTGCCCTGGCGGGTCTCTATGGCGCCATCGTGCTGGGCTTCCTGGCAGCCCTGCTGGGCGGTACAGCAACCCAAGTTTCTGGCCCGACTGGGCCGATGACCGTTGTGATGACGGGGCTGCTGGCTGTGCTCACCCGGCGCTACGGCATCGAAGATGCTCTGCCTTTGGCCTTCGGCATTGCGGCCCTGGCCGGGCTGCTGCAGGTACTGATGGGTGTGCTGCGGCTTGGTCAGACCCTCACCTTCATGCCCTACACGGTGATCTCTGGCTTCATGTCGGGGATCGGCGTGATCATCGTGATCCTGCAGCTGCCGCCACTGCTCGGCCTGAAGCTCTCCGGTTCAATTCCGGCGGTGCTTACAGCTCTGCCCGGTGCGCTACCAGGAACCAACGGACTGGCGTTGCTGGTGGGGGGACTGAGCTTCGCGGCCGTGATGCTCTACCCACGCCGCTGGAGCAAGGTGCTTCCTGCCCCACTGGTGGTTCTGGTGGTGGGGACCCTGCTCTCGGTGATCGCGTTGCCCCATGAGGCTCTGCCCAGGCTGGGCCCCATGGCAAGCGGCCTGCCGCAGCTGAGCTGGCCCCGTTTCCCCCTTGGCGATCTGCAACTGCTGATCAGCGGAGCCATCACCCTGGCCCTTCTGGGTTCGCTCGACACCCTCCTCACCTCCCTGGTGGCCGACAGTGTCACCCGCACGCATCACAACTCCGATCGCGAACTGATCGGCCAGGGAATCGGCAATACGGCGGCCGCGCTGCTGGGCGGTCTGCCTGGAGCCGGCGCCACCATGCGCACCGTGGTGAATGTGCAGGCCGGCGGCCGCACCAGGCTTTCCGGCATCACCCATGCGGTTGTCCTGCTGCTGATCTGCCTTGGGGCCGGGCCTCTGGCCAGTCCGATTCCGCTGGCTCTGCTGGCCGGAATCCTGCTCAAGGTTGGCCTCGACATCATCGACTGGTCCTTCCTGTTTCGCGCACCACGGTTGTCTCTGCGCACCACCGTGCTGATGTGGCTGGTGCTCCTGCTCACGGTGTTCTGGGATCTGATCACCGCCGTGCTGGTGGGGATGTTTCTGGCCAACCTGTTCAGCCTGCAACGCCAGAACGAACAGCAGAAGCAGGCGGCACGCAGTCTCCGCGGCGGAGCTGAACCGGATGAGCCAGGCCTGCTCTCGCCCCACGAGCAGCAGCTCCTCCACCAGGCAGGCGATCAGCTGCTGCTGCTGCAGATGAGCGGTCCGCTGAGCTTCGGGGCAGGCAAAGTCCTGACCCAGAAGCTCAATGCCATCGGCGCGTTTCAGACCCTGATCCTCGACCTCAGCGATGTCCCCCTCCTGGGGGTGACGGCCGCCCTGGCCATCGAGACCCTCTGTCTGGACAGCCAACAGCAAGGCCGCAGCGTCGTCATCGTGGTGTCAGCCGATCAACCGCTGGCGCGGCTCAACCGCATCGGAGTCCCCGGGATTCCGGGTGTCTCGCTCCGCCCCAGCCGCCATGCGGCCCTCCAGCAAGCCCTCAGTCACTCCTGACCCAACGCCTGAGCCGACCCCGATGGACCTGCAGTTACGCGGAGCTCATGTCCTCACCATCGAGCAACTGCAGGAGCGGCTGGCGGTCGATCCCGTCCGGGGCCTGAGCAGCGGCGACGCTCAGGAGCGGCTGCGGCACCTGGGGGCCAACCGGCTGACACGGCGGCCGCAACGGCCGCTGTGGCTTCAGTTTCTGGCTCAGTTCCATGCCCCCCTTCTCTATGCCCTGCTGATCACCGGCGCAGTTAAAGCCCTCACCGGCTCGCTGCGGGAAGCGGCGGTGATCTGGAGCGTCACCGTGATCAATGCGGTGATCGGGTTTGTGCAGGAGAGCCGCGCTGAGCGCTCGATCGGGGCCCTCGCCCTCGAGATCCGCTCCGACAACAAAGTCCTGCGTGACGGGCAGCAGCAGCGGCTCGAGGCCCAGCACCTGGTGCCCGGCGATGTGGTGCTTCTGTCCGCAGGCGATCAGGTGCCCGCCGACCTGCGGCTGCTGCAGGTGCGCAACCTGCAGCTGGATGAATCCAGCCTCACCGGCGAATCCCTGCCGGTCGCCAAGGCCATCGCCGCCGATCCGGCTGATGCCCCCCTGGCGGAGCGCTACGGGATGGCCTACGCCGGCAGCTTCGTGACCACCGGCCAGGGGCGTGGGCTGGTGGTCGCCACCGGTGATGCCACCGAACTGGGGGATCTGGCCGCTTCCCTGCAGCGGGGTTCCCCGCTCAGCACACCGCTGACGCGCAAGTTCGGGCGCTTCAGCATCACCGTTCTGCGCTTTGTGCTGGGTCTGTCGATTCTCACGGCGCTGGTGGGCCTGGCCAGAGGTCGCAGCGGCGCTGAGATGTTTGATGCCGCTGTGGCCCTGGCCGTGAGTGCCATCCCGGAGGAGTTGCCGGCCATCGTCACCATCACACTGGCGATCGGCGTGCACCGCATGGCCCGGCGCAACGCGATCATCCGCAAGCTGCCAGCGGTGGAAGCCCTCGGCAGCGCCACGGTGATTTGCTCCGACAAGACCGGCACCCTCACCCAGAACCGCATGGCGGTGCAGGAGCTCTACGCGGCCGGGCAGCGACTGCAGCTGGAGGAACTCTGGCCGGATGGCTCCCCCGCCGGGCTGCAGCTGCCTGACCCATTGGCAACGAATCGCGCCCTACGCGAGCTGCTCCTGGCCGGTCTGCTCTGCAGCGATGCCAGACCCAGCCACCATGAGGGTCTGGTGGGGGATCCGACGGAAACCGCTCTGCTGGCGGCGGCGCAGCGGGCCGGTTTCGATCATGCGGAGGCCCATCGCCGCCACCCCCGGCGCGATGCCCTTCCCTTTGAAGCTGAGCTGCAGGTGATGGCCACCCTGCATGGCAGCGAGCGGATTCTGGTGAAGGGATCGCTGGAGGCGGTGCTGCCCCGCTGCCGCTGGCAATGCGACCGCAACGGTGGGCCGGAACCCCCGGATGCCGCTGCCATTCACGCCGCCGTCGACGCCATGGCCGGCCAGGGGGAGCGGGTGCTGGCTTTCGCCATGGGGCAGGCGCAACCCGAGCAGGTGTCTCTGCGGCATGACCACATCGAAGCCAACCTCACCTTTCTGGGCTTGCAGGGCATGGCCGATCCACCGCGCCCCGAGGCCACGCGTGCGGTGGCCGCCTGCCGGGCCGCGGGCATCACCGTGAAGATGATCACCGGCGATCACATCCGCACCGCCACCGCGATCGCCCGCCAGATGGGGATCGGCCACCAGCCGGAGCCGCTCGCCATCGATGGCCGAGGCCTGGCGGCCCTGCCTGCAGATCAGCTCGACGCTGTGGCTCTGCAGACCGATGTCTTCGCGCGCATGGCACCGGCGCAGAAACTGCAGCTGGTGCGCAGCCTGCAGGGCAGCGGCCAGATCGTGGCCATGACCGGTGATGGCGTTAACGATGCTCCGGCGCTGCGCCAGGCCGACATCGGCATCGCCATGGGAGCCGGCGGCACCGCCGTGGCCCGGGACGCCGCCGCCATGGTGCTCACCGATGACAATTTCGCCGCCATCGCCGCCGCGGTGGAGGAAGGACGGGGCGTCGCCCTCAACCTGCACCGCGCCATGGCCTTCTGCCTGCCGGTGAACGGCGGTGAATCCTTCACGATCCTGCTCAGTGCCCTGATGGGGCTGGAGCTGCCGATCACCGCCCTGCAGGTGCTCTGGCTGAACATGGTCAACTCGCTCACCATGTCGCTGCCGCTGGCGTTTGAGCCGAAGGCTCCCGGGCTGATGAACCTGCCGCCACAGCGCCCCGATCGCCCCCTGCTCAACCGCCCGCTGCTGCAGCGGCTGCTGCTGGTGTCGGCCTTCAGCTGGGTGGTGATCTTCGCGATGTTCTTCTGGGCCGAGAGCCAGAGCGGCGATCGCGCTGTCGCCCGCACCATGGCGGTGCAGACCCTGGTGCTCTCGCGGGTGGCCTACCTGATCAGCCTCAGTGAAGTGGCCCAGCACCTGCCCTGGCACTGGGGCCGGCTGGCCAGCGCCCTGTGGCGCTCACCGCCGCTGCTGCTCGGCCTTGCGGGTGCGCTGCTGCTGCAGGTGCTGTTCAGCCAGTGGGAGCCGATGAATGGATTCTTCGGTACGGCACCGCTCACCCTGCAGCAGTGGTTGCAGTGCTCACTGGCCATCCTCTTGATGATTCCAGTTGCCCACATGGCCAACCGGCTCGACGCCTTGGTTCCCCCCACTCCACAGACAGACTCACCCACCGCCTGATGGTCGCGCCAGAGTTCAAGGCGTCCTGACCCAACCGATGAAGGCAGCGAGGATCCGCTCACGATTCGGGCGATGACGACCTGGTTCGTCCGCCACCGTGGCTGGGCGACGCAGTGGTGGTAATGCAGTTCAGGCCCGTGGAGGAGCAGGCGGCCTCCACGGCGGTGAACAGGCCTGCCAGCCCTGCTGGCGCTTCTGGGACCAGAGCCTTATCGCCTGCTCGCGCGTCAGCTCCCTGCACTTCTTGAGCAGTGGCGGCTCACCGCCGGCCATCACCTCCCCGAAGGTCACCTCCAGGCTCTGACTCCAACGGTCGTAACGCCTTGGCCTGAAGTGCAGCACCTGGCGGCCGTCGCTCAGCCAGCCTTCCTGGGGCGAGAGCGGCGGTCGCTTCCGGCCACCGACGTGCATGGGGCGCTCAGGCCACCTCCGGCGCCCAGCCCTTCTGGCGGACCTAGTCGTCGGTCCAGCCTTGGCAGCGGCTGGTGAGGTGCTCGCCGTGGGCGATCAAGCCCTGGTGCAGCTGGCAGGTAAGGACTGGGATGCAGTTCACCCCAGCGTGGTGCCGGAACCAGTGGCAGGTCATGCAGACCTTGCGGCTGCGGGTCCTGAGCAGCACAGCCTCATCGAGATAGGGCCAGTCCTCGATCTCGTCGGTGCGGGAAGGCTGCAGACGGGAGAGCGGGACCGGCACCATGACAACCACGACGGGCGTACACCTGTGCTAGCAGGGGATGCGCATTGGCGCCAGGGACTCAGTCGCTGCTCGCCTGGTGCTGCACGAGGAAGGTCTCAATCCAGTCGTGGTGGCATTTCTGGTTGATCCGATCAGCGATCGTCACCGCCTCCTCGGGCACCTGAAACCGCTTGCGGAAGGCCCGGGTGAGGCTTTCCAGCAGGGGGCGTGGCAGGGTCCGCAGGGTGCTGTGGAGGTGCTGGATCGTCTCGGCATCGAGGGGCACCTGGCCGAGGTCGGCCGGGGCTGAAGGCGTAGACGTCGAGGACGTGGCATTGGAGCGACCCTGAGCCGGGGAAGCAGTGGTGGCGGGAGAACCAGCCTTCGGCCGACTCAGAGAAGACTGCTGCCCACCAGGCCGCTGAGGCCCATCACCCTTGCCCGCAGCACTGCTGACCTCCCGCTGGCGCTTGTCATAGAGAGCGAGCCCAAACGGGTTCCCGAAGGTCATCAGGGCCCGCTTCATGGCGTCGGTCTCGGCTTCCTTGAGGGCGGATTCGTGGGCCTGGCCCAGGTCAACGTCGATGCCGTGGCCGGCACCGCTGCCCTCGCGAACCAGGGGTGCCAGGCCTCCAGCGGTGACGGTGACGCGCACCCGGGCGGTGTAGGTGACGCCCCAGCCGGGCTTCTGGTCTCGGCTCGTGCCTCTGGCACCGATCAA
>ERZ887849.4141-NODE-4141-length-10395-cov-4.423791_pt1 | contig 10395 bp, 8 predicted proteins | sample MGYA00521267_ERZ887849 | MGnify/ENA primary metagenome ERZ887849 (study PRJEB32303, sample SAMEA104408601) | aquatic metagenome | biome: Brackish water; feature: Pelagic; material: water | place: Baltic Sea | collected 2014-06-06T16:11:00 | depth 2,863 m ... | reverse complement strand
GGTGACGATCAACACCGGTGATGTCGGCCGCTTTGAGCTGATTCCCGCCACGGTGGTCGGCTCCAGCAGCGAGAACGACAACGCCAACTTTGTCAGCTTCATCGGCCAGAACACCACCCAGACCTTCGGGTTCCGGGGCGACCACATGACCCGTCGCCACGGCGGTGTCTACATCCTCGATGGTGTGGCTGAGCTCGACATGCGTGCCTACGCGTTCTACACGGACGTTGGCGCGTTGGGCACGGGCTCCGACATCTCGGCCAACGGCAAGCTTGGCAACTTCTCGGACAACGACTGGGTTGGCAACTTTGGTGTGCGGGCCAGCTACCTGATCGCCGACATGGTCACGCCCTTCGCCTCGTTGGACTTCAGCCGGGGCGTCGACCGCAAAGAGCTCGTCGCGCAGGACGTCGACACCAAGGGCACGGCCATCTTGGCGGGTGTTCGGGTCGACACTCGCGAAGACGGTCCCAAGGCCGACGGCAGCGGCCTGACCGCAGAAGCCAGCTTCTTCCAAGCGTCCGGTGCCAACTACGATGGGTCCACCGCGCTGCAGTCCAGCCATGGCTATGTGGGCATGAAGGCCCGTCAGGCCGGCGGTTCCATCACGGACCGCTTCATGGGCTGGCACCCCAGCGCCTACGTGGGCATGTTCGGCATCTCGGACAACCCCAACGACATCAGCCGCAAGTCCGGCACCCGGGTCCTCCACGGCAGCGCCGGCTACCAGCTGCCCATGGGCTTTGGTGTGGGCGCGGGCTGGTGGATGTTCAACGACACGGGCAGCACCGACTTCAACCTCGGCAACCTGTCGAACATCGACCCGCCGTTCGGCTACTCCCGCGAGGAGTTCGCCGCCCAGGCGCGTGCTGGAAAGTCGCTCGGCCAGGAGTTTGACGTCAACCTGTGGGGCCGCTTGTCCGAGCACCTCACGGTCTATGGCAACGGCGCCATCTTCCTGCCCGGTGAGTTCTACGAGACCCAAGTTAGCCGCATCGCCGGTGATGCACTGGGCGGTCAGGAACGGGCGTGGACCTTCCACGGCGGCACCCGGCTGAGGTTCTGATGAACAGCCAAGGCACACTGCGGTGGGTTGTCTTCGGGGTGCTGGCCATGGGCTGCAACCCCGATCCGGGCGAAGTGGACGAGCAAGTCGGCTACCGCGCCGGCACCGAGTCCACGTCGAGCGGTGAGCGTGGCTCGGTCAAGATCTCCGAGGTCCTGTGGGCGGGCAGCTCCAGCGGTCGCGGTGAGCGAGACCCGACGGATGTCTTCGTGGAGCTGCGCAACGAGAGCGCCTTCCCGCTGAACCTGGGCGGCTGGTTCTTGGAGATGGAAGGCGCGGTCAACCAGACCTGGCGCATCCCCGAGAATGACCTGGTGGTCGCGGTTGGCGAGCATGTGTTCTTCGCTGCCAAAGCGGACGGCTGCTTCCCGGATGCCGACGGCTACATCGAGGGCCTGCGCTTCCCGGATGGTGATGCGTTTCGCCTCACGCTGATGGATGCCGACGAGCGCCTGATCGAGCCGGTGGGTGATGACAGCATGCCGCCGATGGCCGGTGTCTGGGACACCGTGCGGGTGCGCTCGATGGAACGCATCGAGATCATGTTCGGTGGCTACGGCACCGAGCCCCAAGCTTGGCACCACTACACGGACGCACCCGTGGATGTGCCGAACAATGACCGCATCAAGGCGAGCTGTCGGGGCACCACCTTCGCGAGCCCCGGTCGCGCCAACTCACCAGACTACTCGGGGGCCTTTGCCTCCGGCAACCTCGAGTAGGAGGGCACTGTGCCACTTGACCGCAAAGCGAGCCTGATTGTTGCCACGCTGCTCGTCGGCTGCGCACCGCCCAACACTGGTGACTTGTTCAACACGGTCGAGATGACCGTGGAAGCCGACGTGGGCCCCGTCCATGAGCGGCTGATCGAGCTGGTCGACGGTGCCGAAGAGCAAGTGCTCGCGGTGCTTCCGGCGCTTGAAGATCCGGCGGTGGCCGATGCCATCATCGAAGCGTGGGACCGGGGCCTCTTGGTCGAGGTGGTCACCGACATCGACCACGAAGCGGATGAGGGCGTCCAGATGCTCCTCGACGCGGGCGTGCCGGTCCAGCTGGGCGATGGTGAGATGACCTACACCGAGTTCGGCATCGGCACGGTCACCGAGATCACCGTGCCCTCCGAGTTTGTGCAGATGTCCACCGCGTATGTGGTGGTCGACGAGAACCGGGTCATCAGCGCGACCGAGCTGGGCTCGCTGGAGTCGGGCGCCCGCATCGCCTTCGACATCAAGAGCGAAGACCTCGTGGACGACTTCGTGATGGAGCACAACCAGCTCTTTGGCGGCACGGATGCGTCCTCGCTGACGGCATTCTCGAGCCTTGCCAAGTCCATCACCGACTCCCGCTGGCTCTACCCGAACCAGACCGGTCTTGACTTCGAGGTCTGGGTCGGTCCCCAAGAGCGCGTGGTCAAGCGCATGATCGACGCCGTCTACACGGCCCGGTCGAGCATCTACCTGTTGACGGAAGACTTCCTCGACCAGGGGCTGGCCAAGGCGCTGCAAGACAAAGCGGCCGATGGCTTTGAGGTGCTGGTGGTGGTGGGGCCGACCTTTGGCTCGACGTCCACCTACTCCGACACCTTCCTCAACGAGACGCCGGACGTCGGCAAGCACCAAGTGGTCGACGCGGTGGGCCGCATTCCCACGGTCATGCTGGTGGACTCCCGTCCCGAAGCGAACCCTATGGGCCTCGACATCTCGCCGCGGGCCAAGGCCTTCGTGCTGACCCATGATGTGGTCTCGGCCATTCGCTATGAGCTCGAGCCGGCCCCCGACGGGTCGTTCGACGTGAGCTCCGTGCGCAGCGACCAGCTCACGGACGGTGTGCTCTACGTGATCGGTGATCCCAACCACGACCCAGAGTCTCCGTCGCCGGAGCTGGACGCGGTGTTGACCACGATCTCCGAACATCTCGACATCGCGGTGTCGCTGTGAGGTCCCCCATGCGCTTGTCCGCCCTTCGTCGCCGTGCGCTTGTGTTGGTTGGGTTCCTCGGGGCCTGCAACCCACCGCCAGACATGGCCGACCTCAACCTGACCCGGGGTGGTCGGGTCGATGTGTTCTTCAACGAGCCGGGCACCCGCAACGCCAACATGTGGGACCCGGACGCGGTCAAGGTCATGGTCGAGATGATCGACGGGGCCACGGCCACCATCGACTTCGCTGTGATGGGTTTCTCCAAGGTCGAAGTGGTCGAAGCGATGGTGCGGGCCCACGACCGGGGCATCAAGGTGCGCATGGTGGGCGATGCCGGCCACCTCTACAACAGCGGCTACCAGGCCTTTTCCGAGCGCCACATCCCGATGACGGTGGGCAACCTCAACCACATCATGCACGACAAGTTCATGGTGGTGGATGGGCGCTTTGTGTTCTGTGGCACGGCCAATTGGACCCCCACCGACCTGGTCCGCAACTCCAACAACTTTGTGGTGATGGACTCGCCAGAAGTCGCGATCGACTTCACCGATGAGTTCCTCCAGATGTGGGATGGTCGGTTCGGGAACAACAAGATCCAGAACGACAACGGCCGCAAGTACCAGCTTGGCGACACCGAAGTTGAGGTCTGGTTCAGCCCCAATGAAGACGCGATGGGCCGCATTCGCGAAGTGTTGGGTGAGGCCCAAGACAGCGTGCGTTTCACCATCTTCGCGTTCACCAAGAACGAGGTGGGGTCGGACCTGATCCGCATCCAAGCCGAGATGATGGAAGCCGACATCGCCGCGGGTGTGGCCAGCGACGAAGAAGACTGGCGGTCCATGGACTACCGGGACCGCCGTGGAGTGGCCGGGGTCATCGACCAGTCCCAACTCCACTCGAACGGCCAGTACCACGAGGTGTACCGCTTGCTCGCTGAGGGCGTGCCGATGCGCCTCGACGGCAACGACAACTCGTACCAGCCCGGCGACTACCAAGCCGGTGGTGGCCGCTTGCACAGCAAGACGATGCTCATCGACGCCTACGGCGACAACCCCACGGTCATCACGGGCTCGTTCAACTGGTCGGCATCCGCGACGTCGTCCAATGACGAGTTCCTGCTGGTGATGCGGGGCCCCCGCGTGGCCGAGATGTACGATGGCTACTTCGAGGGTCTCTGGCGCGGTGGACGCAGCATGGGTGTCGACACGTTGGCCGACGGCGATGTGGACGTGCACGACGTGGTCATCAACGAAGTGCACTGGTACGGCGTCAACGAAGCGGACCTGCGGGACGACCCCGACGACCGCACCGATGACGGCCCCGAAGTGGAAGACTTGGACGGCTTCGATGAGTTCATCGAGCTGCGCAACCTCACCGACCGCGACATCCGCCTCGACATGTGGCAGATCTCCAACGCGGACGACGTGGTGGTGGGCCTTCCGCCAGGTTCCTTGCTGCCCGCAAACGGCACCTTCCTCATCGCCGACCACACGCTCGAGACCTACGTGGACGGCGAGCCCCAGGATGACCAGTCGGCGCTGCTGACTGCAGACCTCGTGGTCAACAGCTTCAACGACAACCGTCAGCACCGTCTCTACATCAAAGACGGCGCAATGGAGCTGTTCCTGCGCGACCCCAACTCGGCGGCCATCGACATCGCCGGGGACGGCGGGCCAGCCATGGCGGGCGGACCCAACTCCGATGGGTCCCAAGTGCGCTCGATGGAGCGTCGTCGCGTGCCCGGTGATGGTCGCGATGCCGGCAACTGGTACGCCTTCACGGGTGACGAGGGCACGGGTGTGGTCAATCCGGCCTTCGCATCGCAAGTCCTGGCGAGCCCCGGCGTGAACAACAGCCCCGAAGACTGATCCGGGTCTGCGCGCGGCCGGGACTGACGGCTATGGTCGGGAAGGCCGCCCCCCCGGTGGTCGGGGAACATCCGTCTTTGTGTTGTTCCGGGAGGTTCCCGTGCTGACTTCGGTGGCTGCGCTCGCAGTCGTTTCGGTGGCGGCTGCTGCCCCCGCTCACGAGGTCGTGGGATGGACGGCGGTGGGCACCAGTGCGGCCTTCGACACCTTTGGCTGGACCATGCTCGGCACGGCGGCGGACTCGGGGGACTTCACGTCGCTCGGAACGGCGCTGCTGGGGCTCGGTGGGCTCGGGTTGGGCAGCGTGGCCCGCAACACGGGCGTGGTCGCCGCAATGGTGGGCGCGCAGCGGGTGCAGGCGTCTGGTGGGGTGGTCAACCGCACGGCGGGGTGGACGTCGGTGGGGGGCACCGTGGCGACCACGATGTTGTTCTGGGCGCCCCCGTTGCTGGTGCCCGAGGGTGTGCAGCTCGGGACCAACTGGTGGTGGCCGGTCGGCGGTGCGGTGTTGCGGGTGGGAACGCTAACAGCGACGGGCTTTCAGCTCGTGGAGAACCGCCTTGCAGGGGGCTTGGTGCGGGTCGATCGGGGACCCCGGGCGACGCTGGTGGCCCAGCGCAACGGGCTGGCGGTGGTGGGTGTGTTCTGAACCCAGCCCCCTCAGAAGATTGATTGAACATGTTCATTGACGATGTTCAGTGAACGTGTTCAGTTCGGCTCCTGCTGGAGCTGACCATGTGCCCGTCCCCCGACTCTCCTGCGCCAGGAACCCGGGCGTCCCGCAAAGCGAAGACCCGCGCGGCCATTCTCGACGCCGCCCGGCACCGCTTCCGCCGGGATGGCTTTGAGGCCACCACCATCCGCGACATCGCATCGGCCGCCGGTGTCGGTGTGGGCACCGTGCACGCCCACTTCTCCGACAAGCAAGTGCTCCTGCTCGCGTGCTTCGATGCCCAGGTGGCCCAAGCCGTGGCCCTCGGCTTCGAGACCATCGACAGCGAGGCAGCCCTGCTCGACCAGCTCGCCCACCTCGCGCGGGTGCTCTACGCCGCCTACGCCCGGGACGTGCCGCTGTCCCGCGTGATGGTGCAAGCCTCCCTGTGGCCACCGGAGGGTGCGCCTCCCGATGCGTTGTTGATGGAGTTTCTCGGTGGGGTGTCTGGGGTCTATGCCCAGGCCCTCGATCGGGGCGAGATCCAGCGCCTGCCAGAAGACGGGCTGCTCGCCGCCCATGGCTTCTTCTCGGCCTACCTGACGGCCTTGATCGGCGGGCTCTCGGGGTGCCTCGGACCTCTCCAAGATGACGCACTCGTCGATGTTCAGGTGGGTCTGCTCCGCCGCTTGCTCTCCGTCCAGCTCGTCGGCCTCGGTGGGCCGGTGGCGCTGCTGTCTCCCACGCCAGAGGTGTGCCCATGAGTGCCGATCCCATCATCATTGTCGGCGCCGGCATCGGTGGCTTGACCGCCGCCATCGCCCTGCGCCGTCGGGGCTGGGCCGTGCAGGTCTTGGAGCGCGCCCCCGCCGTCGCTGCGGTCGGTGCGGGGATCACCATCCAAGCCAATGCCCACGCCATCCTCCGCGCCCTCGGTGTGCAGTTCTCGGCCGACAACACCTTGCCGTTGGGCACCATGGAGATTCGCTCCCTCGGACGATGCCTCATGCGCATGGACAGCGACCGACTGCCCGTGGCCACGCCCTCCCTCAACGTGCACCGGGCCAACCTTCACGCCGCTTTGCTCACCACGCTGGGGCCCGAGCATGTCCAGCTCGGTCGTGCGGTGGTGGACGTCACGGTGGACGAGGACGGGGCCACGGTGGAGCTGGCCGATGGGGAGCGCATCCGGGGCTGTGCGGTCATCGGGGCCGACGGTGCGGGCTCTGCCGTGCGCAAGAGCTTGCTGGGCCCCGACGCCTGCGACCTGCGACTGGCGCACCAAGCGTGCTGGCGCTTTGCGCTGCGTGCCCCGGGCCGGGTTCCTCCCATCTCGGTGGAGCACTGGGCGCCCGGTCGCCGTGCGGGCGTGATCCCCTTGGCGGGCGACCGGGTCTACATCTACCTCGTCCAGTCCACCGTTCCCGGCGTCCCTGGGTCCCTCCCAGCGGGCAAGCTGCGGGACCACTTCGGCGACATCGACCCAGCGCTCGACGGCCTGCTCACCCTCGTGACCGACGAGACCCCCGTGCACCAGGGCGATCTGGGGGAACACAAGGCCGTGTGCTTCGGCCGGGGACGGGTCGTGCTCCTCGGGGACGCCGCCCACGCGATGACCCCCAACCTGGGCCAAGGCGCCGGCATGTCCATCGAAGACGCCGCTGAGCTGGCCCTCTTGCTCGATCCCACCTCGCCGGTGCCGACCGACCTTGCCGAGCAGCTCTCTGCCCTGCGCATGGCCCGGGTGCGAGACATCCAGAGCACGGCGTGGCGCATCGGTGCGCTGGCCCATGTCGACAGCGCCTGGGTGCGGTGGGTGCGGGATCGGCTGCTGCCACTGGTTCCTCAGGGCCTCAGTGACCGTCAGACCCGCGCGCTCTGGGGGCCTGGTGAAGCCCTCGGCGCACGACTCGCCGACTTGGCCTGAGCCGGGCTCACACCGTCGGCGGACCCGCGCTCAGCCCGCGCACCTCGTCCGCCGGCCTGCCCTGCACCAGGGCTTGGAGCTGGGCCGGCGTCCACAGCTCCCGCAGCGCCAGCTCGAAGAAGCTGCGCCGCTCGGGGGCGGGAAGTGCGATGGCCTGCATGAAGAGCCGCCGGCTGGGGGCATAGACGTGGATGTAGCTGCGCAGCAGGGGATCCCGGGACCGGTCCCGCAGACCACTGGAGAGCGACATCTCAGCGTTCAGCGGCAACCAGCGGCGGGCCAGCGCCCAGACCTCGTCGATGCTTGCCCCGTCTTCCATGAGCAGCTGCGCATTGCCCATGCAGTCGCCGCTGTGCTCCCGGTATCGCTCCATCAAGCGGTGGTCATCGCTCAAGTTGCCGTCTGGCAGGGCGTTTTCACAGTCCAGGTGGTGCAGCATGGTCTGGGCCAAGCCCTCCATCTGGAAGGCATCACACGCGTGCACGGTCAGGTTCAGGGCGCACGGCGACACCCGTCCCACCTCCGGTGCCGCGCTCTGGTGCAGACAGCCCACATGCACCGCGTGACCGGCGATCTCGTGGGCGGCCAGCGACAGGGCCGACGTCGTCCGGTACTCGATGCGCGGGTGGGTGTTGACCTTGAGGGTCACGCCGTCGGCGAGGCTGCCGTCGATCCAGTTCGACCAGTACGCGTCCGCCTGGACCACTTCGATGCGGTAGCTCGGGTCGGGGATGCCGGCGTGAATGCCCTGGAGCTGCTGAATCAGGAGCACCGCCGTCGACCGCAGCTCGTCGTTGAAGCCGTCCATCGTCGGCCGCCCGAAGGTGTGGCCATAGGCCTCCCGTCCCGCCGGTCCCCAGACCACCCCCCGATCGGCAAAGTCCTTCGCCAGCTCCGCCGCCCGGGCCTGGAGCACACTGTCGCTGATCCGCTGGGGCTCGATGCCCATGGTCGCCGAGAGGTAGGCGCTGAACGGCCGCCGCTCCCCCAGCAGGGCCCGCAGATATGCCGCGGAACCGGCCAGCTTCTGCGCCAAGTAGGCCGGATTGGGCAGCCCCGGTGTGGCCGCGACCGCGCTTCGAAGCTGGTCGAGCTCGGCCAGTGCGGCGAGGCGATCCCCATAGGCGGGGACGTCTTGAGGTCGGACCATGTCGAAGTCGAGAACCAGCCCGCCGGCCTTGCCCTTGGACTGCTCCAGCAGGTGCCAACGGCGGTAAAACGTCGAGATGCGTGCGTCGAGGTTGGGGTCCACGGGTGCTCTGTCGTCTCGGGTGGTCGGCAAACGGCCGCGGGCCCTTGGCTAGGGGCCCGAATCCCCCTACCTTGGGAACACCGAAGGAGCCCCGATGCCCACAGGTCCCATGAAGCACTCCCCTGGTCTCCACAAGAAGCCCACGGTCATCATCGAAGCCTGCCCCGACTACGATGTGGAGCGCATCCGGCGCATTGTGGGCGGCGGACTGGTCCAGCTCGGGCTGTCGCCGAAGGGCCGCACGCTGGTCAAGCCCAACTGTGTCGCGGCCGGTAAGCACTTCCCCCATGCCCACACCCGTGCGGAGTTTCTGGAGGGGGTGCTCCAGGCGCTCAAAGACCGTGCGGCGGCACCCGGTGCGCCAACGGTGGAGTCTTGGACGTTGGGCGAGCGGTCGGGAATCACGATGCCCACGCGATTCTGCTACAAAGCGGCGGGCTACTTGCCCATGCTCGACCGGGTGGGCGTGCAAGCCTCCTACTTCGACGAAGAGACCCAAGTCGAGATCCCGCTCTACCACCAGAGCCGGCTGCGCAGCTCGATGTACTTTCCCGAGCCCATCGCCACCGCCGACTTCTTCGTCAACTGCCCCAAGTTCAAGGCCCACCCTTGGACCACCGTGACCTTCTCGCTCAAGAACTACATCGGCATCCAGGACGACCGCCACCGGCTCATCGACCACGACCACAAGCTCAACGAGAAGGTGGCCGACCTCCAGTACGCCATCCAGCCCCAGTTCATCGCCATCGACGCCATCACGGCCGGCGAGGGGCGCATGCTCACCCCCATTCCGTTCGACATGGGGCTGATCATCATGGGCGACAACCAAGTCGCCTTCGACGCGGTGTGCTGCCACATCATCGGCATCGACCCGATGTCGGTCCCCCACATCCGGCTGTGTGCGGAGCGGGGCTTTGGTCCCGTGGATCTCGACCACATCAACATTGTGGGTGGGGTCTCCCTGGAGGAAGCCAAGGCCAAGGCCCAAGGCTTTGAGGTCGGGCTGATTCGGGTGGAGGACTACTTCGAGGGCACCAACATCCGCGCCTACGCCGGCCCACCGCCGGGGGGCGACGCCAGCGACTACTGCTGGGGGGGCTGCCCGGGCGCGATGGAAGAAGCCATCGAGATCCTGCGCCTGTTCGACAGCGCCACCGACGAGAAGATGCCCCGGGTTCATGTGGTGTTTGGGGCCTTCGAGGGCGCCATCGACGCCAAGCCCGGCGAGACGGTCGTCTTCATCGGCGACTGCGCGACGTGGAAGGGCCAGCTGCACGGCAAAGAGCTGGAGATCGAGAGCCTCTACACGGACCGGGCGGAGATCGACCCGGCCACCGCCACCACCCAGGACATCTTCGCCAAGATTGGGTCCATGACCTGGCGCTTTGCCGGCACGAAGCCCGGTGACGTCATCCGGCTCGCGGGCTGTCCGGTCAGTGTGGCCGAGAACGTCCTGGCACTGGTCAAGCTGGGCAAGCTGAAGAATCCCTACTTCGACCCGGGTCAGGCCATCGCCTTCGGCAATGCCTACTTCTCCTGGCGCACCCACAAGCTGCTCAACCGCTTGCGGGGCCAGGTCGACCAACAGGCCGGACCCACCGTGCGCGGGGACGCCCGTCCCGACCAGAACCAGCCGCCTGAGGGCCACCCCACCCCGCTGGAGCATCCCCTGAGCTGAGGGTGTGGCCCCGTGCAGTGGGTGCGGTCCTCGCGG
>ERZ887849.4139-NODE-4139-length-10398-cov-4.887363_pt1 | contig 10398 bp, 8 predicted proteins | sample MGYA00521267_ERZ887849 | MGnify/ENA primary metagenome ERZ887849 (study PRJEB32303, sample SAMEA104408601) | aquatic metagenome | biome: Brackish water; feature: Pelagic; material: water | place: Baltic Sea | collected 2014-06-06T16:11:00 | depth 2,863 m ... | reverse complement strand
CCGCCCCCGCCGTAAACGTGCAGCCCCCGCAGAACTTGCGGTACTGCAGATCAAGCAGCGCGTCCCAGTGGCCGGCCGCCAGCGACACGGCGTGGGCCGCGTTGAAGCGCTCTTCGCAGTCCACCACCACAAAGTCGGGGTTCAACAGCGCCAAGATCTGCGCGAGCGTGGGCACGGCGGCCGCCAACAACACTCGAGGCAGCGAGGGCCCGGACACTCAGCGGAGGGTCGCGAGAATGGCGCTTGCCAGGAGCTCTTCGGGGAACTCGGCCTCGAACCGGCGCACGCCCGGGGGAATGGCCAGCGGGAAGGCGGACGCATTGCGCACCAAGGCAAACTCATCGCACCGGGCCGCCAACCGCCGCAAGTGGCCATTGAGTGTGGGCGGGCGCACCGGGGCACACAACACCACAATCTGGAGATCGGACAGCGCACCCGCGAGCTCGTCCAACCACGCATCAGGCGAGTGGCCGGTCTCGTCCCGCACTCCGCCTTCGGCACGCAGCAGGGCCGCACCCCGAAGTCGGGACACCAGCGAGTGGCCAATCGTGCTGCGCAGCGGCGCTTCGGCACCCGTGAGCAGGACCACCCGGGGCCGCCGGGCAGGCGCACACAGCAAGCCCCACGCGTACCGGGCCAGCACCGACTGGGACCCCAGGCTGAGCTCCGATGGCGAGGCCAGGGCCAGCCGACGAATGACCGCCAAGACCTGCAAGATGGGCACGAGCAGTGGGGCCCGTGCATCGTTCTCGGTGGCGAGCCAGGCGCCGTGCACCGTCGCGCTCAGCCGCCAGTGCCCGGCCAGCTCCAGATCGACCAAGAGGGCCGCCAGCTCTTCGAGGGGATCAGCTTGGCGCCACGGGCCCACCCGGGACACGCGCAGATCCACGCCACGCCCTTGCACCCGCACACCGGGCATGCCGCCGACCACCCGACGGTGCAAGCCCTGGCTGCGCCGCAGCTCCAGCCACGGGATGACCCGCTCCACCGACGACAGGACCACCCGGGACAACCGCCCGACGATGGCCGGCGTCAGCGTGGCGGCGAAGTCGTCGAGCCGAGACAGCCACCCCCCGATGGTCTCGAGGTTGATGGCTTCGCTGTCGCCGGGCTCTCCCGGCAAGCTGCCGAGCTGCACCGCGAGCGACGCGACGGAGGGGCCATCGAGCTCCCCCAGCGCAAGCGCGTCGCGCAGGGGGTGGACCGGCGGGGCAGGGATGGGCCAGGTCATGCAGTGCGGGGGTGTGGGGACAGAGAAGGGCGAATTGGGGGGAGGGTCAATTCGGCTCGGCGACTGGTCTACCACGATCGGGGCCTGCGCCGTTGCCGCGCCGCCCCTCATCCCGCGGTGGAAGGACCGGGATACGCAGGGGCAGCCCCTTGCGGAGGTTCCCATGCCCCAGAAGCCCAGCCCCCCCGGGGCCCGGATCGGTCCGGTGCGGGTGCATCGAGCGCCCCCCCAGCCGCCGGCCCCAACGCTGGCCGAAGCCATCCAAGATGCCGTCGAGTCGGTCGTTGTCGGCGAATTGCTCCGGCCCGGTCTGGCGAATTCGGCCAAGACTGCGGCGATGGCCGTGCTCCACCGCCGGGGCATCCGAGGGGGGCACGTGACGGCCCGGATCGAGGGCGGTGGCGTTGCACTCCAGATCGTGGTTCCCGCCGGCCCTCAGCGGGTCGAGCGGGTGGTGCTCAACGTGGGCGCCTTGTCCTGACCCATCCTGCGGCGGTTCTTGCCCTTCCCCTCCTCCCGAGCCTTGCCTCCATGCGACCCTACACGCTGCACCTCGGCGACGCCCCCTTGCTGGTCAGTGTGCCCCACTCTGGCACGTGGTTGCCCGAGGCTCTGCGGGCGCAGCTCCGTCCCGAAGCCAGCGGCTTGCCCGACACGGACTGGCACGTGGACCGACTGTACGACTTCGTTCCCGGCCTCGGTGCGAGCTTGCTGGTGGCCCACCCCAGCCGCTTTGTGGTGGACCTCAACCGCCCCGAGGACGACACGCCGCTGTACCCCGGCCAAGCCGGCACCGGCCTCATCCCCACCGAGCTGTTTGGCGGCCAGCCCATCTGGACCACCCCGCCCACCGCGGCCGACCGCGACGACCGGGTCACCCGGTGGTGGCGCCCGTACCACTCGGCCCTCACCACGGAGCTTCAGCGGCTCAAGGCCCGCCACGGCTTCGCCATCTTGTGGGACGCCCACTCCATCCGCAGCACGGTGCCGCGGTTGTTCGACGGACGCCTGCCGGATCTGAACCTGGGCACGGCCGACGGGCGGGCGTGTGCCCCCTCACTGCGCACCCGTGCCGCCGACGCGCTGGCGGCAGGACCGTGGAGCACGGTCGTCGACGGGCGCTTCAAGGGGGGCCACATCACCCGCAGCCACGGCCGCCCCGCCGACCACATCCATGCCCTCCAGCTCGAGATGGCGTGGTCGGTGTATCTGGACGAGGACGCCCCGGACGTGTGGTCCGACACGCGAGCGGCCGGGGTCAAGGACCACCTGAAGGCCGTGATACAGAGCATTGTCACATGGGAGCCCCTGTGACCCCGACGCGCTGGTGGGCCCCCTCCGCGCTGCTCGACGATGGCTGGCACACCGACGTCGCCTTGGACGTCGACGCCACGGGCACCATCGCCGCCATCGAGTGGGGGGTGCCCCCCACCGACGGAGATCAGCGCCTCGCCGGGCCGACCGTGCCGGGCATGCCGAACCTGCACAGCCACGCCTTTCAGCGGGCCCTGGCCGGACTGACCCAGACCGCCGGAGACACGTCGGACAGCTTCTGGACGTGGCGTGAGGTCATGTACCGCTTCGTCGGCAAGCTCCGTCCCGACGACCTGCACCACATCGCCGCCTGGCTGGGCGTGGAGATGCTGGAGGGAGGCTTCAGCCGTGTCGCGGAATTCCACTACCTGCACCACCAGCCCGACGGGCGCCCCTACGCCGACCGCGCCGAGACCGCAAAGGCCGTGCTGACGGGCTTTCGTGCGGCCGGCATCGGTGTGACGATGATGCCGGTGCTGTACCAGACCGCCGACTTTGGGGGGGCCCCCGCCCAGGAACCCCAGCGCCCCTTCCTCAACGACCTCGCTGGACTGTTCAGCATCGTCGAGGGTGTGCAGGCGGCCGTTGCCGACGACCCCGACGGGGCCTGGGGTGTCGCGCCCCACAGCCTGCGGGCCGTCCCGCCGGCGGCCCTCCAAGAAGTGGCCCAGGTCGTGCGGTCCATGAGCGAGTCCGCACCCCTGCACATCCACATCGCCGAGCAGCCCCGCGAGGTCGAGGCCTGTGTGGCGTGGTCGGGCCAGCCGCCCATCGCGTGGTTGCTGGACCATGTCGCCGTGGACGACCGGTGGTGCTTGGTGCACGGCACCCACGCCAACCCCCAGGAGCGGCTGGACCTCGCCCGGTCTGGCGGGGTGCTCGGGCTTTGCCCCACCACCGAAGCCGACCTCGGCGACGGCATCTTCGCGCTGGAGGACTACCTCCACCACAGTGGCCGCATGGGTGTCGGCACCGACAGCCACGTCGGCCGCAGCGCACCCCATGAGCTGGCCCTGTTGGAGCTGGGCCAGCGCTTGGTTCGGGGTGGACGCAACCTGTGCCGTCCCGGGGGCGGACGGTCGACGGGGGGCGCACTCTGGCGGGCCTGCGCGGCGGGGGGAGCCCAAGCGATGGGGCAAGCCTGTGGTCGCATCGCCGTCGGGCATCGGGCCGACCTGCTGACGCTGGACCCGGACCACCCTGCGATGGTGGGGCGCCACGGCGACACGTGCCTGGACAGCTACATCTTCGCCGACGCCCGGGATGCCCTGCACTCGCTCGTGGTCGGCGGGCAACCGGTGGTCCAGAACGGACAACACCCACAGCGCGAGGCACTGCGGGCATCGTTTGTCCAGACCCTCAAGCGGCTGATGGACGCCTGAGCGTCAGTCGGCGGCGCCTTCGGGGGCAAAGGTCTCACCACCGAAGCGTGCGACCCGCTCACCGTGGGTGAGCATGCCGTCGGCTTGGCGCAGCTCGTCTTCCACCCGCAGCTCGTTGCGGTGGATGCGGCGGGCCAGTCCGGTCATGGCACGCCCCAGATCTTCATCTGTGGCTTGCCCACCGTCCCGTCCGTCCATCACCACCAGGTCGAAGAGCGCCGACTGAGCGACCCCCTGACCACGGCTGCCCAGCGCACAGATGTGCACATTGGCGGAGGCTCCGCTGCGGTGCTGAATGGCCAGCACAGCGGCACCCTGGGCGACAGGAGACAGGCCCGAGACGGACCATCCCTTGCCCAAGGAGGAGCCGGGCTTCAGCGGGGCGACCAACCACCAAGGAGCCGGAGCCCCTTCGCGGAGGGTGGCAGCAGCGCGCCGCACATTCTGAGCCCTTGCGGCGGACGAACCACCAGCAACGGTCAGCGCTGCAGCGCCCAGCCCCATCGAACGAAGCACATCGCGTCGAGTACTCATGGGTTCCTCTCAGTACGGGCAGTCGGTGCTGTTGCAGGTCCAGGCGCCGTTGGTGATCTCAAGCTCGTATCCCCCGCAGCTTGTGACCGCGCTGCTCTGCCGCGTGACCTTGACATAGTAGGTGTTGCTGTTGTCTTCGCACACATTGCGCGAAGTTGAGTTTCCACAGGACCGTGCATCCGCCGGCTGCGAGTGGACACCGTCGGCGGCGTCGTACTTGTAGTCGTTGTATGCGTCGTAGCCTGTGGTGGCGCACTCCAGCCCGGTGCTGGACCCGCGGTAGACGACCATCTTGTACAGCGTGGACGCCGCACCCGTGGCTTCGTCGTAGAGGCGAATGTCCAGGTTGTAGTAGTCGATGCCGGCGGTCGTATCGGTCGACGAGTTGTCGTCCGTCTCGATGACGTACCAGTCCTCGGTGTCGCTGCCATCTTCCAGGATGTTGGCCGTGACGTTGATGGTGGTCAGGCCATCATCAGCGAGAATGGCCCACTCATCGACAGGATCAGTGACCGAGTCGCCGTAGCCCGTGCCATCTTCGTAGGCGTCTTCCGGGTCACAGACCGTGGTGCTGACCGTGCCCGAGTCGCCGGACTCATTGCCGGCCGCGTCCGTGCCGTAGGCCACGCAGTTGGTGGGCACACCCCGCGCAACGCCCGAGATGGTCAGGTCCCAGGTGCCGTCGGTCAGACAGGTGGTGGAGCTGGAGAAGGTCCCATCCACGCTGTTGTTGCACTCCACCGTGATGTCGACGTGGTCGCCGTAGGTGCAGGTGCCGGACTGGTCCAACGCATCGGAGTTGACGTAGGTGAGCGGCGTGTCGATGGTCGGCGCGCCCGGAGCGGTCTGGTCGCTGACCGTCGTGGTGGCCGCGGCTGCGCTGCCGTTCGCGGTGCCATCGTTCGGGGTCAGCACACACTGCCAGGTGGTGGCGAGGTGGGTGTAGGTCGCCGGAACGGTGTCGTTGGGCCAGGTGGTCGTCGACAAGCCGGTCGTGTAGGCCACCGAGTCGGCCAACCAGGTGGCCGTGTAGGTGATCGCATCGCCGTCGGCGTCGTAGGAGGCGGTCGCTACACCACAGACGAGGTCGTCGATGTTGATGCCCGGAGAGGTCGGCGAGATGCTGACCACCGGGGCCTCAGGCACCGTGTTCCCCACCGTGATGGTGCTGGACGTGAACGCGGAGCCGGCGGTGGTGCCGTCGGTGGGGGTCACGACCACATAGACCGTGTCGCCGCGGTCGAAGTAGGTGAGGCCATCGAGGGAGCTCGACGCACCCGACTGGACCAGCGCGGAGCTGACGTACCAGTCATAGGTGTAGGTGACGGCGTCGCCGTCCACGTCAGACGAGGTCGCACTGGCGGTGACCACATCTTCGGTGCCGATGGCGGTCGGGGACAGGGCCACAGCGGAGATGACCGGCGCCGTGTTCGAGATGGTGACCGTGTTGGAGGTCACCGCCGAGCCGTTGTCGGTGCCGTCGTTGGGCGTCACGAGGCAGGCGACGTTGTCACCGCGCTCGTGGTCCCCGGAGTCCAGCGTGGACGAGGTCTCCGCGACCGTTGAGCCGTTGACTTGCCATGCGTAGCTGTACGAGACCGCGCCGCCGTCCGCGTCGGTCGACGAGCCCGGGGTGCAGGTCATGTCGTCGGTGGTCGTCGCCGTCGTCGGGGTCAAGCTCACGCTCGACAGCACCGGTGCGGTGTTCGAGATCGTGATCGAGTCGGTGATGGTGTTGCCCGTGTCGGCGCCATCGTAGGCTTCGACCGAGCAGGCCACGGTGTCGCCGAAGACGAAGCCACCGGTGAGGGTGGAGCCCGTGCCGGCGCTGGTGCCATTGATGGTCCAGGTCACCGTCGAAGCGTCGCTGTCGCCGTCGACATCCGCGTACGTGTAGCCGCAGGTCAGCGTGTCGGCGGCCTTGGCCGGGTCGGGCGTGATGGCCGCTGTCGACACCACCGGGGCGGTGTTCGAGATGGTGATCACATTCGAGCTGGCGACCGTGCCGTAGGAGGTGCCGTCGAAGGGGGTCACACCGCAGTAGACGTTGTCGCCCGAGGCAAAGAAGGTCGAGCCCAGGGTGCTGGTGCTGGCCGAGACCACCACTCCATTGACGTACCAGGAGTAGGCGTCGACCACGGTGTCGCCGTCGTCGTCGGAGCTGGTGCCCACCGCGCAGACCATCGTGTCGCCTTCGTAGGCGGGGTCGGGGGTGAGGGCTGGGGCCGTGGTGACCGGCGGCGAGTTGCTGATGGTCAGCGAGGCCGTGGCCACATCGCCCGCGCCGTAGCCGTCAAAGGCGGTGACCCGCGCTTCGATGGCGTCGCCCCGGACCGTGTCGGTGCTCGGGAAGGTCGCGGTGGTGATGGCCGTGAGCGTGCCGTTCTTCCACCACTCGTAGGCGTAGGAGATCGCATCGCCCTCGGCATCGGTCGCGTCCGTGTCGATGGACACCGTGACGTTGTTGCTCGTGTACGCCGGGTCGGGGTCGAGGGAGATCGTGGCCGCGCTGGGCAGATCGTTGATGCGCAGGGCGATCGTGTCGACCGTGTACATCGCATCGCCGTCCGTCGCGCGGAGGCTGATGACGTGGGTGCCGATGGTGAGGTCGGAGACCCCAAAGCCCACTTCGCCGGAGTCGCCTTCGACGCCGCCCAAGTCGGGGGCGGTCGAGGTGTCGAGCTCACCGTCGAGATCGGAGGTCCAGCGGACCGCGAGGTCGTGGGGTGCGGTCTCGGAGTCGGCGATGGTGCCTTCGAAGGTGATCAGGTCGCCTTCGTTGACCACGTCCCCGTCCGCGGGGTTGTCGATGACCACCGAGGGCGGCGTGCCGATGTTGAACAGGATGCTGTCGGTGCAGCTCAGACCCGCGTCATCGGTGACCGTGAGCGTGATGACGTGGGTGCCCACAATGAGGGTGTCCACGTCAAAGTCGGTGATCCCATCGGGGGTGACCATCTCGCTATGGAGCTCACCGTCCAGGTCGCTGGACCAGACCGCCGTGAGCAGCTCCGGATCGACGTCCGGGTCGTCCGCCGTGCCGGAGAAGTCGACGGACACGCCACTGTCGGACGCTGCGCCGTTCTCGGGGGTGACGATGTCGCAGTCGGGCGCCTGGTTGGGCTCACGGACGGTGATCTCAACCGAGTCCGAGCCTTCGTAGCCATCCGCGTCCACCGCGAACAACGTCACGATGTGCAGGCCCGCCGTCAGCCGCGAGCTGCCGGCCAGATCGCCCGCACCATCAGGGCTGTCATCCACATCGAGATCGCCGTCGATGCTGCTCTCCCACCGGACATCGAGGTCGCTTGGTGAGGTCTCAGTGTCGGCCACCGCGCCCGTGAAGGCGATGTCGGTGCCCTGGTAGTAGTTGACCGAGCCGTCGGGGGTCAGCAGCTGAACCACCGGCGAGTTCGAGGCCTCGACCACCACACTGACGCTCTCTTGGCTCACGCCACCGTCCGGGTCGGTGAGGACCAGGGTGATGGTGTGAGATCCCGTCGGGAGCCCCGCCGTGCACGTAGTCGTGCCGTCGGAGGCCAGCGCCACGTCTTCGCAGATGGGTGTGCCGTCGATCTGCCACTCGGAGAGGAGCTGCTCGTTGTCGCTCTCCGAGTCTTCTCCCCGCCCCGTCAAGGTCACGGGATCGGTCCCCTCAATGACCTCGCCGTCAGACGGCCAGGTGATCACGGGCGTGGGATTGGAATTGTAGACCGAGAAGCCCCCTTCCTTGCCAGCACAGGCAGCAAGGACAAGTAGGGGAATCACAGTCGCAGAAAGGGATCTTGCCATGCCGGCCTCAGCGCAGGAGAGCTGCCCCACTCTCGGGACCCGAAGATACTCGCCGCACAGTAGCGCCTCTAAGCGTGTTCGTGGGAACAAAGGCGTGTCGCCGCCCTCACGATGACGCTGCCGGCACCCGGGTCGGCCGAACCTGGATCCCGGTCATCACGCTGTCTGCGACGGCAACAACCAGCAAAGATGCTGTGCAGAATCAGCGCGGGTCAAGATCGCGATGGCTCCGGGGCACGCGTCGCTCGGGAGGCCGAGGTCGCATGACCGGCGAGCTCAGCGCCGCCCACCAAAGCTGAACCGGCCCGCCATCTCGCGCACCTGGATCTCGATGCTTCGGTCGTCGTGGATCCCCCGAGGCACACGATCATCGCGGGCAATCACCGAGTCCGGCGGGGTGAGGTGCTGGCTGATGAAGAGCACTTCGGTCTCGGGCAGCACGCCCCGAATGGCCCGCACCACGTCCAACACACTGGCGGTGGCGTCCACCAGATCGACCACGCCCGGTTCGAGCCCGCCCATCGCTGCCGCTTCCAGCGCCCGTGCCCCCGCGTCGACGTGCAACAACGCGCGGTGCTGTTCCCCCGAGCCGGTCACTTGGATGCGCCCGGAGAACCATGCGTCGAAGAGCAACCGGTTGACCAGCGAGTCGAATCGCATCGCCGGCGCCATGCCGTGCACGTTGCCCATGCGCAGAACATGCAAGTGCAAGTCATCGGCGAGGTTGGCCAGCAGCCGCTCGCCCTCCAGCTTGGAGTGGCCATAGGCCGAGACCGGTGCGGGGGGGGTGTCCTGTGCCGAGGCGGGCCCGCCGTGGGTGTCGCCATACACGGCCGTGCTGCTGGCATGGACCACTCGCTGGACCGCGCCACTGCGCTCGACGGCGATGGCCAGCTCGCCCGTGCCCCAGCGGTTGATCTGGTCGAAGCCATGAAGGTCATCGTGGGCGAAGGGTGTGGTCACCCGCGCAGCCAAGTGCACCACCACATCGACGCCGTCGAGGGCTTTGCCGAGGGAGCGGGTGTCGAGCAGCTCCCCGTGGATGAACCTCACCCGCTCGTTGCTGCCCGGCGGCATCGCGGCGAGAAACAGGCCACGGCTGCGGCTGAGGTTGTCGTAGATCACGACCTCGTTGACATCGTAGCGGCCCGCAAGCCGCAAGCAGAGGGCACTGCCGAGGTAGCCTGCGCCACCGGTGACCAGAATTCGCATCAGGAAGCTCCGTCGAGGTGCAGACCACACTCGGTCTTCGACATGCCGGCCCAGCGCCCCGCCCGCTCGTCGTCCAGCACACCGCCCAGATCCGGTTGGTCGACGAAGCGGCGGGTGCAGGGGGCACAGCCGATGGATGGGTAGCCCTCGGACTCCAGCGGGTGCATCGGCAGCGCGTGGGCCTGAAGGTAGAGGTAGACCTCACGGGAGGTCCAGTCGAGGATGGGGTGGAAGCGCTCGATGCCCCGCCGGCCCTGGGCGGTGCGCCCCATCGACGCACGGTGGGCCGACTGCCCCGCCCGCACACCGCTGATCCACACGTCATGTTCCGCAATCACCGGGTCCAGTGGCAGCACCTTGTTCAGGTGGCAGCACCGATCGGGATCTGACGTAAACAGCAACCGTCCCATCCCGTCGCGTTGCTGATACCGCGAGACGGGCGAGTACAGGTCGAGAACATTGATCCCAAGCATCTTCTCAATCCGCTTTCTAAACGCCAGCGTCTCGGGGAAGTGGTACCCCGTGTTCAGGAACACCACCGGGGTCGACGGCGCGAACCGGCTGAGCACATGCAGCAACACCAAGCTGTTCGTCTGGAAGCTTGAGGTGGCAAACAAGCGACGGCCCCCGTCCCGGTAGGCCTCCAGCTCGGCATGGATGCGCACGAGACGGTCCACCAGCACGGTCGGATCGGCAGCTTGGGTCGGGGCGGATAAAGGGCACATGGGGACTCCGGCGGCGCCCCGTATCCGAACCACAGCGACCGCCCCACATCCCGCTGAAGGCCGGTTCCACCTGCCCCGCCAGCGGCAGCCCCCCACCCACGGCGATACCGGATCAGGTCCCGCCCCGGAGAAGTGCGCCATGCCCGACAGCACCGGGTGTGGATCTCACATTGAGCGGACCCGTCACGCGACCTCCCGGACGGGCCGA
>ERZ887849.4136-NODE-4136-length-10400-cov-6.945094_pt1 | contig 10400 bp, 12 predicted proteins | sample MGYA00521267_ERZ887849 | MGnify/ENA primary metagenome ERZ887849 (study PRJEB32303, sample SAMEA104408601) | aquatic metagenome | biome: Brackish water; feature: Pelagic; material: water | place: Baltic Sea | collected 2014-06-06T16:11:00 | depth 2,863 m ... | reverse complement strand
TTGGCGATTGAGGAAGCGGCGCTCACGGAGCCGTGCTGCGTGGCTTACAATGCGGTGATCAATAACGGAAATATCAAACCAGGCGATCGCGTGATCGTGCTGGGACCGGGGCCGATTGGAATTTTATGCGCGGCGATGGCCAAGCTCGCTGGAGCGGAGGTCGCGCTGGTGGGATTGGAACGCGATCGCGCGCGGCTCGACACTGCGGCAAAAGCCTATGGCTGCGAAGTGATCGTAGGTGATGCTTCGGATTGGGCGCGTGAACGTGAAGGTCTTGGCGTGAACGGTGTGATCGATGCGGCGGGTGCTTCGGCGGCGTTGAAAGCAGCACTAGATTGGGTGCGACCCAATGGCTGGATCAGTAAGGTGGGATGGGGCCCGCAACCTTTGAACTTTTCACTCGATCCGCTCGTGCAGAAAAACATCCGTCTGCAGGGTTGTTTCAGTCACAACTGGCCGGTCTGGGAACGCGTGTTGGCTTTGCTCGCGTCGGGTCAGCTCGATGTGAAACCGATTACGGGCGGGATCTGGAATCTTGAATCATGGCACGAGGCTTTCGAGAAAATGCACAGCGGCGACATCGTGAAAGCCGTGCTCAAACCGGAGTGATTTTTTATGCGCTTAAAAGATAAAGTTATCATCGTCACGGGCAGCACCAAAGGGATTGGGCGCTCGATCGCAGAACGTTGTGTCGCCGAAGGCGCGCGCGTGCTGGTGCACGGTCGTGATCGAGCTGATGGCGAAGCACTCGTGGCGAAACTCGGCTCGGCGGCGGCGTTGCATATCGATGATTTGGCGGACCCCGGTTGTCCGGCCCGTCTGGTAGAGGCGGCGATGGCGGCGTTTGGTCGGATCGATTCGGTCGTCAATAACGCGGCGATTGTGTCTCGTTCTGATCTGAGCAACGCGACCGTGGAAGACTTTGATTACACGATGGCGGTTAATTTGCGCGCGCCGTTGTTTTTGACGCAGGCAGCCTTGCCTCAGCTCAAGACCAATCAGGGTAGTGTGCTGAATATCGGATCGATCAATGGACACAGTGGTGAGCCGACTTTTCTGAACTATGCTGTTTCGAAAGGCGGGCTGCAGACGCTTTCGCGCAATCTCGCCAATGTTCACGGCACCGATCTGGTGAGGTTTACCCACTTCAATGTAGGTTGGGTGCTGACAGATAATGAATCGGCCAAACAGGTCGCGCAGGGGATGCCGAAGGATTGGGCCGACAACGTGCCGCCACTACACGCACCCTCGGGAAAGCTGATCATGCCGGAAACGATCGCAGCGGCGGCCGTCTACTGGTTGAGCGATGAATCGAAGCCGATCACGGGTACTGTGATGGAACTCGAGCAATTTTCTGTCTATGGCCGCAATCCGGTAAAAACTGATTGATGCCTCAACTCGCTGTATTTCCTAAGGCTTACATGCAGGAGCTCGTCAAAGACGGGACGATGTCGCTTCAGCAATGGGTCGATCTGGCCGCCCCGCTCGGGGTGGATGGGCTGGAATATTACAGTGGGATGCTTGAGCTCGTGGATCGCTCGAATTGGGCGGCGGCGCGTAAACAGGTCGAAGATGCGGGGATGGTGATTCCGATGCTTTGTTGTTCGCCTGATTTTTCGCAGCCTGATCCGGAGTTGCGTAAACAGGAAATCGAGAACGAGAAGAATTGGATTCGGATGTCAGCCGAGCTTGGCGCGAGCTATTGCCGCGTGCTTTCGGGGCAGCAGCGTCCCGAATTGATTCAGGAAGAAGGACTCAATATTATCGTCGAAAATATTGAGGCGTGTTTACCCGAGGCGGAGAAATGCGGGGTCACACTCATCCTCGAGAATCACTACAAGGATGACTTTTGGGAGTATCCGGAATTCGCCCAAAAAATGGACGTGTTTTGCGAACTCATTTCGCGGATCGAACACCTTCACTTCGGAGTGAACTACGATCCGAGTAACGCGTTCCTCGCAGGGGATGATCCGCTCGAACTATTGGATCGTGTGAAGCACCGAGTAGTGACGATGCACGCGAGTGATCGCTATCTGCTGTCCGGCACGCTGGAAGATTTACGCAACGAGGAGGGCGGAGCGCTCGGTTACGCTAAACGATTAGCTCACGGCGAGATCGGCAAGGGGCTCAACGATTACGACGCGATTTTAGGCACGTTGAAAAACGAAGGCTTCGACAGCTGGATCAGTATCGAAGACGGCGTCGATGGTATGGATCAACTCGCCGCGAGCGTGAAATTCGTCCGCGACAAGATCGCCCAGCATTGGCCTGAGTAGCTCTTAAGCCTCGGGAGCCGATGCCGAGCGGGTGCTGGCTTCGCGGTCGAGCACGAGGAGGCTGGCGGTATCGTCGCCTGAAAGAACGAGGCGATCAAGGAGGTCGCGCACTCTCTTTTCCTCTCCCATCTGTTCATTGAGGAACCAGAGCAGCAGATTTTTTAGAAGCGTGATCGCTGACCTTTTCATCGACTTAGAACAGGATGTTAATCTGTTTGGTGACAGCTTGTTCCTGTTCTAAGGAACTCTTGAAAACATCGATGGGGTTTTTGAATTTCGCTTGAGGCTTCGCGATAGGATTGAGCGTCACGGGTGCATCGCGATCGACCAGATGCTGGTAGAATTTATGAGCGTGCATCGTCTCTTCGAGGCTTTAGTTATACATCCAACTGGCGAAACCGGAATAGGGGGTCTGCTCAAACCAAGCGGACATGGCGAGATAGGAGTAGCTGGAAGCCATCTCGTTATTGATCTGGTCGTTCAGCAGTTTGGTTAATTTGGGATCAAGTGACATTGGAGAGAGACTATGAAGGTTGGAGTAACTGCAAGTGAGAGACTTCAAACGAGCAGGTCACGCAGATAGGCGAGGTCCTGTTCGATGTTCTTGGTTTGCTGCGCCGCCAGCTGTTTGAGTTCTGAGGGAGAGAGCACATCGAGTCCCAAGAAAAGGTTATTGGCACGAAGTGCGGGTTTGTCGGGGTAGGACGGAATACCGGCGTAGTCGCTGGTGGGATGGATGTCGGGCCGGTCGAATTTATTGAGACGCGAGGAATAGCCGGTGGTGTCCTGCAGGAGAATGCAATCAAGCGGAGAGTCTTGCGCGATGACTTTCATGATCGCGGGGAGATCAATATCGCCGGTGCCGAGGGGCACGCCCACGCTATGCACGGTATCCCCGACGCGGACGAGCTTGTGGTCTTTGATGTGAGTCGTAGCGGCGCGAGGCGCGAGCTGTTGGGCCGCTTCAAGAGGATCGCCGTAAACGATCAGGTCGTTGCCGGTATCGACGCAGGCTCCGAGATAAGAATGCGGGATCGTGTCGAGGAATTGGCGAAGTTCAGAGGCGGTGATGTCTTCGTGGTTTTCGAGGGCAATCTTCACATTGAGCGATTCGGCAAAGGGTAGGATCGCGTCCATATCGCGCTTGGTTTGAGCGAAGGTAGATGTGAGATCATCCTTGAGCACCACGAGTGTGCGAAGCGTGTCAGCTCCGAGGTCGGCACAGAGTTGGAGCTGCCAGCGCAACATTTCGGGTGAGGTGCGGCGTCCGCCGATCTCGACGAAGAAGCCCTTTTGTTCGATGGCGGAGCGCACGCGCTTGAGATGGTCGGTGTCGCTATGATCGGCGCCGAGAAACTTATCGTCGGGGCCGTTGATGTTAATCTGCAATCCGGCGAAGCCCTGATCCTCCAACCAATCCAGGGTGCGGAAGATGTCGTATTCACCCGCCGCGAGCGCGATGTGGAAGGAAAAGGTGTCGATGCCGATTTTCATGAAGGAATGGGATTAAGACGTTTGAACCAAAAATTGTCGCTATTGGACGCTATTCGATAAGACAGCCGGAATGGAAACCACGAATCGCTACGGGGATGCATAATAATGCTGAGGAAGGTTGGGTTCTGCGTGCGTTTTGGCGCAGATGCTCTATGATTCTGCACGCCCCTCAATCTTACGTTCTGTTATCTCGTTATGAATGCTTCTGTTAATCCCTCGCGTCGGAATTTTCTCAAAACAGTCGTGGCTGGCAGTCTGGTCGGGCTCACTAAACCGGCCATGGGAATGGTTGATTTATCGACGGCGGGGGTTGCTGAATCAGGTGATTGGGTCGACGCCGTGCGTGCGCAAATACCAGCGACGAAGGCGGCGGGGTATTTTCAAACGGGTGCGTTCGGGCCGTGCACTCGTCAGGTGATTGATCGCACGAATGAGCTGTTGATGCTCCAGAATCAGGGACCGGCCAATCCGCGTTATTTGAATGTGATGAAAGAGGCGGAGAATTCCTGTCGTCCATTGATCGCGGCGGCTATGGGCGCGCATGAAGATGAAGTAGCTCTGACGCAAAGCACGACGGCGGGTTTAAACACCGTGATCTGGTCCATCGATTGGCAGGAGGGTGACGAAATCATCACGAGTGATCAGGAACATCCGGCACTGCTCCTGCCGATCTACAATCTGCACCAACGCTATGGCGTGAAATACCACAAGGCACCGATTGGTATTCATAAGAATGTCGTTGATGAGGTGATGAAACGCGTCACGACGCGCACGCGTCTCGTCGCGATGAGCCATGTATCGCGTCAAAGTGGACAAGTGGTCCCCGCGCAGAAATTGGCTGCTGCGCTCCGTGAACGGGGCATTTCTCTGATGTTGGATGGAGCACAGGGTCCGGGTAACGTGCCAGTCAATTTCCACGAGTTGGGCTGCGACTATTACAGTATGTGCGGTCACAAGTGGCTGCTGGGGCCGAAGGGCACGGGTGCATTGTTGGTGCGTAAAGATAAGCTCGATTCGACGTCGGTATCTTGGACGGGAGCACATGCACAGGCGGAGATGAATGCGGAGGGCGACTTTAAATGGCATCCGGATGCGCGGCGTTACGAATTCGCTACGCGCAACCAGGCTGGTTTCGGAGTTTGGGCGGAATCGTTGCGTTGGCTGGACTCAATCGGGTGGGAGAATATTCACGCTCGGGTATCTCAACTTTCGGCTTATGCGTCCGAGGCGATTCAAAAGTCGGCGAAATTCTCTCTGGTATCTCCGAGTGAATCCAGCCGCCAAAATGGAATCGTCGTGTTACGCCTCCCGAATGGTTTTAAGGGCATCGATCTCTATCATCGATTGCGGGAGAAGGATGACATGCTGGTTTCGCCGGTGGATCACCCGCGGGACCTGCGAGTCTGTTTGCATTTCTTCAATACGGAATCGGAATTCGATGCCCTGCTTGGCCGTCTCGAAGTGTATTGTGCTTAGGTGCGTATCGCTGGCGGAATGTGGTGTGGGCGTTGATCTATCCGCGTCGGGAGCAGCATATGGTGCCAACGGTATCCGGTGTGTTGTTGATCGGGCTTTCACTGGGGATAGGGATGACGGCCTACAATTCGTCGAACAACATTTTGTTCATCACTCTGGCGCTGATGTTGGCGTGTTTGATTTTGAGTGGAGTGCTCGCGTGGTTTAACTTTTCGAAAGTGCGCTGGCAGATTGCACGACCTGCTCTGGCGCGAGTCGGCCAATCGACCGCGGTGGCGCTGGAATTGGTGAATGGGAAAACGTTTTTGCCGACTTATGGCCTCGATTGCGCGATGCGTGCGCTCCTGGGCAAAGGCTGAGCCGTGTTTCGCACAGCACGCAATACGTGGCGGCAAGTGCGCCGTTCTAAGTCACCGTCTTTACGCTAGGAGCAGCTTCTGTTGGCACGGGCGTTTCCTGCTCGGCTCCGCTATCCTCAATCACTTCGATCGGTTCCGGTTCTGGCAGTGGAGGACGAGGCGAATTTTTCTTAAAATACTCCTGCATGATCAAGCTCGCGACGGGTGCGGCATATAGACCTCCCCCAAATTCTTCTCCAGCGACGTCACCTTCGATCACCACGGCGATGGCGATTTGGGGATCTTCGACTGGGGCATAGCAGATAAACCACGCGGCATTTTTATCCCCGGGGATTTGAGCAGTGCCAGTTTTGCCCGCAATGCGCACTCCGGGCACTCGTAAGCCTGGGATATTACTCAGCACGCGTGCGGTGCCAGTCGTGGTAACGGCCTCCATACCCGCGACTACGGCCGCCCGATGCTCGGATGTGAGTCCAATCTTCTCGTGGCGTTGAGTGGGAGTATTGGGGCGATGAATAAGCGTGGGTTGGGTAAAAACTTCATCGCGCGCGACCGAAGCGGTGAAGACAGCCATGCCCAATGGCGTAGCGAGCACGAAGCCCTGACCGATGGCCATATTGGCGGTGTCACCGGGATACCATTTCTGGCCCATATTCTTAATTTTCCAGTCGTTGTCGGGAGCCACCATGCGGTTGGTCTCGTAAGGCAACTCGATTCCAGTCGGGCGATCAAGGCGGAATCGACGCGCTTCAGCAGCGACTCGATCCGGCGTGGTGAGCCATCCCACTTCGTAGTAATAAATATCGCAACTGGAGGAGATGGCTTCGGGGAGCAGCACATCGCCATGAACGCCGCGGCCATTGTAACAGACGAAGCGTCGGCTGTGTTTGTGAAGCGCTCCCTGACAGTTGATGATCGATTCCTCGGGTGTGATCGCGCCATTGCGCAATCCAGCGATCGTGGTGAGGATTTTGTAGGTCGATCCAGGAGGGTAGGCGCTGTTGATCGCGCGGTTGCTCCAGGCCTGACGCGCTTCTATGTCGGCACTCGCTTTGTGGGTGAGGCGCGGTGAGAAATCGCGAAGATCGTAGTCGGGCACACTGGCCATCACCAAGACTTCACCCGTGTTCACATCCATCGCGACGGCCGCACCGGGGGTGTCAAATTCGCGCAGTTTTTTCTCCGCAGCTTGCTGGAGATCGATGTCCAGCGAGGTGATCAGGTTTTGACCTTGCACGGGTTGCCGTTTTTCCAGCGCAGGATTGATCCGATAACCCGAGGGATCGACGCGAAAAATCGTGCCGCCAGCCACACCTTGGAGTTGTTCGTCGAAGGTTTTCTCGAGTCCGTTGCGCCCAACACTACCTTTGAGTTTAAAGGTGCGCAGGTCGTTACCGGGAAACTCGTCGGCATCGAAGTCAGAATTTACTCCCACGTAACCCAGGGTATGCGATGCAGCAGCGCCGAATGGATAGTAGCGGGTGCTCGATGTATAGACCTGAAGAGGAGAACTGACCGGCAGACTTTCGAGGAGTCGTGCGTATTCGTTAGGTTCTAGATCTTCGAGTAAAGTGTAGGGCAGCAGAAGCGAACGCACGAAGTGGCGACTGAGATCGCGGCCATCGACTTTCTCGTCGCGTTTGAGAATGCGGTTCACTTCGTCGAGGTAGCGTTGAACCACACTCGATCGAGCGAGCTGGTTCATCTCCGTGCGATTGGGGACGTCTTTATCGCCGGCGTCGCGGAAGTTTTTCCGGATGACGATATATTCGCGCCGGAATTCACGGCGGAGTTCGTCGAGGTAAAGGACGGCTGAGAATCGAGGGCGATTGCCGACGAGGAGACGCCCTTCACGATCATAGATATTGCCGCGTGGTCCGGGAACGAGGATGCGGCGCTGGCTTTGGAGGCGTTCGCGTTCGCTCGATTCGTCGACTTTGAAGAGCTGTTGATAGGCCACGCCTCCCGCGAGAACGATCAGCATCAGGGCAATGAAGAAATAGAAGAGAATGACCCGTGGATCGTAATTCTTGTGCGATTCGACGAGGCTGCCGGATTGATCTGCGAGGTTGTTGGGCATCGGAATCTTTAGAACCGGCGGGCCCGATATTGCTCGAGACTAAGGAGTGAAGTTTGCAGCGCGAAAAACCACGGTGCGATCAGCAGCAGAACAAACTGCGAAATGAGCAGATCCCAGATGAGCCGTGGCAGCACGGGCATGAGTTGCAGCGGACCAACGACGAGAATAATCGTCAGAGCAAAGTAGAGCGCGATGTTGGCCACAAAAGCGATGATCACTTGGGTGGCGGTTTGTTCCACGGGAATGCTCGATCGGATTTTGATGATGAGCGCGTGAGTTAGCGTGAAAAGTAGCGTGTGCGTGCCGAAAGGCACGGGAGAGTTTGCATCGCAAAGTAGGCCCGCACAGAGGGTGGCGTAGATGCCATCACGCAGAGGTAGTCGCAGCGCGGTGAGGGTGACGAAGAGCGAGGCGACGAATAGATAGAGATGCCAAACCGCGAGGTAGTGATTTATTTGGGATAGCAGTGCCCAAAGCAGAAGTTGGCTGAAAAATGTGATCAGATTGTGTCGAAGCATGGTCTCAATCCGTCGTTAGCGGCACGAGCACGGTGACTTCGATCAATTCACTGAGCATGGGATCGAGCTCGATCTCACCGGTTTTGAAAAGACCGTCGGTGCTGGGCTCAAGTTTGACGACGCGACCTAATGTGATGCCGGGGGGGAACACTCCGCCGAGTCCGGAAGTCACCAAACGTTTCGGCGCCGTGGCACTGGCGAAGATATCGATGGGCACGAATTCGACGTCACCGCGCGCTGGACCGAAAGTGGGGTTGATACCGCCTTGGTAGCTCATGGGTCGATCATCGCCTTCGACTACGGCGGCCAATCGAATGGTCGGGCTGCTGATGAGATCGACGGTGGAGGTATAGGCATGCACCGCGGTCACGCGACCGACTACACCTCCGGAAAAGACGACGGGGGCTCCGACTGGGATGTTGTAATTGCTGCCTTTGCGAATCGTGAGGCGTTGCCACCAGGCAGAGAAATCCCGACGTACGACTCGCGCGTGTTCGAATCGATACTCGGTTTGCGCGGGCACCCGGAGGAGATCTTCAAGTCGGGTGATGTCCTCGCGAAGTTTGTCGTTTTCCTGCGCAGTGAGTGAATAGGAGGCGTTGATTCGGGCGAGGTCGCGCCCGGCTTCGATCAGCTCTTTCTTGGATTGGTTTCGCAGAGACCAGAAATCCTGCAGGCTGCGCACGTAGGAGGCGCTGACAGTGATGGGGGCCTGCAATTCATAGAAAGAGACCCGCATGAACGTCTTGATCGCCACGGGCAGAACAAGCCATGCGGCGATGACTACACCGAGGGTCAGTAAAGGTCTGGCCTGATCAAAACGTTTAAAATGCACGGACTGGTTCGGACGCTAAGTCGTGTGGCTGTCGTCGTCAACGCCACCGGCTCGTGTTTGCTCCGAAACTGTCAGCCACGGCTCAAACGTGCTGCATCAGCCAGGCGAGATCGCTGAGCACTTCCCCAGTGCCGTTGGCGACCGCGGAGAGGGGGTCTTCGGCGATGGTCACGGGGAGTCCGGTCTTATCACTGAGGAGACGGTCGAAACCGCGGATCAATGCACCGCCACCGGCGATCACGAAACCGCGATCCACGAGATCGGCAGAAAGTTCAGGCGGGCAGCGTTCGAGGGTCACGCGCACGGCATCCACGATCGCGGCAATCGTATCGCCGAGGGCTTCGCGGATTTCCTGCGAAGTGATGTGAATGGTTTTAGGAAGACCAGCGACAGAATCGCGGCCTTTCACCTCCATGGTGAGTTCTTCTTCGAGCGGATAGGCGGAGCCGACGCGACATTTGATTTCCTCAGCGGTGCGTTCACCGATAAGCAAATTGTAGGCGCGCTTCATATAATTGATGATGGCGGTATCGAGCTCATCACCAGCGACACGAATCGATTTCGAGAAAACGATGCCGTTGAGCGAGATGATCGCGATCTCGGTCGTGCCACCGCCGATATCGACGATCATGTTGGCGGCGGGTTCATCGATCGGGAGTCCCACCCCGATGGCAGCGGCCATAGGCTCTGGAATCGTGATGACATCGCGGGCGCCAGCGTGGAGGGCCGAATCTTTCACCGCGCGTTTCTCAACTTCGGTGATACCAGAGGGAATCGCGATGACGACGCGAGGTGGGGCGCGGAAAGAGGTATTGGAAACTTTACGGATGAAGTAGCGCAACATCGCTTCGGTGACATCGAAGTCGGCGATCACACCGTCTTTCATCGGGCGGATGGCCGTGATGTTTCCGGGGGTGCGACCGAGCATGCGCTTGGCCTCGTCACCAACGGCGCGAACCTTGCGAGTAACGGTATCGAGGGCGACCACGGAGGGTTCGCGTAGGACGATGCCTTTGTCTTTCACGTAGACGAGCGTGTTGGCAGTGCCTAAGTCGATGCCGATATCGTTGGAAAAGTAGCCGAGAAAATTAGCTGCCATAATTGTGGGTGGTTTGGCTGTGTTCCGCCAACGGAAACGAACTAGTGGCGTTGGGGTGTGTCAACGAGGTAAATTATATGAAGAATAGAATCTTATGAAGCAAGCTTGACCCACCGACTAGTCAGGCGCGTGCTTAATATTATCAAAGTGATCGTTAATGCACGGTATTGATTTCATCCAAGATTTGGCAGTGGTCGTCCTCGTGGCGGGTTTAGTGGGCTGGGGCTGCCAACGAATCGGACTCTCTGTAGTGGTAGGCTACC
>ERZ887849.4135-NODE-4135-length-10401-cov-5.480089_pt1 | contig 10401 bp, 10 predicted proteins | sample MGYA00521267_ERZ887849 | MGnify/ENA primary metagenome ERZ887849 (study PRJEB32303, sample SAMEA104408601) | aquatic metagenome | biome: Brackish water; feature: Pelagic; material: water | place: Baltic Sea | collected 2014-06-06T16:11:00 | depth 2,863 m ... | reverse complement strand
CATGCGCATCGCCCTCGCCCTGGAGGAACGAGGAGCGTTCGAAGGGCGCGAAATCCGCGGCTTCGACCTCGACAATCTCGGAGCGCTCTTCGATGTCGAACCCCACGACCGCCACACCGCCTCGGGCGACGCATTCATCACCGCGCAAGTCTTTATCCGCCTCGAACGCATGGCCCGCAAAGCGGGTATCGATCTGGCAACCCTCATCGAGCAGGACGAAGATCCGGACGATGCTCGGTAAGCCGGGCAAGTCGTGCCGAAAAATTCTTCTGCACCGTGCTCACCAAGCAAAACGGGAGACCGGAAGGCCGCCCGTTGTGAGGAATCTTTGCGCTGACGTCAGATCGTGCGGCAGAACTGCTCGATGCGATCGAGGCCCGTCTTGATCGTCTCGAGATCGGTCGCGTAGCTCAGGCGCACCGTTTTGTCGTCGCCGAAAGCGACGCCGGGCACGACCGCGACCTCGGCTTTGCTCAGCAAGCGGTCGGCAAAATTGGTCGAGCTCAGGCCGAACTTCGAAATGTCGGCCAGCATGTAGAACGCGCCGAGCGGCTTGACCGTCGAAACGTTGGGGATCGCGGCCAGACGCTCGTACATGTACTCGCGGCGGACGTTGAATTCGTCACGCATGTCGGTCACGCATTGCTGCGAACCCTTGAGCGCGGCAACGGCACCCTTTTGCGCGAACGAATTCGGGCCGGAAGTGCTGTGGCTTTGCAGGGAGTCGATCACCTTGGCGATGGCCTCGGGCGCGCCGAGGTAACCGAGACGCCAACCGGTCATGGCGTAAGCCTTGCTGAACCCGTTCACCGTGATAGTCAAGTCGTAGGCTTCTTTGGACAACGAGGCGACGCTGACATGCGAGGCATCATCATAGATGAGCTTTTCGTAAATTTCGTCGGAAAGAATGAAGATGTCTTCGGTCAAGGCGACTTCAACCAGCGCTTCAAGTTCCTCGCGGGTGTAAACTGATCCGGTCGGGTTGCCCGGGCTGTTGATGATGACCATCTTGGTCCGCGGGGTCATCGCATTCTCAAACTCCTCGGCGGTCATCTTGTAGGCGTTGGAGGCCTTGGTCTGGACGATGACCGGCTCGGCCCCGACCAGCCGGACCATGTCCGGGTAGCTCAGCCAGTAAGGCGCGGGAATGATCACCTCGTCGCCCGGTTCGCAGCAGGCGAGAATGGCATTGAAGCAGGACTGCTTCGCGCCGTTGCTGACAATGACCTGGTTCGGCTTGTAATCGATATCGTTGTCCTTGGCAAATTTCTCGCTGATCGCGGTGCGCAACTCGGGAAGCCCGGCGCTCGGGGTGTATTTGGTGAAACCTTCCTGCAGCGCCTTGATCGCCGCTTCTTTGATGTGCTCTGGCGTGTCGAAGTCGGGCTCACCCGTTCCGAAACCGCAGACGTCGATGCCTTCGGCCCGCATGGCCTTGGCTTTGCTGTCAATGGCGAGAGTGAGGGAGGGGGTGATTTGGGCGACGTTGGAAGAGAGATCCATAAATGTATTTTGGGATAAAAAGTTGAGCCGGACAGTTTACGCTGCCGTGGCCGCGGATTCAACGAATCCTTTCAAAGCGTTGTCCGCCACCTGAACAATACCGATCTCACGGGCCGCATTTTCCGGCGCATCTGAGGCGTGCGCCGCATTGATCATCATGCTGGTGCCGAATTCCTTGCGGATGGTGCCCGGAGGCGCCTTGGCCGGATCGGTCGGACCCAAGACCGTGCGGATTTTGCTGATGGCCTCCGGTCCCTCCAAGACCAAAGCGAGAATTTTGCGCGTCCCGGGACGGGTATGCTCGTTTTCCGGCACGGCCGACGGACGGGAACCCGACATGAATTCGATGATGTTTTCCCAATGATCACGCCCCTTTTCCGCCCCGAACCTTCCGGTCAGCGCGTCGAGTACCGGACCGTAAAAATCCATGCCCTGAGCCACCGACATGTGGTGGATCTTGAGCGCCACCGGAACAAGGCCGGTGCGGGCGAAGACGTCGATCACCGCGCCCGGACGTGTGCCGGGAAAATCGAAATTGTCCGGCTTGACCAGGACAAGGGAGCGTTGGGCCCCCGCGGCAACCGGCAACGACAAGGCGTTGCTCTGTGCGGTGGCAAAATTTTGCAAATTCGCAACGACATCCGCGCCGGGTTCCGCGGCCGAGAGCATGCCCTCGCCCAGCATCGCGGCAAGCGAGCCCGCAACGCGGACCGATCCAACCGCCGCGGACAATTTGCCCGCCGCATCCTCCCCGCGAAAAACAAGCAAGGCAGCCCGCCCCGCCGGCTCGTCAACCAGTCCGGCCCAGACAATTTCCAGTCCGCCGGTGCGCGCCACCGCACCCGACAAAATCCAACCCAGCCATCCGCGCCGCAGCGCTTCGGGCGAGACCAACAACCATGAGAGATTATGTTTCATAAGTTTCCCCGCAATCTGCAAAAGCAGATCCTCCAAGCTATAAAGGGCCAGTCCGGTCAGCAAGGAACAACGGGACGAACTGTGTCTTGGGAGTGGAACTTATCCTTGCCTGACCCCCACGACAAACCGAGCATCGAGTCATGCGGCAGCGAAATCGCCACTTGGCTAAGACCCTGCAATCGACAGATGCCGCGGAGCGAAAAGGCCCCGGCGTCATCGGGACTACCGTCATCGCCGGTTGCTCCACGGCAAGCCTCTCGCCCTAGCCGCGACATGGAAATTCGAACCCACGAGTGGCGCGGTTGGACGCTCCACCAAGCGGAAAGCCTCGCCTCCACCAACGACTACGCGCGTGATTTGCCCCCTTGGCACTCCATCCGCGCACGCACCCAGACCGCCGCGCGCGGCCGCCATGGGCGGCGCTGGGACTCGGGCCAAGGCGGCTTGTGGATGTCCGTGGTCCTTCCCCTCGATCCACCCGACCGCGGCTGGGCCGCCTTCCCTCTCGCCGCCGGACTCGCCGTCGTCGCCACCTTGCGCGGACTGGGACTGACCACCGCGCGCCTGCGTTGGCCCAACGACGTGCTCGTCGGACCGAAAAAAATCTGCGGTATCCTCATGGAAAAGTTCGCTCCCGACCGCGTGGTCGTCGGCCTCGGCCTCAACCTGACCAACAACCTAGGGTCCGATCCCGAACTCCTGGCCATCGCCACCTCGCTGGCCGAGGAACTTCCCCTTGCTCCCCCCGCGGACGACCTCTACGAAGAAATCCTCATCGCCCTGCGCGTCCAGCACGGGCGCGTCGCGGAAGAGGGGTTTGCCGCGCTGACCGACGACATCAACCGCCACTGGGGCGGGACCCGGGAGATCGAGCTGTCCGTCGCGGACCAAACCATCCGCGGACCCTTCCTCGGCATCGACTCCCGGGGCGACCTCCTCGTCGCCATTGACGGCCATGCGGTGAGCCATTCTGCGCCCCACGTGCAACTCATGCGGGAAATTTCATGACGCTGACGCGGAATAGAACCTCAAACGGCGGATAAACCACTTCCGTTTTTCCTCTTCTCCCCACGCCCACCCGAAATACCTCTTGCCCGTCCCCGCTTGCTCCCGCGACATTGATTCCCGCATGACCGACTTCAAATTCAACGCCGACGGCCTCATCGCCGTTATCGTGCAAGAGGCCTCGGACACCATGCCCCCGCGCGGTCGCGTACTCATGATGGCTTGGATGAACCGCGAATCGCTCGAAAAAACGCTGGCCACGGGGAAAATGCATTACTGGAGCCGCTCGCGCCAGAAGCTCTGGTTCAAAGGCGAATCAAGCGGGCACACCCAGGATGTCGTCCGTTGGTATGCCGACTGCGACAAGGACTGCCTCCTTTTCGAGGTCCGCCAGACCACCGGCGCCTGCCACACCGGTTACCAGAGTTGTTTCTTCCAGGGCTATGACATGGAAGGCCTGCCGCTTTCCGTGGGGGAAAGGCCGGCCTTCGACCCCGGCAAGGTTTACCCGAGTTAGTCGTCCATGTCGGACGACACGACCGATTTCCGCCGGGTGGCCGCCCGGCTCGGACCATCCCTCCTCCGCCAGCGCCTCCGGCGCCAAGCCGACCTCCGTGCCCGCCTTGTCCATCAAGGCGAAGGCCCGCTCGTCGTCGAGCGCATCGTGCCGGTCGACCGCATGATCACTGCTTTGCTCCGCCTCATCCGACTGGCTGCGCGCGGGCGCGCCAACTGCCTCGACATCCGCACCATCACCCGCGAGCAACCACTGGCCAACCTGCCGCCGGGTTTCGATGGCTTCCGTTTGCTCCATCTGTCCGACCTCCACCTCGACTGCGTGGCAGGCTTCGCCGACCGCTTGGTCGAAATCATCGCCCGCACGCCCCACGACCTCGCCGTCATCACCGGTGACTTCGCCGACCATCCTGCCGGCCACTTCCGCGCCTGCCTGCCGGATATCCGGCGGATCGGGGCCGCCCTCGGATCCGGCGCCCTCGGCGTCCTCGGCAATCATGACATCATCGAGATTGTCCCCCATCTCGAAGCGGCAGGAATACGCGTCCTGCTCAATGAAAACACGTCCGTCAGGCGCGGAGCGGACAATTTATGGCTCGCCGGCCTCGACGATCCGCACTTTTACCGCACCCACAATTTCGAAGCCGCCCGCTGCGGCATCCCGTCAGGCGCCTGCTCCATCCTCCTGGCCCACAGTCCGGAGGTCTACGACGAGGCGCGGCACTACGGCTTCGGCTTCATGCTGAGCGGACACACCCACGGCGGCCAAATTTGCCTGCCGGGCGGCGTCGCCCTGGTCCGCAACGGTCGATGCCCGCCCGCCCAATTCATCGGCCCATGGAGACACCACGGGCTCCGCGGCTACACCTCGCGCGGCACCGGTTCCTGCGGCGTCCCCGCCCGCTTCAACTGCCCGCCGGAAATGACCGTCCACGTGCTGCGGTCCCCATAAGCAGCAGATCGCGATGTCTCATCGCGACTTGCTCAATGGTTCTCGCGCCGGGACGGCACGACCCACCGTCTCTCAACCCTTAGCCTCGAGTGCCTCGAGCAGTTTGGAGTGGATGTTGTCGAAACCGCCATTGCTGAAGACGACGATGACATCACCCCGCCCGGCGAGGCCGACCGTGCGACGGACGATGGCCGCAGTGTCGGCTTCGTAGAATGCTTCTTGGCCGGCGCGCCGGAGGTCGGAGACGACTTTTTCCGGATCAAGCCGCTGGTCGGGCGGCAGCTGGTCCATGCGAGCCACTTGGGCCAGCACCACCCCGTCCGCCCCGGAGAAGGCCTTGGGCAGCACATCCTGAAAGACCGCCCGCCGCGTCGTGTTGGAACGTGGCTCGAAGACGGCCCACATTTTGCCGGTGGGAAATTTGACCCGCAAACCTTCGATTGTCTGTGCGATGGCCGTGGGATGATGGCCGAAGTCGTCGACCACCGTGACCCCACCGGCCTCCCCGCGAACCTCCTGACGGCGACGAATGCCGGTGAAGGTTTGCAGGGCTTTGCCGATCTCCTCCAGTGGCACTTGGTAGAAATGCGCGGCGGACACCGCCATGGCCGCGTTACGCACGTTGAACTCCCCGATCATGGGAAGTTCGAAGCGCCGGCCGAACAGGGTGAAAGCGGACGACTCGCGTCCGTAGTGCACATCGCGGATCTGATTGCCGGCATCGGGCGAAAAGCCGACCTCGACCAGCGGGGCCGGACACTTCTCGGCCAGCGCCCGGCAATTGGGGTCGTCGGCATTGAGCAACACCATGCCCTCGGATGGAATGATCGCGACAAGACGGCGGAAGCTGGTCATGACGTCTTCCAGATCACGGAAAATATCGGCGTGGTCGAACTCGATATTGTTCACGATGAGCAATTCGGGAAGGTAGTGGACAAACTTCGAACGCTTGTCGAAAAACGCTGTGTCATACTCATCACCCTCAAGGATGAAATATTTCGATTCCCCCAGGCGGCAGCCCTGACCGAGGTTGTTCGGGATGCCTCCGATCAGCCAGGAGGGCGCGAGACCGGCCGATTGGAAAATCCAGGCGAGCATCGACGTGGTCGTGGTCTTGCCATGCGTCCCCGCCACCACAAGATTGTGCCGCCCGCGCAGGAAAAAGATCTTCAGTGCCTCGGGCAACGAGTAATAAAGCAGTTTCCGGTTGAGGACGGCCTCCACTTCGGGATTGCCGCGGCTCATCGCGTTGCCAACCACCACGAAGTCCGCGTCGGAGGGAATGTTATCTGCACGGAAACCTCCGCTAATCGTGATGCCTTTCTCTGCAAGAAAAGTGGACATCGGCGGATAAACATGGTCATCCGAACCCGTCACTTCGACCCCGCGGTCGCGCAGAGCGGCCGCCAGCGAGCCCATGGCCGTGCCGCAAACCCCGATAAAATGCACCTTGCGCAAAGGGTTGCCCGGGTCGGCACTCATCAGTAGACGTCTTTCCGGTAGCGCTTGGCCTTTTTCAATTCATCGACAAAGGCGGTGGCTTCTTCTTCGGTTTTCCCGCCCTCCACTTTGACAATGCGATGAAGTGCATGATCAACGTCCTTGGCCATGCGCGCGGCGTCACCGCAGACGTAAAAGTAGCCACCCTCCGCGAGCCAGCGCCAGATTTCCGCCCCGTTTTCCAACATGCGGTGCTGCACGTAGATCTTCTCCGCTTGGTCGCGCGAGAAGGCGGTGTCGAGGCGGTGCAACACACCGCGCTCGAGCCAGGCGTTGATTTCCTCCTCGTAAAGAAAATCGGTCGCTCGGTTGCGGTCCCCGAAGAAAAGCCAGGTCGGGCCGGTTGCCCCGGTCGCTTCCCGTTCCTGCAAAAATGCCCGGAATGGCGCGATGCCGGTGCCCGGACCGACCATGATGACCGGAACGGAGGGATCCTCCGGCGGACGGAAATGTTTCGCCGAATGAATGAAGACAGGCATCGTCCGGGTGTCGACCCGGTCGGCCAGATAGGTCGAGCAGACCCCTTGCCGCTGGCGCCCGTGCGACTCATAGCGCACCACGGCCACGGTGAGATGCACCGCTTCGGGATGGGCCTTGGGCGAGGAGGCGATCGAGTAGAGACGTGGTTGGAGTTTACGCAGCACCTTGACCAATTCGTCGGGAGTGAATCTGGCCTGCGGATAACTTTCGAGAATGTCGACCACTTCCCGGCCATCAACCCAGTCGTCCATCACCGATTTTGCCTCCGGATCGGTCAACTCCGACAACTCGGCAGCAGAAGGGCACTTCTCGAGAATGGCGGCGAGCAACTGCCGCGACGGCTCGCGCAGGGTGACTTGATGGGTCAATACTTCACGCAGGTTCGTTCCCGCACTTTCGACCGGTTCTTCGCCCGTCAGTCCCACGGCTGAGAGCACGGCATTCACCCCGGCCGCGTCATTGGCCGGAAAAATCCCCAGCGAATCACCAGCCTCGTAGGAGAGATCCGAACCGGAGAGCGAGACCTCGTAATGCAGCGTTTCTTTGCCCGAACCAGGCCCGGTCAAGGCACGCCGGGCTGCGAGCCGCGCCAGAAACGGGTTCTTGCGGGAGTAGAGAGACGAGGTGGAAGACATAAGCGGGAAATTATGGGGTCAGACGTCCTGTTTTGCACGCCTCAAACCGCCTGCCCGAGCAAGCACGCCACGGCTGATTCCCCGGTGATGACACCGACAAAGCGTCCGGTCTCCGCGTCCCTCACCTCGGCCACCGGTGTCTGGGCGCGGCGGAGCTTGGCCAGCGCTTTCCAGGCCGGCAGCTCGGAATCAAAGGAAATGAGCGGACGGGCGAAAGATTGGGCCCTCGCCGCCATGGCGCCCGACAACACCGCGGACCCGCACGACATGGCACCCAGCGGCAGGCCGTCGGGGCCGATGACCAAGGCATGCAGCGCGTCGGCAACCCGACGATCCGCGAGCAAGGTTCCGAGGGGAGTATCGGCCGGCACGAGCGGGAAACTTTCAACCGGCCAGGCGAGCGATCCGGCCGTCATGCGGCGAAAATCGAGCACGCTGCGCAACATGGAAATCTCCAGCGGCGAAATGCCCTCGGTCTTCGCGGCCAAGGTCATCAATTCCTCGCCGGCCGGGGGCCGCGGCAATGGATCGGGCGGCACCCGCCGGAACAGACGGGCCAAGGGCCGGGCCATCGGCGCCCAGAACGATCCAGCCAGAGTGACCAGCCGCCACAAATGGCTGAGCACGACGAAAGGCAGGCGGCGGAAAACTTGCCGTGCGAGCACGCCAACGAGGAGCGCGTAGACCGGAATAAAAATCAAGGGGAGGAATCCCCGCCATCCGCCCACGGCACCGGAAGCGGCCAAGAGGGCCAAAGACCCCGCGCCTGCCGCGTGGCTCGTCCAGACCAGAACCAGGTCCGCCTGCGGCCGCACCGCCTCCCACCTGAGCATTGCCTTGGCCCGGCGGTCCCCCTTGTCCGCACGATGACGCAGACGCACCCGATCCAAAGCATGCCAGGCCGCCTCGAGCCCGGAAAAGACAAAGGAAACAGCCAACAAGAAGGCCGCTGCGAGCAACGTCATAAAGATTCCCCCTTCTCCGCCGGCCATACCCGGTGCAAAGACACCTCGCGCACCCGGCGCAGCGCCATGGAGCGGACCGTAACCTTCCATGGCCCGAGCCGCACGGAAGCACCCTGCCGCGGCAGCTTGCCCAATTGATGGATGATGTAACCGCCGATCGTCTCGATACCTTTGCGGGCCGCGTCAAAGCCGAGGTATGCGCTCAAGTCATCGAGCCGGGCCGTGCCGGCCGCCAGCAGGCGGCCATCGCCCAGCGATTCGATGTAAAGATCGGCCTCCACGCACGGCGCGGCATCACCGAGGATCTCCTCGATAAAGTCCTGCAAAGTGACCACACCCTCCACGCCGCCGAATTCGTCGACCACCACGGCCAGAGGCTGGCGGTGCTTGAGGAAGCTGCCGAGCAGCGCGCTGGCCTCCATGGTTTCCGGTACGAAGGACGGCGGGAGCAGAACCTCGGTGAAATGCATGCCGGGGGGCAGACGACTCAGGGCGCGCGTATCAAGGAGACCGACCACTTCGTCGGGCGCTTCACCGATGACCGGCGCACGAAGAAATTTCTTTTTCAGCAGGATGCCCCGCACCTGCTCGTTGGTCATTTCATCCTCGACGAAAACGACGTCCACCCGCGGCGTCATGTAATGGCGCACCGCGACCCGGCTGAGCCGGAGCACCTCGGTCAGCACCTCCGCTTCAGGCAAGGCAAACTCGCCCCCTTCCTCCCGCACCCAGACGAGCGTCTCGACCTCTTCCGGTCCGAGTTGGGCCCGCGCCTCGAGCGACCACGGGAAAAGCTTTCCCGCCACGGTCGCGACCAAAGGCTGGATGCGGTCGAAGAACGGACCGAAAAACCGCCAGACCACCGCACCGGCACGCAAGAGCGGACGTTCCCAAGCGCGCGGACGCCGTCCGGCGATGATCGCGGGAAAAACCTCGCACAACACAGCCGGGGCGAGGAACCCCAGAACCCAAGGCCACATCGGGGTGCCGAAAGAGCCCGCCGCCCCCGCGGCCGCGAGCCACAGCGCACACCATCCGGTGGCCCGCGCCAAAGCACTGCCGAGGGCGAGAAAAGTGAAAAGACAATCGCGCGGATGGGCCAAGTCGCCGGCCTGCCGCGCCAGGCGCGGGGAGCGCGGCCATTGGTCCATGCGCTCGCGCGGGGTATGCCAGAGGACGGCTTCCAGCGCGCCCAACGCAGCGCCGAGCGCGGAGGACAAAACACCTGCTGCCAGCCAGATAAACCAGAAACCTTCCATCAAAGAGTCTTCATCATAGCTGCCCCGAAGCCGCCGCCAAGCCACTCCGCGACGTTTTTTGCCCTGTCCGCCCCGCGCCCCCTGTGGTTTCTTGACTCCTCAACACCATGGGTAAACACGAAAGGATTGCGGCGCGGATGACCGGAAGGGAAAGCGGCTCGTCGTGGCACCCCTGCTACCTGGAATATTTCCAACTCTTCAACCGGCAGTCGTATTACCAGGCTCACGATGTCCTCGAGCACATCTGGCTGGGGACGGAGGGGGCAAAGTATTTTTATTACAAAGCCCTCATCCAATTTGCCGGCGCCCACGTGCACTTGCAGCATCACCACCGGGAACCGGACCACCGCATCCATGGCCGCCGCCTCCAACCGGCCGCCCGCCTCTTCCGCCGGTCGGTCGAATTACTCGAGAGTTTTCCCCGCACTTATGAGGGCATTTCCCTCGACAGGATCCGCCAAACCGCCGAGCACACCATTCAGCAACTCACTGAATCGAAGTTCACCACCAATCCCTGGTCCCCCGACCGCGCCCCGCAACTGCGCGGGCCCGCTTAGCTTGCGCCATCCACCTTTCCCCGCGCTCCCCGAAAAGAAAGGCTTGCGGTCCAAGTTTCCTACGGACTTTGGTATATTCGCCTTGAGAACTCTACCCGGCATAAGGTGCGT
>ERZ887849.4129-NODE-4129-length-10417-cov-5.358811_pt1 | contig 10417 bp, 7 predicted proteins | sample MGYA00521267_ERZ887849 | MGnify/ENA primary metagenome ERZ887849 (study PRJEB32303, sample SAMEA104408601) | aquatic metagenome | biome: Brackish water; feature: Pelagic; material: water | place: Baltic Sea | collected 2014-06-06T16:11:00 | depth 2,863 m ... | reverse complement strand
GTGCCGATGGTGAAAAACGCCACCCGGTTGCCCGCAACCGTGCCATCCGACAGCACGGCGTAGAAATAGATCGGGATGCCCACGACGAACCACACATCGCGCGCCCCGAACAGGAACACGCGCGCGGCCGACAGCCAGTTGACGTTGTGCGACTTTGAAAAGACTTCAGTGAACTTCGCTCCCTTGCGCCCTGTGGGCAGGCCACTTGGCATGCGCAGCGCGATCACCAACAAGATCACCGCCAGCACAGCGGCCATCACCAAGACCGATCCGACAAAGCCGACGAGGGCGAGCATCGCCGCCCCGAGGAGGAAGCCCAAGCCCTTGACCGCATTCTTTGACCCGGTCAGCAGCGCGACCCAACGAAACAGCACCCCCTCGCCCGAAGGCGCCAAAAGCTTCACCGCCGATTTCGACGACATCTTGGCCAGATCCTTGGCCACCCCCGACAGCCCCTGCACGCACATCACGAAGGCGACCGAGGCCGCGATCCCCCAAGCGGGGTCAAGCTGTGCCAGCGCGATCAAAGCCACGATCTGCAAACCAAGACCTGCATAAAGCGTTGTGGTCAGCCCAAAGCGCGCCGCGATCCAGCCTGCGCTGAGGTTCGTCACGATGCCCGCAATCTCATACAAGATGAACAGATAGGCCAGCTGGACAGGCGAAAACCCCAGCGTATGGAAATGCAAAAGCACCAGCATGCGCAGCGCGCCATCGGTCAGCATAAAGGCCCAATAGGCCGCCGTGACCGCGATATAGGCGGCCATGCCCGCCGGGCGCTGCGCTGTGTCGGTCACGGATTTTCGCCCACCATCAGCGCGACATCGACCAGCCGATGCGCATAGCCCATCTCATTGTCATACCACGCATAGATCTTCACCTGCGTGCCGTTGACCACCATCGTGCTGGGCGCATCAATAATGCTGGAACGCGTGTCATTGGTGTAATCGGCACTGACCAAGGGGCGTTCCTCATAACCCAAGATATCCCTAAGCGGGCCGTCAGCCGCGGCTTTGAAGAGCGCGTTGACCTCCTCCGCTGTCGTCGCGCGCGCCACCTCGAACACGCAATCGGTGAGTGAAGCGTTCAAAAGCGGCACCCGCACGGCGTGGCCATTCAGCTTACCCTTGAGTTCGGGGTAGATCAGCGTGATCGCCGTGGCGCTGCCCGTCGTTGTCGGGATCAGGCTGTTCAACGCCGACCGCGCGCGGCGCAGATCCTTGGCCGGGCGGTCCACGATGGTCTGGGTATTGGTCACATCATGGATCGTGGTGATCGAGCCATGCTTGATCCCCAACCCCTCATGGATGACCTTGACGACAGGGGCGAGGCAATTGGTGGTGCAGCTTGCCGCCGTCACGATCCGGTGCTGGGCCGGGTCATAGATATCGTGGTTCACGCCATAGACGATATTGGCGGCACCCCCATCCTTGACCGGGGCGCTGACCACCACGCGCTTCACGCCTGCATCGAAATAGGGCGCGATCTTGGCCGCCGTCTTGAAGACGCCGGTGCAGTCGATCACCACATCCACCCCATCCAAAGGCAGCTTGGAGGGATCGCGCTCGTTGAAGACCGGCAGGCGCACACCGTCGATGGTGATGCTGTCTGCATCGCTGCTGATATCAGCGCGCCAGCGGCCATGCACCGTGTCGAACTCCAACAAATGCGCATGCATCGCCGGATCGCCCACCGCATCGTTGATCCACGCGATCTTTGCCCCGCGCTCCAAAAGCGGGCGCAGCGCAAGCTTCCCGATCCGGCCCAGACCGTTCAGCGCATAGGTGGTCATGTCGCGCTCTCCTGATTGCGGGCGATATCATCAAGCGCATGCTGCAGCGAGATCCGGTCAAGCGCGTCCAAGGGAAGCGCCGCAAAAGCCGCGATCCGATTGCGCAGCATCCCATAGGCATGTTGAAAGGCCAGCATCCGCTCGGCCTCGGTCCCTGTCGCTTTGACCGGGTCCGGCGTGCTCCAATGCGCCGACATCGGCTGACCCGGCCATGGCGGGCAGGCCTCGTTTGCGGCGCGATCACAGACAGTGAAAACAAAATCAAAGGCCGGCGCATCGGGGCCTTGGAACTCCGCCACATTCTTCGAACGCAGGCTGTCGATGTCATAGCCCTTGGATTGCAACATCTTCACGGCCAGCGGGTTCAACTCTGACTGCGGCTTTGTACCAGCCGAAAACACCGCGAACCGATCACCCGCGATCTTGCGCAGGATCGATTCGGCAAAGATCGAGCGGGCGGAATTCCCGGTGCAGATGAACAAGACACGGTATTGGCGATCGGGTGTCATGGGAATGTCTCCGAAATTGTCCATGATGGCGGTGGGCGGGCACAGATCCGGCCGACCAAGGCAGCAATCGATCCACAGCGCCGCGGTCATGGCGTTGATACCCGCAAGATCGGCGCCATAGCGCAAAGAGGTGCCGCTGCGGGTGCGGGTGATCAGCCCCGATTGAAGCAGATCGGCCAAATAGGCGCTGAGCGTGTTGGGCTTGAGCGCCAGCACCGCGGCGATCTCACCTGCGGGCAGCAGGTCGGGATGACGCCGGATCAACAGGCGTAGCACATCCAACCGCACAGGGTGGCCGAGGGTCGCGAATCGTTCTGCAAGTGTTATTTCCATATTTCTCGAAATATCGAAATTATGCGCCGATTCAAGTGAAGCTTTTGCGACACTGCAGCCCCCATCGCCCCTGTCGCCTTGCAATCCGGCCAAAGCCTGACAAAAGAGATCGGATTGCATTTCAGAGACCGCAGCGCCCGCGCCCATGTCCAATACCCAACGCCTTCACCACTCCCGCCGCCTGTCAGCGCTTGCTTGGCTGGTGGCCGCGCTGTGCATCTTGCCGATGGCCGCTGTCGCGATCGCGGCACTGGGCGGCGGGGGCGAGACGCTGCGCGCTTTGGCGGGATCGGTGTTGCCGCGCTACGCAGGCACCACCGCCTTTCTGGTGCTGGTGGTGGCGATCGGCACCGGCGTCATCGGCACGGCGACCGCGTGGTTGGTCACGGCCACCCGCTTTCCCGGGCGGCGGATCTTGGAAATCGCACTGGCGCTGCCGCTGACCTACCCGGCCTATGTGCTGGCTTATGCCTATACCGATTTGCTGGACCATCCGGGCCTTGTGCAATCGACATTGCGCGATCTGACCGGTTGGGGACCGCGCGATTATTGGTTCCCGGAAATCCGCTCGCTCGGGGGGGCGGCGGCGATGCTGATCTTCGTGCTTTACCCTTATGTCTATCTTTTGGCGCGGGCGGCGTTTCTGCGCCAATCCGCGACCGCCTATATCGCGGCGCGCACCTTGGGACTGGGGCCATGGGGCGCGTTTTTCCGCGTTTCGGTGCCGGTGGCACGGCCCGCCATCGCGGGCGGCGTGCTGCTCGCGATGATGGAGACATTGGCCGATTACGGCACGGTCGCCTATTTCGGGGTCCAGACATTCGCCACAGGCATCTATGTCAGCTGGTTTGGGCTGTTCGACCGGGCGGCAGCAGCGCAATTGGCGCTATGCCTGTTGGTCGTGGCACTGGCGCTGGCCACGTTGGAGCGTCGCCAAAGGCAAAACCAGCGCCACCATGATGCCGGTCGCCGCTTTGAACGGATGGAGCCCGTCACCCTGCGCGGGCGCGCGGCGGCGGGTGCGATCATCGCCTGTAGCCTGCCTGTTTTCTTCGGCTTTCTGCTGCCCAGCGGGATCTTGATCGCGCTGGCATCAGATACAAGCCAGATCCTGTTCTCACCACGCTACTTGGGCTTTCTGCAGCATTCGCTGACGCTGGCCAGCATCGCCGCCCTGTTGACGGTGGGGGCCGCCATCGCGATGGGGTTCAATGCCCGCATCTTCCCCTCGCGCGCGGCAAAAACCGGGCTGCGCATCGCGGGGATCGGCTATGCCGTGCCGGGGGGCGTGATCGCGGTTGGGCTTCTCTTTCCCTTTGCCGCTTTCGACAATGCGCTCGATCGCGTGATGGAGGCGCAGTTCGGCATCGACACCGGGCTTTTGATCACCGGCACCATCTGGCTGATGATCGCGGCCTATATGGTGCGTTTCATGGCGGTGGCGCTGAATACTTATGAATCGGGTTTGGCCACGGTGAACCCGAATATGGATGCGGTGGCGCGCACCCTTGGCTATGGGCCGACCCCGATGTTGCGCCGCATCCATGTGCCGATCTTGCAACCTGCGATCCTGACCGCCCTTTTGATCGTATTCGTCGATGTGATGAAGGAATTGCCCGCCACGCTGATCTTGCGGCCCTTCAACTACGATACGCTCGCGGTGCAGGCCCACAGGCTTGCCTCGGACGAACGGCTGGCCGAAGCCGCGGTGCCAAGCCTTGTCATTGGGGCCGTCGGCCTCTTGCCCGTCGCGCTTTTGTGCTGGAGCATCGGCCGCGAAACACGGCGCAGGTCATAACCGCCCGCCAAACCCGGTATGGCCAAGACACAGGCAGGAACGAAAACGGGCGCCCGAAGGCGCCCGTTTCCAACTGCACCGATGAAAATCATTCCCATCCGGCGGTGTTCAGCACCGTGACCGCCGCTTCGACATTGGCCGCGATATCGGACAGGTCGATGGTATCGGGGCGGAAGATGCCCAAGGCGGCAACCGAAGGGGCGAGGCCCACACCCGGCACGGCCGGGTATTCATCATTGCCGGCCGAGAAATACTGCTGCGCTTGTTCCGAGGTCAGGTATTCAAGGAACTTGATCGCATTCTCGCGGTTGGGCGCATTGGCCGCCACACCGCCACCCGACACGTTCATATGCGCGCCGATGTCGTTTTGGTTGGGGAAAACCCAGCCGATATTGGCCAGCTGCTCAGGCGTGATCTGGCTGTCGCCTTCGCGGATGATGCGCGAGTAGTAGTAGGTGTTGGACATCGCGATGTTGCACTCGCCCGAGGCGATGCCGCGCAGCTGGTCGGTATCGCCACCCTGCGGTGCGCGGGCGAAGTTGCCGACCACGGCGGTCGCCCAATCCTGCACCGCTGCCTCACCCAATTGCGCGATCAAGGCCGCGACGATGTTCTGGGTATAGACATTGGTGGCCGAGCGGATGCAGACCTGACCGGCATATTCCGGCTTGGCGAGATCTTGGTAGCTCTGGGGCGGGTTGGTCACTTCGGTCTTGTCATAGAACAAGATGCGCGCGCGCTGCGAGAAGGCGAACCAGTTGTTGCCATCATCTTGCAGATAGGCAGGGACGCGGGTCTCGAGGATTTCGCTCTCGATCGGCTGCAACAGGCCCATATCGGCGGCGCGCGCAAGACGAACGGTATCGACGGTCAAGAACACATCGGCCGGGCTATTGGCACCTTCGGCCTGCATGCGGGCAATCAACTCGTCGGCATTGCCTTCGATGCGGTTGACAGTGATCCCGGTCGCGGCAGTGAAATCGGAATAAAGCCGCTCGTCGGTGTCATAATGACGCGAGGAATAAAGGTTCAACTCCTGCGCCTGTGCGGCGGTCAGGGTCGAAACGGTGATGGCGGTTCCCAAAAGGGCAGCAATGGTGCGATTCATGGCAAGCTCCGTGATTGGACAATCTTATACCTGACTGAAACACTCAGTTGGGTTGACGCTCTTGAACGCGATCCGCGCGCGCCTGTCAAGAATTCCGACAAAAATAATAAGAATACCGCGCCCGCGTGTCGCAGCTTGTCGCCTCGCGCGGCAGGGTGCAGGGTCGCGCGGCAATCACAAAAGGGGGCACGCCATGCGCGCCGGGATCGCGTTTCTGGTCATCGCCTATATGCTGAGCCAATTCTACCGCGCCTTCTTGGCGGTGCTTTCACCCGTTTTGATGGACGAGCTTGGGGCCACGACCGGCGATTTGGCCCGCGCCTCGGGGCTGTGGTTCATCTGCTTTGCCGCGATGCAATTGCCGGTGGGATGGGCGCTGGATCATCTGGGCCCAAGGCGCACGGCGGCGACATTGTTCCTCATCGGCGGCGGTGGCGGGGCGACGATCTTTGCGCTGGCACAGACCCCCGGCGCGATCACTTGGGCGATGATGTTGATCGGCATTGGCTGCGCGCCGATCTTGATGGCGACCTACTACATCTTTGCGCGCCAGTATTCGGCCGCCATCTTCGGTACATTGGCCGGGGTGACGGTGGGTCTTTCCTCGCTTGGCAATATCTTGTCGGCCACGCCACTGGCTTGGCTGATCGCCGCTTTCGGATGGCGTGCGACTGTGGGCGGTTTTGCGGGCCTGACCATCGTGATCGCGCTTGCCATCGCGCTTTTGGTCCGCGACCCTGAAAAACCCGCGGGCGAGGCGAAAGGCAGGCTCTCAGACCTGCTGCGCATGCCACAGCTTTGGCCGATACTTGCGATGATGTTCGTCTGCTATGCCCCCGCTGCCGGTTTGCGCGGGCTGTGGATCAGCCCCTATTTGGCGGATCGCTTCAGCGCCGATCTGGCCCAGATCGGCAATGCGACACTGGTCATGGGCTTGGCGATGGTGGCGGGGAATTTTCTTTACGGCCCTGCCGATCGCCTCTTCGGGGGCCGTAAGCGGCCCATTCTCATCGGCAATGCCATTGTCGCGCTAGCATGTCTGAGCTTTTGGCTTGCTCCACCGCAGGGTTTCGGGATGGCCATCGCCCTTTTCGCGCTGATCGGGCTGTGCGGCGCATCCTATCCGCTTGTGATCAGCCACGGCCGCAGCTTTTGCCCCCCGCATCTTACGGGGCGGGGGGTGACGCTTTTGAACCTGTTCGGCATGGGCGGGGCGGGTGTGATGCAATTCGCCACCGGCCCGACCTATGCCGCACTTGCCCGAAACAACGACCCGGCCACAGCCTATGGCACCTTGCTTGGCCTGATCGGTCTGATCATCATCGCCGGGCTGGCCCTTTACCTTTGGGCAAAGGACAGCACCGGCTAAAGGATGATCACGCTGCGCGCGAACGGCGCGGACGGCGACCTTGCGGCTTGGCATTGGCGAAGGGACGACCGGCAGGCTTGGCGCCTTGACCCGGGCCGCGCCCACGGGCAGCACCGCCGCCGCCACCACCGCCGCCACCGCGCCGGGGTTTTTCCATCTTCACAGCCTTGGGCCGCGTGCCCGAGGCCACGGGGATCTCGGTCTTCATCAAGCGTTCGATCTGGATCAGCAGATCGACCTCTTCCGCGCAGCAAAAGGCGATCGCCTCACCCTCGCGACCGGCGCGCGCGGTACGGCCGATGCGGTGGACATAGTTGTCGGGGGTATCCGGCAATTCATAGTTGATCACATAGGCCACGCCGGGAATATCAATGCCGCGTGCGGCGACATCGGTGGCGACCAGCACATTGATCGTGCCATCGCGGAAGGATTTGATCGCGCGATCACGCTGGCCTTGGCTTTTGTTGCCATGGATCGAGGCGGCGTTGAAACCATCATCGACCAAGCCCTTCATCAGCTTTTCCGCGCCATGTTTGGTGCGTGCGAAAACCAGTGTCAGCGCCGAGGGGTCACGCCTGAGGATCTCGCGCAGCACGGCGGGCTTTTCGCCTTTTTCCATGTAGCGCAGCGATTGGGTGACCTTGTCGGCCGCCTTGCCGGGGGGCGATACCTGCACCCGGCGGGGATTGGTCAGATAGGCGCGGCTGAGTTCTTCCATCTGCTTGGGCATGGTGGCCGAAAACAGCATGGTCTGGCGCGGCGTGCCAAGCGCGGGCGCGATCCGGCGCAGCGCATGGATAAAGCCCAGATCAAGCATCTGGTCGGCCTCATCCAGCACCAGATGGCGCGCTTGGCGCAGATCGACCGCGCCGCGATCCATCAGATCGATCAAGCGGCCGGGGGTGGCCACCAAGATATCGGTGCCGCGTGCCATCACGCCGATCTGGCGCCCGATGGACTGACCACCGACAACGGTGGCGATCTTGATCGGCGTGTTGATGGTGAAATGGCGCAAGCTGTCGGAGATCTGGTTCACCAACTCGCGCGTGGGCGCAAGGATCAGCGCCCGCGCCGTCCGGGTCTGGGGGCGGGTATCCTCTTCCATCAGATGCGCGATGAGCGGCAAGCCAAAGGCCAGAGTCTTGCCCGTGCCGGTTTGCGCAAGGCCAAGAATATCATGCCCTTCCATCGCAAGCGGGATCGCTTGGTTCTGGATCGGGGTCGGTTTGTCAAAGCCACCGGCCTTGAGCGCGTTGAGCAGAACCTTGTTCAGGCCCAGCATATCGAAATCGAACAATTCATATCCTTTCGGGCGCCGCATCATGCGAACGCCATCGATCAGGGGCCACGCAGGTCATGCATGGCGGACGAGGGTGCGACCGCGCCGTTATCGGGACACGATCGTCAGAACCCTGCGTGAATGGGAACTGGGAGAAACTTGCTGTCGTTGTCAGGCCCACGGGTATCACCCCGCTGTCCGACTGCTCACGCGGCAGTGCAGCGACATGCATGGCACATGCGGGCTGGCGGGTCATATGTCAAGCGCCACGGCCCTTTTCCTTGGCGGCTGCTTCCTTTATGTGCCGCCTATCCACAAGGGTAAGGACCAAAACATATGGGATACCGAGTCGTCGTCGCCGGTGCCACGGGCAATGTGGGCCGCGAAATGCTGAACATCCTCGCCGAGCGGGAATTCCCGATCGATGAGATCGTGGCACTGGCCAGCCGAAAATCGCTGGGGACAGAATGCAGCTTTGGCGACAAGACCCTGAAAACCAAGGATCTCGACACCTTTGATTTCACGGGCTGGGATATCGCGCTTTTCGCCATCGGCTCCGAAGCCACCGCGATCTATGCCCCCAAGGCCGCCAAGGCGGGTTGCGTGGTGATCGATAACTCCTCGCTCTACCGCTATGATCCCGATGTGCCGCTGGTGGTGCCCGAGGTGAACCCCGAGGCGGTTCTGGGCTATGCCAAGAAAAACATCATCGCCAACCCCAACTGCTCGACCGCGCAGATGGTCGTGGCGCTCAAGCCGCTGCATGACCGCGCGCGCATCAAGCGGGTTGTCGTCTCGACCTATCAATCGGTTTCAGGCGCGGGCAAGGCGGGCATGGACGAGCTTTGGGATCAGACCAAAAGCATCTACAACCCGACCGACAGCAAGCCGCCCACCAAGTTCACCAAGCAGATCGCCTTTAACGTCATCCCCCATATCGACAAGTTCATGGAGGATGGCTCGACCAAGGAAGAGTGGAAGATGGTGGTCGAGACCAAGAAGATCCTCGACACCAAGATCAAGGTCACGGCCACCTGTGTGCGCGTGCCGGTCTTTGTCGGCCATTCCGAGGCGATCAATATCGAGTTCGAGGATTTCCTCGACGAGGAAGAGGCCCGCGATATCCTGCGCGAGGCGCCGGGCGTCATGGTCATCGATAAGCGCGAGGATGGCGGCTATGTTACCCCCATCGAATGCGTGGGCGATTACGCGACCTTCATCAGCCGCATCCGTCAGGACAGCACGCTCGACAACGGGCTGAACCTGTGGTGCGTCAGTGACAACCTGCGCAAAGGTGCGGCGCTGAACGCGGTGCAGATCGCCGAGACGCTGGGCAACCGGGTGTTGAAAAAGGGCTGATCGGGTTTTTCGGAAAAACATCAGGCCGGCCCGGCTTTGCTGTGGCTGGCCTTTTTATGCGTATCGATGGGGCGGCAGGAAATCGCCAACGGGCGCAGCGATACCGTGTATTCCCCATTGCCTTGAGGCAGCCAAAGCCCCACCTGTTTGGGCCGGGATCGTAATCAAAACCGGAGTGCTCTTATGCGTATCGCCCTTTTCCTCGCAGCCCTTTTGATGGGCAGCGCTGCGGCCTTTGCCGATGATATCGTGATCCGGGCCGATATCGCGGAAGCGACGGTTTTCCTTTCGGGGGCCGAAGTAACGCGCCGCGGCACTGTGTCGGTTCCGCCTGGCACCCATCGCCTGCTGATCGCCATGCCCGATGCGGCACAGGCCGACCGGATCGAGGTGTCCGGCTCCGAGGGCCTGAGGATCGGGCCACCGCAACTGCTGTTGGGCCACGTAATCGCCGAAGGCGCGCTGGATGATCCGGAACAGGCCACGGCCCGCGCTGCCGTTCAGGCCGCCAATGAAGCTTGGTGGGAAGCGAGGAACGATCTGGCCGCAGCCTACGCCGTGAGACGGGGCCTCGAGGCGCAACAATCCTATCTTGCGGCCCTGTCAAGCGGCGGCCCTGACGGCGCTTCGATGCCTGCCGATATGGCGACGCTGTCGCAAAATCTGGCGACACTGGGTTCGGAAACGACCCGGGTGGAAGCTGGCATCAACGCCGCGGAGATCGAAAACCGCGCCCTGGCCGATGTTGTGGCCGACAGATACGCCGCGCTTGTCGCCGCGACAGCCAATCTGGCGCGGCTTACTCCCTTCGATGAGTCCATCGACGGGGTCGAGGTGACTGTGACCGCCGATACCGAGATGACGGTTGAG
>ERZ887849.4128-NODE-4128-length-10424-cov-7.531006_pt1 | contig 10424 bp, 9 predicted proteins | sample MGYA00521267_ERZ887849 | MGnify/ENA primary metagenome ERZ887849 (study PRJEB32303, sample SAMEA104408601) | aquatic metagenome | biome: Brackish water; feature: Pelagic; material: water | place: Baltic Sea | collected 2014-06-06T16:11:00 | depth 2,863 m ... | reverse complement strand
GGTGGGGCGGGCGGCGGCGGCAAACCTCTTGCCGCTTTACATGAAGGACCGCACCCCCGCCGAAGCAGCCCCGCAGCTCGCGGGGCGAATTGCGGGGCATTTGCCGATCTCGGTGATGCTCTTGGGGATGGGTGCGGATATGCATACGGCCTCGCTTTTCCCACGCGCGCCGGGGCTTGAGGCAGCACTTGATCCACAGGCGGCGATCCTTGTGCCGGTGGAGATGCCAGACGCGCCCGAGCCGCGGATCTCGCTGAGTGCGGCGGTGCTGAATGGGGCCATGTCCAAACATATCGTGATCACGGGAATGGCCAAGCGGCGCGCGATTGAGGCTGCACGGGGCCTGCATCCGCTTGAGGCCCCCGTGGCAGCGATCCTGAGCGATGCGACCGTGCATTGGGCCGAAGGATGAGCGATATGTGGGCGGGTTTGAACGCACAAGCCAAGGCGGCGCTGGCGCGGGGGATTGCACCGCTCTTTGAGGAGAGTGGACGGGCTGAGGCATTTTCGATTCGTGCGGATGGGATGCTGTTTGATTACTCGAAGACCCATCTGGACACGGCATCCCGCACGGCGCTCGTGACGCTGGCCGAGGATTGCGGCGTTGCGGCGCGGCGCGAGGAGATGTTCACCGGGGCCAGGATCAATGAGACCGAAGGGCGCGCGGTGCTGCACACGGCACTCCGTAACCTCTCTGGCGGGCCTGTTATGGTGGATGGCGTGGATGTTATGCCGGATGTGCGCGCGACGCTGGCGCGGATGCGCGCCTTTGCCGACGCTGTGCGCAGCGGGTCGTTCCAAGGTGCGGGCGGGGCGATCACCGATGTGGTCAATATCGGGATAGGCGGCTCACATCTGGGGCCCGAGATGGCCACGCGGGCATTGCGGCCCTTCCATGATGGCCCGCGCTGTCATTTCGTGTCGAATGTGGATGGAGCCGACATTCACGACGTCCTGCAAGGCATTGACCCAGAATGCACATTGATCATTGTGGCCTCCAAGACATTCACCACAATCGAGACAATGACAAACGCTGAAACCGCCCGTGCATGGATGGCGGGTGCACGCGAGGATACAGGTGCGCAATTTGTGGCGCTGTCGTCGTCTGAGGAGCGGGCCGCCGCTTTCGGCATCCCGTCCGAGCGGGTCTTCGGGTTCGAGGATTGGGTCGGCGGGCGCTACTCGCTCTGGGGGCCGATTGGGCTGTCTTTGATGATCGCCATCGGGCCTGATGCGTTCGAGGAGATGCTGCGCGGCGGCGAGGCGATGGACCACCATTTCCGCGAGGCCCCGTTGGACGAGAACATGCCTGTGATGCTGGCGCTTCTTGGGCTCTGGCACAGCCGCGCCTGCGGGTTTTCAACCCGCGCCGTGCTGCCCTATGATCAGCGGTTGGGGCGGCTTCCGGCCTATCTGCAACAGCTTGAGATGGAATCAAATGGCAAGCGCGTGGCGCTGGATGGCAGCACGTTGCAGGGGGCCAGTGGGCCGATTGTCTGGGGTGAGTCGGGCACCAACGGGCAGCATGCGTTCTACCAGCTTCTGCACCAAGGCACGCAAATCGTGCCCTGCGAATTTATCGTCGCGACCCAAGGGCATGAGGCGGATCTGGCCCATCACCACAGGCTTCTGGTCGCCAATTGCCTCGCGCAATCCGAGGCGCTGATGCGGGGGCGCAGCCTTGACGACGCGCGCGCGTTGATGGCCGAAAGCGGGCTGAGCGGGACAGCACTTGAGCGGCAGGCGCGACACCGGGTTTTCCCAGGCGGTCGGCCCTCCAGCACGCTGATTTATGACCGGCTGACGCCCTACCGGTTGGGGCAAATCGTGGCGCTCTATGAGCACCGGGTGTTCGTGGAAGGCTTGATCCTCGGGATCAATTCGTTCGACCAATGGGGGGTGGAGCTTGGCAAGGCTCTGGCAACTGAGCTGGAGTCTCTGATGGAGGGTGCTGACGCGCAGCACAAGGACGGCTCTACACAGGCCTTGCTCCGGTTTTACCGAGATCACCAAGACTGAGCGAGGCGGGCGCTCAGACCCGCCGCCGTATCTCAGCCGCGCATGATCGAACGGCCTGCATAGATCGCACTCTCGCCCAGCATTTCCTCGATACGGATCAGTTGGTTATACTTGGCCAGCCGGTCCGAGCGCGCGAGGCTGCCGGTCTTGATCTGTCCGCAATTCGTGGCCACGGCGAGGTCTGCGATCGTGGCATCCTCCGTCTCGCCCGAGCGGTGGGACATCACATTGGTATAGCCCGCGCGATGCGCCATCTCGACCGCTTGAAGTGTTTCCGTCAACGTGCCGATTTGATTGACCTTTACCAGCATGGAGTTGGCGCATCCGCGCTTGATCCCATCTGCGAGGCGCACAGGGTTGGTCACAAAGAGATCATCGCCCACAAGCTGGCAACGGTCGCCCAGAGCCTCGGTCAGCATCTTCCAGCCGTCCCAGTCATCCTCGTCCATACCGTCCTCGATGGAGATGATCGGATAGTCATCAACCAGCGCGGCAAGATAGGCGGCGTTCTCTGCGCTGCTCAGAGTTTTTCCTTCTCCGGCAAGTACATATTTGCCATCCTTGAAGTACTCTGTCGCCGCGCAATCAAGCGCAAGGCAGATATCTTCGCCCGGCACGTATCCGGCCTTCTCCACGCTGCGCAGCACGAAATCCAGCGCCTCGCGGGTGGAGGCGATGTTTGGGGCGAACCCGCCCTCATCGCCAATCCCAGTGCTGAGGCCCGCCGCCGTCAGCTCTTTTTTCAGGGTGTGGAACACTTCGGCCCCCATGCGCACGGCCTCGCGGATATTCTCTGCGCTGACGGGCATGATCATGAATTCCTGAATATCGATAGGGTTATCAGCGTGTTCTCCACCATTGATGATGTTCATCATCGGCACAGGCAGGGTGCGCGCTGAGGTGCCGCCGACATAGCGATAAAGCGGTTGCTCGCAATATTCAGCCGCGGCCTTGGCCGCGGCAAGGCTCACCCCGAGGATCGCATTGGCCCCGAGGCGCGCCTTGTTGGGCGTGCCGTCAAGCTCGATCATCGTCATATCAAGGCCGACCTGCTCGGTCGCATCCATCCCCAGAAGGGCCTCGGCAATCTCGCCAATCACGGCCTCGACCGCCTCCAGCACGCCCTTGCCCATGTAGCGCGCCGCATCGCCATCGCGCCGCTCCACCGCCTCATGCGCGCCGGTGGAGGCCCCTGAGGGGACGGCTGCGCGGCCCATCGTGCCGTCCTCAAGGATCACGTCCACCTCCACCGTGGGGTTGCCCCGGCTGTCGAGGATTTCGCGGGCGTGGATGTCTATGATGGTGCTCATGGCGGCTATATCCTTCGGTGTTGCGTGTGTCGCTTTGGCAATGCCCTAGCAAAACTGCGCGCCAAGGGGAACCATTCAGATAGCGGCCAGCCGCGCCAGACGCCGCTCACGCAGGAAAGTGTAGAGGCCCGAGGCGATGACGATGGCGGCCCCCAGAAGGGTCATCAGATCGGGGCGCTCACCGAAAACAAGAATGCCGATGGCGAGCGCGAAGATGAGCCGCGTGTAGCGGAACGGGGTGACCACGGCGACCTCGCCCACGCGGGATGCGGCCACGATCCAGTAATAGGCGAGCACACCGATGAAAAGCGCGGCGATGAGGCTGGCCCAGACCACAGGGCTGGGGGTCACCGGGCCGTTGCCCATCATCAACATCACCACGCCGCAGGGCACAATGATGGCATAGGCATGGACCGAAAGCTGTAGCGAGGAGATATGCGGCGGCACGGCCCGCGTGGCCAGATCGCGGATTGCGATTCCGATTACGCCCAGAACGGCGAAGAGCGAGGCGGGCGCGAAGCCTTCGGTGCCGGGGCGGATGATGATCAGCACGCCGATGAACCCCACGATGATCGCCCCCCAGCGGCGCCAGCCCACCTCGGCCCCCATAAAGAGCGCGGCCCCCAGCGTGACAGCCAGCGGTGTGGCCTGAAGGATCGCGGCGGCTGAGGAGAGCGGCGTCAGTGCGATGGCTGTGACATATCCGATGGCGGCGATAAGCTCACCAAAGTTGCGGATCAGAACAGGGCGGGAGAGCGCGCCTTTGAAGAAGATCACCTGACCGCGCAGTTTTGCCAGCACCGCAAAGACAATCGCACCTGCCGTGCCCAGCATCACCAAGATCTGCCCAACGGGGAGCGTGCCCGAGATGATCTTGACGAACGTATCCTCAAGCGCGAAGCCTGCCATCGACAGCGTCATAAGCGCCGCCCCGCGCAGATTGTCCGAGGCGGTCATGCGCCGGTCATGCCCGCAGCTTTACCCAGATCGGCACATGGTCCGATGGTTTGTCCCCTGCGCGGGTCATCTTGTCGATCTGGCACTCCTCCAGCAGATCGGCGCAGGCGGGGCTGAGCAGGAAGTGATCAATGCGGATGCCGTCATCGCGGTTCCACGCGCCGGCCTGATAATCCCAGAACGTGTAATGGCCCGGTCCTTGGGTGCGGGCGCGGAACGCCTCGGTAAAGCCCAGCGCCATGAGGCGGCGGAACGCCGCGCGGCTCTCGGGGCGGGCGAGGGCGTCCTCTTGCCAGACCTCGGGGCGCTTGGCGTCCTCATCCTGGGGGATGATATTGTAATCCCCCGCCATCAAGAAGGGCTCCTCCAGCGCCAAAAGCGCCTCGGCGCGGGCGTGCAGACGCGCCATCCATGCGAGTTTGTAGTCGTATTTTGGCCCCGGCGCGGGATTTCCGTTGGGCAGGTAGAGCCCGCAGACGCGCACGGGTACATCCCCCATGACGGTGGCCTCGATCCAGCGGGCCTGTTCGTCGGTATCGTCGCCGGGCAGGCCGCGGGTCACATCCTCCAGCGGCAACTTACTGAGGATGGCCACGCCGTTGAAGCCCTTCTGCCCGTGTGTCTCGACCGTGTATCCGCGATCCTCGAAAAGCTCGCGGGGGAAAGCCTCGTCAACGGATTTGATTTCTTGCAACACGGCCACGTCGGGGGAGGCCTCATCCAGCCACGCGGGCAGGGCGTTGATGCGGGCCTTGATGCCGTTGATGTTGAAACTCGCGACCTTCATCTGCGGACCCCTCTGCTGCATGCCCCTTCTATGGCGCGCGGTGGGCAGCAGTGCAAGCAGGCGGAAGGCGGCAAAATCACGGGTTTGTCGATTCCGATTCGGCGAAATTGGATGCGCAAAACAGAATACACGCAAAGGTAGTATGATCAAATTCTGTGGGTAAGTCTGTGGATAACTCGGGGATAAGATTTTTGCCCCAAAAAACAGCATTCGGAAAAGTGACGTTTCCAAAGGAGGTTAGTTGAAAACCGCGCGTTTTCTGAGGTTTTGGATATCTATCTAGAGAAGAAATGGGCTTGGCAGACTCAATCCTAGATGTAATCCTGAGGGGGTCTGCAATTTTCAACTGGGGAAGAAATCCATGTCGGCACAACTTAAAGAAGATCATATGATCACATTTTCCGCAACCGAACTGGTTTCAGATGCCGGCGTTAGCCTGTTTGATGGCGGTGCTGTGGAGGCGTTCACCTCCTCGCTCGGTCCGGTCATGTCGGCAACGGCTGCGATGGGTGAGGGGCTTGAGATGTTTACCTCGTCGCTCGCACCAAGTGTGACCCATATTGCATCGGGTGATGTCACCGGCGCGTTTACCTCCTCTCTGATTGCGCAAGGCTCCAGCGTCTCTGCGGGTGAGGCCACTGAGGCGTTCACCTCCTCGCTCAGCCCCGCCACCACGGCGAAACTGTCGGACGGCGATGCGGTTCAGGCGTTCACGTCGTCGCTGGCACCTCGTGCAGTGGCCGGTGATGCGACGGGGGCATTCACCTCCTCGCTGGTGATGGCTGCGGCCAAGGCAGATGATGGAGATGCGACCGAAATCTTCACGTCCAGCCTGTAAGCCAAAAGCGAAACGGGGCGCGCAGCGCCTGACCATGAGGAGCACTGCCATGCACAACATCGTCCAACTGAACGTCCCGTTTCGCCAACACAGCAAGGCCGCACGCCAAACGGCCCTGCTGAGCACTTTCGCCCATGCCCGCCGCAGCGAGGATGATGTTTTCTGGCTCAAGGAAAACGCAGAGATGCTGAACATCCTGCAAAGCACGGGGCAAGTTCTGGGGCAGGAGGCGCTTTCGACCTTTCAAACCTTCTACGATCAGATCGAGACGCGGATGGAGTTTTTCCCGCAATATTATCGGTTCCTGCTGTCGATCTGTCTTGATCTCGAAGATCTCGGTGTGCCCGGTTCCAAAGGGGCCGCGCTGACTGCATGGGCTGCTGACCAAGGTCTGGCGGAGGCAGAGCTTTCGGATCTGCAACGGGCCGAAGCGCGCAGGCTTTGTGCGCGCCGGGGCGTCGAGGCCTTGCCGCAGGACCACGCGCTTGAAACACGGCTGCGCCACTTTGCGGGCCGCGCCGAGACATTCGCGCTGCCCAATAAAAAAGCAGCCTACGAGCTCACGCATATTGTCTTTTACCTGTCGGAGTATGGCGCGCATGATCCGCAAATTTGCGCGGCTATCCACCGCAGCCTTCTCTTTGCCGGAACACTCGCGTTTCTGGATTACAACGCCGACCTGTTGGCCGAAATTTGCATTGCGCTGCGCTTTGCCCGCAAGACCCCGCCGCCCACCTGGGAATTGTGGCTGACACAGCAGCTCAAATGCTTTACCCTCACGTCAAGTAACGCCGCAGGGTTGCAGGATGATTATCACGAATATCTTATGCTGAATTGGTTCTTGGATCAGTCCGGCCATGATGGATTTGCCGCGCAAGTGCCGTTGGGCCGCGTGACATTCTCTCGGGTGCGTCCGCAAACCGGTCCGCTGCGCGAACTATCCGAGACAATGTATGCCATGGGCGCGCACCGATCGGATGATTGGGAGGTCATGCGCGAGGCCGTATCGCACCGGGTGTCGGACCAAACGCAGGCGGCACTGATGGCCGCTGAGGCCTCCACGGCTGAGTTTGGCGCGTTTTTTACGGGCTTCGCACGTGTGGGGCTGCATCCGAGTCCGGCCGCTCAGGGGGCTTTGGCATGATCGCGGCGCGCTATGCTTTGATCGCGGGCGTGGCGATGACGGCGCTTTACACGCTGCTGATTGCCTCCGCCGACGCGATTACCAAGATGTTCGCGGCCAATTACGCGGCCCCTCAGCTTTTTGCCCTCTCCGGAGCGATAGTGGCCTTTTTGGCGCTGAGTGCGGCGCGTCTCAGCCCTGCGCGGCGCGGTATGCGCACCAAATGCCCGCGCGCGATGGCCTTGCGCAGCGCCGCTACGGTCCTTGGGGCGGTGTGTTTCTTCTACGCGTTCCGCCTTTTGCCCTTTGCTGAGGTGTTTCTCTTCATCGCAATGATCCCGCTCTTCACCGCGCTGCTGAGCGGTCCGGTGCTGAACGAACCCGTGCGCCCACAAGCTTGGGCCGCGTTGATGCTCGGCCTTGTGGGGCTCTTGTGCCTTGGGCCGGGGGGGCTCAGCTCATTTCAGGCGGGGCATGGTGTGGCACTTGCGGCGGTTCTTCTGGGCACGGTGTCGATGATGGCCTCGCGCTATATCGGCACGCGCGACGATAATCTTCTGGCGCAGGTCTTTTATCCAAACCTGTCGCTTGCCATCGTCATGGCCGCAGCATTGCCGTTCGTTTGGAAGCCGATGGGCATGGCCGATTTCAGCTGGGCCTGTCTTTATGCAGCGCTCTTGTTCGGCGCGCGCTGGGTTCTGGTGGCTGCGTTCAAGGCGATGCCCGCCTATGTGGTCACGCCTTTGATGAACCTGCAATTCATCTGGATGGTGGTCATCGGGGCTGTTGTCTTTGGCGAGATGCCGGGCACAGTGGTGTTTTTAGGCGCGGGGCTAGTGATCACGGCGGGCGCATGGCTCGTCTATGATCAGGCCGCACCGCATATTGCGCTGCGCCGGGCCGAGCGCAAGGCGGCCACGATGGCGGCGGAGTAATCCACCGCCTCGGGCGTCATTACATTGAAAAAGAGGTGCCGCACCCGCAAGAGCTGCTGGCGTTCGGGTTCTCGATCACGAAGCGCGCGCCGATCAGCTCTTCGGTAAAGTCGATCACCGCATTGGCCAGAAACGGCAGCGATACCTGATCGACCACGACCTTTTCGCCATTGCCCTCAAGGATCAGATCATCCGCATCTGGCGCATCCAGCTTGATTTCATACTGAAACCCCGAGCAGCCGCCGCCCTCGACCGCCACGCGCAGGGCCTGACCCTGACCGGCGGCGCCGATTTCATTGAGGCGCTCAAAGGCGCGGGGGGTCACTGTGGGAGGCAGGTTCATAACATTCTCATCGGTTTCGCTTGGACGTTTTCTCCTATATAAGGAGTGCCACTGGATCGAGCAAGGAGCAGAGCGCAACATGGCCCAGCCCACCGGCCCCATCGCCTGCGATCCGGCCCGGACCCGGGGCCGCAGGGTGCCTGAAGACGAAAGCGCGCATCGCTCGTGTTTTCAGCGTGACCGCGACCGGATCATCCATTCCAGCGCCTTTCGCAGGCTCAAGCACAAGACGCAGGTGTTTGTGGCCCATGAGGGCGATTATTTTCGCACGCGGCTCACCCATTCGATCGAGGTGGCGCAGGTGGCGCGGACCATCTCCGGCGCGCTTGGCCTCAATGCGGAGCTGACCGAGGCTGTGGCGCTGGCCCATGATCTGGGTCATACGCCCTTCGGCCACACGGGCGAGGATGCGCTGGCGGCGCTCATGGCGCCTTACGGCGGTTTTGATCACAACGCGCAAGCCATCCGCATCGTGACCCAACTGGAACGGCATTATGCGCGGTTCGACGGGCTGAACCTCACATGGGAGACTCTGGAAGGGCTGGCCAAGCATAACGGACCGGTCACCGGCGCATTGCCCGAGGCCTTGGCCGAGTATAACGCGCTGCATGATCTGGAGCTTCACACCCATGCCAGCGCCGAGGCACAGGTGGCCGCCTTGGCCGATGACATTGCCTATAATAATCACGATCTGCATGACGGGCTGCGCGCGGGGCTGTTCTCGGAAAGCGAGGTCAGCGCGCTGCCCATTCTCGGCGACTGCTACGCCGAGGTGGACGCGGCCCATCCCGGCCTTGATCCTTATCGGCGCAGGCATGAGGCGCTGCGCCGGGTCTTTGGCGTGATGGTGGGTGATGTGATTGACACGTCCCGCGCCCTGATCGCTGAGGCGGGCGTTGAGGATGCGCAGGCCGTGCGGCATCTGGGCCGGCCTTTGGTTCAATTCTCGCCCGCGCTTTGGCGGGATCTGCGTGAGATCCGCGCGTTTCTTTTCGCGCGCATGTACCGCGCGCCAGTGATCATGGAGATGCGCGAGACAGCGACGCGCACGGTGTCTGAGCTTTTTCCCTTCTATATGGAGGCGCCCGCGCTTTTGCCGCACCGCTGGCAGGCGGATGTGGCTGCGGCCGAGGGCGCGCATGCGCTGGCGCGGCTGGTCAGCGATTACATCGCGGGCATGACCGACCGTTTCGCGCTGGCGGAACATGCGCGCCATCTGGGGGGGCCGGGGGGTGCTGGATCATGGGCGGGGCCGGGGGGTATTTCACCTGAGGCGGCGGGACATTGACGCCTGAGGCGGCGGGACATTGACGCCTGAGGCGGCGGGACATTGACGCCCGCTCTGGCAGTGGTAAACCGAAGTCCAAACCGCAAAGGATGGTGCAGATGAACCTTTTCACCACGTTGCGCGCCGCCGTTCTGGACGCGCTGGCCGAGATGGTTGCCGCTGGGCAGCTGCCCGATGGCCTCTCGATGGACAATGTGACTGTCGAGCCACCGCGCGATCCGGCCCATGGCGATATGGCCACGAACGCCGCAATGGTGCTGGCCAAGCCCGCAGGCCTCAAACCGCGCGACATTGCCGAGGCATTGGCCGCGCGCCTTGCCGCCGATCCGCGCATCGAGGGTGCCGAGGTCGCGGGGCCCGGATTCCTGAACCTGCGTCTGGCGCCGGAGATGTGGCATGAGGTCGTGCTTGCGGCGTTGAAAGAGGGCGGTGATTTTGGCCGCTCGGATATGGGGCAGGGGCGACGTGTGAATGTGGAGTTCGTCTCGGCTAACCCCACGGGACCCTTACATGTCGGCCACACGCGCGGCGCGGTCTTCGGTGATGCGCTGGCGAGCCTGTTGGATTTCACCGGCCATCAGGTGACGCGCGAATACTATATCAACGATGGCGGGGCACAAGTTGATGTGCTCGCGCGCTCGGTGTACCTGCGCTATCTGGAGGCGCATGGGCAGGCCGTGGCGTTCGAGGATGGCACATATCCCGGTGATTACCTCATAGAGGTGGGGCAGGCGCTGAAAGACAAGGTGGGTGCGGCCTATATCGACCAACCCGAAAGCGTTTGGCTGGAGGCGGTCCGGGACTATTCCACCGATGCGATGATG
>ERZ887849.4126-NODE-4126-length-10427-cov-6.866371_pt1 | contig 10427 bp, 9 predicted proteins | sample MGYA00521267_ERZ887849 | MGnify/ENA primary metagenome ERZ887849 (study PRJEB32303, sample SAMEA104408601) | aquatic metagenome | biome: Brackish water; feature: Pelagic; material: water | place: Baltic Sea | collected 2014-06-06T16:11:00 | depth 2,863 m ... | reverse complement strand
TCATCGCCAGACGTCAGGAGATCATCGGTAACTACTCAAGGTCGTTTTAATCTGATAATGCCGGTGGGGACTTGACCGGCGGCTTGACCTCGGGCGGGATCGGGCATTCGTAGGGGGTTTCCTCGAGATGCTCGCGATGGACAGCCTTGGCGGCGGCGACGAGGGCCGGATCCTCGATAAGGCGGCGGGCGGTAGCGGCCATGACCTTGGCGGCATAGATCATACCTTTGTGGGCGGCAGGCGCCTTACCCTGCGCCACAGTCTGCCACGTGTGGAAGGGCGTTCCGATGGCACAGGTCGCGACGCGGGCCTGTACAGTGGGCACCGCCCAGCTCACATCGCCCACATCGGTTGAGCCTTCTCCGCCCTCGCGACTGCGGTCGAGCGGAGCGATGAAATCGCACAGCGCCAGCCCCTTGACCGGCTTGGTACCGATGCGCCGGAAGGTGGCGGCGATATCGCCGTCGGTCAGAGTTTTCTGGATCTCGCGCGCAAAGTTGCGGTCGGTCTGGTCGAATTGGACCGGTCCCAGCTTCTCCATTTCGGCCTGCATCGTTTCTTCAAGGGGGCGGTTGCCTAGCAGGTTCGAGACCCCGGAGAAGACCTGCGTGGTCACACGGGTTTCGGTCATCAGCGCCGCGCCATCGGCGATCTTTCGGACGCGGGCGACCAGTTCGCGCAATTCTGGTAGGGTACTAGCGCGGATCAGCTGGCGCACGGTGGCGCGGGCCTGCACAACGTTGGGCGCCACTCCGCCGGCATCGAGATAGGCATAATGCACGCGGGCGCTGTCCGGCATGTGTTCACGCAGGTAGTTGACGCCGATGTTCATCAGTTCGACCCCGTCCAGAGCCGATCGCCCCAGCTCGGGGGCTCCGGCGGCATGGGCGGCCTTGCCGTGAAAGGTAAAGTCGATGCGGGTATTGGCCAGCGAGACCGCTTCGTTGACCGCCGTGAAGGTCGCGGGATGCCACGAGATCGCCGCGTCAACATCGTCAAAAAGCCCTTCACGCACCATGTAGGTCTTTGCAGCGCCGCCTTCTTCGGCAGGGCAACCGTAATAACGTACGCGCGCCTTGATGCCGGTTGCCGCCAGCCAGTCCTTGACCGCCGTTGCCGCAAGAAGCGCCGCGGATCCCAGCAGGTTGTGACCGCAGCCATGGCCATTACCTCCGTCCTCGATCGGCAGATATTCGACCACTCCTGGGGTCTGGCTGAGGTATGGCAACGCATCGAATTCGCCCAGAATTGCAATGACCGGCCCTGCCTCTCCGGCCTCGCCTATCACGGCGGTCGGCATCCCTGCGGCGTTCTCGGTGATGCGGAAGCCCTGGGTTTCCAGCATCTGCCGATGCTCGGCCACCGAGCGGTATTCGTTGTAGAGCGTTTCGGGCATATCAAAGACCCGGTCGGACAGCGCCACAAAGGGCGCGCGGTGATGGTCGACTTGGTCCCATAGCGGATCGGTATTCTGCATGATGTCTCCTTGGTCAGTTGGCAGCGGCACTGCCGGAATAGGCGGGATCTGCGGCGGCGGCACAGCCCGTATCTGCACGGCGGCAGGCGGCCTGCACAATGCCCAGGTGGTCGATCGGTCCACGACCGGTGAAGGCTGTGGTCACCCCGGCATCGGCCAGCCGGGCTTCGAGACCCTGCGGCACGTCGATGTGTAGGCGGACGGTTTCCCCGACCCAGTTGGCGCGGGGCGCCGCCATGGCCTGTACGAGATCCTGACCGGCCAGAAGGTGGCGCAGCACGGCGGCAACGGCGCCGGGGATGCGTTCGCTGCCCGCCCCGCCCAGCGCATAGCTGGCCCCGGCGGTGTCGAGCAGGCTGGGGCATTGTTCGGTGACGTCGCGGGCTCCGGGGGCAGGATCATGGGCCATGCGGTAGGAATGGGCCAGCAGCATGCCGGTTTCGGGGTCGGCCACCCGGGACCCGAAATGCGGCCCTATGGATTGGGTTAGCGCTACGCGCATGCCCTGCGCATCGACGACCGACAGATGCGTGGTGTCCCGTTCCGTGGTCAGTTCGGGCAGACCCGCCCGTTCGATGGCCTGCCGAAGAACGCCTTGTGCGCTCCAGTCCAGGCGCAGTGGATCGCTGAGGCGGTTGCGTAGCACCTCCCAGGGGACGGGGTCAGTCTTGGGCTTGAGCGAGTGCAGATGCTGGGGCCGTTCCTCGAAGGCGCAGAGAATGGCCAGCAGGTGTACCAGTTCGGCCTCGCAGGCGTTACGCGGATAGACTGAGGACTGCAGCGCGACGATGCGCAGCAGCGTGTCTCCCCAACCCTGTCGCCCGATGCTGGTCAGCCGCCAGCCAGCCCCCGAGAGTGTCACGATTTCGCCCTCCAGCGGATCGGCGGCGGCCAGCGCGCCGGGTGTCCAGTAGGCCCCCTTGACAGCGAGCCGTGCCGCCAAAGGCTCGGCAAACCCGGGATCGGCAAAGGGATCCTGACCGGTAGCGATTAGCCGGTCAAAGACCGTGGCCAGCGCCGGGTTGCGAAACCGCACGCCTGCCTCGGGTGCGCGGCCCAGCGGTAGGTAGAAGCGGCGCGCGTCTGGGTCAGAAATTTCGGGGGCGCGCCATGCCCATACTCGTGCCAGTTCGGCGGGCACCAAGAAGCCGTTGCGAGCCAGATCGCGGGCCGGTGCTGCAAGCCGTGCCAAAGGGAGGCGACCCGCGCGGTGATGCAGTCGCAGCAACGCACGCAGGATACCCGGCAATGGCAGGGCCTGCGCATCGGGCAGCCTCGTCAGACCCGGCGGTAGGTCGGGTGGCGCGGTGGTGGCTCCATCGATGGCTTCAGGGATCATGCCGTCGCGCGCCCAGAGGATATGTCCGCGTCCTGCCACTGATGCATTGGGCGGGTCGGCCACCATGATCGCTAACGCCGCTGCCACGGCAGCATCGGCGGCGGTGCCACCATCGGCCAGTACCTGCATGCCGATCCGTGTAGCAGCAGGTGCGCCGGTCGCGATCGCGCCATGGCGGGCCTGCGGCGCATCGGCGGCGCGCGGTGGTGCCATCAGCTGCGCCAAAACCTGTGCCGCCAACACATCGCCACCTGCGGCCAGCCAGGTGGCACGTCCCTCGGGCACTGTGGCCGCAACATCTTCAAGCAAAGCTGAAAGGGTCATGCCGTGGCCCTTTGGGGGTGGTGTTCCAGCAGGCAGGCGGTGCTCCGCCCGTCGCGTCCCGTGTGCAGCTCGGGGACGGTCATCCGGCAGGCCTGCGTGGCGAGAGGGCATCGCGGATGGAAGGTACAGCCTGGCGGCGGGTTCAAAGGCGACGGGATTTCGCCGGTGATCGGGGAGAAGCTTTGGGCGCGCCGGTCCAGCCGGGGTGCCTCGGCTAGAAGCGCACGGGTATAAGGGTGGCGCGGGTTGTCAAAGACCTCGTCGGCAGTGCCAATTTCGACCAGCCGCCCAAGGTACATGATCGCCACGCGGTCGGCGATATGTTCGACGGCCCCTAGATCGTGGCTGATGAAGAGGTAGGCAAAGCCGAATTCCTGCCGGAGATCATGAAACAAGTTCAGCACCTGTGCCTGTATCGAGACGTCAAGCGCCGAGATTGCCTCATCGCAGACGATCAGCCGGGGCTGAAGGGCCAGCGCGCGGGCGATGCCGATGCGCTGGCGCTGACCGCCGGAAAACTGGTGGGGATAGCGACTGAGCACATCCGGATTAAGACCGACCTTGGTGAGCAGGTCGGCGACATAGTCGCGCCGTTCGGCGCGCCGGATCAGACCGTGGATCACCGCCGCCTCGCCAACGATGCGTTCGACACGCATGCGCGGATTGAGCGAGGCGAATGGATCCTGAAAGATCATCTGTACCTGCAGTTCCCAGTCGCGGCGCTGTTGCGGTGTCATGTCGGCCAGCGCTGTTCCGTCCCATGCGAGTGTCCCAGCGCTGGGGGTTTCGACTCCGGCGACCATGCGACCCAGCGTGGACTTGCCGCAACCGCTTTCACCGACCAGCCCCAGCACCTCGCCTTCGGACAGATCGAAACTGACCCCGTCCACGGCGCGCACCCGTGTTTCGTGGTACCCTGCCCCGGCCAAATTAGCGATGCGCTCGACTAGATCTGGCGACGAGATATAGGTGCGAGTCAGCCCACGCAGCGAGAGAACCGCGGTCATGATGCGGCTCCTTGCACGAGCGGATGAAAACAACGCAACGCGTGGCCCCGGGTCAGTTCCTTTTGCCAAGGACGCTCGGCCTGACAGCGGGCATCGGCCTGCGGGCAGCGCGGCGCAAAGGCGCAACCCGCGGGCAAGTTGATCAGGCTCGGGGTCATGCCGGAGATTGGCACCAGCCGTTCGCCACGCGGCACCGCCGAAGGGATCGACGAGATCAACCCCTGCGTATAGGGGTGTGCCGGGGTGTCCAGCAAATCGTCGACTGCGCCGGTTTCGACGATATGTCCGGCGTACATCACCGCTACCCTGTGGGCGAGACCGGCTACGACGGTTAAGTCGTGGGTAATCCAGATCAGCGCGGTGCGCCGCTGTGCGAGCAGGCGCTGCACCTCGGAAAGGATCTGCGACTGGATCGTCACGTCAAGCGCCGTGGTCGGTTCGTCGGCGATGATCAAGTCGGGTTCTAGCATCAGCGCCATGGCGATTACCACCCGCTGACGCATGCCTCCGGACATCTCGTGCGGGTAGTTGCGTAGCCGTTCGACCGGCGAGGGAATGCCGACAAGACCCAGCGCCTCGGCGGCCATTTCGCGCGCACGGGCCGTGGAGACATCGCGGTGGGCGCAGATGGTCTCGACCATCTGGGTGTCGATGCGCAACACGGGGTTCAGGGTCATCATGGGATCCTGAAAGATCATCGCGATTCGGTCGCCTCGCAGCCGCTGCATCTGGGACTCGGGCAGCTTGCGTAGGTCCGTACCGTTCAGCAGTACTTCGCCCGCGGTGATGCGACCAGGCCGGTCGATCAGCCCCAGAATAGAAAAGCCAGTGATGGTCTTACCTGATCCGCTTTCACCGACCACGCCCAGCACTTCACCGGCGGCGACATCGAAGGACACGCTGTCGACGGCCACCACGGTTCCCGCGCGGGTGGCAAATTCGGTGCGCAGACCGCGCACGCTAAGAACAGGGTCGGTCATGACTGCATCCTCGGGTTCAAAATATCGCGGACATGGTCTCCAACGAGGTTGATGCAGACTAGAGTTATCAGCAGCGCCACACCGGGGTAGAAGCTGATCCAGTAGCGCCCCGAAAGCAGGTAATCGAAACCGTTGGCGATCAGCAATCCGAGAGAGGGTTCGGTGATAGGCACGCCGACCCCTAGAAACGACAGCGAGGCTTCGATGGCGATGGCATTGGCAATCTGCACTGTGGCGATGACCAGCACCGGTGGCATGACATTGGGCAGCACATGGCCGAACAGGATTCGCCATTGTGGCAGCGCCGCCGCGCGGGCGGCCATCACATAATCCTTCTTGATCTCGACCAGTGCCGCCGCCCGCACGGTACGTGCAAAATAGGCCCATTGCACCAGGATTAGCGCGATAATCACCTTGTCCACGCCCTTGCCCAGCGCCGCAAGCAGCAAGAGCGCCACCAGAAGCGCCGGAAAGCTGAGCTGGATGTCCACGGTGCGCATCACGATGGCTTCGATCGAGCCGCCACGCCATGCCGCCAAGAGGCCAAGACCCAGTCCAATCAGCACCGCCGAACCGACCGCGACGAAGCTGACGAAAAGCGATATGCGCAGGCCATAGATCATCGCCGACAGCATATCCCTCCCCTGCTCGTCACTGCCCAGCCAGAAGCGGAAGCCTTCGAAGCCCAGTTCGCCCGGGGGAAGCGATCCGTCGAAGATGGTGATCTGCCCGAGGTCATAGGGGTTCTGCGGCGCAATCTGCCCAGCAAAGACCGCAAGTAGGACGATAACCGCCAGCCCCAGCCCGGCCACCACCGCCAGCGGGCTGGTCAGATAGTCGGCCACAAAGCGGCGCAGCGGCGTGTCGGCCCGGGTCACGGTCATGCCTTGTCTCCTTTGATGCGCACGCGCGGATCCAGCAGCGAATAGCCGATGTCGACGATCAGATTGATCATCACAAACAGGAAAACGGTCAACATCAGGTAAGCCACCACGACAGGACGATCCAGAAGGCCGATACTGTCGATCAACAGCTTACCAATGCCCGGCCAGGCAAAGACGGTTTCGGTGACAACCGCGAAGGCGATCACATTGCCGGTTTCTAGGCCCAGCACGGTGACAACCGGGATCAGGATATTCTTGAGGATATGCACCCCGATCACCCGCCTCGGCGAAAGCCCCCGGGCACGGGCGTATTTCACATAGTCCTGCAGCGCCACCTCGGAGGTACCAGCGCGTGTCAGGCGGATCACCAGCGACATCTTGAAGATCGCCACGTTCACCGCCGGAAGGATTAGATGGCTGAGCCCGTCCCAAGTCAAAAAGCTGACCGGAATGCCCAGAACGTCGATGGTATCGCCGCGCCCTCCGGCGGGCAACCAGCCGAGAAACACGGCAAAAAACATGATTAGCATTAGTCCTTGCCAGAAGTTCGGCGTCGAAAAGCCGACGACCGACCCAGCCATGATCAGCTTGCTGTAGGGGGCCTCGGGCCGCAAACCGGCAATCATGCCCAGCGGCACGCCCAGCCCGACAGCGATCAGGATACCCAGAAAGGCCAGCTCGAGCGTGGCGGGCAGACGCGATAGGATCAGTTCAAGAGCGGGTCGGTTGTGCACGAAGGAGGTGCCGAGATCGCCCTGCATCAGACCATTCAGGAAATAGCCGAACTGCACATGTACCGGACGGTCTAGCCCCAGCCTACGCATGGTGGCCTCTTGTTCGGCGAGGTCGGCCTCGGGGTTGATCAGCAGATCTACTGGATTGCCGACGGCATAAAGGCCGAAGAACACGATGGTGGCCATAACTGCCATGACGAAGATCGCCTGACTGAAGCGCCGGATAAGATATGCAAGCATTACGGGGAAGCCTTGGGAAAAAGGCGGGCGCAACCGACGCCGCGCCCGCCGGAGCGCATCAGTCCTCCGGGCGCACGGTGGTCAGCACGGTGTGCTGGTCGGCGCGGGGCTCCATGGTAAGACCGGCACGGAGCGCCCATGGCGTCACTTCGAAGTGCAACGGCAGGATGCCCACGTCCTCGACCACGATCTTGCTTGCCTGTGCCAGAAGTGCCTTGTGCTTGGCCGGCTCAACCGTGGCGAGCGCCTCTCCGATCACGGCGTCCAGCTCGGGGTTGGAATAGCGCCCACGGTTGGTACCACCGAGGCCCTTTTCCTTATTCTGTGAGGCGACAAGCGCGCGCAACGGCGAGGCCATGCCAGCGCCCGAGGCACCCCAACCGGCCAGATAGAGCGAGAATTCATAATTGTTGCGACGGTTGAAGAACACGCTGGCGGTGACGGCATCCACATCGGTCTGAATCCCGGCGCGGGTCAGCATCTGCGCCACAGCCTGCGCGATCTTGCTGTCATTGATATAGCGATCGTTGGGCGTGCCGATGGTCAGCTTAAAGCCGTTGGGATAGCCTGCCTCACTCAGAAGGCGCTTGGCTTCAGAGAGGTTCGGCTCTTCGAGCGCGATGGCCGGATCGGTACCAACCATGAAGTCGGGAACCAGCTGGCGCGCGGGCACAGCAAGACCACCCATGATGCGGTCGACGATCAAGCCACGATCGATGGCGAGCGAGACCGCCTTGCGGACGCGCACATCCTTGAAGGGGTTCTTTCCATCTGTGCCTTCGATCATGGGCGAAGGTTCGCCCTGATGATCGAAGTGCAGATAGATCACGCGGCTGGAGGCGCCCTGCACCACGTTAACCTTGGGATCTGCACGCAGGCGTTCCAGATCCTGCACTGGCGGTTTTTCGATCACGTCCACGTCACCGGCGAGTAGTGCGGCAACGCGCGCGCCTTCGTTGGTTATTGGCCGGATTGTGATCTGTTCCCAATGCGGCGCATCACCCCAATAGGCATCGTTGCGGGCCATTACGATCTTTTCGCCCGGCACAAATTCGACGAATTTATAAGGACCGGTGCCGACGGCGGCCGAGCCATCGTTATAGGCATTGGAGTCGGGATAGCTGGCAATGCCTTCGCAGCCACCCTTGGAATAGGTGACCGGCCCTTCATGGCCATTGGCCGAGGCCGAGACCACGCCGAAGCTAGCGAAGTCGGTGAGAAGCAACGGATAGGGCGCTGCCGTGGTCACGGTGACGGTTGCGGCATCTGGAGCCTCGATGGTCTGGGCAGACTTGATGAAGCCTGCCATGGAGGATGGACTGTTGGGCACATTCGGAATGCGGCAGGCAGTGTACAGAAAATCGCGGGACGAGAAATCGCTGCCGTCGTGGAACTTGACGCCCTGGCGCAGCTTGAAGGTCCATGTCAGGCCGTCTGCTGAGATAGACCAGTTTTCCGCGAGCATCGGCACGATGCCAAGGTTCTCGTCTTCGCCCACCAGCGCTTCGAACATGTGCTTGCGGGTAGCGTTGTTCGGCCCGAGGTTGTGATAGAGCGGGTCGATGGAACTGGGTTCCGACGCAAACGCCGCAGTCAGCGACTGGGCGTAGACAGGTTGAGTTACAGCCCCCAACGAAAGGGCGACCGCGGCGATTGTCATTTTTTTCATGATGATACCTCCCAAAGATCATTGCAATATTATGGGCTTTGGAAGGAGGCGCAACCTTATGAAGCTCAGGAACCAAGGTATTCCGTTCCGGAATGATTCGGCTTCAGAATATCAAGTGGCAAGGCCAGAGAGGCAAATTTCTGGCGCACTTCGGCGGTCAGGCAGTCAATGAACAGCGACAGTTCGGGGCTGCGTTCACGCCCGGCCTGCTCGATAAGCGCAACGGTGTGGTGGATGCGTGGCTCAAATGGGCGAATCGCGAGATTGGGGGTGGCGGAATAGCCGGCCATCATGGCGTTGACCACCGCAACGCCCAGACCTTCGGATGCGCACCGGCAAGCAGTAGCAACATTGGAAGTCTCGACGCAGATTTCGGGCTGGAGACCGGCGCGGTGAAAAGCGTCTTCGATCAGTTGCCGGGTCGGCTGGCGGCGCAGCAGAAAGATCATCCGCTCGCGAGCAAGATCCTGCGGGCCGATCTTGGACAGAGCCGCAAGGCGGTGGCCCTTAGGCATAACCACGCAGCTGGAGGTGCGGAACAGCGGTGTGGCGGTCAGCGTGGGATGCGAGACAGGCAGAGCGACCAGTGCGAATTCCGCCTCGCTGCGCACCATGGCGTCCACTGTCGCCTCTGTGGTTCGGACGTCAAAGCCAAAGCGCACGTCGGGGCAGGCCTTGAGAAAATCCCGCAATACCGCCGGGATCAGTTCGTAGGACAGGCTTGGTACGGTCACGAAGGTCAAGTCGCGTCGCTTGGACCCAGCATTGTCGGACATTGCCTGCAGGGCGGACACGGCTTCGAGGATGCCGCGTGCCTGCGGCAGGGCCCCATTGGCGTGGCGCGTCGGTGACAACCTGCCGTTGACCCGCGCAAAGAGCAGCGCGCCAAGTTGGGCTTCGAACCGAGCGAGGATGCGGCTGACTGCCGACTGGGTCAGACCCAATTCGCGCGCCGCCGCGGACACCGAGCCCGAACGCATGATCGCCTCGAAAACTTCTAGCTGCCTGAGATCCATGTGCCGCTCCTTTCGCCCCGCTGCGGTGCTCGGGGATTTGGGCCGGCCTGCCCGGCAGGCTATAACCGATGTTCCCCAAGTGGCCTGCCTTATGACTTGAATATCTCCTGAATCGGACTGCTGGACAAGCATTTTCCGCCCGGAAAAGCGCCTCCGGTTGCGCTGTCTTTTTGCATTGGGCGGATCAAGCCGATACGCCGCAGCATTCGTGCCCAGCAAGGATGTTTTTCGGTTCTCTCAGCCCAACTAGTCCAAAGATCCATCCATCCCTGAACTTCTCATTGGACTTCCTGCGTTCTGTATTGCTGTGTGTAGATATGCCCGAATAGCGTCGGGCTCTGCTCGGTACGAGTGATTGTACGGAGTGGAGTAGATGATGAGACTAGATCTGGATGGTTTAGGGGATGCCTCGCGTGAAGCGCTGATGTCTGAGTGGCGAGAGGTTGTGGGTCGCCCTCCTCCTAAACACTTAAGCCGACCCCTGCTGGTGCAGATTTTGAGCCATTCCTATCAGCTGGAAACGGTAGGCGGCTATACCAAGCGGCTGGATCGAAGATTGAAGAGTGCCGCGCAGCGCGATGTGGTGCGCCCCGCATTCAAACCAGGCAGCCGCTTTGTGCGCGAGTATCACGGGCTCACCCATGTGGTTGAGGTCAGTGATGATGGTCGCTTTGTTTGGAAGGATAAGAGCTTTAAGTCCCTCTGGTGCTGTCAGACGAATGAGAACTCACATCAGATTGCTGGCGCAGCCTGAATC
>ERZ887849.4124-NODE-4124-length-10429-cov-12.233275_pt1 | contig 10429 bp, 6 predicted proteins | sample MGYA00521267_ERZ887849 | MGnify/ENA primary metagenome ERZ887849 (study PRJEB32303, sample SAMEA104408601) | aquatic metagenome | biome: Brackish water; feature: Pelagic; material: water | place: Baltic Sea | collected 2014-06-06T16:11:00 | depth 2,863 m ... | reverse complement strand
AACAATTTCGTGGTCGGTTGTTTTAGCCATGTGGCCTCCCTTTTAAAAACAGTACAGACTGATTGTTTTATACAGGAAATTCTGGAGTCCTACCAGCGTCTAAAAGCAGACCCATGATTTATTTCATCGTCGCCTAGTCAGATCGTAAAACCAAACGTCCTCAATTAAGATTCTGGCGAGATCTCTTTTACCTTGGCGCGCAGTCCATCAGTGCGAACCAACACTTTCGCCCCCAAGAAGCCTTCCTTTAAGCGCACTGCATCCCCGCTTCTGAACGCCGAGGTCCCACTCGCTTGATTTTTAAATCGTCGGCCATCGTCGGCAATATACGTGATGCGATTGAGGCGATTTCGGTAGACTCGTTTAATTTTAAAGGCATCGGCTTCCGGCTTTTCACCAATGACCACTGCAACCGCTTCTTGTCGAATCGCCTCGCGCTCTTGCGTTGACGTTGGCTTGGCATCTACTTCTGCCATTTTTTCCTGAACGCGTCCGGCAAGATCATCATAACAAGCGAGCCGTTTTTTAACGGATTCAATCTCGGCGCAGGCGCCAATATCGGCAGTCATCGCACTCGTACTGAGCAGCAGTAATCCAATTAGACCGACACTTTTTTTCCAGACACTATCCATCCTAAAATCCCTTGCTCGTCATTCAACGTCTTCAAGTCTAGCACCGACAATTGATGTTGGCTGCATAGCTGCGTTAATTGTTCCATGTCGTCAGCGCTTTTGACCACGCTCAACATCTGACTAAATCGCGCGTGATAGGCCTCAAATTCTTGCGCTAAATTGCTTATAAACGCAACACGATCTGGCTCCGGAGACTTCAGCACGCGAAAGAACTTCAAGGCACTGGTTAAAAACTCAAACATGGTGCCATTACCCGTATTCAAATCAGTATCATTGAGGTACAGCGCAGCAAGCGTATTGATTTCCTCTCGGGCTGTCTCTGCCATCGCACTGTTTTTAAGTCCAGACAAGCCAACCCGAGCGGCTTCCGCGCTGATCGTCTTGAGCGCTGAGATTACGCCTTCAATTTCCGTTGCATTGTATTCTTGGATTGCCCGCTCTGACATTCTTGAAACAATCGAATCGGCGTGGTGCATGACCCAATCAAATCGGCCCTCGGGCACCAGTAACCGGCTGACCTCAGGGATCGCCTCGCTTAACTCGGCATACTCAATTCCAAAGACCGAAACAACGGCATCAACCGATCCACTTTCAAGCGGTACGGACTCTGCGCCATAGCCCGCAAGCAGTTTTGGGGGGAACATCGATTCAACCAATAAGGCCGAAGCCCTAGGGTTAATGCTAACGGCTGCTGGATCAACCCCGATGTACTGAAGCTGCAACCCAGCATCTAAGATTGCGGTTAACAACGCAGTATTACCGCACCCTAAATCAACAACCTGACCGCCCTCAGGAAAGCTCTGAAGCACCGCGTCCCACCACTGTCCTATCTCGCCGCGGTAGCCATCTTTAAAGAATTCTCCGAACGTTGTGACATGACCTTGCGCCCAAAACTTGGACCAATTTTCGTTCTGTTTCATAGGCAAAAAAAAGGCCCATCTCTCGATGGGCCTTCCCTTATTACGACATGGAATTAAAATTCCAGCGTGTAGTCCACATAAACCACTCGACCCGTGAGCGGATATTGATACTCATCAGCCATCTGACCTGTCTCATCTAACAAAGGATCTTCATCGGTCAAGTTCGTTGCACCGATTTTGATAATCCCCATGCTATCCAAGTTATAAGCCACGGACGCACTCAACGTATGCCAAGAATCGAACTTCTCATCACCGATCCGCTCTTTAGACTCCCCGATGTAATCGAGCGCCAAGTTCGCAGACCAATTGTTCAGATTCCAGTTTACATAGGCATTTGAACGCCATTCTGGGAAGCCAAGCGTACCAACCGCATCACCCATCTCACCCGTACCATAGGTAATCTCATAAGAGTATTCCAAGTACTGAGACGCATTAAAGGATACGTTAAAGTCGCCATAACCTGTCTCGAACCGCCCACGTACGACGTAGTCAAGACCGTTATATTCAAACTCCGCTGCACCATTTTGGAAACCAGCTGCGATTTCAATCACCTGCCCCAGCGAGTTTCTTTGGACCGCTGGATTGTTACCACCCGTTTGGAAGTCAACATTGAGCTGATCTTGAGCTGAGGTGTACTCAATCGAGTTATTCACCTTCAGGTTGAAGTAGGATAATCCTGCAACCCAGCCATCCATGAACGCGTATTCGCCACCCACGGAGAAGGTTTCGGATGATTCAGCTTCTAGATCCGGGTTTGAACCAATATAGGTATCAAACTGCCGCGCAGTACAAGGATCTTGACCGCTCAACTCACAACCATAATAATCCGTGCCGCCTGACGCCGAGAAGGATGTTAAACCATACATGTCGGACAGATCCGGTGCTCGGAAGCCCTCACCCCATGAAAGCCGCAAGGTCACTGCATCAAACTGAGGAATGGTCATCACACCACCAATCCGAGGTGAAGTCGCATTACCAAAGTCCGAGTAATCATCGAAACGAAGCGCCGCATCAATTTCCAGCCAATCCGTGATTGGGAAGATGGCTTCAGCAGAAAATGCCGTCACGTCGCGATAACCTTCCGCTGAATTACCGGCTGAACCACCGATGAGACCCGCTTCAGATTGCGCATCAACCAATGCTGCATAATCAATTTCGTAGTATTCCATCGCCCAATAGGTCGATGCCGTGCCGCCTGCCATATCAAACAGATCCCACTGAATACCACCGAAATACTTTTTCATGGTCTGACGGTTATCATCAACGGTCGTTGCTTTCAGGTTTGCAACAAACGTGTCGAAATCCTGAATGTCGTAGCTAATGTTATATTCCAAGCCCGCATAACTCAGATAAAAACGCCCCATTGAGGTAGAACGATATTCCGAGAAGGTTGCGTAGGTTTCCCAACTGATTTCGTCACTAAACGAACCCGACAGACCAATATTAATATCCGTTAAGTTATCGTTCACAACGTTGTCACGAGCACCAATGTCCGTCCAACGGAAGTAGCCAAAGGTTGCGCCAACGGTATTTCTTGGATCCCCTGGAATCACGGGGCCAGGCGCTGCTGGCGGCGCGTATCGACCGAAGGACTCGTTGTCTGAAATCAGGATATCAACAAAGGCGTCAACATTGTCCGACAACTCGTACTCAGCGCTGACAAACGTATTGAGACGCTTCAAGCTGGCTCGGTTAGCCGATACCAATGCATAGGCATAACCACAGTAGTAGCCGCTTTCAGGTCCAAATACAGCGTCTGCCCGCATTGGGCCCGTGTAGCCGTCACCCTCTTTACAATCCCCTGGATGCACATACCAAGTTGATGGGTCCGTCGCAGAATAAGCGACATCAGGATCCCATGTTGGATTAATCAATGAGTAGCCGTAGAACGATACCCCAACGGTTTCCGCATACCCAACAATGTCACCATCGCCGTTGTAATCACCGTAGCTGGCTTTCGTGAAATCACGATCACCATCATAAATTTCATCACGCGAATCATATTCTATGGCCAGTGTTACGCTGCCACGATCAGAAGACGCGCCGGTTAAGATGGAAAAGCTTTCTTCAACGCCAGGATCACGATCGCGATCGCCATAACGCGCTTTGATTCGGAAACCATCGTAATTTTTCTTCAGGATGATGTTGATAACACCCGCAACGGCGTCTGAACCGTAAACCGCGGATGCCCCATCGGCGATCACTTCGATTCGGTCGACCGCACTAAACGGGATCATGTTCAAGTTTACTGAACCACCGCCACCCAACGAAGGAGAGCCCGTAATCCGTCGGCCATTTACCATGACCAAAGATCGGCTTGCACCAACACCACGTAGGTTGATGGTTGCATTCGATTGGGCGCTGTTTCCGGAAGACTCTCGGAAAGACCCTAAAGAATTCAGGTTGGATGTTCGCAATGCATCAGCAACAGAAACATCACCAGCAATCGCCATATCTTCAGCCGTGATGGTCAAGGTTTCTTGAGACGCTGTGTTCAGGGTTCGCTTAATGCGTGAACCGGTTACCACAACTTCTTCTAGTTCATTTGCATCTTCACCCTCTTCAGCAAATGCAACACTACCTTGCGTCATTGCCAAACCAGCAGAGAGGCCCAGCGCAAGCCGCACACTCTTTCTCAGGTTATTATTTCTGGTCATTTCCTATCCTCATTTTATAAATCGCAAAGCCAAACTTATCCCCTTCCTATAGCTGGTTACTCATTTATGGAACTTTCAGCCTAAATGGCTGTCGAACCTTTCAGAGCACCCCCATCGAGTGGGTACAAGTGGCAACCGTCGTTAACTATCACCGTCGAATCCCTACCAGGTGCGCTACGCATCCGGGGTTCTTGGGCGGACTTTAGGCGAGCAACCGCAAAAAATCAAAGCTTTTATTAACAAAAGATGAAGAAAAAGTTGGCCGCCTTTCCTAAAACTTCCAAAATGATGACTAATAAGCGCAGCCAATCACCAAAAATCAGGATGATCGAACGCTTTTTAGCCCCTCAGCCAACCTCTTAATCAATCCCTCAAACAAGCTGGCTGATGCCAACAACCGGCTCTGCGGCGTGGTAAACCCGCACGTCTTACTAACTCGCGGCCCCTGATCTAGGGATCAGGTCAAACGCGATCACGACCCGTTCTCCGAGCCCCTTAAACGGGTAGGTTTCGTGCCAGAGGTAACTCGGAAAAACCACCAATTGTCCTGCCTTAGGGGAAACCAAACGATCCGGCGCCCATGGATTTGGCAGATCAACACCCGGACGACCAAGCGCCAAAACCCCAGCCACCGCATCATCGCCTTGATCTAGAACACACTCAGGCACAGCCACATAATAGACGCAGCTGAGCCAGCCTTTACTGTGTACGTGGGGCACATGAAACCCTTGCTCGCGAACCCTAATCGACCAAGCACTTTCAACCTCTAAACCCTCCGAGATCCGCGCCCCAACCCAAGGCCCAAGTGCAGCGGCCGCATCGCTTTTGATCAAGCCGCTGATTAATTTGAGCAACTCGGACTTCAATTTCTGTAGCGGCGGGTAGCGATGAAGAAACAGATTGCCCGGGGACTGGGTCCCGCCCACAACGCTCTGACCCAGGGGCGCTTGGGTGAAAACGTGCTGATCCTGCAGCCAGCTTTCCAATAGGGTATTTAACTTAAACTGCTCTAAAGCTGATAACGCATCCGCTAAATCTAGAATTACGACCTGCTTTGCCGAATTAAAGCTTTGCTCATAGGCCGCTGCATCCAGCTGCCGGACGGTAATCGACTTCAAAGCCAACCAATATTGATTGTGTGGCTGCTTTTCTAAAAGCCCATCGATCACCGGATCCGCAAGGCCGTAATCACCCAAGCCCAAATGTGCCAAAACGGTCCATTCCTGAAGCACATCACCCTCAAGCTGTGCAACCAGCGCCAACATGTCTTGAAACCGGCCAAGCGTGCGATACAAATCCAACTGAATCTGTAACCGCTCAATCGGCCAGGTTGCCGTCACCGGACCATAGGCCGTTTGCAAACGACCCAGGGCTTCCTCCGCTCGGTCGGCCAAAGACAGAAATCGCAGATAATCCCCAAGCGCCGCAACACCGAGCGCGGTGATCGGCAAGCGCTCATAATCGGCCAGGAAGGTTTGATCGCCCAGTTCAAAGCGCAGATTGGCCAAAAACCGCAACAAATCCGGATCCGTAGGCCGATACCCGAGGCCTTTGACGCCCCAATCCAGGGCTTCTTGCGCTCGAGCCCGAGCCAACAAAATTCTTGCCAGCGCGGCATATATTTTAGGATCCGTTGGTTCAAGACGCGCGACCGTCGACAAGGCGCGCTCAAAATTTTCGGACTGATCCAGTTGATCGAACAGCCTGGCCAACCGAAACCACACCACCGAGTTCCCGGCTTGGTCAACCAACATCGAGCTGAGCACCCGTTCCGCGCCGTTCAAGTCGCCCTGACCTTCGAGGGCATTAGCGAGCCCAAATGCGGCCTTGGTGTAATCCTCCTTGAAGCTCAGCGCGCGCCGGAATAAGCCTTCTGCCCCCACAAGCTGACCCATCTCAAGCAGGCACAACCCGGCGTTGTATATAAACTCAACTCGGCTCGGTTGCATCTCTAGGCTGCGCTGCAGCACTGGGAGCGCATCTTGATAACGGCCTAGCCGTCTTAGGACATCCCCATGCGCTGCAATCAACTCACCATTGGCGGACTCCAATTGGACCAAAGCGGCCATTGCCGCCTCAGCATCGGTCAACTGCGCTGACCGCAACGACGCATCAGCGAACATTTTCAGAAAGGTTGGATCGTCATTTAACAGGGGCATCAAAGGCCGCAAGTGACCATGCGCTGCTTTAAAATTTTTGGCTTGAAGCTGTTCCGCCGCAAGCCGCATCGCCTGCATAATCAAATCGGGTTGCATGAAACTAGCCTCCTTTTAAACAAGCCTGCTTATGGTTGGCGCAGCAGGCCTTGCTGTTTTTACCGCACCCGTCCAAGACCTGCTGCTATGAATAAAAACAGACGAAATGCAACCCATCGCTATCCGCAGGTTGATATCCGGCCTGCACTTTGACGCTTCGCTTTTTATTAACCGCTTGAACAAATCGCAACAGACAGCACTCGTTGCTGAGGTGCAAACCCAGCCTCAAACATGATCTGACTCAAAGCCCTTTCTGGCTTCAAGCGGAGTGGTGCCTTATACGGCTCCGAACTTGAAGCAGGGCCCCTGACAGACGATCCAGTTTCGCGCCAAAGCGCGATTCGCTCAGCCCTCGCGCATTCCAAGAAACGCGCAAAGTCTCGCCCGATCACGCCTAGTTGTACGTCATTATTCCTTCGATTCTACTTTTTATTACGGGGCAGTTATACTAACTACCTCTAGGAAAGATCCAAAATGAGTCTGAATATGAATATCTTTAAAACCTGCGCCGTTTATCTTTGCTTTCTAATAGCCGCGTTTGTTAGCCAGCAAGATACCCTTGCCATGCCACCCAATGCCAAAGTCATTGCAGACCTTGTCAAGCATCCCCAGTACTCAATGGTGCGAATATCACCGACCGGGGATTATCTTGCCGTTATGATCCGGCACAACGAAAAGCGCGCCGTTGCCATACTGGACCGCCGCCAGAGCAACGAAGTCATCAACCTAATAGCCTTCAATGATGACATCGAAGTTGCGAGTTACCGCTGGGTCAATGATCAGAGGTTGGTCGTCGACAAAGCTCGAAAAGTAGGAGAACTGGACCGACCACGGCCAACGGGCCAACTGTTTGCCGTAAACGCCGATGGCACTAAGTCCATTGAGATTTATGGTTTTATGTCGAAGGAACAACAATTCGCAGGCGCCACGGTTGTCGACCTAGTAGATGACCGTCACATCTTAGTCCAGTCGCAGCCGTATGGCAGCGTTAAAGGTAAAGATTACTTAAACGAGCTTCTAAAACTCAACGTTTACACTGGTAAAACCAAGCGCATTCGCCGCGGTAGCCTCCGAGGCAGCAGCATCATTCCCGATCAACGCCACAAGCCTAGAATGGAAATTGGCATCTCCGACAGCCAAGACACCGTTTTTTCCTATATCAACGCCAAGGGAGACTGGCAGGCTCTGGAAACGCCCTTTGAGAATGGCGTTGTGCCGCTCGGCTTCAGTCAAGACAACGAGGAAGTTTACTTTCTAGGATCTGAAAAGGGTGCCGAAAAACGCATCGCTGCAATTTGGGAATTCTCTTTAAAAGACGGCAGTTATCAAGTTGTATACCAGCACCCTCGCGTTGCACCCAGCCCCGTTATGGACGAGGACGATCTGATTGGCGTGTGGGTTGAGGAGTATTACCCCGAATACGTTGACATCAACCCGCAGCACCCCAGCAGCCAACTCCGTAGCATTCTGACGAATACGTTTGCCGGTGCACGAGTTGAAATCACCAGCCACACTGAGAACTATGAGGAATCCGTCGTTGCGGTCACCTCGGACCAAAAGCCGGTGGAATACTACATTTTCGATCGCAAACAAAAACAACTTAAGAAATTATTGGATTCAAGACCCTGGCTCTCGGATTACGCCTTTCAACCTACCGAGGCGATCGAATTTTTGGCAAGGGACAACCTAAAGATCACGGGCTACCTAACGCTTCCCAAAAAAACAACCGATCAACGCCCCGGCCTCGTCGTCATGCCCCATGGCGGTCCCCACGCGCGCGACTATTGGGGCTTTGATCACTGGGTACAGCTACTGAGTCTGCATGGCTACGCAGTGCTCAAAGTTAACTTTCGCGGCTCCACCGGCTTCGGTAAAAATTTTGAGGAAGCCGGCTGGGGAGAATGGGGGCGAAAAACACAATACGACATCATTGACGGCGTCCAATGGGTTCTCGGACAAGGCCTCGTTGACCCGGATAATCTACACATCTTTGGCGCAAGCTTTGGTGGCTACTCGGCGCTTCAGAGCGCAGTGCTCGAACCCGATCTGTTTAAGACAGCCACCGGCTACGTTGGCGTCTACGACCTACCCTTACTGTTCGGAAAGGGCGACATACCGACCGCACGATGGGGCGGCGCGTATCTCAACAAAACCCTTGGCGATGACCCCTCTGAGTGGCTTAAACAATCTCCCGCTCGCCAAGTCAACCTAATCAAAGCGTCGGTTTTTATTGTTCATGGCGAGGACGACGACCGGGCACATTTTGATCATGCCAAAGCCTTAGCGGCCTCTTTGGAGGCACAAGGCTTAACCTACAAATGGCTAACCAAAGATGGCGAAGGTCACGGCTTTTACAAAGAAGAGAACCGCCAGGAGCTATGGAACGAGCTGTTAGGGTTTTTGACGACCCAAGAACCCCGTATTAGATGACGCCTTGAACGCTCGCGAGCGATCACGACCGCAACCTGAAAAAAGGTTTTAAAACTTGCCGACACAGACTCATTTTCACGTTGGCCAGACAATGTTTAAGGACATCCTTGACGCCCTTAAGGCAAAAGCGGCCTTTACGGCGCTCGATCGTTTGGCGCGAGATTTTGAGTTAACGCCCCATGATTCCGCGCTGCAGCGCGCTTATGGGCTTGCGCTATTTGATTTGGGATTCGCCGAGCGCGCCCTTTCAGCGCTGTCACCCTTGCTTGACTCAACCCGTCTGGACGATCCGGCAATCACGCTTGTTGTTGGCCATTGTCACAGCGCGCTCGGTGACATCCAGCAAGCAGCGACGGCCTATCGCGCCTTACTCAACGCCTCTCAACCCGATGCACGATCAATCGCTTACTGGAGTCTCGCGGACTTAAAACAATTTCGATTTACCGACGTCGAGTTGACTCAGCTTCGCCAACATCTCAATGATGCGCAAGGAACGCCGCAAATCCACCTTGCCGAATTTGCAATGGCTTGGGCTCTAGACTTCGCCGGAGACGCAACCCACGCCTTTCTACAGTTACACCGAGCCAATGAGAAGGTTGCGGTACACCGCCAATATCCAGCGAGCCAATTTAACCAACAACTGGCTGATCTCGAACGACACCAGCCGTCACAAGCCAGGAATTATGCCCCCTGCGCGACCCCTTTGTTTATTGTAGGCCTTCCCCGCAGTGGCAGCACCTTGCTTGAGCAGCTCCTCGCAAGCAGTCCCTTGATCACAGCCACTCACGAGCTCCCGTTCGTTCAGCAAATTGCAGAGGCGATCAGCGCTAAAGCGCACCCATTATCGATTTACGATGCGCAATTCAACGCCAAGCAAGCCCAGTCTCTGCGTGACCAATATCTTCAGCAAGCTCATCGATACCTTGAGGGCTCGACGCCCTTCTTTATCGATAAGTGGCTCGATAATTTTTGGTATGCACCGCTCATTTTCGATCTCTTTCCAGAGGCCCGAATGCTGAGCGTTTCTCGCGATATTGCAGATAACCTCATCGGTTTGTTTCGCCAATATTTTGGAACCGGTAATGCATTTGCCTTTGACCTCAAAGCCGCACTGCACTACTGCAGCGTGCATCTCGGCGCAATGGCCAAGCTGCAACAGCAATATCCTAGGCAAGTCATGGTGCTGGACTACAAAAGGCTGGTAACTGAAACCCCTCTCGTTATGGCCCAGATTGCTAAATTCTGTGGTTTCGAGCCTATCTCGAACGTCCAGGCCATATCCGGTTTTTCGGGCTCGATCATGACCCCCAGCGGCAACCAGCTGCGAGATGGCATCACGACTCAATATTTAAATCGATCCGCACAGTACTCGGACGGCTTGGCCCCCTTTCAGACTCAAATCAGATTGCTCGAAAATCGTCGCGCCACGTTAATTGGCGCGCGCTAAAAAGCTTTCGACAACGTTAACGCTCTGACGTCACCGCCAGCAGTAACATCCGCTCTACTTGTTTAATGATCAGGCTCACGGTTTCGGG
>ERZ887849.4121-NODE-4121-length-10434-cov-5.403218_pt1 | contig 10434 bp, 8 predicted proteins | sample MGYA00521267_ERZ887849 | MGnify/ENA primary metagenome ERZ887849 (study PRJEB32303, sample SAMEA104408601) | aquatic metagenome | biome: Brackish water; feature: Pelagic; material: water | place: Baltic Sea | collected 2014-06-06T16:11:00 | depth 2,863 m ... | reverse complement strand
CCGGGTGGCGCCATCGAGCATGGCGAAATTGCCGGTGACCGACGACAATTCCGGCGCGTTGAAAAAGCGCCAGACGACATCGCCGCGCAAAAAGCTGGCCGCTTGCGTGGCCAACAAAAAGATCATCGCCGCCAAGACCGGGTAGCGTGCGATGATGACAAAGCGCATCACCGGGCGAAAGGCCGTCTGCTTGACCCAGTCAAAGCCGCGATTGACCACGCGCGAGGGCAGATCATACCAATGCGTCTTGGCCGAATGGGCCAGCGCATGGGCCATGTGATTGGGCAGGATCAGGAAGCATTCCACAAGGCTCGCGATCAAGACCACGATCACGGTAAAGGGGATATCGGCGATCAAGCTGCCGAAGCGCCCCCCAATTGCGGTCAGCGCGGCAAAGGCCAAAACAGTGGTCACAGTGGCCGAAAACACCGGGGCTGCCATTCGGCGCGCAGCGGTTTCGGCGGCGGTAACAGGGTCTTCGCCCAAGTTTCGGGCGCGGTAATCGGCATGTTCACCCACGACGATGGCATCATCAACGACGATGCCCAGCGTGATGATCAGCGCGAAAAGCGAAATCATGTTGATCGTCAGCCCCGCCGCCCACATCAGCGCGATCGCCGCCAGGAGCGCCACCGGAATGCCAGCGGCGACCCAAAAGGCCGTGCGCGCATTGAGAAACAGGAACAACAGGCCCACGACCAGCGCCAAACCCAATAGGGCGTTATCGAGCAAGATATTGATGCGCCCGGTGATCGCCTCGGCGCGGGTGCGGATCAGGTCGATGGTGGTGCCGCTGGGCAGGGTCGCCTCCATCTCGGTGGCGACCTGTTCGACCAGGGCCTGAATGGCGATGGCATCACCATCTTCCGAGCGGTCCACGCGAATGGTGATGGCGGGGTTTTCGCCTACGAAATAGGCGCGCTCACGGTCAACGCCTTCGGTGCGCACAGTGGCGACATCGCCCACGCGCAGCGTCGATCCATCAGTATTGGTGCGCAGCGACAGCCCTGCGATCTCAGCCGCGCTTCGTTGGGCGGCACCGGTGCGGATTCGCGCATTGGCACTATCGACATCGCCCGCAGGTGCCGTGGTGGCGGCCGCTGCGATCACGCCGGCGATGTCGGACATGGAGATGTCATGGCGGATCAGCGCGGCGGGCGCGACCTCGACCACGGTTTGCGGGGCGGCGACGCCGCGAATGGTGGTGCGCGTCACACCGACAGCGAACAGCCGGGCCGCGAACTCATCGGCGAAACGGCCAAGCTGGGCGGGTTCCACCGGGCCGGTGATCACCACATCGGTGACATTGTCCCACCACGACCCACGCCGCACCGATGGGTCATCGGCATCTTCGGGCAGGTCCGACACGGCATCGAGTGCGGCCTGCACCTCGTCGGCGGCGCGGCCCATATCCCAGCCGGGCTCGAACTCCACCCCGATCGAGGCGCGCCCCTCACGGCTGGAGGCATCGGTCGCAACCACGCCTGGCACCAGCAAAAGCGCAGGCTCAAGAACCGCGACAATGCCTTCGTCCACATCTTCGGCACCCGCACCTGTCCAGCCGATGACGATATTGATCTCGTCCGAGATGACATCGGGAAAGAACTGGGCGCGCATCTGCGGGATCGCGGCCAAGCCTGCGACTACCAGCAACATGAGAAGCAGGTTCGCCGCTGTGCGGTGACGGGTGAAGTAGCTCAGGATACCGGCGCCGCCGGGGGGAAGGCTACGCATCGGTTAACTTCCCATCCGGCTTTCGATGCGCGCAACCATCTGCGCGGGCACCTCGTCTTGCGACAATTGGTTGAGCATATTGGCTTTGACATCGGCCGGGATAAAGCCGTTGGCCTCGACAAAGGCGATCAGCCGCGCGCGGCGTTCGGGGTCAAGCGCGATGGTTTGCGGTGCCTCGGGCAGGGCTTCGCCGCTCTCGGGCGCGCGGATCGGGTTGATGCGGATACCATCGCCCAAGACCGGCGTGCGGGCCAATACCACTTCGCGCCCATCCAGACCCGGCGCGCGCACTAGCACATCATCGCCTTGGCGGCGCAACAGCGTCACGGCCACGGATTGCAACCGGTCCTCCTCGCCCAGCACAAGGATACGCCCATCCGAGCCATAGGCCGTCGCCGGAAGCCGCGCGACACCGTCAAGCGGCGGCTCCTCCAGTTCGACGCGCACGAAATCACCCACGCGCAGGCCACGCGGCACATCGATGCTGGCAAACAAAAGCCGCCCCGATTGCCCCGCTTCGACCGCGCCGCTTTCGCGGGTCAATCGCGCGGTCGAGGCCAGATCCATGCCAAACACATCCAAGATCACCCGCACATCGGCATCGGGAAGTGCCGCGCCATCGCGCAAAAGCTGCGCGTATTGGGCAGTCGAAATGCGAAAGGCGACCTCAAGCGCGTCTGGGTCGATCAGGCGCGCAATCTGTTCGTTGCGGTTGACCAAGCGCCCCTCGACCAGCGTGACGCCGGACAAAACGCCGTCAAACTCAGCGCGCAGCACTGTATCGGCGCGCGCGCGCTCGGCATCGGCCAAGGCGATGGCGCGACGCTCAAGCGCTGTTTCGGCCTGCGCCAGCCGTGCCTCGGCCTGTGCCAGCGCTTGGCGGCGCGACAAGACGGCTTGCGCGGCTGTTGCGGCGGCAAGCTCGGCGGTTTCGACGGAGGCCGCACTTCCTACACCGCGCGAGAGCAGATCATTTTGCCGGTCCAAAGCGCGATCGCGCAATTCGGCCTGACGGCGCGCGGCGGCGACATCTTCACCCGCCAGACCCACGGCGCGGGCCGCATCGGCCAGTTCAGCCTCGGCATCGCGCAGATTGGTGCGCGCACTTGCCAAGGCGCTATCGGCCTGTGTCGGGTCGATCCGCATCAAGACTTCGCCGGCTGTGACCGCGCCACCCTCTTCGAAACTGGGGGAAAGCGCGATCACTGTCCCCTCGGCGGGCGCGCGTAACTCGAGCGTGCGGCGCGAGCGGATCTCGCCAAAGGCGGTCAGGATCGGCGTTTGCGCACCGATCACGATCGGCGCGACCTCAGCCGAAAAAACACGCTCGCGCGCAGGCATGCCACCACCACCGCCCGACATGCGATCCTGGATCGCGCCGAAAATCGTCTGGCCCGCCATAGCCAATAGGCCAAGCGTCACGGCAAAAAGGAATAGCCCGGTCAGGGCACGGCGGAAAAAGCGCATAATTGGCTGCCTTTAGGGGTCGCTTGTTCTAAGATAGGCACGAAAACCGAATGGGCAAAAAACATCGATGCAGCGGTTACACGATGCATCGGCCTATTTCCGTCGCAAATGCTCATCAAGCCGTGGCAAGATCTCGACGAAGTTGCAGGGGCGGTGGCGATAATCAAGCTGGAAGGCCAGGATTTCATCCCATGCATCGCGGCAGGCCCCGCTCGATCCCGGCAGCGCGAACAGATAGGTGCCGCCCGCCACACCACCCGTGGCGCGCGATTGCACCGCCGATGTCCCGATCTTTTGCATCGAGATCATGGTGAACACCGTGGCAAAAGCCTCGATCTCTTTTTCATAGACGTCGCGATGCGCCTCGACCGTGACGTCACGCCCGGTCAGCCCGGTGCCGCCCGTGGTCAAGATCACATCGATCCCCGGATCGGCCACCCATGCGCGCAGCTGGTCGGCGATGGCGGCGCGTTCATCGCGCAGCATGTGGCGCGCGGCCAGAATATGGCCCGCCGTGGTCAGCCGCTCGACCAAGAGATCGCCGGATTTGTCTTCCGCCATGCTCCGGGTGTCGGACACGGCCAGAACGGCGATGCGGACAGGATGAAAGGGGCGGGTTTCGTCGATACGGCTCATGTCTTCGTCCTTAACCGGGCCTTGAGCGACAAAAGATCCGCCCATGCGGCTGCTTTTTCCTGTGGGCGGCGCAACAGATAGGCGGGGTGCAGCATGGGGATCGCGGGGCGATTATCCAGCGTGACCCATTCACCGCGCAACCGCGTGATGCCGGTTTGGCCGATCAGCGGCTCGCAGGCGGCATTGCCCATCAAGACCACCAGATCGGGCGCGGCCAAGGCGATGTGACGCCGCATGAAGGGGGCCATCATCGCCAATTCCTCGGCCTCGGGCTTGCGGTTTTGCGGCGGACGCCATGGCACGACATTGGCGATATAGACCGCTTGCGCCGGATCGGTCGCGGCGCGGTCAAGGCCGATGGCTGCAAGCATTCGATCAAGCAACTGACCCGATTGGCCGACAAAGGGCTTGCCCTGCTGTTCCTCGTCACGCCCCGGCGCTTCGCCCACGATCATCACGCGTGCGCCGACCAAACCATCGGCAAAGACCAGCCGCGTGGCCGTTTCGCGCAAGGGGCAATGGGCGAACCCCTCCATCGCAGCGTGCAGCGCGGGCAGGTCTTGCGCGGCGCTGGCGGCAGCTTGGGCCAAAGCGACCGCGTCAACAGAGGGCGCAGGTGGCGCGTCATCGGCTGGCAGCGCGGCAACAGATGCGCGCGCCTTGGGCGCAGTGGCCACCACGGCGGCAGCGGGTGCTTGATCGGCCAAGGCAAAGCGATCGACAGGCGTGTCGCCCAAGGCCTCATCCGCGCCCAGCTCTATCTGCCAGTCGAGCATTGCAAGCGCGTCATGAAAGCCCAGATCATCCATGTGGCCAAGGTTATGCTGCCCTGCGTCGCGATGGAAGAGCCGAACAGCTTGCCGCCCTGCCCCACCCGCACCTATAAGCGGGCAACGCGACATGCACCGGGGCAGAGCGATGACATTCAGCCAGACCCATCTTTTGGGGATCGAAGACCTCCACCCGGTGGAGATCACGACACTTCTGGATCGCGCCAATGCCTATGCCGAAGCCGAGCGTGGCAGCCGCGAGCACGGCCAGCCGCTCAAGGGGCTGACGCAGATCAACATGTTCTTCGAAGCCTCGACCCGGACACAGGCGAGTTTCGAGATCGCGGGCAAGCGGCTGGGTGCCGATGTCATGAATATGGCGATGGCGGCAAGTTCGCTGAAGAAGGGCGAGACGCTGATCGACACGGCGCTGACGCTCAACGCGATGCATCCCGACCTGCTTGTTGTGCGCCACCCCCATTCGGGAGCGGTCAAACTTCTCGCCGACAAGGTGAATTGCGCGGTGTTGAATGCGGGCGATGGCAAGCATGAACACCCGACACAAGCGCTGCTTGATGCGCTGACGATCCGCCGCGCCAAGGGCCGCTTGCACCGGCTGGTGATCGCCATTTGCGGCGACATCGCGCATTCCCGCGTCGCGCGCTCGAACATCCACCTGTTGGGCAAGATGGAAAACCGGGTGCGGCTGATCGGGCCGCCAACGCTGATCCCGGCCGGAGCTGCCGATTGGGGGGTCGAGGTTTATGGCGACATGGCCGAGGGGCTGAAAGACGCCGATGTGGTCATGATGCTCAGACTTCAGAAGGAACGGATGGATGGTGCCTTCATCCCGTCCGAGCGCGAGTATTTCCACCGCTTCGGGCTGAACGCCGAAAAGCTCAGCTTTGCCAAACCCGATGCCATCGTGATGCACCCGGGGCCGATGAACCGCGGCGTCGAGATCGACGGCAATATCGCCGACGACATCAACCGCTCGGTCATTCAAGAACAGGTCGAGATGGGCGTGGCCGTCCGCATGGCCGCGATGGCGCTTTTGGCCGAGAACCTACGGGCGCGGCGGGCGGCATGAGCGAGCGGCTCCATGTCTTTGCGGTGAATGTCACGCTGGATCTGTGCCACACCCATCATTCCCGCGCCCAAGGCGGCCCACCCCCAGTGCTGCCGCCGCTGGATGCGTGGCTCGGCGCAGCGGTCGACACCGACGCGATCGAGCTGTTCGAGATCAAGGATATCGGCGATCTTCGGCTGAGCGATTACGTCGAAATGGCCTTTGCGCCCGAGGCGGTGACCGCCGATGATGCGCGGCGGATGGATGCGCTGGAGGGGACGGTCTTGTTGGTGCCCGAGCGCGCGCTCGACACGGCGCCTGTGCCCGGTGCGCAGTTGACGCTGATCGCGACATTGCCCTTGGCGGCGCCCGACCACCGCGCAGTGCTGCCCAAGGCCGCGATCGGTGATCTGGTGGGTCGGCCGACCGGGCCGGGCAATCCGTCCGGGCGCACGGGTGGCTTGGTGTGGCTGGTGCTTCTCTTGGCCGGTGCTGGGCTCTTGGTGATGTGGCTGGCCTGATGCGGGCGCAACGGATTGGCGGAATGGAAAAGACGAGATGACGAACGCACTTCTGAGAAATGCCCGCCTGATCGACCCGGAGGCAGGGACCGAAACCCTTGGCTGGCTCAGGATCGAGGGGGGGCAGATCGCAGAGATCGGCGCGGGGCCGCGCGCAGGCGGGATCGATTGCCAAGGCGCCTACCTTGCGCCGGGGATCATCGATATCGGCGTCAAGGTCGGCGAACCCGGCGAGCGGCACAAGGAAAGTTTCCGCACCGCGGGCCGCGCGGCGGCGGCGGGCGGCGTGACCACGATGGTCACCCGGCCCGATACCGCCACGCCCATCGACACACCCGAGGTGCTGGAATTCGTCACCCGCCGCGCGCAAGAGGATGCCGCCGTCAAAGTGCGCCCCATGGCCGCGCTCACCAAAGCCCGCGAAGGGCGCGAGATGACCGAGATCGGTTTCTTGATCGACGCAGGTGCCGTGGCCTTTACCGACGGCGATGCCGTCACCACGGACCCAAAGGTGCTGTCGCGCTGCATGACCTATGCGCGGTCATTGGGCGCGCTGATCGTGGGCCATCCGCAAGATCCGGGGCTCAGCCTTGGCGGGGCGGTGACATCGGGCAAATTCGCCTCGCTGCGCGGACTTCCGGCCGTATCGCCAATGGCCGAACGCATGGGGCTGGAACGTGATCTGGCCTTGGTCGAAATGACGGGCGCGCGCTACCACGCCGACCAGATCACCACGGCCACGGCCCTGCCTGCGCTTTCGCGCGCCAAGGCGGCGGGTCTGGATGTCACGGCCGGTATCTCGATCCACCACCTGACGCTCAATGCCTTCGACGTTGGCGACTATCGTACCTTCTTCAAGGTGAAGCCGCCCTTGCGCGACGAGGATGACCGGGTGGCGATGGTGGCGGCGGTGCGCGACGGGCTGATCGACATCATCTGCTCGATGCACACGCCGCAAGACGAAGAGAGCAAGCGCCTTCCCTTCGAGGCGGCAGCCTCGGGTGCGGTCGGGCTTGAGACATTGCTGCCCGCCGCGCTGCGGCTGTACCACGCCGGAGCGCTCAGCCTGCCGGAATTGTTCCGCGCGCTCGCGCTCAACCCCGCGCGGCGCTTTGGGCTGGCAGGCGGACGCCTGCAGCCCGGCACGCCGGCTGATCTGGTGATGTTCGATCCCGACATCCCCTATGTGCTTGACCGCTTTGCCTTGCAGTCGAAGTCGAAAAACACCCCCTTTGACGGCCAACGCATGCAGGGCCGCGTGCTGCGGACATGGGTCGATGGCGCGGTGGTTTTCGATCGCCAGAACGGGGCGCAGGCATGATGCCACCCTTCGAGCAATCCTTGGCGCTTTTGGGGCTGGCCGCTGGCTTGGCCTATCTGCTTGGATCGGTCCCATTCGGCATCGTCATGGCACGGCTTTTCGGGCTGGGCGATCTGCGCCAGATCGGGTCCGGCAATATCGGGGCCACCAATGTGCTGCGCACGGGCAACAAGCTGGCGGCCTTTCTGACCTTGGTGCTGGATGCGGCCAAGGGCGGTATCGCGGTGCTGCTCGCGCGTGCCTTCTTGGGCGAGGATGCCGCCCAGATCGCGGCCTTTACCGCGTTTTTGGGCCATTGCTACCCGGTGTTTCTCGGGTTTCGGGGTGGCAAAGGGGTTGCGACCCTCCTTGGCACATTGCTGGCCTTGGCTTGGCCCTTGGGCCTCGCGGCCTGTGCGACATGGGCGGTGGTGGCGGCCCTTTTCCGCATCTCGTCGCTGGCAGGGATCGCCGCGGGGGTCTTGGGCCCTGTCTTTGCCCTTCTGCTTGGTCAGCCCGCAGCAGCAGCCCCGGCGCTGATGGCGGTGCTGATCGTGCTTCGCCACAAGGACAACATCCGTCGCATCCTCGACGGGACCGAGCCGAAGATCGGCCGGTCACGCGCCTGACAGGCTCAGATATCAGGTTTGATTTTCGGTGAAATCCCAAGCCTGTGAGCGCCACAATGCCGCCGAAAAGGCGCTTGTTCCGGCACATGAAAAATCCCGCATGTTGTCCTGATGCTGCCATGCTTCGGCCGGATTTTCAGCCGATCGTATCGATCAAAAGATGTATCGAGCAATAGTAACGAGGTATCCGAGATGGGACCGCTGAAAGCGATCGCAAGCTGCTACCTGAACATGTTCAATTTTGTCGGCCGCGCCCGGCGGGCTGAATACTGGTGGTTCGCTCTGTTCATGTTCTTGGCCTATGCGGTGGTTCAGGTCGCCACGGTCATCTACGTGCTGCGCAACCCTTGGCTCCTCGACTCGTTGAACTCGCCCGCTGCGATGCAGGCCTTGCTCTTACAAAACAGCAGCGTGAATGATTGGGGCGCTTATGCGCTGGTCGGCAAGATCGTGTTCATATGGCTGCCGCACCTCAGCGTGACAATTCGCAGGTTGCATGACACGAACCGCAGCGGCTGGTACATCTTCGTGCCGTTCTTGGCGACAATCGCCGGGATCGTGGGCGGAACCTTCATCTTCATGGTGACCCTCGGCCAAGGCGCAGCGATTGCGATGTTCGCAATGTTGGTCGTGCCGCTTGTGGTCAACATCTGGTTCTTCGTCATCATGTGTCTGCCGGGCACCCATGGTAACAATGACTACGGCCCAGATCCCATACCGAACCGCAAGCGCAAACCCCCTGCGCACCCAGCCTTCGCCCCGCGGCTCCCCCCCAATGAGCAGGCAGAGATCGCGGCCCTTCGACAGTCGGAAATCAAGGATTACTACCGCAAGCACGTGCTGCCCGGTATCCAGCGAACCTGACCAAGCATTCCTATCGTCGCTGCATGTCTGCAGCGGGTCAGATCGCGCATCCAGCCCAGTTCACGGCTGCACGCAAGGCGAAGTGCGCGCGTCAGTAGCGATAGTCTGCGTAGATCCGGCTCAGATCACCCGCCCAATCGCCATGGTAGTGATCCAGCAATTCATCGGCAGGCACGCGGCCGGTTTCGACGCTTTCTTTCAGCGCGTTCAGGAAATGGGTCTCATCGGTAATCAGACCGCCCGCACCGGCAAGCGCGCGCGCTTTCAGCCCGGCCTCCGACATGGCCACAACCTCGCGCGCCAGATCATGCATGGCGATCTTGCCCACCACGGCCTGTAGCCCATCGACCGAAGCCGCAACGCGCAATGCATCACGGGTTTCGGCATCCCAATCCTTGACCAGATCCCATGCGGCATCGAGGGCGGATTGATCATACATCAGCCCCACCCAAAACGCGGGCAGCGCGCACAAACGCCGCCATGGGCCACCATCGGCACCACGCATCTCGATGTATTTCTTCACGCGCGCTTCGGGAAACACCGTGGTCAGGTGATCGGCCCAATCGCTGAGCGTGGGCATCTCGCCGGGCAGCGCAGGCAGTTGTCCCTTGAGGAAATCGCGGAACGACTGGCCCAGCGCATTGATGTATTTGCCATCGCGGTAGACGAAATACATCGGCACATCGAGGACATATTGCACCCAAGCCTCAAAGCCGAAGCCCTGCTCGAACACGAAGGGCAGCATGCCTGTGCGCGCGGGATCAAGATCGCGCCAGACACGCGCGCGCCATGATTTATGCCCGTTGGGCTTGCCATCAAGGAAGGGCGAATTGGCGAAAAGCGCGGTGGCCACAGGCTGGAGCGCCAGCGCCACGCGCATTTTCTGCACCATATCGGCCTCGGAGCCGAAATCGAGGTTCACCTGCACTGTGCAGGTGCGCCGCATCATGGTGGTGCCCATGGTGCCAACGCTTTGCATATAGCCATCCATCAGCTTGTAGCGCCCCTTGGGCATCAGGGGCATATCTTCGTGCCGCCAGATGGGGGCCGCACCCAGACCGATGAATTCCACGCCCAGCTTGTCGGCCACCTCGCGCACTTCGCGCAGATGTTCGTTCACCTCGTCGCAGGTCTGGTGGATCGTCTCAAGCGGTGCGCCCGAAAGCTCCAGCTGGCCGCCCGGCTCAAGGCTGACATTTGCGCCATCCTTGGTCAGGCCGATGATGTTGCCGCCTTCGAACACGGGGGTCCATCCGAACTTGGCCTGCAACCCTTCCAGCACCGCCTTGATCGAGCGCTCCCCCTCGTAGGGCAGCGGCGCCAGCGTATCGCGGCAATAGCCGAATTTCTCGTGTTCCGTGCCGATCCGCCATTCATCCTTGGGCTTGCATCCCGATGCGAGATACTCGGCCAATTGGTCATGATGTTCGATCGGGCCGCCGCC
>ERZ887849.4120-NODE-4120-length-10437-cov-6.135812_pt1 | contig 10437 bp, 8 predicted proteins | sample MGYA00521267_ERZ887849 | MGnify/ENA primary metagenome ERZ887849 (study PRJEB32303, sample SAMEA104408601) | aquatic metagenome | biome: Brackish water; feature: Pelagic; material: water | place: Baltic Sea | collected 2014-06-06T16:11:00 | depth 2,863 m ... | reverse complement strand
TACGAAACTTTGGACGACGTGATCGACTATTCAGTGCGCGTTGCAGGCTCCGTCGGCATGCTGGTGTGCTGCATCATGGGGCGGCGCGAACCGGATGTTTTGGCGCGCGCCTGTGATCTCGGCATCGCTATGCAGTTGACCAATATTGCCCGCGACGTCGGTGAAGATGCCCGCATGGGTCGTTGCTATTTGCCAGCCGCCTGGCTCCGCGAAGCAGGCCTTGATCCGCACGGATGGCGCCAAAGCCCGGTCCATGATGCGCGTTTGGCCGAAGTCGTGCAGCGCTTACTGGAAACTGCGGATGCTTATTACAAGCGCGCCGAAGACGGCATTTCCGAATTGCCGCTGGCGTGTCGCCCAGCGATCTTTATGGCCCGGCATTGCTATGCCGAAATCGGTCACCAAGTCCGTCGCCGCCAATTTGATTCGGTGAGCGGGCGCGCTGTCGTCGGCACGTCCCGTAAGCTGTGGTTGCTGACCCGCGTTGCGCGTTCGATGCTGACCGCCCAAGGCCTTGGCCCCCGGATCGGGCGCGGTAACAACGTTGTGCACGCACGCTATCTGATTGACGGCGTCGCCGTGATGCCGGCGCAAGATGCCTGCCGCCCCATGGCTTGGTGGCAGCTTGGCCGTCGGGTTGAATGGACGATTGATCTGTTTATGCGCCTCGAAGACAAAGAACGCGCCAGCGTCAGCGAAACCGTGACGCGCCGCGCCACCACCTGATGGACGGCAACAGCCTCGGCCTGATCGAATTGATCCTGGTCTTCGGCGGCGTCCTCGGCTTCGGCTTTTGGGAGCTTTATTCGCTCCGTAAATACAAAAAACAAAAACAGCGGGATGAAGGTGAAGACCCTAAGCCCTAAGCCGCTCCCTTTGTCGTCATCGCCGCGCAGGCGGGGATCCATGGTCGGGTTGGATTCCCGCCTGCGCGGGAATGACGGAGGAGGTGGCTAAGCGCGCCGGGGCATTTTGAAAGGCAGCATCATTTGGACCGCTGGATTCGTGAATCGGTCCATGTCTAGGCTTTCGTGCATCGCTGTCACCGGCTGACCCAGCAGGTCCGCTTCGATCATCGAGCGGGCGTAGAAAGGCGTGTCTTCGAAGGTTGATAGGACCCGTGCCTGATCGTTGTCGGCGCGGGTTTCCCGGTGAATGCGCCAACCGGTTTTTGGCAGCGGGCGGATGGCCGGGCCTTGGAAGGGCTCGGCATTGCCCTGGCCATCAAAACGGAGTGCGACGGCGAGGTCGTCGACATGGGGGTCGCGCCGCTGCACATCATATAAAATCGCCGCACCGCCGGGCACATCGGCGCGCGACCAGTGCCACGTCTTGAAAGACTTTTCCAGCGGCACGGCCCCCCAGTTGCTGTCGAAATATCCGTGCCCGCGCCAGTGCCGACCGGGTTGGTCCAAATCGACTTCGATATCGGCGAGGGGTGCAATCGGCCACCATTTGTGATCGCCGGGGGCGTCCAACGCGACCACGGTATTACCGAGCGCCTTTGGGTGCAGGCGTACTTGACCGCGAATACGGGACGGCAAAGGTGCGGTGACCTCGTTGATATCGACGCACAGTGTCGCGCCATCCCAATGCATGGCGCTGGGGCCGACTTGAAAGCGATGCGCGGACTGGACGACGGCTTCATGGCTGCGCTCGGTCATGGCCCAGCGCTTACCGCCTTTGCCGTACAGCGCCACGTTGATCGAACAAAAGTTATGCGGATCGCCACGCCCTTGGCGTCTGGCCCAGGCGTAATATGGAGAGAAAACGCTGCCGATGAAGGCAATGATGGTGATGCCCGATTGGCCGTCCTCGCTGAGGCCGTCAACGTACCACCAGCGATAGCCGTCTGCGCCGACACGCCCTAGGAACGTTGGTCCGCCATCAGCGCCTGCGCCGCTTGCCGGCCCGAAAGTGCTGCCATCGGCACCCCCGCCCCCGGATGCACGCTGCCGCCCGCCAAGTATAAGCCGCGAATCCGGCTGCGCGCGCCCGGTCGCTGGAACGACGCCGTCCAGCCGTGTGACGCTTGGCCGTAAATTGCGCCGCCCGAGCCCGGGAACAATCTCGCAAAATCGCTCGGTGTCGTCAGGTGGGTTTGCGATGGGGTGTCCTTGATGGTCAGCCCGCATCGGGCCAAAAGCTCGAACATCGCTTTCTTGCATGGTTCGATCTCCGTTTCGGTAAAAATGTGTCGGTCGCCGATGGCGGGCGCGTTAATAAGGCAGAGTAACCGCTCAGGCCCTGGCGTCACCAGGTTGCCGTCGTCATCCCGGTCTTCGGCGCAGATATACGTGGTGGGATTGGTCGGTAGACGGTGATGTTTAAAGATCGCCTCGAACTCGGCTTTATAGGCATCGGAAAAGAACACCGTGTGGCGGGCGAGGGGAAAGCCTTGGGTTTCTGCCAAAAATGCCCAGGTGACGGCGGAAAGAGAGCGTTTGTTCGGCGAAGGGGCAGGTGCCGCCCCGGTCACGTTTGGGCCGAGCGCGCCGGTTGCGAACGCGGCGACATCACCGTTGCTGATCACAGTGCCAGCGGCGATATGCTCGCCGTCTTCGAGGGTGACCCCGGTCACGCGGCGCCGTGCGGTGGTGATTTCTGCAACCCCGGTGCCATAGCGGAACGTTACCCCAAGGTCACCGGCAAGCTTGGCCAATCCTGCTGCAAGGCCGCTCATGCCACCATCAACCAGCCACACGCCTTCGGCTTCAACGTGGGCGATCAGCATCAAGGTGGCCGGGGCATCGAACGGTGACGAGCCGACATAGGTCGCATATCGCCCGAACAATTGCTGCAGGCGTGGGTCTTTAAAATGTGCGCCCAATGCCTGCCACATGCTGGAAAACGGCTTCATGTGCAGCAAGTCACCGACCCGTCCGAACCCGACCCGCCGCCCAAGCTCCGCTGGATTAGGGCGGGATGCGGCGATGAAGGTGTCTTTGAGGGTGGCGTAGATTCGCGCCGAGTCTGTGCAGAAATCCCGAAAGCCCTGGGCTTCTGACGCCCCCGCGAAATCACCGATGGCATCTGCGGTGCGTTTGGTGTCGGCAAAAAGATCGAGTCGCTGGTCTGCATCCCAGGCATGGCGGGCTAAAACCTCGGCTTTGCGCAGCGTGACGTAGTCTTCGAGGTTGCGCCCGGCTTCTTCGCACAGCGCGTCAAACACCCAACGCATGGTGAACACCGTCGGCCCGGCATCGATCAACGCATTGCCCGCGGGGACTTTGCGCATTTTGCCGCCGGGGGCGGCGGCTTTTTCGATCACCGTGACCGCATGGCCCGCTGCGGCTAGATCGATGGCTGCTGAAATCCCCGCCATGCCGGCGCCGATGATCACCGTTTGCTCAGACATATCGGGCAACGGTCTTGAGAAGGGCGTTTTCAATTGAAACTGACATTTGCATGTGTCTATAATAGTTGACAGTGGGTGGTGACAGGTTTTCCTGACACTACCCGATGCTGGCTCAGAACGCGATAGCGCACTGCGTCGGCGCATAAAGAATTTTGGGACCAGACGAGGGGGCGGCCAATGAAAAAGCAGCAAGGTCATAAAGATCCAATGGTGCAGCTCGAGCGGACGCTCGCTGAAGCCGTCAATCGCGCCAGAGACCCCGGCTGCCCGCCAACCTTCACCGAAGCCTTAGATTATGCGATTTTCCCTGGTGGTCACCGTATCCGCCCGCGCCTGTGTTTGGCGGTGGCAGCGGCGTGCGGCAATGATCAGCCGATGTTGGCCTCGGCCAGTGCAGCCGCGATCGAGATGCTGCACTGCGCATCTTTGATCCATGATGACCTGCCTTGTTTTGACGATGCCGACATTCGGCGCGGCAAGCCGTCCGTGCATAAAGCTTATGGCGAGCAAATCGCGGTCTTGGCCGGCGATGCGTTGATCGTCATGTCGTTTGAGTTGATCGCCCGCCATGGCGCCGTGATTCCAGAACGCTTAGCGCCGCTGATCGATATCGTCGGCAGCTCGGTGAGTGTGCCGCGCGGCATCGTCGCCGGTCAGGCATGGGAGTCCGAGAGCAAACTGGACCTCGCCAATTACCAGCAAGAAAAAACCGGTTCGTTGTTTGCCGCCGCCACCATGGCCGGCGCATCTGCGTGCGGGTATGTGGGCAAAGAATGGCAGATTTTGGGGCTTCGCATCGGTGAAGCTTACCAAGTCGCTGACGACATCCGTGATGTGGTCTCGACCGAAGAAGAAATCGGCAAGCCGGTTGGGCAAGACGACGCTCACGGCCGCCCAAACGCCGCGCGCGCGTTGGGCCTCGAAGGTGCCGTTGACCATCTTGAAGCTTTGGTCACCGAAGCTGTTGAGAGCATTCCCGCATGCCCAGGCCGTGACATGTTGCACGGCATGATGATCAAGGAGTCGCAGCGGTTCTTACCCAAGAAACTACGTCGCGCCGCCTGAGGCCCCTGAGGCCGATGTCGCCTGCACCGTTGTCTACGCGGGACGGCGTACGCTCACGCTGGCTCCAATTCAGAAATCGTCTGATCGCCGATCCGCGCTTCCAGCGCTGGGTGTCGAGCGTGCCGCTGCTGCGTAGTCTGGCCGCCGGTCGCACCAAGGCGTTGTTCGATCTGTGCGGCGGCTTCATTTACTCACAAGTCTTATATACATGTGTCAGCCTTGAGCTGTTCGATCTGCTGAGCGCGCGCCCTTACCGCATCAACGAGATCGCCGATCATGCGCGCATGACCCCGGATGCCGCAGCGCGTTTGGTGCGTGCGGCGATTTCACTGGATTTGCTGCAAGACACCGGCGACGGGCGGGTCACTTTGGGCGAGCTCGGCGCCGCGATGGCGGGCAATCCTGCGATTGGCGAGATGGTCCGCCATCATGCCATGTTATATGCGGATTTGGCCGATCCGTTAGCGCTGTTGCGGGGCGAGCGGACGGAAACAGCGCTTGGTCAATATTGGGGCTACGCCAAGGCCGACCGACCGGACGCCGCCGATTCTCAACAAATTCACGATTACACAGCGCTGATGGCCGCCTCGCAGTCGTTCATCGCCGAAGACGTGCTGGACGCGTTCAGCCTCAAAGCCATCAATTGCTTGCTGGATGTGGGCGGCGGCAACGGCACGTTTTTGCGTGCGGCGGCGGCGCGCTATCCCGACCTTAAGCTAAAACTGTTCGATTTGCCGGCGGTTGCCGAAAGTGCAGGGCGCGCATTTGCTGACGCCGGCTTGTCTTCGCGGGCGGAAACGTTCGGCGGCAATTTCTTTGAAGACACGCTGCCCACGGGCGCCGATATCGTGTCGCTCGTGCGAATCGTCCACGATCATGACGACGACGATGTGATGCGCCTTCTCCGTAATGTTCATGCGGTCCTAAGCCCAGGCGGCTCACTCGTTTTGGCCGAGCCGATGGCCGGTGAAGCGGCGGATGATCCGATCACCGACGCGTACTTCGGATTCTACTTATTAGCGATGGGATCAGGGCGTGCACGCCCTATGTCACAAATTTCGGCGATGTTGACGGACGCCGGGTTCGTCGATGTGAACGAGATAAAGACCCGCAGGCCTTTGCTGACAAGGCTTTTGCAGGCGCGCCGTGCAAATGCGTGAAATCGTACACATTAAGTGTTCGTAATACTTGACATATAAAAGTGTCAGGTTAAGATGACACATAGGACGAAGAAGCCTGATTAAGAAAAAGTCCATAAGGACACTAAGGGATCGTTTGGGGGAGCTAAAGAAGACCACATGAATACCGCCACCGCCGTCATTCTCGAAAAACCAGAACAGCTTAGGCTGGGCCACTTGGATCTTACCGATCCGGTTGCCGGCGACGTTGTTGTGGATATCGAGTGGAGCGGGATCAGCACAGGTACTGAGCGGTTGCTGTGGACCGGCAAGATGCCGAGTTTTCCGGGTATGGGCTATCCCTTGGTGCCGGGTTACGAGTCGGTCGGCAAGATTGTCGCCCTCGGCCCAGACACAAATCGCGAGATCGGCGAAACAGTTTATATTCCAGGCGCGCGTTGCTACGGCGAAGTGCGGGGCCTGTTTGGGGGTGCGTCTTCCAAGGTTGTGGTGCCAAGCGGCAGCGCGACCAAGGTTGATGCAGATCTGGGCGAAGAAGGTGCGCTGATGGCGTTGGCCGCGACCGCGTACCATGCGCTTGCAACGGACGGTGCCAAATTGCCGGACCTGATTATCGGGCACGGCGTGCTCGGGCGCTTGTTGGCGCGGATCGCTGTTGCGCTGGGCGAGACGCCGACAGTTTGGGAAACCAATGCCGGGCGCCGTGTAGGTGCCGCCGGCTACAACGTGGTCGACCCTGCGGATGACGATCGCCACGACTACAAAAGCATTTACGATGTTAGCGGTGACGGCGGTTTGCTCGACACCCTGATCTCTCGATTAGCACCTGGCGGCGAAGTTGTGCTGGCCGGTTTTTATGCCGCGCCGCTCAGCTTCGCGTTTCCGCCCGCCTTCATGAAAGAAGCGCGGTTGCGGGTTGCTGCCGAGTGGAAACCAAATGACCTGACAGCCGTCATCAAGATGATTTCGGACCGTCAGTTATCTCTCGCAGGCCTGATCACGCACCGCGTCGACGCGACGCAGGCGGACAGCGCTTACCGTACGGCATTCAACGACTCCGAATGCCTCAAAATGATTCTCGATTGGAGAGCTTTCTCATGAACGATATCGCAAAACCTGACGCGCAAAAGGCCGCAGCCGCCGAGTCTCAGGCGGAGATGCACGAGAACCTCCGCAAGGAAGCTGCACAGGAGCCCGAAGGTATTCCGGTGCCCGAAGCCACCAGCAAGACCGAGGTCATCGCGATCTACGGTAAAGGCGGCATCGGCAAAAGCTTCACGCTCGCCAACTTGTCTTACATGATGGCGCAGCAGGGCAAAAAGGTTCTGCTGATCGGCTGTGATCCGAAAAGTGACACCACGTCGTTGCTGTTCCACGGACGCTCGTGCCCGACCATCATTGAAACCTCGTCGCAGAAAAAAGCGGCCGGTGAAAAAGTCGCCATCGGTGATGTCTGCTTCAAGCGCGACGGTGTCTATGCGATGGAACTCGGCGGACCGGAAGTCGGTCGCGGCTGCGGTGGTCGCGGCATCATTCACGGCTTCGAGCTGCTGGAAAGCCTCGGCTTCCACGAGTGGGATTTCGACTACGTGTTGCTCGACTTCTTGGGCGACGTGGTATGCGGCGGCTTCGGTCTGCCGATTGCCCGCGACATGTGCCAAAAGGTGATTGTCGTCGGCTCCAACGATTTGCAGTCACTGTATGTCGCCAACAACGTCTGCTCGGCGGTCGATTACTTCCGCAACATGGGCGGCAACGTCGGTGTCGCCGGCATGGTCATCAACAAGGATGACGGTACCGGTGAAGCGCAGGCGTTCGCAGCAAAAGTCGGCATCCCGGTGCTTTCCGCGATCCCGGCTGACGATGACATTCGCCGCAAATCTGCCAGCTACGAAATTGTCGGTAAGCCCGGCAGCCCGTGGGCGAGCCTTTTTGAAGAGCTTGGTGCCGCGGCTGCAGCAGCCCAGCCCGTACGCCCGACGCCGCTGACCCAAGACGAGCTTTTGGGTTTGTTCGCCGGTGATGCAGTTGGTCGCAACGTGGCACTTGTGCCTGCGACCATCGAAGACATGTGCGAAGCCTCGGTGCTGAATAAGCCGTCGCTAGAAGTCGTTTACGAGGGCGTCTGATTTATCATGACAAAATCTGATCTCAACACGGCGACGACGCCAGAAGCAAAAGCCGAAGTGGCCGCGGCCGCAAGCGGTGGCTGCCATGGCGGCAAAGAGACAATGCTTGAAGCCGCAAAGGCTGCGGGCAAGTCCGACGTGTTAGAAAAGCTTGCCAAAGATTATCCGCAAGGTCCGCACGATCAACCGCAGTCCATGTGCCCGGCGTTCGGCTCGCTAAGGGTCGGTCTACGGATGCGTCGTACGGCGACGATCTTGTCGGGTTCTGCATGTTGCGTGTACGGCCTGACGTTCACCTCGCATTTTTATGGTGCGAAGCGGACCGTTGGTTACGTGCCGTTCAACTCGGAAACATTGGTCACCGGCCAGTTGTTCGAAGACATCCGCGATGCCGTCAACGAGATGGCCGACCCGGAAAGCTATGACGCGGTCGTTGTGATTAACTTATGCGTGCCGACCGCCTCGGGCGTGCCGCTGGATCGTTTGCCGGAACAAATCAACGGTGTTCGGGTCATCGGCATCGACGTGCCGGGCTTTGGGGTGCCGACGCACGCCGAAGCAAAAGATATTTTGTCGGGTGCGATGCTCAAGCGGGCACGCCTCGAAGCTGAAGCCGGCCCGGTTGCACGCCCTCGCTCATTAGACACAGACATGCCGTCGGTGGCGTTGATCGGTGAGCTGTTCCCGGTTGATCCGGTCGGTGTCAGCGCGATGCTGAAGCCGATGGGTCTTTCGGTGGCACCGCAAGTACCGTCCCGCGAATGGCGTGATCTTTATGCCGCCCTCGACAGCGTTGTCGCGGCTGCTGTGCATCCTTTCTACACATCCAGCGTGCGGGAATTCCAGCGCGCCGGACGTCCGGTTGTCGGTTCCGGCCCGGTCGGCGTCGAAGGCACCGCAGCGTGGTTGGATGCAGTCGGCAAAGCGGCGAACGTGCCGACGAAACAAATTGATGCGGCGAAGGCCGCTGCGACCGGCGCTATTATGGGCGCCCTCGCAGAAAACATGATCGATGCGACGGTCACGGTGTCGGGCTACGAAGGTTCAGAACTTTTGGTCGCGCGCTTGCTGGTCGAAGCCGGTGCCCGCGTGCCTTACGTCGGCACCGCGTGTCCGAAAACCGAATGGTCGCAGCAAGACGCTGAATGGTTGGATGCGCACGGCGTGCACGTTCAATACCGCGCGTCCCTCGAAGACGATCTTTATGCGATGAAAGACGCCAAGCCCGATCTGGCGCTGGGCACCACACCATTGGTGCAGGCGGCCAAAGAAATGGGCATTCCGTCGATTTACTTCACCAACATGGTCTCGGCCCGTCCTTTGTTCGGGCCCGCAGGCGCCGGCTCGCTCGCTGGTATCGTCGCCGCGCAGACCAAAGGCAAAGAACGTTTTACGAAGATGCTCGATTTCTTCGGCGAGATCGGCACCGGCGACATGGCCGGCTACGGCTGGACCGAAAGCCGCGTTGAAGCTGCCAAGAAGACAGCTGCTGCAAAGCCAGTAGACGTCGCAGCAACAGACGACAAAGCAGACAAAAAGGCCAGCATAACCGATGCCAAGGCTGGCAAAGAAGACACGCTCGAAATGGCGATAGGGAACTAACGGATGCTCGTACTCGATCACGATAGAGCCGGCGGATACTGGGGTGCCGTGTATGCATTCGCAGCCGTCAAGGGCTTGCGGGTCGTCATCGATGGTCCGGTCGGCTGCGAGAATCTGCCGGTGACCGCCGTGCTCCACTATACCGATGCGCTGCCGCCGCACGAATTGCCGGTGACCGTCACGGGCTTGTCGGAAGACGAGTTGTCGATGAACGGCACCGAGCAGGCATTGTCCCGCGCCAACGCAACGCAAGATACGTCAAAGCCTGCCGTGGTCGTGACCGGCTCGATTGCCGAAATGATCGGTGGTGGCGTGACGCCGAACGGCTCGAACCTGAAGCGCTTCCTGCCCCGCACCATTGACGAAGACCAATGGCAGAGCGCCAACCGCGCACTGTTCTGGATGTGGGAAGAATTCGGTAAGAAAAAAGCCAAGACGTTCGCCAAAAAACGCAAAAACCGTAAGCCCGATCAAGCACCGAAGGTGAACATCATCGGCCCGATGTATGGCACCTTCAACATGCCGTCCGATCTGCACGAAGTGCGTCGCTTGGTCGAAGGCATCGGCTGCGAGATCAACATGGTTTTCCCGCTGGGCTCAGACATCAACGATGTTGGGCGGCTCGCGGAAGCTGACGTGAATATCTGTATGTACCGTGAATTCGGTCGCATGCTGTGCGAAGACTTGGATGTGCCGTATCTGCAAGCGCCGATCGGTTTGTTCGCGACCGTCAATTTCCTGCGTGCCTTGGGCAAGCTGACCGGCGTTGACCCGGAGCCGTTCATCGCGGTTGAAAAAGAAACTACCATCAAGCCGGTATGGGATCTGTGGCGCTCGGTGACGCAAGACTTTTTCGCCACCGGCTCATTCGCCGTGGTGGCCAACGAGACCTATGCGCGCGGCATGAAGCACTTCATGGAAGACGAGATGGGCATCCCGTGCACATTCTCGGTCGCCCGTACGCCGGGCACAAAAACCAATAACGCTGAAGTCCGCGATTTCATCAAAGATAAAGCACCGCTGGTCATGTACGGCTCATTTAACGAGCGTATGTACATGCAAGAAGCCGGTTGCCGCGCACAATTTATTCCGGCTTCGTTTCCGGGTGCGATTATCCGCCGCGCAACTGGTACGCCATTCATGG
>ERZ887849.4118-NODE-4118-length-10444-cov-5.451728_pt1 | contig 10444 bp, 10 predicted proteins | sample MGYA00521267_ERZ887849 | MGnify/ENA primary metagenome ERZ887849 (study PRJEB32303, sample SAMEA104408601) | aquatic metagenome | biome: Brackish water; feature: Pelagic; material: water | place: Baltic Sea | collected 2014-06-06T16:11:00 | depth 2,863 m ... | reverse complement strand
TCTGCAGGATCTTCATTGCGTACACCTCGCCTTTCAGCCCGCACAGCCGCACACCACACCACTCTCTGACAATTGATTGGGCCACCTGGTGCCATGCGGTCAGTGCCCCCAGCCCGAGGTTGCTCGTGCGGCTCCTCACATCCCTGTCCGTTCTCGTGCTCTGCAGCTGTTCGAACAAGTCGTACGAAGAGCGTCCTGGTCAGGATTCTGGAGAACAAGAAATGGGCGCCCCGGTCGACTCGGCCGAGCCGCCGCAGGAATGTGTGGAGCTTGAACAGCAGCTCTTCGGGCTGGAGGCTGGCCTCACCGGCGTCGCCACCGTGGCGCGGGTGCGCTGGTCCAGCGACACCCCCATGCAGACGTCCCTGGTGGTCACCGGCTGGCGCGACCAGACCCGCGAGACCCCCCTCGAAGCGACCCCCGCCACCGCGCACGAGCACCTGCTCACCGGGCTGCACCAGCAGTCGAGCTACACGATCCAAGCGCGCGGCACCAGCCCCGACGGCACGGTGTGCTCCGCCGAGATCACGCTGGAGACCGGCAGCCTGCCCGCATCCTTGGCCCCGCTGTCGGCCGATGTGCGGGCCGCGGCGGACGACCAGGGCTACACGTTCACGCACATCATCAGCGAAAACAGCCTGTACGCCGCCATTATCGACAATGACGGTGAGTATGTCTGGGCGGCGAAGGTGTGGGACCGGGAGGTCGACGGGGGCGGCGATCCCGGCTCCCACGCGATCATCTTTCGGGTGATGCCGAGCCCCGATGGCACGGGCATCATCTTCAACACCCAGGGCGAGCGCCTCGACGAGACCGGCGATCTGGTCCACATCGCATGGACCGGCGAAGAGCTCAGCCGCCGCAGTTTCTTGGCGGGCCACACCGACTTCGTGCTGCTCCCCGACGGCGGCGCGGCCATGCTCGGCTGGACCCTGCGGTCCTTCGGCGACCGCACCCTGCTGGGCGACACCATCATGGTGCAGGGACCCGACGGCGACACCCGCGTGATCTGTGACGCCTTCGACCACCTCGTGCCCGACCTCGGCCGCACCTACAACACCGGCTTCATGCCCGAAGAGGGCGACATCGAGGACTGGTCCCACGTCAACAGCATCTCCCACGATGCGGAGACCAACGAGCTCTACGTCACCATCACGGCCAACAACGGCGTCGCCCGCATCGACGCCGAGACCGGTGAGACCGCGTGGATCCTCTCAGACGAGTCCGACGACTTCGACATCGCCGCCGAGCGCACCGTGCACTTCCCCCACAGCGTCCAGCGCATCGGCGATGAGCTGCTGGTGTTCAACCGCCGCAACCCCGGCGACACCACCATGTGCTCGGGCGCCGTGAACATCGCGCTCGACGAGACCGCCCGCACCGCCGCCGAGACCTGGCGGTGGGAAGGCGGAGGTTGCTTCCACGTGGGCTTCCTCGGCAACGCGCAGCGCACCGACGAAGGCAACACCGTGACCAGCTGGTCGCACTTCGGCGTGATGGATGAGGTGACCCCGGACAAGGACTTGGTCTGGCGGGTCAGCCTCGGCATCGGCGCCGCATTCGGTTTCTCCCATCGCGCCCCCACTCTCGCTGGAGCCCCCCAATGACCCGCATCCTCCTGGTTCCTCTCTTGCTCGTTGGGTGTGTGCGCGTCGGCGACGTCTCCAAGGGCCTCGACGACAGCGGGCTCGACCTGGGCGACAGCACGATCGAGGTGGTCCCTCCCTGCGAGACCTGCGTGCTGACCGATGCCAACAACTACCACTACTCGGCCAGCCTCGACGTCGCGGTCCAGCCCGGTCTCGCCGGCGGCGGGGACACCCTCCTGATCGACTGGTCCGACCTCACCCGCGACATCCATGGCCACGTCCGCGGCGTGGACTTCGAGATCGAAGAGGTGCTGCTGCTCGTCTTTCTGGACCTGAGCCCCGAAGAGATCAGCGCCCGGTTGGCCGACGACGACCTGCCCCAGTCCGAGGTCTCGCTCTACGCCAGCTGCACCCCCACCGACGACCACTGTGCACTCGCCGACTTCGGCGTGCTGGGCCGCGATGTTGAGCTGGAGCAGTACTACAACGAGGGGCTCGGCACGTGGATGGCGCTGCTCCGGTCCGATGCCGAGGCCGGCGCCCACACCATGGTCTACCTGCCCCCCCAGAGCGGCGGCGTGACCGAGGTGGTGATTGACGACGCCACGTCCACCATCACCGCGAATGTCGACTTTCACTCCCTGCAGCCGCTGGTCCTCAGCCAGAGCACCGAGTCGCCCCACACCCTGAACTGGGGTCGGCTCGAGACCGACGGCATCGGCAATGCCCTGGCCACCCACACCCTCAGCCGGATGCTCATCGCCCGGTACGACCAGCCGGTGAAGAACCTCGAGACCCAGGTCTTTGACCTGGAGACCATCGCCGTCGAGACCTGGAATGTGCCCATCTCTGGCCAGCAAGAGCTCAACCTCGACGATGTTCTCGGCGAGAACGCCGCGCTGCGGATCGCCCCGGACGAGACCTGGCTGTTGGCGCTGTACTGCGACTCCTGCGCAAACCCGGCGCCCAAGTTTGTCACCACGCTGCAAGCGGAAGCCAAGTGACGCAGCTCATGCCCGCTCACCACCAGACCCACACCCGCCGGATCCCCCTTCAGATCCTGGGCACGGGGCTGTACGAGCCGCCGGAGGTCCAGACCGCCGAAGCGCTGGCCCCCCTGCTCGGCTGCACCCCGGACTGGATTCGAGACCACACCGGGGTGGGTGAGCGGCGCATCTCTCGGCTGCCCATGCAGCAGATGGCAGCCCACGCAGTGCGCGAAGCCCTCGGCGCGGACGGACCGCCGGACATGTTGATCAATGCGTCCATCACGCCGGTTCAGCTCATCCCCGATAGCTCCGTGTTCATCCTGCGCGAGCTGGGGCTGTCCGGCATCCCGGCCATGTCGCTCCACGCGAGCTGCCTGAGCTTCCTCAACGCGATCCCGGTGGTCGCGGGCTTGCTCCACACGGGCGTGCAGCGGCGCATTGTGGTGGTGAGCGCCGAGAAGGGCAGCACCGCGCGGAACTTCGCCGAGCCCGAGAGCGCCGCACTGTTGGGCGACGGCGCGGCAGCCGTGGTCTTTGGGTCCGAGTCCGGCGGCGGCGCGCTGCTGGGATGGGCGATGGGCACGTGGCCAGAAGGCGCTGAGATGGCCCAGATTCGGGGCTTCGGCGACGCGAACCATCCCCTCGCGGCCCGCACCGTCGACACCGACCACCTGTTCTCGATGCAGGGTCCCCGCATGTTCAAGCTGGCGATGCGCCGGGTGCCCAAGCTGGTCTTCCGGCTCTTGGACGACCTGGACCTGACGCCCGACGACATCGACGTGGTGGTGCCCCATCAAGCCTCGGGTCCGGGCCTGCGGCTGCTGCCCCGCATGGGCTTCCCCGACGAGAAGATCGTCCGAACGGTCGATGTCTGGGGCAATTGCATCGCGGCGTCCATCCCGATGGCCCTCGCCGCCGCCCACCGCCAGGGACGGCTCAGCTCCGGCAAGAAGGTGCTGCTGGTGGGCACGGGGGCCGGGCTCTCCGTCGGTGCCGTGGTGCTGGAGTGCTGAGGTCTCCCCTCCGTCGGATGCTGCTGGCGCGGGACGTGCTCGCCCAGGTCTTCGGTCAGCGGCTGGGCCCACTGGTGAGCGGCGGCGCCCTCGCTGCGATGCGCACGATGGGCCAGGTCGGCCAGGCGCTCGACGGCTTGTTGTACCCCGCACTCGCCGAGACCCCGGTGCGGTCGCCGGTCATCATCATTGGTGCCCCCCGCACCGGCACCACGTTCCTGCACCGCAAGCTGGTGGAGCTTGGCGTCGGTCAAGGTCAGGCCCTGTGGCAGATGCTCGCGCCGGCACTGACCCTGCAAGGGGTGCTCGGTCCGCTGGTGCCCCACCTCGAGGCCCTCAGCCCCGCGCGGCACCACAACGCCGCCGCGCACGAGACCAGCCTGCAAGCGGTGGAGACCGAAGACGCCGCACTGATGTTCCGCTACTTCGACGGCTTGTTCGCCTACGCCTTCTTGCTGGCCTGGGCGGAGCCGGATCTCTTTGGCGAGATCGACCCCCTGCGGCCCGGTGCCACAGCGCGGGACCTCGCGTTCCTTGAGCGCATCTGGCGTCGGCGGATGTTCGACACCGGACCCGGCGCCCGGGTGGTCGCCAAGGCCGCATCCCTGGCGCTGCGGGTTCCCCAGATCCTCGAGAAGTTCCCCGACGCGCGGCTGATCTACACCGTGCGCGACCCGGTGGAGGCGATCCCGTCCGCGCTGAGCCTCGTCACCAGCACGATCCAGGCGCGCTTCGGCACCGACGGTTCCGATCTAGATCCCGCGGCCCAAGCCCGCCACCGTGAGCGCATCTATGGCGCATTGGTGGGCCTTCACGAGGAGTTCGCGCGGGCGTGGAGCCGGCCGTCATTCCCGCGGGATCGGGTGCTGATTGTGCACCACGACAGCTTGGTCCACGACTGCGATGCCACGATGCGTGAGGTGCTGCACTTCGTGAACCACCCCATCGACAATGCCGTGTCGACGGCCATTCAGGAGACTGACCGGCGCCAGCGAGAGCGCCGCAGTGCCCACCGCTACGACTTGGCCAGCTTCGGCCTGACGGCAGACCGCATACAGCGGGACTGTGCCCTGAGCCTGTCGTGCTTCTCCTTCCCAGATCGGGCACAGGGTGCCGCCCGATGACTGCTGTGATGCTGCTGATGATGAGCGTTGTCGCCGGTGTGGTGAGCGCGGCCACCCCCGTGCTGCTGCCCCCCGATGAGGCCGCCGACACGTGGGTCAATGCCCTGACGATGGCGGGTCTGCGGATCGGACCGCCGGGGGACGGCCCGTGGGTCATCATCGCCAGCACGCAGGCCACGTGGGTGCTCGTGGTGCGCGGGCGAGACGGCACGGTGCGACGCTCCGAGCTGGCCCCCCCCACCACGCCGCAACAGCGGGAAGAGCTGGCCTTTGTGGCCGCGAGCTTGGTCCGGGCGGCCACGCCGGTGGTGGTGCAGCCCGCAGCGCCCGTGGATCCGACACCGCCGAAGCCGAAGCCCAAGCCCAAGCCGGATCCCGCCCCCGTCGCGCCGGAGGTCACCCCAGACCCGGAGCCGGTGGTTGTGCTGCCGCCGGAGCCCGCCCCCAGCCAGTGGTCCATCGCCGGTGGCCTGATGGGCGGTGTCCAGCGGGGCGGGGGTGCCGACGCCAGCGCCGCGCTCGGACTCGCGGTCGAGACCCGTCGTCAAGATGGCGTGTTGGTGGGCATTGGCATCACCACAGTGCCCAGCGCCACCGCCGCCGGCTTGCCGAACAACAACCGGGTGCGCCGCGGAGACATCGACATCTACGCCGGACTCCAGCACCGCACCGGACTGCGGATGAGCGCCGGCGCCGGGGCGTCGTGGCGCCGCTTCTACAGCGACGACAGCGCCAACGTGGATGCTTGGTTCCCCACGCTGCGCACCGCCGCGGGCTGGGCCCTCCGCATGAGCGAACACAGCGAGGCCGTGCCCCAGCTCTGGCTGAGCGCGGACCTGCGGGAGCTCCAGACCGCCAACGGCAGCCCCCCCTACAACCGCGCGCCGACCTGGAGCCTGGGCTTGGGCCTGCGCGTCGCCGGGATCATGCCCGCCCGCACCCCCAAGGGGCCGTCGACGGCTGCCCAAGGGCGGTCATGAGCATGCGGATGCCGGAGCGATGGGACGCTGTGCAACGTGGGGACCGAGCCGCCATCGAGACGATGTGCCGGACTTGGCTGCCTGTCGTGCTTCAGTGGACCCGCCGCCTCGGCGGACCGCGGGTGGATGCCGACAGCGCCACCCAAGAAGTCTTCATCGTGGCCCTCCGCCGCCTCCACACCGTCCGGGCCCCCGAGGCCTTCGAGCGGTGGCTGTTTTCGGTGACCCGCCGGGTGCTCTCCCAGCATCGCCGGGCCGTCTGGGGACGCCGCTGGGAGTCCGACCAGCAAGTGGACGACATGAGTGGACCCGCCAATCCCGAGGCGGACTTCACCCGGATGACCCAAGCCACCCAGATCCAAGAAGTGGTGGCCACACTCCCCGAGGACCTTGCAGCAGTGCTGGTTCTCTACGATGTTGAGGGTCGAACGATGCCCGAGGTGGTCGACATGCTCGGCGTCTCTGAGGGCACCCTCCGCACGCGCCTTCGCAGTGCCCGTGCCCAGTTTCGAAAGGTTGCGACCAAGCGGGGCCTGATCCCCGAGGAGTCCAAATGACCACAGAGCTTGACCAGTCCCCGATGCACGACCGCTCCCCCATGATGGACTTGCTCCAGTCCAGCACGGTCGCGGGCCCGGACGATGCCGAGCGACTGCTGCCGGGTCTGGACGAGGCGATTGCCACCGCTGCCGCGAGTGCCCAACCCCCGAGCGGTCGACACCGGCGCTTCGCGTGGGGTCTCGGCGCGGTCGCGGCGGCGGCAGTGGTCGCATTTGTGCTGTTGCCCCATGGTCCGCCCCCGGCCCAGCCCCTCGAGCGGGACCTGGTCCAGAGCGGCAGTGGGCGGGACATTGTCCTGCTGGAGGGCGTGAACCTGCGGGTGGAAGGCAGCGGCAGCGTCGGGGGCACCACCCGCCACCCGGTGCTGAGCTGGGACCAGGGCGCGCTGGGCGTTGAGGTGACCCCTGGCGCGGTCGAAGGTCTTGCGGTCCACACAGCTGAAGGCGCGGTTCACATCACGGGCACGGCATTCTCGGTCACCCGGGATGCCCTGGGCACCCACGTGGATGTGCACCGCGGCTCGGTGGATGTCGCGTGCACCGACCAACCGGCCCAAGCGCTCACCGAGGGCGACGGCACCACGTGCTTGCCAACGACGGCGGGGGGCCTGTTGGGGCGGGCCCATGCGCTGGAAGACCAGGATGCAGACACGGGATTGGTCGTACAGACCCTCGAACATGCCGCAGCCCGTGGCCCTTCTGGTGCGCTGGCCCACGAGATCTGCCTGGGCCGTGGACTCGGTTTGCGCAAGCTCAAGAGGATCGGGGAGGCACAGGTCGTCGTCGCGGCGTGCCTGGACGGACAAGCCGGCGGCCGGCAGCAGGACCTGATGCTGTTGGCGGTGGAGCTGGCCATCCAGGCCGAAGACTGCGGTGCTGTGGGCGACCACATCGAGGCCCTTGGAGCCCTCGGGCCGCCGCTGCGAGCACGGTGCGACGCAATTGGATCCCCCTGACGTCACGACCTGTCATTTGACGAGTGGCTCGCGGGGCCGAATCGGAACCACCGCTACGCTGCGACTCAGCGGAATGCCGAGATGGCATCTGTCCGTGAACCACGTCGTGAGCCCCGCCTTTGGTCCGAACCGCCACCGCTTGTGGACTCCTCGCTGCCGTCTCGACCGGATGCGAGCCGGTCTATGTGCTGTACGACAAGGACACGGTCGGGCAGCGCCCCCAAGTCGACGACGGCCCCTTCGACAGTGGCCAGCTCGACGATGAAGACGAGCCAGTGGAGCTGGTTGCAGACTGCCTGGGCGGGGGTCGCAGCGAGCTGGTGCAAGTGAAGGTGCTCGACGTTCAGTTCCCGACCAACCTCGACAGCTGCGACTGGGATGCGCCGGGCAACCTCGAGCCCCAATCGGGCCATCTGACGGCGCGGTTCGAAAACATCGCCCGCATTGGCCTGGACAAGAACCAACAGATCTGCGATCTGCAGATCCGCCCGTCGGGATGGTCCGATGGCGACCGGCTGTATGACGACCACTTCCTGCTGACTGTCAGCGATGTGGTGGTGGCCAGCAGCACGCCCGACCTCGTGGAGACCCTGACCCGGGCAGACGGCTTGCCGCTGTACGACTGGGACGCGCTGGCGGGGACCGAAGTGGACTTCAGCTCGGATGATGGCTGGTGCCTCGGTGAACAGGACAGCTCCACATGCATCGTGCCTGGGGCTGCCCATCCCGGCCCCTTCGCGGTGATGCCCGATCCGGCCGCGCGCAGCCGACTGGTCGAGCGAATGAACCAAGTCTCGGCACTGCCCCTGGGGCTTGTGGTCTTCGGCGACGACGACTGGTCGGACTGCACCCACGCCTCGCTCGATGTGGAGCTGACCTTCGGGCTGCAGCCCCGCTGAGCATGGGGCGCGGTGACCGTGCGGCTCAGCGACGGCGACCGGTCTTGCCGGCGGCCATGCGCGCCCGCACCTTGTCGTAAGTCGACTGCTGGGCGACATCCCGGGGCGTCTCGGCCTTCAGCGGTGCCCGACCCCGAGGACCCGGCGGCGGCGGGGGAGCGGCCTCGTCGGGAACCGGCTTGGACAGGGCTTCTTGGAGGGGACAGTCAGCGCCACCCCCCGCGCCCCGGCGGTAGCGCTCCAGCAGCGCACGGGAGCGGGCCGCGAGCTTCTTGCGCACCTCTCGCCGCTCGCCCTTCACGCGGGGGATGTGCATGTCGTCGTAGGCGGTGGTCTGGTGGCGCATCCACGCGATGACGGCGGCCCGTGCCCGCTCCTCCACCGGGATTCGGGCCGTTCGTGCGACGGTGCCACTGCCCACCGGCGTCGCATGAACGGCGATGCGGTGGGCCATCTCCCGCTCCATGTCGACGAACTGGGGATCGAAAGCCAGGCAACGGCGGACCTCGAGCTCGAAGGTCTTCACGTAGCGCGCTTGCTCCTCGGCACGGCGGCGGCGGCCGGCTTCCAGCTTGCGGGTGTAGGCGGGATCGGCACGCTGGGCTTCGACATGTTCCCGCGCGGACTCGATGTTCTCGGCGGGCGCCCACACACCTTGGGAGAACATGCGCCGGCCGCGCTTTTCCTTCACGGTCCAGCTGGGCCCCAGGGCCTTGACCCGGCGGGTGAGTCCAGCGTCCCCAGGGGGCAACAGCGCCCAGGCATCTGGGACGACAATGACGTCGCCATCAGCATTCTTGACGGTTCCCGCGCGGGGGCCAGGGCGGTATTCCCCCGATTCCACATCAGACATTGGTTCTTTCCGATCAGACGCCGGTGGACCCGAAGCCGCCGACCCCACGCGCGGTGGTGTCCACCACGGCATCGACCGGCACCACGGTGGCCCGGGCCACCGGCGCGATGATGAGCTGGGCGATGCGCATGCCCCGCGTCAGCTCGATGGGTTCGCGGCCGAGGTTGATCATCAAGACCTTCAGCTCGCCGCGGTAGTCACTGTCGATGGTGCCAGGGCTGTTGGGCATGCCCAGGCCCTTGCGGAGGGCCAGCCCCGAGCGGGGGCGCACCTGGCCTTCGAAGCCATCGGGGATGGCGACGATGAGCCCGGTGGGCACGGCCACCCGGTCGAGGGACCGCAGCACCAGCGGCACGTCCACGGCGGCCCGAAGATCCAGCCCAGCCGCACCCGCGGTCTCGTACCGGGGAAGCGGAAGCCCCGCCCCGTGGGGCAAGACTTGGACACGGAGCTCTGGGCCATCCGTCGACATCATTCCATCCTGATGGTGGACCCCCAGGCGAGGTGCCCAGAGGTCCGGAGTACACACTGAAAAAGGGCCGCGGGGTGAGCGCGGCCCTTCAACTGAGCCAGGGTTGACTCAGCTCAGATCAGAGCTCGGAGGTGAGCGCTTCCTTGCGGGACAAGCGGATCTTGCCGGAGCGGTCCACGTCGATGACGCGAACCAGCACCTCGTCGCCCTCGCGGACCACGTCGGTGGTGCGCTCGATGCGACCCTCGGCGAGGTGGCTGATGTGCACCAGGCCCTCGGTTCCGGGGAAGATCTCGACGAAGGCGCCGAAGTCCACCGTGCGCTTGACCACGCCCAGGTACAGCTTGCCGATCTCGGCTTCCTGGGTGAGCTCGCGGATGATGTCCTCGGCCTGCTTGGCACGGGTGCCGTCGGCGCTGGCGATCTCCACGCGGCCACTGTCGTCCACGCGAACGCGGGTCTCAGTGCGGTCCTGGATGGACCGGATCATCTTGCCTCCGGGGCCGATGATGTCCCGGATCTTCTCAGGGCTGATGTTGATGACCGTGATGCGCGGGGCGTACTCGGACAGCTCGGGGCGGCCGGTCTCGATGGCCTTGCCCATCTCGTCAAGGATGTGCAGGCGGCCTTCGCGCGCCTGGTTCATCGCGCGGAGCATGACGGCCCGCGGAATGCCCTTGATCTTGGTGTCCATCTGGAAGGCGGTGATGCCTTCGCGGGTGCCGGTCACCTTGAAGTCCATGTCGCCGAGGTGGTCCTCGTCGCCCAGGATGTCGCTGAGGACGGCGAACTCGTCGCCTTCCTTGACGAGACCCATCGCGATGCCAGCGACGGGGGCCTTGAGGGGCACGCCGGCGTCCATCAGCGAGAGGCTGGCGCCACAGACCGTGGCCATCGAGCTGGAGCCGTTGGACTCGAGCACGTCGGAGACACACCGGAGCACGTAGGGGAACTGCTCCTGGGTGGGAATCACAGCGGCGAGGGCGCGGTGGGCGAGGGCACCGTGGCC
>ERZ887849.4117-NODE-4117-length-10444-cov-17.029839_pt1 | contig 10444 bp, 6 predicted proteins | sample MGYA00521267_ERZ887849 | MGnify/ENA primary metagenome ERZ887849 (study PRJEB32303, sample SAMEA104408601) | aquatic metagenome | biome: Brackish water; feature: Pelagic; material: water | place: Baltic Sea | collected 2014-06-06T16:11:00 | depth 2,863 m ... | reverse complement strand
ATTGTTGAAATAACAAAAAAATATGATTTTTCGCAAGGAAATTTATACTATCTATATGATGGCTCTACCTATGTATGTGAACCTACAAAATTTGATTACAAATATAAACAGGGGTCATTTAAAAGAGAAGAGTATTTTAAAACACATCAAATTAGTGAAGATTTAAAAAAAGATAAAGAAAAAATAGAAGAATTACAAAAAAAATTAAATGATAATATTCCTGAATTGATAAAAAAAGCAGGGGAAAATATAACTTTTAATAAAGAAACGATATCTTCTAGGCAATTTGAATCTGATAATCTTACTGAAAAATATAGGAACAATACAATTTATTGGATATTTTATGTATTTATAGGTTGGTTAAAATATGTACAAGATGTTTTTTACGCAGGAGTAAAGACGGCATTTAGTTCTAAGTGGAATAATGTAATGACAGGATTCTTAATATTAATATTTATTATCGTTTTAATTTTTGTTGGTATTAGTGCTGGGAAAGAAGAGAAAAACGAAGGTCCGAATAAAAAACCAAAAGAAGAAAATAAAGACTTTTTTGCAGTTATAAAATCTATACCCGCTGATATGAATAATCTTTATAATAATGCAATGAAATTATCATCAGACGTAGGTAATATGATGTTAAATAGTAGACGCACCGTAAATGATATAGCCGATGCAATTACAGGTGATGATAATTCCGAAGATATAGATAGGCCTTCACTAGCTGATGGTAGAGGTGGTGATAATTTCATACATTTTGATAATGATAATGGTGTAAGTGTCGATAGTAAATATTCAATGAAGGGGACGCAAATTGATCCTGTTAAGAATAATATTAATTATGATGGTTCCGCTGCTCAATTAACAGCGATCAAGGGTACCATAACGCTTGGCGGCACGAAAAATGTTTCAGTTAATGCAGGTGAGGCGCAAATGTATGTGCCTGATTGTACATCTAATAAATATTTTGATAATAATTGTGAATTAATTGAGCGTGACCCTGACAGTAAAGTAGCAATAGTTAAAGATTCAGATTATGAACAAATTAAAATTAATGATTAAACTAAATAATCTAATATACTTTTAAGTAAGAGCTAATAAATGAGCGAAGTGGATAAATGTAAAGATGTCGGTATTGAAGGACAAGACGAAGAGGCACTAATTAGCGAAGGAAATTTATTAGAATATAACAATATAACAAAATCTTGTACAATTGGTGAAAAACATTTGGGTGATAATCTAAAAGTTGTTAATAAGAAATTAGAATATAAAAATAAGTTTTACAAAAGTCTTCCAAAAAAAGCACATTGTAATATGTATGGTATTGAAAAATGGCAGGACTGGTTTACTATACCATATTACTTCATAAATAATAAATATCAGCAAGCTACAAATGAAGAAAATAACGTAGGGTCTTATTCTGTTTCAACGTGTTATAAATATTGTGATAGTAAATATGTAGTAAAAAAAAATATAGATAAATGCGAGAGTATTGATACATTTGAAAGAGGAATTTATAAAGAAATGTTAATGTTTGATCCCTTTGCTATAATATGTATAATATGCACTAAAAATAAACCAGAACTCTATACAGATGGGGCGCGGGTGGGAAGCTATGAATACAATTTAAAACAAAAACATTTTGTACTTCCTGATAATATTAAAAAGTATATTGAAAGGACCTTAATAAATAATTTAAAATGGGAAAATGTTGGTCAAACAAAGCCAGACACCGGCACAGAATTGCAAAATCCTGACCTAATTAGAGCTTTGAATAGCGAAAAAACTGAATTCACGCATGACGAGTTGAATAGCTTTGATATCCGAAGCCTTGACGCTGACAACTATATCAAGGTAGGAGAAGGTGATGATGTTTATTACTATAAACCAGTAGACAGTATGACTGCTGAGCAGAAAGTAGACCTCGTCACTGTTGGGCAGAAAAACGCTGCACACGCCGACATAAATACAAGTGTAGACGACGCATATGATTTAATAGTAATATATATTAGTGATATAGTAGATAATAAAGAACGTAATGATATATCAATAAGAAACAAAATAGTTAATGATGTCAACCGTTTCTATGATTTATTTGATTCTCGTGACAAATATTATATAGAATATTTAAAAAAAATAAAATCAACAAACAGTCCCGGTTTTGGCAATTACCAAGGTGCTAGATTTGCTTACGAATTAGCACAACACTTTAAAAAGCGTAATGCGACTGGTGCTATTTACGGTGTACCTATCACACACACAGACCCAGATGTAAAAAAATATATTAGATTCTTGCTTATTTATTGTTGCAATTTGTGTTTTAGCGATAAGTATTTACTAAGAGAAAGATTGGTAAATTTTTCAATAATAAAATCGGATGAAAAGCTAAAAGAAAAAGACCCAAATGGGGTTATACTACCTGATAAATACGAACCAATATTAGAAGAAGAGTCAGATGATAAAGAAGTGCCCAAAGAATCTACTACCACAAATACATTCAATGTAAATAAAGAGGAGATAACAGTATTTGAAGAATATAGTTATGTATTTAAATATTTCAAAAACGTATCAATTTTGGGTCCATTTTTATTATTATTAATAATGATTATATTTTTAGGTTACTTCGTATTAGATAGACTTTTATTATTAGGTAGATTTTTAACAGGTGTTAATTATATATATTTATATATCGTTAATTTGCTAATGAATCTAATGTATTATACAGCAATTAATATAATTTGGTTTTTGGGGGCTGTAATAATTAACCCTGTATTTACATTTAGTCTTAAAATACCCTTTATATTGTTTAATATATTTAGCATGTTTATATTATTACTTGTTATTTCAGCTATACCTGGTCTAGAATTCGTAAAAGATTTGGCATTTATGATAATAGAGTTTGTATATATTTTAATTGTTCAATTGGTAATGCTTTTTATTCAATTAATATTTATTATGGCATCTTACGTTATGGTTTCAGTACCAGTGACAATATTTATAGTATATACAATGCATCAATTAACATATGAACAAATTGGCATTATAACAAATCCCAATTTGGATTTTAATCCATTTATATCAAGTATTATACTGATATATTTTCAAATAATGAGAAACAAATATTATATAAACATTATCGATAATCATATTGAACTTATTAATAGTGTTAAACCCGATAAAAAAACACAACCAGATTAGCTACTCGCAACACCCTGACTTGCAAGAATCCTCTTGTAAAATATAACTGTAATAACAATCAACATAGTTATTATCCGAATCTTCTTTACTCATTCCTTTAATACTATTCCATGCATCCCATTTAGAGCATTCTTTCATATAAACTGACCATGGTCTGTCCTTATTGCAATCACCTACGGTTGCTTGTTTATAGTATTTATAAAATTCCAATTTAACTGAATCGGGCAAATTGTAATCATCTAGATTTATTTTTTCAAGTTCTTTCAATACTTCGTTAAAAGATAACCTATTTGTCATTTTTAAATATTTATATATATATTGTTCTTATATGATGTTATTTAAGAATTATGTGTATATATATTATGAAGTAGATAATGATTATAGACGAATATCTTGATTATTCAAAAAAATACAAGGAAAAATATGGTGAAAATTGTGTTATTTTGATGCAAGTAGGTTCATTTTTTGAAATATATACAATAACAGATAATATAATAGATAATGAAGTATTCATTATAGCAGATTTATGTGGAATTCAAACATCGCGAAAAAATAAGACAATACAAGAAGTATCGCGTTCAAATCCCATAATGGCAGGATTTCCTTTACATTCAATTTCAAAATTTACACAAATTTTATTAAATAACAATTATACAATTGTATTGATAGAGCAAGTAACTGAGCCGCCGAATCCAAAACGTTCTGTAACAGAGATATTATCACCGGGAGCAAACATCAATATATCCAATAAACAAAGTAATTATATGATGGTCATATTTTATGAGATTATTAACGGCTTTGTAATTGCGGGTATATCAGGTATTGATTTGTCAACGGGTAAAACATTTGTTTATGAAGTTGGGTCAACAAAGCAAGATCCGGAATTTGCGTATGATGAAATATTTAGATTTATAAGCACATATAATCCGATAGAGTTAGTTATTTTAAGCTCGCCATTAAAAGAAGATGAGAAGAAGGCAATATTGAAAAAGCTAAATATAAATAAGATTCTAGTCCATTATAAATGGGAAAATTGCGAATACATTAATTTTTTCAATAGTATAATAAATCAAAAAGAAATCTTAGGAAAAGCTTTTTTTATTAAGAAGGGTTTAATATCTATAATAGAGTTGTTAAACTTGGAAAGATTTACAATTGCAAGATTGGCATTTTGTTGTCTATTACAATTTGCATACGAACACAACAGTGATATTATCAAAGAATTGCAAGAACCTGAAATATTTGAAAATAGTAAAAATATGACAATAGAATACAATTCGGCAGTTCAATTAAATATTCTTAGATTATATCAACACGATAAGCCACTTATAGATATATTGAATAAATGTATAACGGCATTTGGAGCAAGAACATTTAAAGATAAATTATTGCTCCCAATGACAAACATTAAAAATATTAATAAAGCATATGATGATATTGATTTTCTACTAAACAATAAGAAATATAATAATATTCGTAAATATTTATCAAATATTATTGATTTGGAACGCATTAAACGAAAGATGGTATTGAATAAAATGGCACCGCTTGAATGGATAATATTTAATGAATCATTGGAATCATCACTAAAAATTTATAAGGAATTACAAATAAATGACACTAATATTACATTGGACGAAATGGAATCAATAATAAAATCTTATGAGGATATTATTGATTTAGATAAAGCATCAAAATATAATTTAACAGATAAAAGCAATATGGGTAATTTTTTTAAAAAAGGTATTTATCCAGAAATTGATGATTATGTAAATAAATCACAAGAATCATATAAAATAATTGAAAATATATCAAATGAAATTATTGGATTGGGGGCGAATGATACGACACAATGTAAAATTGAAAATAACGATCGTGAAGGATATTATATTCTGATAACGAAAAAGAGATATGATACTGCTAATAAAAAAAATAAGAAACTAATGAATGAGTTTAACATAAAATCAATGGCAGCATCTCAGAATTATAAAATAACAAATACCGCAATTATAAAAGCATCAAATGATATTATAGCATATAATGATAAAATATCACAATTAGTTTCATCAAATTACACAAAGTTTATTAATAATTTTATAAATAAGAATAATGAGTTATTAGATAGCACTATTAAATATTTGATAAGAATTGATATAGCAGCGTGTTGTGCCAAAAATGCTTGCGAAAATTGTTATACAAGACCAGTAATAGATACGGAGAAAACGCAAAAAGAATCGTCATTTATATGTATGAAAAATATGAGACATCCTATCATAGAAAGGATTCAAGACGATGTAGAATATATTGGAAATGATATAGAACTTAATGAAAATGGCATATTATTATATGGTATAAATGCTTCCGGAAAATCTTCATACATGAAGGCGATAGGTCTAAATATAATTATGGCACAGGCAGGTATGTATGTAGCGGCAGATGAAATGAAATATTATCCATATAATAGTATTTTTACAAGAATATCTGGCATGGATAATATTTATAAAGGCATGTCCAGCTTTACTGTTGAAATGACTGAATTGCGCAATATACTCCAACGATGTAACAAATACAGTTTGGTAATTGGAGATGAAATATGTTGTGGTACAGAATCTATATCCGGGATATCAATTGTTGCAAGCGGAATAGATACTTTAATTAAAAAGAAAGCATGTTTTATATTTGCATCACATCTCCATGAATTAACTAAGATATCTTGTATATCCAAACATATCAAAGAAAAGGCTCTAAGTGTAAAGCATATACGTATAACAATTGATGATAAAAATAGAATTATTTATGATAGAAAAATGCAAGACGGACAAGGTTCTAAAATTTACGGGATAGAGGTTTGTAAATCACTTGATATGCCTTTTGATTTTATGAAAAATGCTGAAAAAATTAGAAAGGAAGTTGATGGTATCAATAAGGATATTGTTAAAAACAGAAAATCTAGATATAATAGTAATGTAATTGTTGATAAATGTAAAATATGCGATAAAGACGCGGAAGAAACGCATCATATTTCTTATCAAGAGAATGCAAACGATGACGGGTACATCACTTCATTTCATAAGAATGCGAAACATAATCTAGTGCCTTTATGTAAAGAATGTCATAGAAAGGAACACTCTGGTGATTTAAAAATAAAAGGGTATATTGCTACATCGGCTGGTGTGATTTTAGATTATAGTATTCGTTGAAAACTTATTTTTATTAATTTATATAAGCAAAAAATATATATATATGTATAACAGATAAATAAATGCGCGTATTAAAGAGAAATAACGAATATGAAGATGTAAGTTTTGACAAGGTTTTGATGCGTTTAAAAAATTTATCGTCTGACTTACATATTAATGTATCTGAAATTGCTCAAAAGGTATGTACGCGTATATTTGATGGTGTAAAAACATGCGAATTAGATGAATTAGCGGCTTATCTTTGTAGTAGTATGTCAATTGATAATCCAGATTATAGTACATTAGCGTCGCGCATTATTATATCTAACCATCAAAAGAACACATCACCTTCATTTAGTGAAACTGTAAACATACTTTACGATAACAAGGATATTAACGGGGAACATTCGCCTTTAATTTCAGAAGAATTGTATGAGATTGTAAATAAAAATAAAGAGAAGCTAAATAATTACATTGATTATCAAAGAGATTTTCTATTTGATTATTTTGGTTTTAAAACGTTAGAAAGGGCTTATTTGATTAAAATTGATAAAAAGATAATTGAGAGACCACAGCATTTGTGGATGCGTGTTTCATTGGGTATTCATGGCAATGATATTCGCGAGGTATTGCAAACGTACGATTTGATGAGTAAAAAATATTTTACACATGCTACACCTACGCTATTTAATTCGGGTACAAAGAGACCTCAGTTAAGCAGTTGTTTTTTATGTAGTGTAAATGATGATAGCATCAGTGGTATTTATGATTCTTTGAAAGAAATGGCATTGATTTCTAAATATGCGGGAGGGATAGGTGTTCATATTCATCAAGTTCGTTCTAAGGGTAGCCATATCAGGGGTACAAATGGAACTTCAAACGGTATTATTCCAATGCTTCGCGTATTTAATAATACTGCTAGATATGTCGATCAGGCAGGAAAGAGACTTGGAAGTATCGCAGTATATTTAGAAACATGGCATAGTGATATTGAAGCATTTTTGGAGTTGAAAAAGAATCATGGTAGCGAAGAAGAAAGGTGTAGAGATTTATTTTTGGCACTATGGGTATCTGATTTATTTATGGAGCGTATTAAAGCTAATAAAAAATGGTCTCTTATGTGCCCTGATCAATGCAAGGGATTAAGCGACACTTATGGAGATGAGTTTAAAGCGCTTTATGAAAAGTATGAAAGTGAAGGTAAATATACAAAACAGATAAATGCACAAGATTTATGGTTCAAAATTTTAGAAGCTCAAATTGAACAGGGCGTTCCATATATTCTTTATAAAGATGCTGCAAATAAAAAAAGTAATCAACAAAACTTAGGAACCATAAAGTCTAGCAATCTATGTGCCGAGGTTTTAATTTACTCTTCACCAGAAGAGACGGGTGTGTGCAATCTCGCTTCAATATGTTTGCCCACATATGTTAATAATGGAGTATTTGAATTTGATAAACTACATGAAGTAGTAAAAGTAGCTGCTAAAAATCTAAATAAAGTAATTGATATTAACTTTTATCCTGTTGAAAAAGCAAGAGTATCAAACTTGAAACATAGACCTATTGGTATTGGCGTGCAAGGCTTAGCAGATGTATTTATGATGTTAAAATATCCATTTGAAAGCGAAGCTGCTGCTGAATTAAATAAACAAATTTTTGAAACTATTTATCATGCTGCCGTAGAATCTTCAATGGAATTATCAAAAAAGAGAAATAATATTATCACTGATATTTTGAATAATAATAGCGAAGAAGATATTACAAAATATGTTAATGAATTTGAGGAAGATATCATCAAAACTAAATATATTGGCGCATATAGTTCATTTGAAGGAAGCCCAATTTCACGTGGTTTATTCCAGTTTGATTTGTGGGGAGAAAAACCAAGTGAAAGATATGATTGGGATAAATTGAGAGAAGATATTAAGTCTTTTGGAATTAGAAATAGTTTGCTAATTTCACCAATGCCAACAGCATCTACGTCGCAAATCATGGGATTCAATGAAAGTTTTGAACCATTTACAAATAATATTTTTCAAAGAAAAACTCTAAGTGGTGAATTCATTGTTATTAATAAGTATTTGATCCGAGAATTAATGAGTAAGGGAATGTGGAATAAGGATCTAAAAGATACTATTATTTTACACGAAGGCAGTATCCAGAATATTAAGGAAATAAGTAAAGAAATGAAGGAATTATATAAAACATCATGGGAAATAAAACAACGTGTAATTATTGATATGTCAGCAGATAGAGGTAGATATATTTGTCAGACTCAAAGTTTAAATATATTTATGGAGGAGCCTGACTTTCAAAAATTGTCATCTATGCATTTTTATGGACACTCAAAGGGTCTCAAAACGGGTTCATATTACTTGCGAACAAAACCACGAGCAAAAACACAACAATTCACGATTGATCCAGAATTTGCTAAGAGGAAACTTAAATGCGCAGAAGATAACGAAGATAGTTGCGTATTATGTTCGGCATAATTAGTTATCTATTAATATATTAGAAGCTATTTATAATGATAAAGGGTGGTAATTTTGATTTCCAACAACAACAAATGCAACAACAGCCTATGCAACAACAGCAGCCAGGTATTATAGGAACAGCTTTAAATGATATAAAGGCTAATCAAAATGTATTAAATCCGATATACGAGACAACCGCAACAATAGGAATTGTTTATAATGTTGTAGTTACAATTGTGGTATCTATATTGTTTGGAATATTAATATATGTGGGATTTTATTTAAAAAATGTAGATATCAATAAGTCTGAAAATATATTAGGTAAATATAAAAATGTAAAATGCCGCGAAGAAATAGTAAAGGACAAAGATGGAAATAATAAAACTGTTAATATTTGTTATGCGGAAATAGTCTATTCTGTTGATGAAAAAGAATACATTAAATCATATAAAGCGTCAAAAATAGTTAATGAAAATCAACCAGTAACTGTATATTATGACCCAAATAATCCCAATGATTTCATAGTTGAAAAAACCACTTATTATTTTGGATTGGGAATGATTATTGTTGGATTTATAATAATAGGATTAACATGGTTGTGGTTAATACTATCTATTGCTTTTAAACCTATTGCGGCAGCATCTGGTGTTGGTGCGATTGGCGACGCAATTACATAAAATTTATTTAAAGAAATAATTATCTTATTTTTATATAGGAAAAAATGGTTTATTCTAATTCGGGTTGTATTAATATATTTGATTTTGACAAAGTCGTGAAAAAGTTAAGAGCTTTTTTTGATAGCAAAGACTTTATAGAGGTACATACACAAAACAGATTAAGTATTCTAGCTGCATGTGAGGATCCTAAAACAATAGCTACTTATGATTATAGTGATCAAGTTTGGCCTTTACCACAAACAGGGCAAATGTGGCTTGAATATGAAATGTTAAAAAATCCAGAAATTAACGGATGTTATTGTGTGAGCACGAGTTATAGAAATGAACCAAATCCTGTTCCCGGACGCCATGATAAAATTTTTCCAATGTTTGAGTTTGAAATGAAGGGGGATATGGAGGATATGAAAAAAATGGAGATAGAATTATTGGATCATTTAGGATTTAATAAATTTTATAAAGATAGTAAATATCCCGAGGGTGATTATGTTGATATTGCAGAAAAATATGGTACAAAAGAACTTGAACACGAACATGAAGAAAGATTAAGACAGGATTACGGAGAAGTCTTTTTCCTTAAAAATTTCCCAAATTATAGCTCGCCTTTTTGGAATATGAAGCAAGCAACTGATAGTAAAGTTGAGGGCGGTCATGCTAAAAAAATAGATATCATAATTAACGGCATTGAAACAATTGGAAGTGCGCAAAGGTCTTCTGACCCGGAAGAAATGCGTAAATTTTTCTATGAAATTAGTGATGGTGGTTATGCAAAAATCATATTTGATAAATTTTCCAAAGAGCGCGTTGAAGAAGAGCTTAACGAGTTTCTATCACTTGACTTTTTTGACAGATCAGGTGGCGGAATAGGAATAACTAGATTAATAAGAGTTATGAAAGAAAACCAATTATTAGACTAAAT
>ERZ887849.4112-NODE-4112-length-10458-cov-9.115447_pt1 | contig 10458 bp, 9 predicted proteins | sample MGYA00521267_ERZ887849 | MGnify/ENA primary metagenome ERZ887849 (study PRJEB32303, sample SAMEA104408601) | aquatic metagenome | biome: Brackish water; feature: Pelagic; material: water | place: Baltic Sea | collected 2014-06-06T16:11:00 | depth 2,863 m ... | reverse complement strand
AACCAGTCCTAGAAGCACTCAGCGACCCTGCGCTTGACGCGACAACGCTCCATGTAGCCGATAGCAACAAGCCCGGAGGCATCATCGGCAGTATCTATAAGCTAGCCGAGACTCGTGGCGTTCGTATCCGCCAGCACGATAGGGATAGTTTGTCACGTATTTCAAAAAATAAAAAACAAGACCAAGGAGTCGCGCTGGACATAAGCTGTCCGCATTTCGATCCGATTGAAAATTTGGTCGCTCACGCTCACGACCGCGATTTTCGTGTCTTAGCACTCGATGGCATTACCAACCCACAAAACGTCGGCATGATTATACGATCGGCGGCGGCAGGTGGCGTTGATGCCATTATCTATCCTCGCAAGGGTGTCGCTGCTTTGGGACCACTCGTTATTAAAGCCTCTGTAGGCACCGTATTTCGGGCACCACTGAGTTTCTGTGAGTCTCTGAATGATGGCTTAGAACAACTCAAAGACGCCGGATTCTGCATTGCGAGTTTAGAAGGTGGCGCCAGAGAATCATTGTTTGACTACCGCCCGACCTGCGCCACCGTATTTGTTTTGGGAGGTGAGAGCGATGGCGTTAGCCAATCAACGTCAACGCTCGCTGAAAAACGCCTGTACATCCCCATGCAGCGGGGAGTCGAGTCCCTCAATGTGGCCGTCGCAGCCTCACTGATCGCCTATGCGCCCAATCTACGATGAAGCTGTTGAAATCGACAGACGCCCACACGACTTATTCATTTAGATAAGAACGCCATCCCCTCTTCCAAGCCCTGCAGGCTGAGAGGGTACATTTTCCCTTCCATGAGCTGATTGGTAATGCCGATCGACTGGGTATATTCCCACTCATCCTTAGGTGTTGGATTAATCCATATACACTTTTCATAAGTACTTCTGAGGCGACGTATCCACGCCTCACCCGCCTCTTCATTCCAGTGCTCGACAGAACCACCGGGCTGGACGATCTCGTAGGGTGACATTGAGGCATCACCGACAATGACGACTTTATAGTCGTGACTGTACTTGTGCATAAGATCGAGGGTCGCGGTGCGTTCGTTATGCCGTCGAATATTGTTTTTCCAGACGCTCTCATAAAGAAAGTTATGGAAATAAAAATACTCTAAGTGCTTGAACTCAGTGCGCGCGGCCGAAAACAGCTCCTCGCAAACCTTAACGTGCGGGTCCATCGAGCCGCCCACATCAAGGAACAAAAGCACTTTCACAGCGTTATGTCGCTCCGGCACCATCTTTATATCTAACAACCCAGCATTGCGGGCCGTCGATCGAATAGTGTCATCGAGATCGAGCTCATCAGCAGCGCCGGTTCGTGCGAACTTCCGCAGTCTACGCAGGGCTACCTTTATGTTGCGCGTACCCAGTTCGACCGCGTCATCGTAATTTTTAAAGTCACGGCGATCCCAAACTTTTGCCGCCCGTTTATTTTTACTCTCGCCGCCAACTCGAATGCCTTCAGGGTTGTAGCCGTCGTTACCAAACGGTGATGTGCCCCCAGTTCCCACCCATTTGTTGCCGCCTTGGTGTCGCTTTTTCTGCTCTTCTAAGCGCTTTTTGAACTCTTCAATAAGCTTTTCTAGGCCTCCCAAGGATTCAATCTTGGCCTTCTCTTCATCAGACAGCTGCTTCATGAATTCTGAACGTAGCCAGTCGTCGGGAATCAGAGTTTCAATAACGTCATCAAGGCCCTCGAGGTCCTTAAAGTGAGTGCCAAATGCTCGGTCGAAACGATCATAATACTTCTCATCTTTAACCATAATTGCGCGCGACAAATGATAGAAATCATCCATATCGGCGAAGGCTAAATGGCGCTTCATCGCTTCGAGTAAATCCAGCAACTCCCTCGTTGACACGGGAATCCCTGCATCTTTCAGACCATGAAAGAAATTCACCAACATCGGGGCAACCTCAGCGAGTTTCTCTGCGGTGCATAAAAGCCAAGCGCTCGAGCAAATGTACATCTTGCTCATTCTTCAGCAGGGCACCGTAAAGCGGCGGAATCGCCTTGGAGGGGTCGCGATTCGCGAGCACCTCATCGGGCACGTCATCTGCCATTAGAAGCTTCAACCAGTCGATAAGCTCTGATGTGGACGGCTTCTTTTTCAAACCGGGCACTGCGCGCAATTCAAAAAACATTTCAAGCGCCTCAGCCACCAAAGCTTGCGCAATGCTTGGGTGGTGGACATCGATGATCTGGCGCATGGTGTCGCGGTCTGGGAAGTTGATAAAGTGGAAGAAGCAGCGACGTAAAAACGCATCGGGCAGCTCTTTTTCGTTGTTTGAAGTGATAATAATAATAGGCCGATGCTTCGCCTTAATAGTCTCACCCGTTTCGTAGACAAAAAACTCCATCCGATCGAGTTCAACCAGCAAGTCGTTTGGAAACTCAATATCAGCCTTATCGATTTCGTCAATGAGTAAAACCACCTGCTCGTCAGCCGTGAAGGCCTCCCACAGCTTGCCTTTCTTGATGTAATTAGCGATGTCTTGAACCCCGTCATCGCCCAACTGGGAGTCTCGCAAGCGCGACACCGCATCGTACTCATACAAACCCTGCTGCGCTTTTGTCGTCGACTTAATATGCCATTGAATAAGGCGCTTACCCAAACCTGAGGCAACCTCTTCAGCCAACATTGTTTTGCCCGTACCGGGCTCGCCCTTGATCAGCAATGGGCGTTGGAGGTTGACTGCGGCATCTACAGCCATACGGAGATCATCAGTAGCGACATAACGCTCAGTGCCGGTAAATTTCATAAGCTTGGCTCATTTCCTGTATTTATCATTGAAAGGGTTAATTGGTGGTTACGTTATCGAGATTCAATCGGCTCAGCTTGACGCTGCGCGCGTTTGGGCCGCAAAGCTGTCGCCAGTGCTAACAAAACGGCAACGCCGCTCGCGAGCCCAAGAAGCACGACGGCCTGGCGCGCTGCCGCCCAGCCCTCTCCGAATACCCAGTTAAAAACCGCAACTACAAGCGCCGGCGCTAGTGTTTCCGAGCCGGCTGATGGCTGAGCGGGCGTTATCAGCCACGCTAATAGTAGCGCAACCAATACTCTCGCCACCATCGTGGGCAGCGCCTTAAACCAGAATCGATAGGCAAGGCCGGTGGCCAATAAAGCCGCAGCGACATAAACCAGCATGCCCGTGACATAAGACTCAGGGGTCAGCATTCGTAGTCCTCGCCGCAACCTCTACTGCGGGGTGTTCGGGGGGCAATTGAAGAAAAAAACCTTTTTCTTCAATTGCCTTGAGTACCTCGGCTCCCGTGTAACGCGCCAACTGTCGCTCCGCTGTTAGTTTTAGCGAAAGCACAGACTCTGGGGTACCCAGCGCGGCTTTTAATCCCTCGGGGAGCTCATCGAGGTCAGTCCCACGCTCAACATACAGGTAGGATCCTGGCTTGCGCTCGCTCTTATACACCTCAACAAGTTTCATCATCGTCCTCGATCGCTAGTTTCGCTTGCTCTAACAGTGGCTCTATAACCGCAGTTGCACGCCAACCCGACCATGCTCGAGGCCGCTGAATAATTTCTCCACTCGCCTCCCGTGCTATCAATTCTAACTCACGATTGGGCACGGTCATCTCAACATTCACGTTCAACTGCGCGGCTAACCCTTCAGCAACCTCGCCCAATGATTTTGCGATCCGTCGCAGCCGGCTACTCGGTGGCTTGAGAAACGACGCTTCGGCGGCTGCTTGCGCAGATTCGGGAGCATTGTTTATGAGATTAACAAGCGCATCCCCCGCGCGACGAATAAGGCCCTTAGGTAGGCCCTCTACGGCGCCAAGTTCATAGCTATTGGAAGGCATTCGTCGAGCCATCTCGCTAACCACTTTGTCATTGAGTATCCAGCTTCGCGGCTTATCACGGGTTCGAGCTTGCTCTTCACGCCACGCTACCAGTGCTGCAAGCGCCCACTGTTGTTTAGCGCCAAGCTTCCACGCCGACTTAAATTTTGCCAGAGGCCCCCGGCCACCAGTTTCCGCAAAGCGTCCTTCCTCAAGTATCCAGTCCACCCGACCTTGAGATTGAGCGCTGTCATTGAGCAACGCATAAAGCTTGATCAAATAAATAACGTCCTGTGCGGCATAGGCTTGCTGGCTGGGCGTGAGTGGTCGCGCAAGCCAGTCAGACTGTGTCTCTTCCTTGTCTAAAACGAGATCCAGCAGCTGTTCCACCAATGCGCGGTAGCTCAATCCGAAGCCCAATCTTAATAAGCCTGCCGCTTTTTGGGTGTCGAATAAGGGCTGAGGAAGCACACCAAGCCAGTATTCAAAAATCTCTAAATCTTCACTTGCGCTATGAAGAACCTTAACAATGTCCGGGTTGGCCAATAACTGCTTTAAAGGTGAGGTATCGTTAATCGTAAGAGGGTCAATGAGCCAGCAGATGCTGGGGGTCGCTATTTGCACTAGTGCAACCTGAGGGAAAAAAGTATCGCGCCGGCGAAACTCAGTGTCTACCGCAACTGCCGGCTCGCGACTTGCTTCGTCAATTGCCACCCTTAGCGCTTCATCGGATGCTACCCACTGCCATTGCTGGTCAGTCATTTGACACCGCCGTTCGTCCCGTCAGCGCATGTGCCAGTGTCGTTGCATCTATGTACTCTAGCTCGCCGCCCAAAGGAACCCCGTGGGCAATTCGCGTCACGTGGACGCCAGCTGCTCGAGCTCGCTGCCCTATATAGTAGGCGGTGGCCTCGCCCTCTACCGTTGGATTCGTCGCAAGGATAATCTCGCGAATAGGTTCTTCGCCAAAGCGAGCCTCCAGCCGATCAAGCCCAATATCCTCAGGGCCTATCCCATCAATCGGCGACAAATGTCCCATGAGCACGTGATAGACGCCCTTGAAGCCGCCGGATTGCTCTAATGCCATAACATCACCTGGGTTCTCCACGACACAAAGCAGTCCGTGGTCTCTGCGTGTATCGGCACAAAGTTCGCAGGTTTCCAGCTCAGTGAAATTCCGGCAACGGTTGCAGCGGCCAACTTTGTCCAAAGCGACTTGCAATGCCTCGGCTAAGTTCGCACCACCCTGACGGTCGCGCTCAAGCAGGTGCAGCGTCATACGCTGAGCAGACTTAGGCCCAACACTGGGCAAGCAACGCAGCGCTTCAATAAGCGCCTCAATGGCAGGGCTTAACTTCAATTAAATCAATCCTTTAAAAGGGCATCTTAAAGCCTTCAGGAAGGTTTAACCCCGCCGTCACGCTCGCCATTTTTTCCTGCGCGGCCGCCTGTGCACGCCGCACTGCATCATTGACACCCGCCGCTAACAGGTCTTCAAGCACTTCTTTTTCTTCAGACATAACCGAGGGATCGATATCGATTCTTAGTACTTCCATCGCCCCAGACATACGGACTTTAACCAAGCCCGCAGCTGCCTCACCCGTGACTTCGAGCGTCTTTACCGCCTCTTGGGCTTGAGCTAGACCCTCTTGCATTTGCTGAGCCTGCTTCATGATGTTGCCTAGCTTCATTCTCTCACCTCTTGTCGCAAAAGCTCGCCTCAGTGCAGGGGGCGGATACTTCCTTCAATAATTTCGCCATCAAACTCACTCAATACTCCGGCCAGCACGGGATCATCCGCAATGGCTCTCTCGGCCTCTTCTTGGCGTGCCTGTGCTAATAACTGAACTCGTCGCGCAGGCGTTCCCTCACCCACATCACCGACATCGATCACGACTTCCACCGTCTCGTCGAGGATTTGAGCGAAAGCGGCTTCAAGTGCACGGGCCTGCTTAGAGTTATAAAGCGTGGCGTTTTTGGTATCTAGCGTGAAACACATTCTACGCCCTATGACACTCACGAGCTCACAATGCAGTGCAATGTTATGGGTAATACCCACAAGCCCTAAACGCTCAAAATACTCTGGCCAGCTATGGGTCGACGGTAAATCGTCGGCACCATTATCGACAACCCCAGAACCCCCCTCTGAAGGCCTCGCGGCACTGGCATTTTTGTTCCCCTGTGGAGTTGTCGGCGCCACCGGTGCGACCGGTGGTCTAGGCTTTTTTCCCGAATCCGAGCCCCCACTCGCTACTGACGGACCACTTACGCCAGGAGGCATCACAACACTGGCCGGGCGGAACGCAATCATCCTTAACAAGGTCATCTCTAGGCCAATACGAGGGTCTTGGGAAACGGCGAGATCACGGCGACCATTCACCGCAAATTGATACCACAACTGGCTGTCATCCAGGCTACAGCTCGCAGCCAGCTCCGTTATACGTTGCAGTTCCGGCCAAGTGGGGTCAGCCGCGCCTGGCACCATCTGCGCGACCGTCATTTGATGAAATACCGCAATTAAGTCGTCGAGCGTGGCGGCATAATCGGGAGCATGCTGAGCAATCTCTCTCACACCCTCTAACACGCCACCAGGGTCACCCTCGATAATTGCGGCTACCAATGTCAAGATACGCCCGCGATCGACCGTACCCAACATGTCTCTGACGTCAGCCTCACGCAACGCTCCAGAACCAAAGGCAATCGCCTGGTCAGTGAGACTCAAGGCGTCGCGCATCGAGCCGCTAGCCGCTCGTGCAAGCAACCCAAGCGCCGGCTCGTCGAAGCTAAAGCTTTCCCGCTCTAAAATATGGCTCAAATGCTCAACAATCTGCTCAGGCACCATATTTTTCAAATTAAACTGCAAACAGCGTGATAACACGGTCGCCGGTAGCTTTTGCGGATCGGTTGTCGCAAGCAAAAACTTCGCGTGCGGTGGCGGCTCTTCGAGCGTTTTCAGCAACGCATTGAAGCTGTGATTAGACAGCATATGCACTTCGTCAATGAGGTAAATCTTGAAGCGCGAGCGCGTAGGCGCGTATTGCACGTTCTCCAGCAATTCGCGGGTATCTTCAACTTTTGTGCGCGATGCAGCGTCGACTTCCAACAAATCTACAGAGCGCCCTTCAGCGATTTCGCAGCACGATGCGCACTGACCGCATGGCTCAGAACTCACGCCGGCATCGCAGTTTAGACACTTGGCAAGAATTCGCGCGACTGTCGTCTTACCCACACCGCGGGTGCCGGTAAACAAATAAGCATGGTGCAGGCGGTCGTGATCGAGAGCATTAATCAACGCGCGCAACACATGCTGCTGGCCGACCATCTCGCGGAAGGTGCCGGGACGCCATTTTCGGGCGAGAACCTGATAGCTCATCGTTTTGCTGTCATGCCTCTGGCTCCCTCAAGAGAGAAAATAGGGAGGCGACCCGAGCAGCCACACCCCGGCACCCGAGTCAGTAACTACCGTTGCTCCCTTCCGGGCCTGGCGGGGTTCGCTACCTATCGCTGCGAGGGGACCACTCGAGTCACCACAATGACTCGTGTAAAACACGAGGACGCGTAGTGTCGCGAAAACCTACCCGTGGCGCAACCTAGAAGCGGCGAAGTTTAGCGAATAACGACCGAAAAACCGCGACAACCTATGTAAATACTATTTACATTCCCAAACATCTGATAGCATTGCACATGTAAATAGCATTTACTTTGGAGCCCAGTTCATGCCCTACCCATTGATCACCCGAGGATCGCTCATCGCGTCCGCAGGCGCAGTCGCTCTCTCGTCAGCAGCAGCAATCCTTGTGTATCTCAATACACAAGAAACGGCGTCAGAAAAATCGCTGCCGCTGCCCGTCACAGTCGTCGATTATGTGCCCGAGGATTACTACGTACGACGGGCGCGCCTGCTGGGCGTCGTGCGAGCCGCCAGCGACAGCGCACTCGGATTCGAGGTCGCAGGCACTGTTGAAAGTATGCGGGCACGAGCTGGCACGCGAGTTAACAAAGGTGATGTACTCGCCGCACTTAACAGCGATCGTCGCTCAGCCGAGTTAAGAGCGGCACAGGCAGATTTGGCACGTATCCGAATTCAGCTTGAGCTTGCGGGCCTTCAACGTGAACGCTTAGCCGAGCTCGCGAACAAGGGTCTTGCATCAAAGCAAGCCTTCGACGAGGCACGTCTGGGGGAGACAGCGCTTCAGGCAGAAATGGCCGCAACGCAAGCGCGGCTCAACAGCGCGGAACTGGCGATTGAAAAAAGCACACTCCGGGCCCCTTATGACGGTGTTATTGCCGCGCGGCTGGTTGAGGAAGGCGCGGCGGTAAACCCAGGGATGCCCGTGCTAAGGCTGGTCGCTAATACGGGCTACGAAGCGCATGTGGGCATACCCATGGCGTTTAGCGCTCAACTAACCGAGGGGAATTCCTACGTACTGCGAATCGATGACCAGGTGATAAGCGCGCCTTTGCGAGCGATTCGCGCAGATCTTGATCCAACGACGCTAACCATCGGTGCGACTTTTACTTTGCCCAAGCAGACGGCTGTGCGCGCAGGAACCGGAGTCGTTCTCGAGCTTCAAGAACGCATTAATAGTCGTGGGGGCTGGTTGCCACTCACCGCGCTCATCGAGGGCGAAAAAGGACTGTGGAATATATTGGTCGTTCAGACAAACGCGTCGGGCTTTTATGTCAACCGAGAAACAGTAGAAGTGCTTCATAGCGACAACAACAAGGTTTACGTGCGCGGCACCCTAGCGAATAACGCCCGCGTGGTGGCTACCGGCGTTCATCGACTGAGTCCAGGCGCCACCGTAGAACCCATGAACTATGGTGAACAATAATGTTAGCGCGCATACTTTTTAACCGTAGCCGCTACCTCGCGCTTCTTGTCCTCGCGATTATTGCGATTGGAACATCGTCGTTCACTTCGATGGGGCGTCAAGAGGATCCAACCATCACCCCGTTTGTCGCCAAAGTTCAGACCTTTTTCCCGGGAGCAAGCCCCGCGCGCGTAGAGGCACTGGTTACTAAGCCGCTAGAAGATGCCATCCGAGAAGTGCCTGAGATTAAGGAGATTCAATCGACATCTTCCAACGGCGTATCGGTCATTACTTTGGAAGCCGACTACAGGCTACCCCAAGCAGAGATAGATCGTGTTTGGTCGGAATTAAGAGACATTATATCGGCAGAGGCTGCAACGTTTCCACAAGGTGTCCTGCCACCTGTCTTCGATGATGATCTGATAACTGCCTTTGTGAAAATCGTTTCTCTGACCAGCCGCGATGGACATGACATCCCTCCTTCTGTGTTACGTCGCGAGGCAGAGCTATTCGCCGATGCTGCTCGGCGTGTGCCCTTAACTAAACGCGTAATGCTGTACGGGCTACCCGACGAAGAAGTGCTCGTGGAACTCGATGAAACCAAGATGGCTTTATTGGGCATCTCCGTTGATACGGTGACTCAAGCCTTGGCAGCCGCAGATGCCAAGATTCCCGCAGGAAAACTCACGGGCAGTGGTTCAGCGCTGACGGTGGAAATTAGCGGCGAATTTCAAGATCTTGAAACTATAAGAGCCGTGCAGCTAAGAGCTGTGAGCGACGGTCGAGTGTTGCGCCTTGCCGACATTGCATCCATTGAAAAAACCGAACGCATACCGGTGAATCGCTACGCACTGTCACAGGGAAAGCGCTCGGTACTCGTGGGTATTGAAATGACTCAAGGCCAACAAATAGATAATTACAGTGCGAGCTTCGATCAATTTCTTAACAGCTACCGCGACCAGGCGCCCGCGGGCCTGCAAATCGATATTAGCTATGATCAGAGCGGGTACACTGAAGAGCGGTTGGCAGGCGTTATCAAAAATCTGGTCGTCGGCATTGCATTAGTACTTCTTGTACTACTTGTCACTTTAGGATGGCGCGCCGCGCTTGTTGTAGCGGTGATATTACCCCTATGCACACTGCTTTCAATGATCGTACTACTGCAATTTGAAGTCCCGATTCATCAGATGTCAGTCACGGGCTTAGTCGTCGCGCTGGGCCTGTTAGTCGACGGATCTATTGTAATGGCAGATGAAGTACGCAAGCGTCTGCTCGAAGGACTCAAGCCCATTGACGCAATGAGCGGTGCCGTATCGCGTTTAAGAGTGCCATTAATCTCATCGACACTTACAACCGTTTTAACCTTTTTGCCTATGGCTATTTTAAAGGGCCCCGCCGGTGATTTTCTCGGATCGATAGCATTGTCAGTGATTGTTATGCTGATATCGTCAGCCCTTTTAGCCCTCACTGTCACACCCGTGCTGGCCGCGCGTCTATTACCCGGCGGCTTGACCTCAGAAACTCCGAGTTGGTGGCAAATGGGGACCGCCACACCTGCGTTAACAGCCTTGTTCACCCGAAGCCTTGACTGGTCAATGCGAAATCCTTTGGGCGCCATGATGTTGGCCTTATCACTCCCCGTGTCAGGCTTTTTGGCAAGCAGCACGCTGACTAATCAATTCTTTCCGGGAACCGATAGAGATCAGTTTTATCTGCAAATTACATTGCCCGACAGCGCGGCCATCGACGATACCCGCGCCATCGCGATGCGAATCGACCGCAAACTGCGTGCTGAGCCGCTCATTCGGCGGGTTGACTGGACTATTGGCGAAAGCGC
>ERZ887849.4111-NODE-4111-length-10458-cov-9.624435_pt1 | contig 10458 bp, 10 predicted proteins | sample MGYA00521267_ERZ887849 | MGnify/ENA primary metagenome ERZ887849 (study PRJEB32303, sample SAMEA104408601) | aquatic metagenome | biome: Brackish water; feature: Pelagic; material: water | place: Baltic Sea | collected 2014-06-06T16:11:00 | depth 2,863 m ... | reverse complement strand
TTTGTTGTGAGCGTCAATTTCAATACGCGCGTGAAAAAGAACGTTGAGCAGATCAATCAGTTACTTGCAGATGCGTCAGTCAGCGGCAATACGTCACCACTGGAGTCGCGGCTTGAAGAGCTAGCAGTCAGTGACGCGGCTGTTCTTGAGGCCCCCGAAGTGGCAGCGTTACGAAAACAACTTGACGCATTGAAGACTGCGGAAGAGGGACGCATTCGTAGTTTTAACAGCCTGCTGACATCTGTGGGCGCAGTGGCTGAAAATCCGGAGTGGGCCACGCTTCAGTCTGCAGAAGATTCGTTGGATAAGGCTAATCAGTTAACCAAAAATGAAAATGAACGAGCGGCAGTGTTGGAAGCCAAACGCGAGTTTGACACTGCCAAAGCTGGGCTCAGAAGACAAACGGACAAACGATTTACGGACGAACTGGATTCAGTCCGTACGTTGATGAAAACCGTAGATAGAGAAGATGGGGAAACCTACAAAATTCCATTGGAAAGACTGACGGCAGCCTTAAAGTTTGCCAACATTTCCAGTGAGGTGGAGAGTCAGGGACGAGGGCTTCTGGGCAAGCTGACTACGGAAAGAGATTTGGCGGCAAAGAATCGTCTGATCGAATTAGATCTTGCAGCAATTGGTCGCAATGCCGTCACCATAACAAAGTTCGAAACCGCTGTTGCCGCTTACATTCGTAACCATTCAGGCAGCCAGCGTGCCAACGAACTGGAAGACGTGCAACGCCTGGAATCAAAATTGTGGGACAGTGTGAATGAATGGGCGAAATTCAAGCGGAAGATGCCAAAGTTGTCACAGCTAGAGCCAAACGAAGCTAAGGCTTGGTTGGCTTCCTACGAAGAGTTTCAGAAAACCGAATACCCTGGCATAGCAGTTCCTGAACTGCAGAAGAAAGCCGTGGAGGCCATCGCCCGAAGGTCGACCAGCCTAACTGGATCTGAACCCGAAATTGGCAAGCTGTTCGACGGTCAATTCATGCGAGACTGCTTTGTCTTCAAACTATCCGATGGCTGGTATTACGGCGATTCAGTGCCCGAGTTAACCAGTGGGCGAGTGGCGTTCAGGTACTTTGAAAGTGGGTTTGCTGACGCCGTAGATGGCAAAAAGACGGTATCGACTAAGGATGTTACTAACCCAGGGCCTGCACGAAATTCAGCAACATGGCTTTCCGCGCAGTCTGCTGCCGCTGTACTGATTGATGAAATCATTACAGATCAACAGTTGGACTTTGAACAGAAGATATCTAGCGTGATGGGACTTCTTCTGAATGCCAAAGGAATGGATCCAATTCTGCAACTGCTACTGATTGAAAACATTCTAAGTGTCGGTAGCTCGGGTAGCGCGTTTATTCAGCAGGAGACATTAGCCGTTCGCGATTCACTCGCAGAACTTCAGGTCCCTCGAACGGCAGATTGGGTCAATCCCGACAGTGTCTTAAAGACGGAACGCGGCATCGCAGAGCGAGGTTTGAAGGAATATGCCGACCTAATCACCAAGGCGTTAGCTGCGGCAATCAAGTCTCGCGATGCCGCGTTCACGCAGCCAGTTGGGCCGGAATTGCAAATTGCAGGATGGGTTCATCGCGACAAATCTGACCGTTGGAGAATTACATTAAATCAGACGATTCGGGATGTGTCTGGATCCGATCTATACATGTTGTATTTATTAAACGGAAAACCTCAATCTTCGATCGTTGGCCGCACCTCAAGTGGTGAGACAATCTTGACCGGTTCCGTTCCCGATGCTTTGCTACGGGAAGGTCGTCCGGTTTACATCGCAGCCAAGTAACACAACTTAGTTCTGAAATTTTAGAAAGCCTTACAATTTAATGGCAGACTTCCTTGTGAAGGTCCGAGGTGAATCCAAAGGCCCCTACAGCGTGTCACAACTGCTTACCCAGATACGGCGAAAACGCCTGAGTCGTCAGCATCAGGTTTCTAATGATGGTGGAATGACATGGCTTCGAGCGGGCGAAGTGGAAGACCTTTTCCCAGCGTCTCCTGCCGTAACGGCGCCGAGCCATGAGGAATCGGAACAGGAACCTGCATCGTCGGAGCCAGAGTACGCGTCACCGACAGTCTCGGGTTCAGGTGAGCGACTTTGGTCTTATGCGGCCATGGGGCAGCAACTTGGTCCTGTACCAGAGTCTGAAATCCGCATGTTGATTGCCAGCGGCGGAATTCGCGACGATACACTCCTTTGGCAGGATGGAATGACGGACTGGGTTGAAGTTCAACACATACCGACATTTTCGGCGGCTGTTCGTAGTAAGCAGTCCAGTAGCACTTCTGGGCAGAACTCGGTCGCCAAAGATATGTTCTCAAGCGGTACCGACCAGAAGACTCTTCACTGGCCATCAGTCGTCGCGATGTTGACGGCAATTGCTGGGTGGGCAACACTGCTTCCAGGAGCCGTGGCAGCAATCGGGTTTTCTGGCGGTCTACGAAACAACTTTTCCGCCTCCCGCGCTGACAGCGTCGTCGCGATGCTATTGCTGGCTGTTGTCGCACTTTCACCCAGTCTGTTGTTTTGCGTAATGGGAATCAATCTCGGGCATAAAGCATTGAAGTATTCCAATAGAGAACCGGGACAGTACGACGGTACGGTCTACGCAATTTTCGCACTGATTCTTGGCTATTTGTCTGCGTTGTGCATTCTTGGGTTGGCAATCTTTTGCATCGTTAGTGCGTCAAGGTAATTCAAAATGCACACAGAATCACATTTGTCTCAGCTCTCATGGGACGCCTCCGACATCGAACAACGATTGCTGTTTAAAGGCGGACGTTTTACTCAAATCAATACACTATTGTCATTCCTGCTGGCTTTAGCGTTGACGGGAGTTGTCTATGGCATCTTGCTGCTTATCCCGGACGCGGTCATCAGTCAAAAACTGATTGGCCAGGGTGTAATTCCCTATTCGATTGTTTTCTTCACAGCCTGGTCAGTAGTGATCCTCGGCATCAAGCGAATGAAGCTGGGGCTGCAACGGCGATGCCTCGCAATGGACATTGCTCCAGAAGGTGACACTGGATTTGTTCTGTCACCCACGACAGTGGAACTTGTCACAAATCGCATGTTTCTTCTGGTCGACAAGCCCGAACAATTTTTGTTGTTCAATCGGATCTCAACAGCCCTCTCGAATCTTAAGAACATTGGGCGAGTGTCCGACGTAGACGAAATTCTGCGATCAGAGGCTGAGACGGACGAAGCAGCCATGGACGCTTCGTATGTGCTGCTTAGTGGGCTGATCTGGGCAATTCCGATCCTCGGGTTCATTGGGACCGTGCTTGGACTTTCGATCGCAATTGGAAGGTTCGGCAGCGTTATTGGTGCATCGGGCGATACGTCGCAAATCCTACCCGCCCTTCAAGAAGTAACCGGAGGACTTGGGCTTGCGTTCGACACCACGTTAGAGGCTCTTGTGGCAGCGTTGGTGATCCAAATGATGACCATCTTCGTACGCAAGTCTGAGCAGGAATTCCTGTTAGAGTGCACTCGATACTGTACCAAGAACATCGTAAATCGATTGCGGTTACTGCCGTACGGAGATCAATAATGAGCGAAGGTTGGTTCTATAGAGAAACCGCCGGAGCCAGGGAACGAGGCCCAGTCACAAAATCCGACCTTGAGTACCTGCAGACTCAGGGCACAATCCGGCCGGGGATGGAAATTCGCAGTGAATTCGGTGAATGGTCGGCTGTTTCGTCCGGTAGCGGAATCAAACCAGAACGGCGAGATCCTTCGGCTGCTGCTTTGCCGCGTGTTGCAAAGGCGAAAGCGAAAGCTGCCACGGTCTCACCACCTAGTTCTGATTCCCCGCCCGTCCCACCAGTTTCCAAAGCGGTTGCCGTCGGTCGCAACTCTAACAAACAGATTGCGATTGCAGCAGGCGTTATTGTGGCGTCTGCCCTTTTGATTTTTCTATTGCTGACTGCAACGAATGGAACGGGCATAGAATCCAATGCTGGCCAGGATGTTGTTGACGGATCTGAAGAAAAGGAAACGAACACTTCTGAGCCTGCCAGCATACCAGCTGGGCAACCTTCGGGCTCTGATAACGGAGATACAGCAAGCGCCGAGTCTCAATCGGCGGGTGCTGATGCATCGAAGCAGAATGACGGTGATTCAGCAGGCACCAGCGATGCAACTCCCGACGTGCCAGGCAGTACCTCTGTCGTGTCTGGCAGCCAGCCCACGCCTCTGAATAGAAACGTCAACAGGAAGCACGTGATTTCGCCGGGGGCCGAATTTTTTGGAGTGAGAGCAACTGGGCGACGTTTTATTTTCTTGATCGACGCTTCAAGCAGCATGCTGGATGGTAAGGATCAGGCAGCTCGACGAGAGCTGATCGCTTCAGTGGGCCGAATGGACCCAGGTATGGAACTGGAGGTTATCTTTTTCACAACCACCATCACCCGAGTCTTTGGCCAATTCGCAAGTCTTAAGGACCGAGATAATATCATTGACAAAATCGCAAACGCGACGCCGTTGACTGGAGGAACTCCGGTGATGCCCGCCCTGCGAGAGGCAATCAGAATGAATCCAGACGCTGTTTTCCTATTGACTGATGGAGCCTTCAATGAAGGAGACATCAGTGCTGAAACACGTTCACTCAATAGCGAAAATATTCCCATCAACACCATCGCCTTCGTGGATCGGTCAATGGAATCGGTCTTAAAACGAGTAGCCTCCGACAGTGGTGGCGACTATAGGTATGTGGCCAGATAAATGACAAGAAGGCGCAGGAAATCAGGCGCAGTGAAGTTTTCGCTGTTTGCGTTTCAGGACATCATCACCTGTGTAATGGGGATCATGTTGCTGTTGACGCTAATGCTGTGCCTGCAAATCGTGCAGAACCCCGGCGTGGCCGACATCACTCACGACGCTCAAGCGTTAGCTGAACTCACTGCTGCGAGCGTGGATCTGCAATCAAGCCTTGCCAACCTGGAAAGCGCAGTCGAAGCCAATAGTCAGTTGTTCAGCGCCGGCGGGTTGATCGATACAAACGTTTTGCGGGATCAGATGCAGGATGCGAAGAATGCTAACGAACGAGCTCGACGTGATCTTAAGGAACTGAAACAGAAGACCGACGAAGCGAAGACTGTCGCCGAAAAACTAAACGCTTTTGCAAAGAGCAGTACAGCGAATAAAGAAACCAACGATCTAAACGTCACCATCGCTGACGCGAAAAGAGTTCTACAGCAACTTGAACAGGGGAAACGAGTGCTGTACAACCGCCCTCCTGGCAGCAACGAATGCTGGTTAATTGAACTATCAACTGAATCTGACATCAGGGCCGGTGTGATTGGCAAGAAGCAGTCGCCCACATCGTTTCCGTCTGTCGAACACTGCCGTGACTGGATGCTTTCACTGAAAGCAAAAGCCGATTTCCTGATAATTATTAAGCCCGAGACCTGGGGCCTGAAGGCGCCGCTTGAGCAGGTTTGCCAGGACTCCAACGTCACTTATGCTTTCGATCTACTTCCGCAGGATAAGATCGCACTTGATCCTAGTCACGGAGCGGGATTTTAAACGATGGCTCGATCAGAAGAACTTGTTCAGGAAAGCTTGGAGATGTTGCTGGATACAATCTGCAACACTTTCGGCGCCGTGCTGTTTATTGCAATGCTGGTTGTCACACTTGTGGACCCTAATGCCACGGAACAAACGGATAGTGGAAGTATCGATTCGCAATTAGCCGAAACCGCAACGCAGGTAAATTCGATGCAAATTGAGATTGATCGTCTGCAACTGATTTTGCAGCAGCAGCAGGAACTTAAACGACAATTTTCTGATACAGAATCGCAGCAGCTAAGCGAAGGTTTGACAGAGGAAGAAGAACAACGGGCAAAACTGATTGAAGACCGTGTGGGAAGTCTTAGCGAACTTGCAACAACTGGTCGTGAAAACTTTGACATGCGGGAGAAAATCCGTCAGCAGGAAGATTTGTTGTCACAAACGAAAATTGCGGCTGCAGAGGTCGCACGGCGACTATCAGATCAGGCTCAGAAAAAAAGCCGAATGGCAAAGACGCCAAAGACGGTTCGCCTTCGCACACAGACAATTGGAACCATGCTGAAAGGCGGCGTTTGGTATTGCCTTACCCGACCAAACGTTGCGGGGACAATTGAGATCAACTTGAAGGACTGTAGTCCGGTAGACGATGGCTCTCTGAAGATCCTCAAACCGCGGTTAGGTGCCGGGCTCACCATAAGAAACTCAGCACAGCAGATCACGCCATTTCAGCCTTCAACTCCTCAGCAGCATCACTTTTCAGTATTTACCTATAAGGATTCTGCGGCCGAATATCGCACAGTAAAGGACGCACTTTCAGCAGCTGGCTTCAAGGTTGAGTTGATTCTGATGGAGGAAGGTGATTTCCCAGCGTTTGGTCCAGGCGGGCAACGAGATCGTTGGGGAGCATGAGTTCGTCGCATTCGTTGGTCGCTCACCGGCTGGCTAGTCCACACGAGCAGGAACAGGTCACCCTTAACTTGCTCTGATGCGAACGTCAACAACGCGATGTGTCGTGTTGTCAAAGCGGCTGGCATATTGCAGTGGCCAGACTTGTGGCGAAATCTCCGGGCACGGCAAATGGTGTTTCGGATCCTGAATGATCATCCGTTTCGATAACGTTGGATGAGGTATTTATCGTTGATGGTTATCGATATTATTTGGACTCAGTAATGGTTCGTTAGATGGGCTTCTGTTGCGTTCAGGTCAACAAGAAACTCGGTTCGTTCTCCACTTTTCGTCTGGCATATCTGAGTTCGGAGAGAACAGATTGCCTCGGCAATGAAAGGTCCAGTGCAGGTAGTTATTTCGTTTGGTCTTTGTGTTGGAAGAATCGTCCGGGATGTGGCTCACCCAATTTTGTGGTGAACGGACCGCGTAGCGGCCGAACACCTTCTGAGCGTGCCTGATCCACCGACGCTCTTCCTTCAGGCACTGAGACAGGAACGGTGCTGACTTTGTTGGACTGAGAATCGTGACCAGTGGTGTCAGGAAGATCCAGCCGTGAGGCATGATCTGATCTGCTTCCTTAAGTCGAAGGTGCAGTACCTCGAAGATCTCTTCTTCGTCGCAGTGAGGATGCCGGATCACCTCGAATGATTCACAACCGTCATTCGGAATCATGTCGTTCTCCTCCTGTATCAGTCAACTCAGCCAAAGCGACAGTGTCCTGTTCCATCAGTTTCGCGACGTAGTTCGCCAGACTGAGGTCCAGGACGGTCGCCTTTGCTTTGGCTCGGTTAAAGATGTCGCCACGGATGATGAAGTGCACCACGCGGTATCCATCAGGTGTGTAACCGCCATTCGTACTTGTTGTTCGAGACTGATGTTGAGTTGACATTGAGATCGGTCAAGAGGGGGAATTCGAATTCAGATCAGGTTCAAGTTCAGAGGCAAGAACAGGACCAGTAGTACATTAGTAATCAGAGAGAAGGGCTTAGTATTGGTGTCTTTTTGTGTAAGTCTTTTTGTTTTGTTTTGTTTTGTTTTGTTGTTTTAGATGTTGTTGCAGTTTGTTCTTTTTCTACTTGTTTGTTTTTTTTATCATCATTGTTGTTGGCTTCATTATTTACTTCATTATCTACTTCATTATTGGTGGGGCCATTCGGCACTCGGTTTTCACCGGTCCTGGGATATATTTGCTCCCAGTAGCAAGTGGTTTTACTACTGCTGAATCGAGAGATTCCTGTGATTCGTTTCAATCAATTCAATCGGATGATTCAAGTGATTGATCAGATTGGGGAACGACAGCCTTGTCCTTCGAAGACAGCACCGAGGACTTAATTTTTCAGACTGACTTGAGGAACGATCAATGGGCAAATTCAAAGAAAACTGCGGTGATTGGACTCAATACCGGAAGTTACCGAATGTCGTCCTGGTCGACGAGTTTCACCATCATCAGCTGAATCGCGAAAAGAAACTCGGCCCAAGGGAACACAGCTACGATGAACTGATGGTCATGAACTATGAACTGGCATTGGATCGGTTGAGACAGGCCTACGAGGACGGCAGGTCCTTTGCTTTGTTCTTGCACGGAGATTCAACGTCGGGGCGGGGAAAGTCTACGAATCGTTCTCAGGTCAGGAAGCTGATGCGAAGTAAATTCGCTACGCCTTACATTGATCGATCGCAATGTATCCAGCATCCAACGGTGTTCGTCGCGGCGATCAAACACAAGACCGACGAGGCAGGTTGACTTTTCTGCGGCATAGCCCCCTTGCTCATTCGGAAAAACTGAAGATGTGCTGAGCTACTATTTTTTCCGTCAACAACTTTTTTCGTTTCTTGAATGCACGATTAAGAACCTGAAGGGCGAGCCCGGTAACCTGATTCGATCTCTCGGCGAGAAGACGAAGCGTTGCTTTGGGGGTGTCGCATCGGATTCCGAATTCATCGCACCGAATTGCTAGCCATTGGGTCATCTCGTCAACGGACGGCTTCTCAGTTCTGAGTCGGTACGAAAAACGGTTCTGAAACATGACGTCAAGCTCAGGCTTTCCAGCACTCGACTCTGGACTTAGATTCGCAGACGATGCAATCCAAATTGCACTGAAGTCCTCTATTGGCTTTAGGAGCTTTTCGTCCATGAAACGCCGGCTCAGACGGTGGACTTCGTCAAGGTAGACCACTCGTACGCTGTCGTCCTCAACTCGAAGCTTCAGATATAGGTCGTCGATCTCTGATTCCTTCAGGTTTGCACAGTCAATTGGGATGAGGGAGTACCGAATCGAGTTCTGGGAATCATGTAGAAAGATGTGAGAGTCACACCCGTTGTTACCGAACAGATGGTAATTCTGAACGCAGTTCTTGCACGTTCCGCAAGCATTCAGGCTTTCGTAGTCAAGGTCTATACATCCGAGACACTTTATTCCGTACTTGATCGTTACCGTCTTACCTGTTCGCGATTCCCCGGTGGCGAGAAGGTTGAATCCGCTTCTGTGACCCTCGATCCGAACGCAATGCAGCAGGTCTCTAAAGTACTCCTTGAGCTCCACATTGCCGACGATCTGATCCCAGCATTCGGGTTGAAACCGTTCAAGGTCTGTTTGGTTCATCATTGGTGCTCCTTGGAATCGATTCGATCGAAGATCTCTGAACCGGCGTCGTCATTGTCATTGGACTGCCGTAAAAGATTTGGCTGAAAGGGTTTATCGCGTGACGGTGCCAGTGGGACACCGTCAGGGCGATGAATGTGTCTGAGCTCGATGAAACGGCGTTTGCCGCCATCGCGTCCCCGGTTAAACTCTATTCCGGCCTCACGGAGCAGTGACGAAAATTCGTTGAGCCGCAGGCTGAGTTGAGCAGGGCCGTTCGGCCAGGTTCGCTCCTTCATGTCGAATCCGTTTCGCTTCGCGAGCTCCTTGAGTGCCGTAAGCAGGTTGGTCGCTGAGCCACTGAAAGCGTTGCGGTGACTCGGCTGGTTCATGAACAGGACTACGCATTCGAAAAAGACATCGTTGTCGAGAGCTTCGTTAATGTCCGCGAATCCCCTCTGGTCCCGCCATGCGAAACTCTCCAGGACACGCAGGATCGACGTGATCTGGTAGTCACTCAGCACCATCTTCAATTTATTCCACGCAAGGCCTGCGATTTCTGCACGCGTTCGCTGGTGTTTCAAGGGCCACGTACATGACTTCTCGCCACAAGCAGCGGGAAGACATATAACTGGCTCGCCTATGCTGTTCACGTATGTTTCAGGACGTGTGGCGAGCACTGCCTCAAGTGCCACCGTAATCTTCGGCTTCTCGGCAGACTGTATTTCGTGATTCGTCATTCTTGTCTCCGTCGGAATTGAACGAGCTGATTCTCGGGACGACGGCAGGCAAGTCCAGTCCAGAGCGAAGAACGAGAGTCAATTCAAGCGTTCATTGGGCCTTCACCGGCGACCACGCCCCCGCCCCACGCCAAGACATCTGTTTCCATGTTTTTTCAAGAATTTCTGACTACTGCAGTCGCTTCAGCACTTGAGTCACTCGTGCCCGACTTACACCAACGTGACGAGAAAGTTGGGCCCGGGTTTCGACGACGCCTGAGTCAAGCAAGCTCTGGTAGTACCTCGCGAGAATGAGCGGATCGCGGTTAACACGCTGACGAGGTGGAGCCGCTTTCAATACCTCTGCGAGGGGTGTCCATGGAGCGAAGCCCACACGTTGCCCTCGCCGTAACCTCTTGATGCGATAGGCTCCTTCGTCGGCTATCTCGTGGTTCGCGTCGTGGATGTGTTGGGGACCGCAATAGGACTCGAACAAGAGTGTGATGGGTTAACAGTCTGGTTTGCTAAACATGCACGCGATCGCTTCGTTCTCAATAGTCATCGATCTGATGTCAGTCTGACGGCGTGCTTTTCATCTTGTTAGACGTGGCGCAACTAACCGAGGACGAACCGACATGAGTCAGCAACGACCAAGTTGCCAGCCTGCTTCGGTCACT
>ERZ887849.4110-NODE-4110-length-10458-cov-9.848121_pt1 | contig 10458 bp, 9 predicted proteins | sample MGYA00521267_ERZ887849 | MGnify/ENA primary metagenome ERZ887849 (study PRJEB32303, sample SAMEA104408601) | aquatic metagenome | biome: Brackish water; feature: Pelagic; material: water | place: Baltic Sea | collected 2014-06-06T16:11:00 | depth 2,863 m ... | reverse complement strand
GGTCTGGAAAAGAAACCATGTATCCGGTTATTAAACCTAAAACAGAGATTCCTATAAATGGCCGTGTAATACTTTCATTATCTCCAGTGGTTGTTAAGCCATAAAAAAAGCAAACCAGATGAAAGTGGTTTGCTTAATAAAAAAATATATTAACTATAAACTATTATACAGCTGATTAAGATTTAGCAGCTGTTATCTGCGATAGTGAATTATCAATCATTGATGCGCTTAAGTCGGCATCTAACTCAGCTGCTAACACATCTTTACTTGCAGAAATAGCAAGGCTAGTTGCCCTATCTCGAAGCTCAGAAATTACGGCAGCTTCAGCTGCAGCAATTTTTGCTTTAGCCTGCGTTTCACGCCGTTTAATAGACTCTTCTGCTTTTTGAGCAGCTGCTTCGCGGATTCTATCTGCAGCAGCTTGTGCATCTGCCACGATACGCTTTGCATCAGCAACTGCTTCTTTCTGAAGTTTCTGATATTTTTTTAAATCGGCTTGCGCTTCAGCGCGCAAATTCTCTGCTTCATTGAGTTCTGTTTTGATTTTTTCTGCTCTATTATCCAATAATGAAGATAAAGCAGCCGATACTTTACGCCATACGATAGCAATAAAGATAATAAATCCTAATGCAACCCAAGCAGACTCATCAAAAACCATTTTATTGCTCCGTTAGCTTTGCAGTTTAGCATGAATTTTCACATGCTTTTTAATAACTGCTTTTGTTGCTTTAATAGGGGTCAGTTGAGAAATGATTTGCTGCGAGGTTTCAACAGCCAAATCTTCAAGAGAAGACAGTGCCTCGTTTTTCATTTCAGCTAATTTTGCTTCTGCTTTTTTTGTACTTGCAACAATTTTCTTATTGATAGCAGCCTCACGAGAAACAGTATCTGCTTTAGCTTCTGCTATTGCTGTTGCTGCTGCATTTGCTGCTTGTGAACGCGCATCGCTTAATGATGCTTCATAAGCATTAAAAACATCTTTTGCTTTTTGTTGCGCTTCTTTAGCAGTTTCAATATCGCTAGAGATTTTATTAGATCTATTCTCAAGTACAGAGGAAATCGATGGTGTAACAAGACGTGATATGATCACATAGCCAATTAGAAAAGTTACCATTAACCAAAAAAGCTGTGACGGCCATGTGGAAATATCTAATTGCGGAAGCCCTCCTGATTTTGCCGAACTATCGCCAGCTGCGATAGCACTAGTGGAGACAAGACTTAAAGCCATGCCACTTACGAGCCACTTTGAAATCATCGAAATTCGTTCAACCATAATCTTACTCTGTTCGTTTTGTAATATTTGTTTTATCTAGGCAGGCTATCCAGAATAAACTGATTAAGCCTGCCACAAATTTAAATCAAAAATTACAGATTAAAATACGAATAGAAGTAATAGCGCAATAACAAGTGCGAAAAGCGCAATAGCTTCAGTTAAAGCAAATCCAAGAATTCCAATGCCAAATACTTCGTCTCTTGCAGAAGGGTTGCGAGCAATTGAACTAATCAATGAAGCAAAAATGTTACCCATACCAATACCAACACCAGCAAGAGCGATCATAGCAATGCCTGCGCCTAATAATTTTGCAGCTTCAGCTTCCATTTTTTTATCCTTTTATAAATTAAAGTTTTTGTTTGACCCTTTTTTGAGTCGGTTAATTAGCGTTAAATCTAGTGAAGGTGTAACGCGTCATTTAAATACATACAAGTCAAAATTGTAAACACATAAGCTTGTAATAATGCGACCAATAGTTCCAACCCAGTTAGACCAATAATCGCAATTAACGGAAGAGCAGAACCAGCAACCATAACACCGCCAGCGCCGCTCATCATTACCGCTAATCCGGCAAATACTTTTAACATTGTGTGTCCAGCAAGCATGTTTGCAAAAAGTCGTACTGACAAACTAACAGGTCGGATTAAATATGAGATGACCTCAATTAAAACCAATAAAGGAATTAATGGTTTGGATGCGCCTGGTGGAACGAAAAATGAGAAGAAATGTAAACCATGCTTGAAAATGCCAATTAATGTTACGCCGATGAAAATAGTAAATGCCATCGCAAATGTAACAATAATCTGGCTAGTAACCGTATAGCTATATGGAATAAGTCCAAGCAGATTTGAAAATAATATAAATAAGAACAGAGTGAAAATGAATGGGAAATATGGCTTTCCTTCTTTACCCACATTAGAGTCTAGAATATTGGCAACAAACTCATACATCATCTCAGCAAAGCATTGCAGTCTGCCCGGAATTATTGAAGCTGGACGCATTGCAATCAAAAGCAAGCCAGAGCTTACTAAAACGGCTAGCACCATAAATAAACTGGAATTAGTAAACGAAATATCATAACCAAACAAACTAAGCGCATATAACGCTTTGATGGTAAATTGTTCGACAGGTGAATGCACACTTAACTCCTATTTAACACAGCTTCCAGGATGTATTATCCAATATTTATTTTTTATCCTCAGAACCATCACTTGATGTCTCTTAGTCTTTGTTTTCTCTATGGTCGCCAAAATATCCAGCGCCCATTCCTCGTCCAGTTAGTAACCGCCAGATGTTCATAACACCGCCAGCAGCCCCTAAGAAGAACAAAACCAACATAAATGCAGGAGTTGTTCCAAGCCATTTATCTATCAGCCAGCCCAAGAATGCCCCAACAGCAATCCCTGCAACAAGTTCGGTTGCAACCCTGCCAGCCAATGCAACGCCAGCAGCAGGAAGCTGACTGGATTTTCGTTTTTGGCTGTTAGGAGTTGTCTTAGCTTCAAATTGAGCAATGCGTTCAGAAAGAGATTTTGTCTTGTCTGTTTTATCTCTATCCTTTTGTTCGCTATCGCTCACATTTTTTCCTGACTGACCTGCCTAATCTTAATTTATGCTTTTACGCTTATCTTAAACAAATAAGCCATGAAGCAATAAACGGTTGGAAACTATGCATGACTGTCAAAAATGTCAAGCTAAACTCGTTAATTACAGTTAATGTTTTAAGATTTTTTGGATGTTAGAATAAATGCCTATTTTGTTATCTTATATGCACGTAATTTAAGTATCTTCTCGGAGTGTTTCAGCGGTTTGTAAATCAACAGAAACCAGCTTACTAATGCCGCGTTCTGCCATGGTTACTCCATAAAGCCTGTCCATCTGAGACATGGTCATTCGATGGTGGGTTACGACAAGAAACTTTGTCTGAGTTTGAGATACAATATGGCGCAGAAGATCACAGAATCGTGAGACATTGGAATCATCTAGTGGCGCATCGACCTCATCTAAAATACAAATGGGAGATGGGTTTGTAAGAAAAACAGCGAATATAATAGCTAGTCCTGTTAGAGCTTGCTCGCCTCCAGATAATAAAGATAAGGATTGCAGTTTTTTGCCAGGAGGACTAGCAAGAATTTCAAGACCAGCTGTTAACGGGTCATCTGAATTTATGAGTTTTAACTCAGCACTTCCGCCTCCAAATAACGTCTGAAACAGAATTGAAAATTCTTTATTCACTTGTGTTAGGCTATCTAAAAGTCGCTGCCTTGCTTCTTTATTCAGTTCAGAAATTGCGCGGCGGAGTTTAGCAATAGCTTCTTCTAAATCAGTTTTATCTGTTTCAAATTGAGCGAGTTTTTCACTTATTTCCTGCATCTCTATCTCCGCCCGTAGATTTACAGGGCCAATGCTATCACGCTCACGCAGAAGCCGATTCAGCCTATCTTCTAACTGCTGTTGAGGCGGCAGGTCTTGGTGGTGTGAAAAATTTGTAATTTCCGAGAGTTCTGCTGGTGAAACGGAAAGTTTTTCAGAAATTCGGTTTGTAAGAGTTCTGATTGTTTGTTTCGCTTGGGATTCTATCGCCTCACATCTTATTTGTTGCTCTCGTGCTTCTGCCAGTTGTTTTTCATCTGCACGTTGCTGGCTGTCAGCTTGTTGTAATTTTACCTCAGCCTCTTTAACTTTGGTAATGGATTGCTCATGTTTTTCTTTTGCATTTGCAAGTAACGAAGCTAATTCAAGTCTTTCTTTTTTTAACTGCTCTGGTTTTGCTTGAAGGGCAGTTAATTCTTGCATAGCCTTCTCGGCTCTGGCTTGCATTTCCAGCATTCTTGACTGAGTTCCATCTAGTCTAGCCTGCCATTCATCTGCTTGTGAGATTAAAAGCGTGCGTCGCTGAGAGATAGTTTGAAATGTTTGTCGTAAATCAGCTTCTTTTTGAACGCACTCATTATAATAATTTCTAGATGCAGCCGCTGCCTCATTTGCGGTATTCGCTGCATTTTCAAGAGAGCTAAAATCCTCAATCTTTGCCATATTTAAATTTAATTCATCTAATTCCGACGTTGCTTCTTGAATGGTTTGCAGGAGTGTTTGATGACGCTCTGTAGCTGATTTCAAAGCAAGCTCTGAGGCATCACCCTCTCTTTGTATCTGAGTGATTTGCTTACTTAAATCCTGTTGTTTTTGTTGCAATTCTTTTGAATTATTACTGGAAGATAGAAATGCTTCTTCGCTCTTTTGCTGCTCTTGAGTTTTGTTTGTTAGATCTGATTGGGCTTTTTTAATCAGCAGGCCAAGTTCTTTTAGACGTTGTGATTGGCGTATTCTCTGTGCGCCTGTATCTTGCTTAAGGCGCACTAAGCCATCCCAGCGGGCTAATTTTCCAGATTGTGTTACCAGAGCCTGCCCAACCTTTAATTTGGATATTTTATCTGCATTTATATTCTCTTCAGATACGACGCTCACGCCTTGAAGTGCTCTGATTATAGTATTTGGTCCTGATAAATAGTGAGTTAAGGGCGTGCCCTCGTCAGGCGGTGTAAGAGAAGAAAGAGATGGCATCTGCGATTGCCAATATCCATCATCGCCAGCATCAAGAGGTAAACGCAAAGCGTCAGCAAGGCATGCAGCAAGAGCAGCTTCCATATTTTCAGATACAGATAGCTTGTCTAAAACAGGCAAATCTGCAGCATTACTTTCAGATTGTATTAGATTTTCAAGAGCATCTTTTTCTGCTGTTAATCTTGCTAAATAAGTAGTTGCTGTTTGATAGGTTTCGTACGCATCCTGTTTTTTTGATTGTAAACTAGTAAGCAGTTCTGACTGTGTATTCAGCTGTGCTTGTAGGGCATTTTGTGTTGTTTCTAGCCTATGTAATTCTGTGCGTTGACTGGTGGTTAATTGGCTGAGTTGTTCTAAGTCTAATTGATTTAATTTATCTGAGGATTGTGTAATGAGAGACTGTTTTTGGCTCATCTGTGTTTTAAGCTGGGACTGATATTGAGCTAAATTTTGTAATAGTGCATTAGCTTCTGCCGCCTTTGCATCTGCTTGTTGATTTTCTTGTTTTGCTTTTTCAAGGGAAGACTGCGCCAGCGCCAGCATAGGCGCATTTTGTTTTTCTGATTCTTCTAATTGCTTTGCTTCTTCATTTAGTTTTTGCTTTGCTGCATCTGCATCTTTTTGTAACGCAGATTCACGTTGCGAATCAGTATCAATTTGAGATCGTTGAGCCTGCAATCTAAGGATTTCATCACCTAGTCTTGCTTCATCTCTTTCTATTTGAGATAGGGTTGTATGGATATGTTGAGTTTCAGCTGCAAGAGAAGCCTCAGCTTGACGGTAATTAGGCAGCGTGGCTGCAATTTCAACACGATTTTGTGTGCTAGCATTTACCATTAGCTGAACGTCTGAGACCGCCTGTTGCGCTTGACTATAGGCAGCTTGTGCATTCTGCTGGTCATGGCTCGCGGTAATCCATAATGCATGCAGAAGACTTGCTTCGGCATTGCGTATTCTATCTGCAACGGATCGATATCTTGCGGCTTGCCTGGCTTGTTTTTGTAAATAGGTTTTTTGTTCCTCTAGCTGAGTCATCAAATCAACTAGTCTAGAGATATTTAATTCGGCATTATTTAGTCTAAGCTCGGCTTCATGTTTGCGCTGGTGAAGGCCTTTAATATTAGCAGCTTCTTCAAGCAGGCTGCGTCTATCTTCAGGTTTTGCGCCAACAATAGCACCAATTCGCCCTTGGCTTACAATACCAGCAGATCGAGCGCCTGTTGCGGTATCTGCAAAAAGAAGTTGGACATCACGAGCTCTTACAGGTCGATTATTTATTCGATAGTTGGTACCTTTGCCTCTGATAATTTTACGAGTGATTTCAATTTCGTCTTTATCATTATATTCTGCAGGAGCCTGCTTACCCTGATTATCCAGCATAAGCGTTATTTCAGCTAGGTTTCGAGCAGATTTAGAAGAGGTGCCAGCAAAAATCACATCATCCATTTCTGTGCTTCGCATTTGACGTGCAGAACTCTCCCCCATTACCCAACGCAATGCTTCAACAATATTTGACTTACCACATCCATTAGGACCAATGATTCCTGTTAAACCAGTTTCGATATCCAGTTCAGCAGTGTCTGCAAACGATTTAAATCCTGCGATTTTTAAGTGACGAAACATCATTGGTTTAATACTAAATTTTCTAATCTATGAGAATAAGTTATTGGTCACTCTGTTATTATGCATTTGGATAAGAATAATCACACAGAAACGCTAAATGCCAAACTCTGCAAGCTCAGCGCTAAATTCATCAAAAGTTTTATTTCCACTAATTACTTTTTTGTTATTAACGACAAAAGAAGGAGTTGCATTAATTTGCCATTTAGTGGAGCCAAGCTCTCTCATCTCAACAATTTTTTCAAGTAATGATCTGTTTTGCATCAATCCATTAAAGTCGTCTGCTGATACACCAGCAAGCTGTCCGAAACGATATAACGTCTTAAGAGGATCATCAGCTCTCATCCACTCATTTTGCTTGTTCATAAGTAACGTTATCATTCCAAAATACTTATTTTCTGGAAGTGCCCGTGCAAGAGCATGCGCGCGCAGGGCAAGACCATCCAATGGAAAAGGAGATAACTCAAATTTTACTTTCCCTGTATCAATCATTTTTGATTTTACATTTGGAAATGTATTATTGTGAAAATCGCCACAATGACCGCATGTCATAGAAAAATATTCTACAATGTGAATTGGCGCATCTGGCTCGCCAAGAAAACGCGGTTTGGATATGTGATCAAGTGATTGGTTTGTTGTCGCAAAACTGGAGGCAGGAAACATCAGTGCAAAGCTAGCAAAAGTCATGCTGGCGCCCATATATTTTAGCCAATCCCGCCTATTGCTACTCTGTAACATTTCAGAGCGGGTTATCTGGTCTTGTGGAAAAATGTTTTTAGAGCTCATGCCATGTCTTTCAGAAAATTGTTGTTTTGACTCAGTAATATAGAAATTTAAATAATTGCTTGCAAGTAAAGAAAGCTCATAATGATGGCAAGATTATGAAAACGGAATAATTAATTTAAATTATAGCCACAATTTTTAAGGCTATTTTTTTGCAGCAATGGTTCTGCCAAGTTTAATAAGAGTTGCTCGTAATTCTGGACTAGAGATATCATTTGTTTGTTGTTCTAAGAGGTTAAGAACCATCGGGTCTGGTTCAGTCTGCATCGAATGAGATGTAGCAGCAGTTTTTTTATTTTTGAGGCTACCCATTTTATCAGATAGCTCAAAGGTTTGCTGGCAGGTAAGCCTGCTAACAGCTTTAAATCCGCATACCCTGTTAATTGCATTTACTAATTCTTGGCTTCTTGCTTGTGCTTCTGGTCCGCGTCCAGCAATAACCCAGATTGCAAGATTACCATTATGGCGTGTAGATTTTGCGAAGGTTAAATTTTTTGGGTAGCTCCAAACTGCCATTTCGCCCGCAATATCTGGCCAAAGGCTGCAGATTTGTGTATATAGAGCGCCCTGATTATTAGTTGCGGTGGCTATGACAGGTTCAGTTAGAGAGGATAATCGCTTCATTCCGCCCCGTTTTTTTTCATGCGATAAAGATTTTTTCATGCGCAGACCTTTCATTACGGATTAGTTTTTTATACGCTTATTTTAACTGGTATTCATAGTAAAATTAACGCATCTTCACTGAGATGCTTTATTTGATTTTTAATCTTAGTGAGTAATAATTTGCAGATACATACGGACATAATTCAAAGTGATATATCTGAATTATTGGCATGGTATCATCTTGCAGGGCGTAAATTGCCTTGGCGTTCTTATTGGCCAGAATTAACATCTGCCTATCATGTGTTTTTATCCGAATTCATGCTTCAACAAACGGGTGTAAGCACGGTCATACCCTATTTTAAAAATTTTATAGAACGCTGGCCAACAATACATAATCTTGCAACAGCATCTGTTGATGATGTAACAGCGGCTTGGGCTGGTCTTGGCTATTATGCCAGAGCAAGAAATATGCATAAAACGGCAAAAATAATTAGTCAGCAGGGGGGCGTGTTCCCGCAAACAATTTCAGAGCTACTCGTTTTACCAGGTGTTGGTCCTTATACTGCAGGCGCTATTGCCGCATTTGCATTCGATAAACCTGCCATTGTAATTGATGGAAATATTGAGAGGATAGTAGCGCGATATTTTAACCTAAAGACTAGATTACCTGCTTTAAAATCAGAGTTACCAGAATATTATAAAAAGCTAATGCCGTTGCAAAAAAATTCTGATTTTCCGCAGGCTCTGATGGATCTTGGGAATCAGTTTTGCACCTCATCAGCACCAATTTGCAAGGATTGCCCTCTTAACACAGGATGCATATCTGCAAAATCAGACAATCCAGAAAAATTACCAAATAGACCAATAAAAAAGCTAAAGCCAACACGTCAAGGGCAGATATTTATACTAAGACGCAAACAGGGTGATATCAGCGAGTTTCTTGTATACCGACGAGATGATAAAGGATTGCTTGGTGGGTTATTAGCCTTTCCTAGCCAAGGCTGGGATGATAAATTACAGAAATTTGATATAAATTGGCGACCAGTCAAGGCTGGATGGATTACATTAAAGCCCGCTATAAAACATATATTCACTCATTTTAGGGCTGAATTACAGGTGTTTTTAGCAGAATATGAAACAGTTGATTTTTCAAGCTGGGATGCGCTTGGTAATGCAGAAGAAGATATAATTAAACAACAGAAGTTTGAATGGATAGCTGAGAATGATTTGCATTTGCCAAAATTAATGCAAAAATCGTTACATCTCGCACGCCAGCATCTCTAATTCATAATAGAGTTAGGATACTATTGTGGCTCTGCGTGTGGCTCTGCGTGTGGCTCTGCGTGTGATTAAATTGCCTAATTACGCCCCTAATCCATATGTGGGATCAAATATGGTTAATGATTAAAATGTCTGATGCCAGTAAATGCCATCGTGATACCAGCTTCATCAGCAGCTTTAATAACGGCATCATCTCGCATAGAGCCACCAGGTTGAATAACGGCTGTTGCGCCAGCTTCAACTGCGGATAGAAGCCCATCAGGAAATGGAAAAAACGCGTCAGATGCTACTGCAGAACCAACCGTTCTTGGCTGCTGCCAGCCATGTTCTTGTGCCATATCTCGTGCCTTTTGAGCTGCGATTCTGCTAGAATCAAGACGGCTCATCTGACCAGCACCTATCGCCGCAGTAATTTGGTCTTTAACATAGATAATTGCGTTAGATTTAACGTGTTTTGCAATTTTCCAGGCAAACAGCATATCTGCCACTTCTTTTGGGGATGGTTGCCTTTTCGTAGTGATAGTTAAATCAGCTTCTGTTATAATTGCGGTATCTCGTGATTGCACAAGATATCCCCCGAGAATTGTCCGGACTTGTGAAAATGAAACTGTTGGATCTGGCAGGCTACCTGTTAACAGCAGACGAATATTTGGTTTTTGTGATAATATCTCACATGCCTTGCTTGTCGCATCTGGGGCGATTACCACCTCACTAAAGATGGATGTAATGGAGCGAGCTGTGTCTTCATCGATAGTGGTATTTGAGGCAACAATGCCGCCAAAAGCGCTTACCGTATCGCACAAATATGCCTCTTGCCATGCATCTTGAAGCCTGGCTGCTGTTGCTACCCCACAAGGGTTTGCATGTTTGATAATGGCAATCGTTGGTTCAGAGAATTCACATACAAGTCTCAGAGCAGCATCCGTGTCGTTTACATTATTATAAGATAACGGTTTTCCTTGTATTTGTTTGGCAGTCAGAACAGAAGGAGTTGATAAATCTGTGGCATATATTGCAGCTGTTTGATGCGGGTTCTCGCCATATCTTAGTGTTTGAATAGCAGGAGCTTGAATATATAAATCTGGCTTAGATTTTGAATATTTGCCTGTATCAAGATGAGATGACATCCACAGTGCTATTGCATGGTCATAGGCAGATGTGCGCGCAAATGCTTGTTGCGCAAGAGAGCGACGAAAACCAATACTAGTCCCAGAATGCTCAGACAACACATCAATCAAAGATGAATATTGCTCTGGAGAGGTGATTACTGTCACAAAATCATGGTTTTTAGCAGATGCACGTATCATCGCAGGACCACCAATATCAATATTTTC
>ERZ887849.4105-NODE-4105-length-10462-cov-25.609301_pt1 | contig 10462 bp, 8 predicted proteins | sample MGYA00521267_ERZ887849 | MGnify/ENA primary metagenome ERZ887849 (study PRJEB32303, sample SAMEA104408601) | aquatic metagenome | biome: Brackish water; feature: Pelagic; material: water | place: Baltic Sea | collected 2014-06-06T16:11:00 | depth 2,863 m ... | reverse complement strand
TATCAAAATCTGGCATTGAAATTCTATCTGGATTTAAAAATCTTTCAAAAATTAATCCAAACTTTATAGGATCTAGATCTGTAATAGACAAACACCATGCAACAAGGGATCCTGCGCCAGACCCTCTGCCTGGACCTACTGGAATGTTGTTATTTTTAGCCCATTTGATGTAATCGGATACTATTAAAAAATATCCAGAAAATTTCATTTTGGATATCATTAAAACTTCATAGTTAAGCCTATCTTCATATTCTTTTGTAATTTTTTTTTCTTGAGTTTCATCAGCGATATTCTTTAAAACAAAATCTTTTAGTTTAACCTTCAGTCCTTTTTTAGCTTCAGATTTTAACTCATCGTTAACATTTGATAATTCAGTGCTAAAATTTGGAAGCATAGGTTTGCTGCTTAGGGGTCTAAAATTACATCTTAATTTTAGATTATAATTATTTTCCAATGCTTCTGGTAAATCAGCAAATAACAAAGCCATTTCATCATGTGATTTTAGATAGTGCTGATCTGAATACTTAAGACGTTTTGGATCATTAACGTATGTTTTTTGACCAACGCAAACATAAGCATCATGTGCTTCATGCATATCTTGAGTTAAGTAAAACACTTCATGAGTAGCAATTAAGGGTATTTTAAATTTTTTACTTAATTCTAATAATTTAAACTCTAAATTTTTCTCATGCTCTTCATTATGTCTTTGTATTTCAACGTAGGCATTAATTTTGAAAACATCTGCTATTTTTTTAAGTAAAAAATTAACCTCTAAAAAATTTCCACTTAAAATTAAAGAGGAAATTAATGATTTTGATCCACCAATTAGTACGATTAAACCATCAGAATATTGAAATAACTTATCAATATTGCAATGCGGATCCTCATTTTTTTCAATAGATAAGTAAGAGTTGGAAGACAGTTTTAAAAGATTTTTATAACCAGTAGAGTTTTTTGCAATTAAAGAAATTTTACCAATTTTTTCTACATTATTATGAGAAAAAGCAAAATTAATTTGAGTTCCTATAATAGGCTGCGTTCCAATTTTAGCTATTTCTTGGGAAAACTCTAATGCACCACACAAATTAAATGAATCAGATATACCTACTGCAGCAATTTTTTTTTCCTTACAAAATTCACTTAATTCACTAATTTTTAATGCACCTTCACAAATTGAATATTGAGTGTGAATTTTTATATGATTGAAGTTATTTTTTGGATTCATTAAGATTTATTGATAACATTACCGTTAGATAAAGTTAATCTTAAATCTGTTTTTTTAGCTAAATCTCTATTGTGAGTTGCAATAATTATTAGTCTGTTATTTTTTTTTAATTTAAACAAGTAGTTTAAAATTAAATGTGTATTTTTACGGTCTAAATTACCAGTTGGTTCGTCGGCAAATAATAATTTTGGATCATTAACTATTGCTCGGGCAATAGCTACTCGTTGTTGCTCCCCTCCTGACATTTGGTAAGGATAATGATTCATTCTATTTTCTAAACCAAATTCTTTTAATAGCTTTTCTGCTAACAAATATGATTTTTTTTTATCTTTATTTTTATTTAAATTAGCTAAAGCAACGTTTTCAATAGCACTTAAATCAGAAATTAAATTATTATTTTGATAAACTATAGCTATATCATTTTTCCTCAAGTCTGTTTTTTCTTCATCTTCAGATTTTACCAAATCTTTATCGTTAAAAATAATTTTACCAGAATCCGGATTATCTAATAATGCAAGCAAATGAAGCAATGTACTTTTTCCTGATCCGGATGGTCCTGTAAGACTAACAATTTTATTATCCTCAAAACTGAAGTTTATATTTTTTAAAACTGTTATTTTTTCATTTCCGTCTTTAAAACTCTTACTTAATTTTTGTATTAATAAAAAAGATTTATTCATATTTTAAAGATTCAATTGGATTTACTTTTGAGGCTTTAATGGAGGGAAAAATAGAAGCTAAAAAAGTGATAAGCAGAGAAACTATGGATATTAAAATTATTGTAGGCCAATGTATCTCGGATGGCATTTGGCTTAAAAAATAAATTTCAGCTGGAAAAATTTCAATATTAAAAGCAGAACTTAAAAATAATCTTATATTTTCTATATAATTAGAAAAAAGAACTCCAAGCAAAACGCCAAATACAGTTCCGGCAGACCCTATTGTGGAACCAGTAATAAAAAAAATTTTATTAATTGAATAACTTGAAAAACCAAGAGTTTTTAAAATTGCCACTTCTTTAGTTTTATTTTTAACTAAAATAGTTAAACCGGAAATAATATTAAAGGATGCCACTATAATAATTAAAGTTAAAATTATAAACATAACATTTCTTTCTATTAACAGGGCATCATAGAAAGATTTATTATTATCAATCCAGGAGAAAACTTGGAAAGCTTGATTAGATAAAATATTTTTTACTTTCTCAGCCAGATCAGGATTTTCTAATCTTATTTCAATATTTTTATCTTTAGCATATCCTGAGAGAAAATCTTGTGAGGTAGAAACATCAAAAATTATATAATTATTATCAAACTCATAAATTCCACTTTTATAAACAGATCCTATTTTAAAAGTATATTGTTCTGGAAGATTTCCAAGAGGTGTACTTTCTTTCTTGCTAGATAAAATTGTAATTTCCTTATCAACCCAAACACCCAATTGCTCAGCTAAATTAGATCCAATTGAAATGTAATTGTTTCCAAATTTGCTAATATTACCATCTATAATTTTTTTATTAACCAATTCGTCATTTAAAAAATCTTTTTTATTTAATCCTCTTAAAACAACTCCTTTATTAGCATTATTTGTAATAACCAAGCTTTGAATGGAATATGTTAAATTTACTTTTTTACTTTTAATATTTTGTATTTTTAAAAGGTCATTAATTTTATCTTTGGTAAGGTCAAAATCTGAAAATTGATAAACAGAAATATGAGGTTGAAACAATAACAGCTTATTAATTAATTCTGATCGAAAACCATTCATTACTGACATTACAATAATTAAAGTAGCAACACCCAGTCCAATACCTAAAAATGAAAAAATAGAAATTACTTTTAAAATACCCTCTTTTCTTTTAGGCTTAAGGTATCTTTTGATAATTAAAAACTCTGCTGGACTAATCAATTTATATATATTTTTTCTATTGTTTTTACCAAATCATCTAATGAAAGATTAATCTTGTCTCCTGTAATTTCTTTAAATTCATATTCATTGTCAGATTGTTTAGAGCCAATAATTACCTGATAAGGAATTCCTATCAAATCAAAATTCTTGAACTTGCTTGCTGGACTTTCATCTGTATCATCGAGTAATACCTCAATTTTTTTTTCATTTAATAAATTATATAATTTTTCAGCTTTTGCTTTGCATGCTTCATCATTTTTTTTACCTAAATTAATAATTGCTACTTGAAAAGGAGTTACTGACTTTGGCCATTTCATTACATTATTGTTATAATTTGCTTCAATGATTGCACCTACCAATCTAGATACACCTATACCGTAAGAACCCATTTGAACTGTGGTATTAGCTCCACTGCTAGAATTAACCATTGCATTCATAGGTTTAGAATATTTGTCTCCAAAATGAAAAATATGACCAACTTCTATACCTCTTGTAATTAATTGGTCTTCTTTTTTAACTTGTTTGTCAAATTCTGATTGATCAAATTTTTCGTCGGTTGCAGAATAAAAACTTGCATAGGTATCCACCATTGACTTTAAGCTCTCTTTCTCATTTGTAAAATCACTAATTTTTAAATCTAATAATTTTTTATTGGTATAAATTTGACTTTCACCTGTTTCAGCCAAAATTATAAATTCATGAGAAAGATCTCCTCCAATAGGTCCAGTATCAGCTACCATGGGAAGTGCTTTTAACTCAAGTCTCTCAAACGTTCGTAAATAAGCATAAAACATTTTATTGTAAGAGTGATTGGAATCTTCCTTGGTCAAATCAAATGAGTAACTATCTTTCATCAAAAATTCTCTACATCTCATAATTCCAAATCTTGGTCTAATTTCATCTCTAAATTTCCATTGTATGTGATAAAGAATTAGCGGGAGAGATTTGTAAGATTTTATATTATCTCTAAAAATTTGAGTAATAAGTTCTTCATTAGTTGGTCCATATAATAACTCTCTATCTTGCCTGTCTTTAATACGAAGCATTTCAAGACCATAACCATCATATCTACCACTTTCTTTCCATAGATCTGCAGACTGAATTGTTGGCATAAGCATCTCTTGTGCACCAGCAAAATCTTGCTCTTCTCTAACAATTTTTTCTATTTTTTTTAACACTCTAAAACCCAATGGTAGCCAAGAATAAATTCCAGCTGCTGACTGTCTAATCATTCCAGAACGTATCATCAACTGATGTGATTTTATTTTAGCATCAGTAGGAATGTCTTTTACTATTGGTAGAAATAATTGTGATAACTTCATAATTTTGAAAAGAACTCTCTTAAATTTATAATTTCAAAATATGACAAAAGATAAATAATCGCAAATACAAATAAAGAAATGACAGTAGTAATAATAAATTTTCTATACATTTGAGGATTTGATGGGGCTCCTGGATCAGTTCCTGGTGTAATAGATTGCTGTTCCAGCTGACTTTTTATTTTTAGTGGAAGAATCATAAAAAAAATAATCATCCACAAAATAACAAAAATTACCAAACTTCCCATTAAAGACATGCTGATTATACTCTTATTAATGTGATATTTGTATAAGGTCTTTTTCTAGTCTTGCTATAAATTATTTTTTTCAAATTGGACTTCAGGGCATCAATAAGATTTTTTTCATGTTTTTTATTATTTAAGGAATAAGCTTTGCTAGTTTTTAAGATTTCATCTTCCATCTCATAAAAACACCCGTCCAACTCATCATCGTTCAATGGCAACCCTCTAATATTAATAATTGGATTTCTATCTAAATTTCCTTTTTTAGATATTATTAAAGTAACATCCATCAAACCATTGTGTGCAATATTTTTTCTATCTTTTAAAAATCTAGACTGATCATCAATAACCCTATTACCATCCACATATAATTTACCGCTATGAACTTTATCAATAACTTTTGGTTCACCGGGAGCAATTCTAATCATATCACCGTTTTCTATTAACATTGGCTGGGGAACACCTAAAGATGTTGCAAAATCATAATGCTCTTTCATATGTCTGTGCTCTCCGTGCACTGGTATTGAAATTTTTGGTTTAATCCAATCATACATATCCCTCATTTCATCTCTTCCAGGATGTCCTGAGACATGAATAAATGCATTTTCTTCTGATATTACATTGATATTATTTTTTACTAACTGGTTATGAATTTTAAAAAGTTTTTTTTCATTTCCCGGAATAATACGGGAAGAAAAAATAACTGTATCTCCTTCATCCAAGTAAACATCTGGATGTTCTTGATTTACTATCCTGTTCATTGCTCCCAAAGGCTCGCCTTGACTACCCGTGCATAAATAAACAATTTTATCTCTTGGTATTTTTTTTGCATCTCTAGGATCAAGCGGTGGCTTAATATTTTGCAAATAACCACACTCTCTTGCAGTATTATAAATTCTATACATTGACCTTCCAACTAAAGAAAGGTGTCTTCCAACCTTTTCTGCACATTTAAAAACAGTTTCCATTCTAGCTACATTAGATGCAAAAGTTGTTACAACAATTTTTTTTTTGATATTTTCAAAAACCGTAAGCATACTTTCACGAACATCTTTTTCTGAACCTGACCTACCTTCGGTAAAAATATTTGTAGAGTCACAAATCATTGCCAAAACTCCTTGTTTACCAATTTCTTTAAGTTTTATCTCATCCATTTGTTTTCCAATTAATGGATCTGTGTCACATTTCCAATCACCCGTATGTAACAAAGTACCATGAGGAGTTTTTATTTGTAGCGCATTTGGTTCCAAAATTGAGTGTGTTAAGGTTACATAGTTAATGTCAAAAGGACCAATTTTAATATTCCCATTTAATTCAATAATTTTTAAATGACTTCCAATATTAATTTTTTTTTCTCTAAACTTTTCTTTTATTAAGGTGGCAGTAAAAGGAGTTGCATATATTGGACATTCTAATGATGGCCACAAAAGTGCAATTGCTCCTATATGATCTTCATGCGCATGAGTAAGCAATATACCAAGCAAATCATCTTTTCTTTGTAGAATAAAGTCTGGATCTGGCACCATCAAATCTACTCCAGGTACAGAGTCGTCAACAAATCCAACTCCAATATCGATAATTATCCACTCATGATTATTTTTTTCACCATAACCATACAAGTTCATATTCATGCCAATTTCACCAGAACCACCTAATGGGCAAAAAATTAATTCATTATTATTTTTCATTATTTAAACAAATGTTTATTAAAATTAATTAATTCTAAAACACCCTGTAGAGTTATATTTTTATTTATAGATGCTTTATGAACTAAAGAATTTGAAAAAATAGTAGATAATCCACCTGTTAGAATCACTTTATATTTTTTTTTGGTCGTTGATATAATTTTATTAATTATTTGGTTAATCATACCTATATAGCCCCAATAAATTCCAGAATTAATAGCTGAAATAGTATCTTTACCAATGACTTGATTTGTTTTTTTTAGATTAATTAGGGGTAATTTTTCAGTAAATTGATTTAATGTTTGCAATGTTAATTTTACACCAGGCGTAATCAATCCACCAAGATAAAAACCTTTTTTAGATAAAATATCAAAGGTAGTAGCAGTTCCAAAATCAACAATGATACAATTGGTCTTGTAAATAGTAAATGCAGCAATTGAATTGGCAACTCTATCTGAGCCGACTTGACTTGGCTTTGTAACTTTTAATTTAATAGGTTTTTTAAAAATTTTATCTAAAATTTCATAAAACCGGATATTTTTTTTTTGTAATAAAAATTTAAGTTTATTAGAAACCTTAGGAACAACTGAAGTTACAACTGCATATTTAATTTTATGTTTTGATATAAATTTAATAAAATTTTTATTTGTTAATATATTGTTAGTGTTAAAAGACTTGTAGTTTTTAATTTTTTTTGATTTTAAATTACATAATGTAAATTTAGAATGAGTATTTCCAAGGTCACCAATTAAAAACATTTAAATATAACTTTCATTTCTTTATAAATAATTTCAGAAAAATCAAAAAAATCAATTTTTTTTCCTATTTCTCGATAAATATTGGTCGTTTTGTAAGTTTTGAGACTAGGGTTTTTAATAAGATTAATTCCAATACCGAGGATAACGTAAATTTTTTTTTGAAATTTAAAACTCTCTACCAAAATACCTGAAATTTTTTTTTCTTTAATAAGAATGTCATTTGGATATTTTATTACTAATTTTTTTTTCTCAATATATTTTGAGATAACTTTAATAACTAATTTCAAAGCTTTAAATTGTATTTGAGAAACTTGAGAATAATTATTTACAGGAAAAAAAAATGAACTAAAAAAATTTCCTTTTTGGGAAATCCATTTGTTTCCAAATCTACCCCTACCCTTAGTTTGAAATTTACTTATCACCAATCCTTGTTTTATTTTTTGCTCTTCAATTAATTTTTTTGCTTCATTGTTTGTGCTATCTACTTCACTGAAATAATAAATAGCTGAAGACATAAAACTTTATTTTATTGCAGCTGTTGCAATATTTGTGAAGAAAGTAAAAATAGAAGGATTTAAAAAATAAAACAGTATAACTAAAGTTGAAAATACTAGAGAAAACTTAATTCCATTACTATTTATTGGATCAAATTTTTCTTGGCTTGGATCAAAATATATAATTTTAATAATTCTCAGATAATAAAAAGCTGAAATAACAGAAGTAACCAATCCAATAACTGCCAAAGTATAAAACTCAACTTTAACTACAGCCATAAAAATATAAAATTTAGCAAAAAAGCCAGCCAGGGGAGGAATTCCTGCTAATGAAAATAAAATTACCACAAATGATAAGGCAACAAGCGGATGATTTTTGGACAAACCAGATAAATCTCTAATATTTTCTAAATAAATATTTTTTCTCTTCATTATTAAAATACAAACAAAAGAACCAATACTCATGACAACATAAATCAAAAGATATAAAATTGTTGAAGCCACGCCATCTTTTGTGCCAGTCACCAAACCAGCAAGCGCATATCCCATATGACTAATACCGCTATAAGCCATAAGTCTTTTAATATTATTTTGGCCAATTGCAGCTACAGCACCTAAAATCATTGATGCGACTGAAATAAAAATTAAAATAGTTTGCCACTCAATTATAATATTTCCAAAAGCAACATATAAAATTCTTATAATTGCAGCCATTCCTGCTACTTTTGGTGCTAAGGCAAAAAAAGCAGTTACAGAGGTTGGGGAACCTTCATATACATCTGGTGTCCACATATGAAAAGGTACCGCTGAAATTTTAAATGCTAGACCCACTAAAATAAAAACAAGTCCAAACAGAAGAGCTAAATTATTTGGATCAAAAGATTTTGCAATAATGTAATAGTTCGTTGATCCTGTAAAACCATAAATCAAAGAACAGCCATATAATAGAAGCCCTGAAGAAAGCGCTCCAAGCACAAAATATTTCACACCAGCTTCAGTAGATTTGATAGAATCTCTATTTAGGGAAGCAAGTACATACAAAGATAAAGATTGCAATTCAATTCCCAAATATAATCCCATAAGATTATTAGAACTTACCATTACAAACATTCCCAAAATGGATGTTAAAACTAAAATAGGATATTCAAACTGATTGATCGAACTATTTTTTATATATTCATTTGTAAAAAACAAAGCTATTGCACTACTACCCAAAATTAGAATTTTCATAAATATAGAAAAAGAATCAACTAGATAATTTTGTGAAAATAATTCGTTGCTTGTTTCGTTATTTATATAAACAACAGGTATAAGTAACAATAGACCTATGCTTGAAAATCTTATTGTTACATTAAAACTATTTTTTTTAAACACACCTAGCATTAACAAACCAATAGTAAGTAAAGATAAAAAAATTTCAGGATAAATTAAATTTAAGTTTTCCATTTATTTAATAGAAGCCTGTTTTAAGATTAATAATTTTTCATTATAAGTAGAAATTACATTCTCAACACTAACTGAAATTGTATCTAAAATAATATTTGGAAAAATACCAAGTAAAATAGTTAAAAAAACTAAAGGCAAAAGTGTCACTAGTTCAGTTTTATTTATTTCTTTTAATAATTTTACATTATCGTTCGCAATCGTACCAAATATAACCCTTCTATAAAGCCACAAACTATAACAAGCTGATAATACGACTCCAGTAGCAGCAAAAAAAGCAACTAAATAATTTGCTTTAAAAGCACCTATTAAAACCAAAAACTCTCCAACAAATCCACTTGTTCCCGGAAGACCTAAGCCTGCAAGAATAAATACTAAAAAAATAACTGAATATCTTGGCATTGTGTTAACCACTCCTCCGTATTCTGAAATTTCCCTGGTATGCATACGATCGTAAACAACTCCTACACATAAAAATAATGCTGCAGATACAATTCCGTGGCTAATCATTTGGAATATACTTCCTTCTATTCCTTGTGAATTAAAAGCAAAAATACCAATAGTAACAAAACCCATATGAGCTACAGACGAATAAGCAATTAATTTTTTCATATCTTTTTGCATCAATGCAACTAAGGAAGTGTAAATTACGGCAACAATGCTCAAAGCAAAAATAAGAGGGGCAAAATAAGCTGATGCAATTGGAAAAAATCCTAATGAAAATCTAATAAAACCATATCCAGCCATTTTTAATAAAATTGCTGCAAGAATAACTGAACCAGAAGTTGGCGCTTCAACGTGTGCGTCTGGTAACCAAGTATGTACAGGCCACATGGGAGTTTTAACTGCAAAAGAGGCAAAAAAACCAAGCCATAACCAATATTGATATTTTTGATCAATATTAAACGATAAAATTGCTTGAATATCAGTAGTTCCAGTTTCTAAGTATATGAAAATGATTGCAACAAGCATGAATACAGAACCAAAGAGAGTGTATAAGAAAAATTTAAAGGCTGCATATACTCTTCTTATACCACCCCAGATACCAACAATTAAAAACATCGGAATTAAACCTGCTTCAAAAAATAAATAAAAAATAAATAAATCTAAAGAACAAAAAACACCAAGCATCATGGTTTCCATAACTAGCAAGGCAATAAAAAAATCTTTTGTTCTATTTGTTACGCTATTGTAAGTAGCAATAATACAAATTGGAGTTATAAAAGCTGTCAAAACAACAAAAAGAATTGAGATACCATCGACACCGACTCTATAATTGACAAAGTCTACAATCCATTTTTTATTTTCAACAAATTGAAAATCTTTTGTTGTATTATCAAATTGTAACCACAAAAAAAGTGACATTATAAAAACAAGCAATGATGTTA
>ERZ887849.4104-NODE-4104-length-10464-cov-6.528677_pt1 | contig 10464 bp, 9 predicted proteins | sample MGYA00521267_ERZ887849 | MGnify/ENA primary metagenome ERZ887849 (study PRJEB32303, sample SAMEA104408601) | aquatic metagenome | biome: Brackish water; feature: Pelagic; material: water | place: Baltic Sea | collected 2014-06-06T16:11:00 | depth 2,863 m ... | reverse complement strand
GTATCGGCCCCCGGCAACGCGAACCGCACACCTTGGCTATACGCGGTGCCGATGGTGATTTCACCGCCGACGCTGCCGACGGCTTCGGCAGCGTTCTTCACCAGGTTCAGAAAAATTTGAACCAATTGGTCGTGGTTGCCCCAGACCGGCGGTAACGATGGGTCGAACACGTTTTGAAACCGCACATGCGTGGCAAAGCCGGTTTCCGCAAGGCGTTGTACGCGGTCTAACACTTTGTGAATGTTGACCGGCTCGCGCTGCAAGGGGGTGCGGTCCGAGAACACCTCCATACGATCCACCAGGCCGACGATTCGGTCGGCTTCGTCGCGAATCAAGCGGGTCAACTGTTTGTCTTCGTCGTTCAGTGAGCGCTCCAACAATTGCGCAGCGCCGCGAATGCCGGACAGCGGGTTCTTAACTTCGTGTGCCAACATTGCCGCCATCGCGGTGACCGAGCGCGCGGCACCCATATGGTTGAGTTGGTTGTTGATCTTCTCGGCGATGGACCGTAGTTGAATAACGACCGCGACCGCGCCTGGGTCTTCGGGAATGCACGATGCCTGTGCATCAATCGAATGCGTGCCGATACGCGGTGTTTCCAAGGTCACATCGTATTCGGCGACTACACTGCGAAAGCGTCGTGCTTGTTCCAGCAATGCCAGCACCGGGCTGTCTTTAGGCATCAGCTTTTCGATTTGTTGCCCACACAGATAAGCGGCCGAGCCCCGAAACAACTGCTCCGCAGCTTGGTTGACGCGACAGATGCGGTTTTCAGAATCCACCACGACCACCGCACTGGCGAGTGCGTTGAGGATGGAGTCTGCTTTGATATGCAGTGGTGTCGTTGTTTCCAACGCGGCGTCCAATATTACGGGTGCGTTGGTATCCGCCATCTCTACGCAGCCAAACGGTCTAGGTTGGCGGCATAGAAATCGATGATCGCGGCTTCGACGTCTGTCGGTTCGGTCATTTGGTTTACCTTCGCACGGAATTCAGCAGCGTCCCGTAAGCCTTTGGAATACCAGCCGATATGTTTGCGTGCGATCTTTACACCGGCGTGCACGCCGTAGTGCGAAAGGATATCGCGATAATGCTCAATCACGGTATCGCGTTGGGTTTCCAGGTCCGGGTCTGCAAGCACGGTGCCGGTCGAAAGATAATGCTGCACTTGCCCCGGGAACCACGGGCGGCCATAGGTGCCGCGTCCGATCAGCATACCGTCGGCTCCAGATTGTGCGAGCGCGGCGTCCACGTCTTCGAGGGTATTGATGTCACCGTTGCAGAAAACCGGCAGTGAAACAGCGTCCTTCACACTTCGGATGTAGCTCCAATCGGCGTGGCCTTTGTAGAACTGGCAGCGGGTGCGTCCGTGCACGGCCACGGCGCGAATGCCGCTTTCTTCGGCGATGCGCGCTAGCTCGGGCGCGTTGCGAGTATCGTCATCCCAACCGGTGCGCATTTTCAGCGTTACCGGGATATCGACGGCCTTCACCGTTGCTTCGAGGATTTTACCTGCGTGCACCAAATCGCGCATCAGCGCCGAACCGGCATCGCCGTTGGTTACCTTTTTGACGGGGCACCCCATGTTGATATCGATCAGCGCCGCACCGCGGTCGGCGTTTAAGCGTGCAGCTTCGGCCATGATGTCGGGATCGCAGCCGGCGAGTTGTACCGACATCGGATGTTCTTCGGCGCAATGGCTCGCCATTTTCATGGTTTTTTTCGCAGCGTAGATCATCGCACGGGACGCGATCATCTCGGACACAACAAGGCCGACGCCGAAGCGCTTTACCAAGCGTCGAAACGGCATGTCGGTGACGCCCGACATCGGCGCCAAAACCACTTGCCCATCTAAAGGCACAGGACCGATCTGAATCTGACGTGTTGCAATCATAAGGCATCTCCGCAAAAGTGCCCACAAATTAGGCATTGCTGAATTATATGCAACGATTTTTGTTCGGAATTGTGACTGTTTTTCGTGTGCGCTGGATACATCGGCTACATGAGCAGCACTTCGGTGACGAATTTAACGCCAGGATAACCGAGTGTGAGCAACAGATAGGCGAGCAACACAATTCTGGCCGCGCGTCGCCCGCGGACGCCATGGCGGATTTGTGCGTACAATAAAATACCAATGATTATGAATGCGCCGAGCGTAAATATGGTTTTGTGGTCGAGCGGTAACGGTCCACTGCCGGCCATCATGCTGAGCGTCGCCCCGGTCAAAAGCCCCGCGGCCAGCACCGCTTCGCCAATTGCCAAAAACTGGACGACAAGTCGGTCACATTGGGTGATTGCCGGCAGCACGCCGTCGAGCATCGGCTTTTGTTTGCGCTTAAGCGCGCGCTCTTGGATAAACGCGGCCAGAGCGGCCACTGCCGCCAGGGTTGCCAAGGCGTAGGTCGCCACGGCAAAGCTGATGTGGAGTAACAGCCAGCCCATTTCACCCGATACACTGACCGGCATGTCGGGCGCGTGTTGCCAAGCCAGCCCCATCAGCCCCAACACCAGCATGTAGGCCGATACCAATGGCGTTAGCCGCCAGGCACCCCGCACGCATGCGGCAAAAATCAGAAATATCCCCATGGTGGCGGCGATGGTGACCCAGATGGTCGTTGCGAAATCACCCTGCCAAGTGCCGTCGAGCCTGGAGATCACGGCGCTGAGCGGCCCTGCGCACGCCAGCAGCAAAACCGCCCAGTAGGCAATGTCGCGGCGAAACTGCGCACGCCAACTCAGCATGATCGCAGGCACGATCGCGACGATGGCGGTCAATCCGAATACCAATCCAATTTGCATGTCGCAACCTTCGCGCCGAGCCACGCTTTTGGCAAGCGCCGGGTTTGCGGCGAAACGCCGACACCAAATCCAAAACCCTGGGCAAGCCCCATCAACAACGGTATCAATACCACGTCATAAAACGATCAGGAGAGTGAGCGTGTCGCGGACCGCTGTGATCATTGTTGCCGCCGGACGCGGTCAGCGCTTTGGTGGCGAAACGCCAAAGCAGTATTTGATGCTTAATGGGCAGCCTGTCGTGCGTCACTGTGTGGCCGCTTTTACGCGCCATCCCGCGATCGACATTATTCAACCGGTGATCCATCCCGACGATGCGGCGACATTAAAAGGCGCGCTGGACGGTCTCGCGTATGCGCCACCGGTAGCCGGCGGTGCGAGCCGCCAGCAGTCGGTGTTGAACGGGCTGCGGGCGGTGGCCGCCCTGCCCGATCCACCGGATTATGTTTTAGTCCATGATGCGGCGCGACCATATGTACCCGAAGATATGCTGCAGCGGGTGTTGGATGCGTTGCAGACGTCGCCTGGGGCAATCCCGGCGCTGGTGGTGGTCGATACGCTGAAACGTGCCGGTGGGGATGGGACGATTGCCGAGACCGTGCCCAGAGACGGATTGTGGCGTGCACAAACACCACAGGGCTTTCATTTCCCGGACCTATTGGCGGCGCACGAAAATGCACAGGACGGATTGACCGACGATGCGGCGGTGATGGAAGCCGCTGGTGCTGCCGTCGCGCTTGTGAACGGAAGCGAACACAATATCAAAGTGACGACGCCGGAAGATCTGGTGCGGCTGGAGGGGATTATGGGGCGAACCGAAATACCGGCAATGCGCATCGGCAAAGGGTTTGATGTCCACAAAATAGGCTCCGGTGACGGGATTCAGTTGTGTGGTGTGACCATTGCGTCCGACATGGCGTTGATCGGGCATTCCGACGCCGACGTTGCGTTGCATGCGTTGACCGACGCGATCTTAGGTGCGATTGCCGACGGGGACATCGGCAGTCACTTTCCGCCCAGCGACGCAAAATGGAAAGGTGCAAACTCGGAAATGTTTTTGAAGCACGCGTGCGACGTGATGAAAGCCGCTGGCTATGGGCTCAGCAACATCGATCTGACGGTGATCTGCGAAGCCCCCAAAGTCGGCCCGCATCGCGATGCAATGCGGGCAAATGTGGCGCGGATCGTCGGAGTCGATGTGGCCCAGGTATCGGTAAAAGCGACGACCACGGAAAAACTTGGTTTTACCGGGCGCGGCGAAGGGATTGCGGCTGAGGCGGTCGTGCTGTTGCACGCGTGCGGATAAGTATCTCTCAAACGTTGACCCAGGAGACTCTTTGTTTAGATTTAAACTTGTGTCAGTCTAGAACGATTGCGCGATGCCGCCGCAGACGTGGCACGCGCGCTGGGGGCGTCCCGTAACGATGGTCAAAAAGTATACCTTCGATCAGGTGGATGTGTTGTTGGTCGATACCGATCTCAACGCTCGCCAAGGTGTGCGCACAATTCTGGCCAACAACGGCTTTACCGGCGTTACGTTGGGCACGGATCTGCAACGGGTCAAAACGCCAATCACCCAGCATATGCCCGACATCATGCTGTGCGGCACCGAGTTTCCTGACGGCAAGATCACCGACCTGTTGCGCGATATCCGTCACAACCGCATCGGCAACAATCCGTTCATGCCGGTGATCGTGTTCTTGGACGAGCCGACACCCGAACTGGTTGCCGACGTGCTTAGTGCGGGCCCGGACGACGTGGTGATGAAGCCGGTGTCGACGCGTGCCCTGCTTGATCGTTTAGGTCAGCAGATCCACAAGCGTAAGCCGTACATCGTCACCGATGATTGTGTCGGCCCGGCGCGCAAAGGTGACGATACGTCCCGCGCAATCGTGCCGCCGAACCCACTGCACGCGAAAGCGAACGGCGGCAAAGCCAGCTTTCATGAAGTCGAACGCGGGATTCAAGATGCGCTGTCGGCGGTCAATGATCGGCGCCTGGAAAACACCGGACCCGAGATTGCAGCCCTGGTTGGCCGTTTGGTGTTGATGCTCGACAAACCGACGGTGACCGAGGCGGCAAAGGGCGGTCTGCAAATGTTGATCGAGATGAATCAAGACGTGATAAACCGGCTTGAAGGCAGTCGCTACGTTCATGTTTCCGAATTATGCCGTGCGATGATCATCGTGTGTGAGCGTATCAAAAAAGACACCGGCGGCCCTGCCGACAAAACCCAAGTGCGTTTGCTGAAGCCGCTGTCGCAGTCGATCCAGGCCGGTTTCTCGGGCGGTATCGCAAACGCCCAAGCGGCGCGCGCGATCGCTCAAAAGATTGGTATCGATTTAGGCTGATCGCCGCGCGTCCTGGACGTCGCCTTATGTGTGCATCGGACCGTATCGAAGGCTGCGACCTCACAAACCCCTACTCGTCGATCACGGAAACGTAGACGATCCTTGTGATGATAGTCACTATATTTAATATAGTGTATTGATTTAATTGATCCTTATCTCCTCACGACCCAGTGATTGGGCTTTAAATGCGCGGATCAGCGGATGCGGATACCTTCTTCATCAACGGAACGCGGTGTTCCGAACAACTTTGAAGCAAACCAAACCAACTGGAGATTTATCATGAATACCAAGACCATTTTTTCCGCGCTCGCTCTCGCCGTCGCTCTGGGTGCTGCCGCACCGGCTTTCGCCGATCGCTATGACAACCCTGAGCAATACGGTGTTGAGTACACCGGTGATGCAACCAGCGTCTCGCTTGCTGAGCAACTCAATCAGCATCCGGAGACGATTGAGCCGACTAAATACGGTGTCGACGCTGCTCCCGTTGGCGAGAACAGCGCCGAAGCGGTGACCATCGAAGGACTCAGCAATCGCTCGTAAGCTCCCCCTCTTACGTAGCGATTATAAAAACCGGCGCCTCCTCCCCTGGGGCGCCGGTTCTTTTTATACACGGCGCGCCGAGAAGGATAGGTTAGCTTACGAGAACCGGTTATTGGACGGGAAGCCCTTGGGCTTCACCAGACCGGCGCCGGCGCGTTTGCCCTGCCATGCTTTGAGGTCGGCTTCTGACCGCATGCCAGACCCGGTTTTCCAGGTCACACCCTCTTTTAAAATAAACGCCTGCGCATCCGACAAGTGACCGTCTTTATAGCGTTGCAAGATGACGCCTTTGCCCCGCGTCATTTCCGGCACTTCCGAGATCGGGAACACCAACAGCTTGCGGTTGGTACCGATGACCGCGATGTGATCGGCGCCGTCGGGCACTTCCGAGATCGCCGTCGCTTCGGCGTTCGCGCCGACATTGAGGATCTGTTTGCCGTTTTTGGTCTGCGCGATGACCTCGTCCTCGGCGACGATAAAGCCGTGCCCCGTATCAGCCGCGACCAAGAATCGTCGACCTCCGGTGTGTTTCATGATCGAGACGACTTCATGGCCGTTCGGGATGTCGATCATCAGGCGGATCGGCTCGCCGTGCCCGCGTCCGCCCGGCAGCTTGTCGGCACCAACGGTATAAAACCGGCCGTTGGTGGCAAACACGATGATCTTGTCGGTGGTCTCGGCATGCAGCCAGAATTTTAATTTATCGCCGTCTTTGAACTTCATCGTTTCAATGGCGGTGTCGTCCAAATGCCCTTTCGCGGCGCGGACCCAGCCTTTTTCGGAATAGACGACGGTCACCGGTTCTTTGTCGATCATCGCTTCGATCGGCACGATGACGATGCTCGGCGGCGCGCCGATTTCGGTGCGGCGGCGCCCCAGCTCGGTTTTCGGCCCGAAAGCCTGTTTGAGCTCTTTGATTTCGTCTTCGATGGTCTTCCAGCGCTTGCCTTCGTCTTTCAGCAACGATTGAAGCTCTTTGCGTTCTTTCCGCAGTTCCGCCTCTTCTTTGCGGATTTCCATTTCTTCGAGTTTGCGCAATTGACGCAGGCGCATGTTTAAGATCGCTTCGACCTGCACGTCGGTGAGGTCGAAGGCCTTCATCATCAATTGTTTTGGCTCGTCTTCCTCGCGAATGATGCGAATAACCTCATCTAGGTTAAGATACGCTGCCAGCAGGCCACCCAGCACTTCGAGCCGATGTTCGATTTTACCCAAGCGATGGCTGGCGCCGCGGACCAGCACGTCTTCGCGGTGCGCCAGGAAGGCCGACAAGGCTTCGCGCAGGCTCATCACGCCCGGGATGTTGTCTTTATTGAGGACGTTCAGGTTGAGACCAATGCGGGTTTCAAAATCGGTCTCGCGGAACAAATGTTCCATCAGCATTTCAGGCTCGACATTGCGGGATTTCGGTTCCAGCACGATGCGCACATCTTCGGCGGATTCGTCACGAATATCGCCCAGCATCGGCAGCTTGCGGGCCAACAACAGCTCGGCGGTTTTTTCGATCAGGCGTGACTTTTGCACCTGAAACGGGATGTCGGTGATGATGATCTGGTATTGCCCTTGGCCAAGCTTTTCGACTTCGTACTTGGCGCGCAGCCGGAAGCTGCCGCGGCCGTTCTTGTAGGCTTCGACGATGTTTTCGCGGGCTTCCACCAACACGCCACCGGTCGGGAAATCCGGGCCTGGGACCAGATCTACAAGCTTTTCGAAGGTCACTTTGGAATTTGCGACACCGTCGCTGGTGTGTTTGGCGGTCTTGATCATGTGCGTCATGGCGTCGCACAGCTCAGCGACATTGTGCGGCGGCACGCTGGTCGCCATACCGACGGCGATACCGTTCGAGCCGTTGGCGAGCAAGTTCGGGAACGCGGCAGGCAGCACGACGGGCTCGGATTCTTCGCCGTCATAGGTATCTCGGAAATCGACGGTATCTTCGTCAATGCCTTGCAAAAGCAGCCACGCGGTTTGGGTCAGCCGCGATTCGGTGTACCGCATCGCCGCTGCGTTATCGCCGTCGACGTTGCCGAAGTTGCCCTGCCCGTCGACCAGCGGATAGCGCTGTGCGAAATCCTGCGCCAAGCGCACCAAGGCGTCGTAGACCGACTGGTCGCCATGCGGGTGATATTTACCGATGACGTCACCGACGACACGTGCACACTTTTTATAGCCCGATGCCGGGTCCAGCTTGAGTTGCCGCATCGCAAACAGCAGACGACGGTGCACCGGCTTAAGGCCGTCACGAACGTCCGGCAACGAGCGCGACATGATAGTCGATAGCGCATAGGACAGATAACGCTCCGACAACGCCTCAGCCAGCCGTGTTTCGCGGATTTCCTCGGGCTTCGCGTGCTTGCTCATATCGTTACTCTTGTGTTTGTGGGGATCGTGGATCGCCAGATATAGTATATATCACGGCGTCCGCGTCAATGCGTATGGCTTATCCTTCGCACAGCACCGCCCTTTGCGCGCGCATCCGGCCGTCTTGATGGCTACGACCTCACAAACCCCTACTCGTCGATCACGGAAACGTAGACGATCCTTGTGATGATAGTCACTATATTTAATATAGTGTATTGATTTAATTGATCCTTATCTCCTCACGACCCAGTGATTGGGCTTTAAATGCGCGGATCAGCGGATGCGGATACCTTCTTCATCAACGGAACGCGGTGTTCCGAACAACTTTGAAGCAAACCAAACCAACTGGAGATTTATCATGAATACCAAGACCATTTTTTCCGCGCTCGCTCTCGCCGTCGCTCTGGGTGCTGCCGCACCGGCTTTCGCCGATCGCTATGACAACCCTGAGCAATACGGTGTTGAGTACACCGGTGATGCAACCAGCGTCTCGCTTGCTGAGCAACTCAATCAGCATCCGGAGACGATTGAGCCGACTAAATACGGTGTCGACGCTGCTCCCGTTGGCGAGAACAGCGCCGAAGCGGTGACCATCGAAGGACCCAGCGATCGCTCGTAAGTTCCCCCCTCTTACGTAGCGACTGCAAAGACCGGCGCCTCCTCCCCTGGGGCGCCGGTTTTGCTTATTTTTACCCTTCTGGAAGGATGTGGTGCCTAGATATCCACCCCCGTCGCGGTGCCGATCCAATCGGTGAATTCTTTGTTGCCGCCGACAATCGGCAGCGCGACGATGCATGGGCAGTCATAGCTGTGTTCGATTTTAATCAAGTCGGTGGCGGCATCGATGAGATCGCGGCGAGTTTTGGCAAACAATACGGCCTCGGCGGACTCTTGAATTTCCCCTTCCCAGGCGAACACGGACGTCACGCCGTCGATCACGTTGGCGCAGGCAGCCAGTTGTGCTTCGACGAGGGCGCGTCCCAAATTCAACGCTTCGGCTCGGTCGGCGCAGGTGACATAAAGCGTCACGGTATCGGTCATGAAAATCTCCATCTTTGAGGATCACGAAAACTACCGTAACATGCCCCCAACAGCGCGGCATAAAAACGCATAAGCGGGCCGCGACGGAGGTGGAGAGATATGAGCAAACCTGCAAGCGGGCCGGCGAAGTCTGCGAAAGTTACGATGCGCCCATCGGCGTCTCAGCAATCGGCGCCTAATTCGTCAAGCTTGGAAGACAGCACACGCATGCCAACGAGCGTGCAACTGGCATGGCTGCAGCGCGGTCTGGAGCAGCCGGGCGGCAAGTTGCCGTTGTTTGATCACATCGGCCAAAAAGTCAGCGAACAGACCGTGCGCAGCTGCATTCGCAACGGTTGGGCGGAGCCTTGGTTTAACAACCCGATCAAGCCAGACTGGCTGGTCTGCCGGTTGACCGACGTTGGCCGTGATCTCGCATTGAGCGCCGTACCCAAACAAGGCGAAGCCTCTTGAGCTTTGTTACTAAAGGAAAACTTCATATGCAGTTAATGGTCATTTCGATTTCGAAACGAATTCATGTGCAAAGGCTAAACGTTGCCTGAACGTGACGACACTGAGACGCATGCCGCACCCGTCGCGCCGCGATCCGTGATGGTCTGCATCAATCGACGTTTTCGCGGCGACCAACCTTCGTGTGCAGCGCGAGGCGCCGAAGCCGTCGCGGATGCGGTTGAAGCTGGCATCGCGGCGCGCCGTATCGCCATTAAAATGGAACGCGTGATCTGCTTGGGCCAATGCACCAAAGGCCCGACCGTCCGCTTTGCCCCGGGCGGTCGTTTTAGCCTCGGCACACGCTTAGAAGACGTGCCGGCGATCTTGGATGAACTGCAAGCGCTCTGCGGCGTCGACGACGACGAAAGCGGGCCGCCGATGCACTTGTTGGGGTCGTGACACAGGTATTCCCTAAAATTTTATATTCTGTGACGGCGGTCACTTCGCAACGTGCCTGCTGCTGTCATGTTGATCTTGTAAGGATGGATTTCTTCACAGATATCCTCCCTTCCCTCAAGAGCACAAACTTACGCCGGGCCCTCGGGTCCGGCGTTTTCTTTGATGTTTTTATTGGTTCTGACACCCAATGCTTGAATCTGTGGGGTTCTCAAAGTGAGCGATACATTCTCCGCACATTCCGGACATTATTTTGACCGCTTTAGGACGCGTTCCAGATGAGATCCGCGTAGGCGAGCGACGACCGGTTTTGACCCTAAGTGGTCGATTTTTCTTCAATTCAAAAGAAATTAAATAGTTGAATGCCACTGCACTAGCGTTGTTGGATTCCCAGGTTGGCCAAAAGAAAATGCAGTATCAACTTTATCAATTTTTATATATGTCCATCGCTTTGAGCCTTCTTAATAATATTCGCAAAGTTTTGGTT
>ERZ887849.4102-NODE-4102-length-10467-cov-9.725221_pt1 | contig 10467 bp, 8 predicted proteins | sample MGYA00521267_ERZ887849 | MGnify/ENA primary metagenome ERZ887849 (study PRJEB32303, sample SAMEA104408601) | aquatic metagenome | biome: Brackish water; feature: Pelagic; material: water | place: Baltic Sea | collected 2014-06-06T16:11:00 | depth 2,863 m ... | reverse complement strand
GCTTCTTCAAAAACCATTCCGCATTTGCCCAAGACTCCATGACGACTTTCGCGTGAGCATTTCCGGCATTCATGAGATCGTGGACGTCATGAAATGCGTCAAACATCAGTAGCGTATCTTTTAATGCGTCGGCGGCAACGGTGGCGACTGCCTCGTCTGACAGAAGCTCAACCAAAGGCGGGATGTTATAGCCACCGAGCATGGTCCCTAGGAGCCGTGTGGCTTCTTGACGACTGACTAACGGACAACTGGCATTGCCCTTCGCAATATCCGTCAAAAAGGCAGCTTTGACATACGCCGCTTCATCGACTCCAGCCGGGACACGATTTGCGAGAAGGTCGAGAAGAAATGCGTCTTCTCCCACAGGTGGGTGCTTCAATAGCTCCACCAGGCCGGCGACTTGCTCGGCTGAGAGGGGTTTTGGGATTACGCCCTCAAGGGCGCGTTCTTCAACATGTTTCCGGTAAGCTTCAAGCACAGTAAACATCCTTGCTTTGGGTTGATGTGAGCGCGGTGAGGAGACCCTTTTGAGGTCGGATTCACTGCGCGCTAATTCGACACACTAGGGTATCAAAATTCGTGCGTCTTCACGTTGATCCTTGGTCGCAGATCCCGCTCATTGGGTCGCGGGATATGCGGGCAAGGTTGCCTTTGTCATTTGCCGAAGGCAGCGTATGACTTGGCAAGAATAGCCATATTCGTTGTCATACCAGACGTAGACCACGCAACTATTGTAACCCGCTGCGATCGTCGCGAGACCATCAACGATCCCGGCTGCCCGTGAACCCACAAAATCGGTACTGACAGCCTCTGGGGAATTTGAATAATCGATTTGCTTTTGTAATTTGGAGTGCACGGCGACTAAGCGAAGGTGTTCGTTGAGCTCTTCACGATCCACCGGGTTGTCCAAGTTCAGATTTAGAATTGCCATGGACACATTCGGCGTTGGAACCCGAATGGCATTCCCGGTTAGCTTTCCTTTGAGCTCGGGGAGAGCTTTGGCAACGGCACTGGCGGCGCCTGTTTCAGTGATCACCATATTTAGGGCCGCTGCGCGACCACGGCGGTCGCCTTTGTGGAAGTTGTCGATGAGATTTTGATCATTGGTGTAGCTGTGCACGGTCTCGACATGACCATTGCGAATGCCGTACTTGTCTGCGATCGCTTTGAGCACGGGCGTGATGGCATTTGTGGTGCAACTTGCCGCTGAAATGATGGTGTCGTCATCGGTGATCTCATCATGGTTTACGCCATGCACGATGTTCTTTAGATCTCCCTTGCCCGGTGCCGTCAGCAAAACGCGCTTCACCCCAGGGCAGGCGAGATGCTGTGACAGCCCATCTCGATCACGCCATTTACCGGTGTTATCGACCACAACCGCATCGTGAATACCATAGTGGGTGTAATCGATTTCAGAGGGTGAATTGGAATAAATCACCTGAATATGTTGCCCATTGGCAATAATTGCATTGTGTTCGTGATCCACTGTAATGGTGCCGTTGAATGAACCGTGTACGGAATCACGACGAAGCAGGCTCGCGCGTTTTAAAAGATCGTTATCCGAGCCTTGACGGACCACAATTGCGCGTAGACGCATGGCTGCTTTTGACCCACTTTTGGCGATCAATTCACGTGCGAGTAGCCGACCTATGCGTCCAAATCCATACAGCACGATGTCGGTTTCTGAGTCTTCAACAGGGTGGTTACCAATCGCATTCGCCAGTTCTGAGTGGACGTAATCACGCAGCGGTTGGCCTCCGCTGAGCCGCTGATAGTTTGCAGCGATTTTGCCAAGATCAATATGACAGGGCGATAGCTCCGGTGCGAGCACGTAGACAGCTTGTAAGACCGCATGGACGTCTTCGACATCCAATTCTTTGGCATCAACCTGGCGCGCGAACCGGCAACATTTGATGATATTGATCACGGTTCGATTGTTGAGCAGGCGACCAAAGATTGAAGTCTCGATCGCGCGCTCTCGAAACAGACTGCCAATCAATGGAATCATCTCTTCTGCCGCAGCGACTTTCTTATTCCATTCATCCATCGATTCGTGCAGACGCTCAGTTGTCATGATCCGGACCTCAGCTGGGGGTAAATACATGGCGGCAGTGTGCCAATGTCAATAAAGATTCACAACTCAACCAACGTGCAAGATCTTTTTGTGACTAAAAATACTTTATGGTCACGACTTCGGTTGGTCAGCGAGGTTCGCGTGACTGAAGGGTGGAATTTCTTGAAGTGCCCGCATAACGTGCAAATAGGCGAGGAGAAGGCGATGCGAGTCACGACACCCTGTGTGGGGCTATGTTCAACAACCTATGGAGATCCGGTGTGTCGTGGATGTAAACGGTTTGCGCATGAAATCGTTGACTGGAACCGCTATGCAGAGCCCCAAAAAGCGGCCGTCATTGCACGACTGGCTGCATTACAAGCGCAAGTTGTGTTGCGGTATTTTGATTGTGTCGATGTGCGACTGCTCGAGCATGCGCTGGTCAGTGCGGGTTATCGCTATCGGCTGGATCAGCCGGAAACATCTTGGGTCTATGATTTGATGCGTCAGTCGCAAGGTCGATTGGTGCACTGGGCCGAGCTTGGTCTGCGCCGCACACCGGAGGCAGAGGGAATGGATGGGCCGACGCTTTGGGCGTCGATGCACCTTGAGTACCTCGCTCTAAGTGAGGCACATTACGAACGTTATTTTGTGCAGCCATTATCCTTTGAGGAATAACGTCCTGCGGATCCGCGCGGTACACTAAGTGGATCGGAACAAGGAGAGTCTATTGCTGTTTCCAACGCTTGAATCGACGTTTGGCCAAACGCCACTCATTGCATTGCAGCGCTTGAATGCTGGTTTACCAGCAACCGTCCAAGTGCTTTGTAAGATGGAAGGAAATAATCCCGCAGGGTCTGTTAAGGATCGGCCTGCGTATTACATGATTCAGGGCGCTGCAGCGCGCGGAGAAATTCGGGCGGGTGATCGTTTGATTGAGGCCACCAGCGGAAATACTGGGATCGCCTTGGCGATGGTTGCTGCGATTCAGGGATATCGCATGACACTGATCATGCCGGATAACCTGTCAGATGAGCGTAAGCGAGCGATGACAGCGTATGGTGCGGAGTTGATCCTGGTCTCAGAGAATGAGGGGATGGAGGGTGCACGTGATCTGGCGCTTGCAATGGAGGCACGCGGCGAAGGGCGTGTGCTGAATCAGTTTGCCAACCCAGATTGTCCACGAGCGCATTACGAAACAACAGGGCCTGAAATCTGGGCGCAGACTGAAGGTACGGTCACGCATTTTGTCAGTTCGATGGGGACGACGGGGACCATTATGGGTGTCTCTCGGTACTTAAAAGAACAGGATCAAGCAATTCAGATCGTCGGTTTGCAACCTAGTGAGGGCTCCAAAATTGCGGGCATCCGACGTTGGCCGATTGCCTATCGGCCTGAGATTTTTGAGCCTGAGCGAGTGGATGTGACCTTGGATATTCAGCAAGCGGAGGCTGAAGACATGGCTCGGCAGCTGGCCTCGCGTGAGGGAATCTTTTGCGGAGTAAGCGCCGGGGGTGCAGTCGTGGGTGCACTGCGTGTTGCCCAAACACTCACCTCCGGAGTCGTGGTCTGTATCATTTGTGACCGGGGTGATCGGTATTTATCGACTGATCTATTCCCACGATGAGTGCGCGGGGACATGCCCGGCGCGGTCGTCGCGCTCCGATCCCTGAGTTTCCGATTCGGGTTGATCGGCTCAGTCATGAAGGTCGAGGAATCGCACAGTGGGGTGAGAGAGTGCTCTTTGTGGGAGGCGCACTCCCGGGTGAGTTGGTGCGAGTCAAAGTGCTCAATAAAACCTCGCAGGTCGCTGAGGGGATTGCCACGGAAGTCCTGGAATCCTCACCACAACGAATCACACCCTTGTGTCCTCATGCAGGGCATTGTGGGGGCTGTGCCTTGCAGCATCTGAGCGCAGAACAGCAAGTCGCCATTAAGACGGATGCCTTGTCTGGATTGATGCTGAAAAGTGGTCTGGATCTCAAACGGGTGACACGGTTGCCTGCGTTACTTGGTCCATCCCTTGGCTATCGACGTCGCGCGCGATTAGGCGTGCGGTGGGTCCGTGCCAAGGATCGGATTCTGGTGGGATTTCGAGAGCGGGCGTCAAACTACATTGCGGATATTTCAGATTGTCCAGTGTTGGATGGACGTATTGGCCAGCATCTTGGGCGGTTGGCTGGGGCGATTGCGGCCTTCAGCTGTGTGGATCAGGTGCCTCAAGTTGAGGTGGCGGCGGGCGATGATACGGTCGCTATCGTCGTGCGACACCTCACGCCATTGACGGATGCAGATCGTCAGATCTTACTGGATTTGGGGCTGGAAACAGGCTGGCACATCTACAGTCAGGCAGCTGGACCTGATTCGATCCAGCGTCTCTGGCCAGAGGATGGACCGACCGCATTGACCTATCGGATTGGTGAGCTTGGCCTTGAATATCAGTTTGAAGTAACTGATTTTACACAGATTAATTCTGAGATAAATCGCAAAATGGTGTTACAAGCGCTCGAGCTGCTGCAGTTGAGTTCGTACGATCGCGTATTGGATTTATTTAGTGGGTTGGGGAATTTTACCTTGGCGGCAGCGACACAGGCGGCCTGGGTGACGGCCGTGGAAGTGAGTCCCACCATGGTGGCGCGTTGCTTGAATAACGCTGCACACAATCGATTGACCAATATCGATGCGGCTGCCTGTGATTTAACGGCTCCGATTGCTGCTCAACAGTGGGCTCGGGCTGACTATTCCGTGGTGATCATCGATCCCCCACGCTCGGGTGCTCGAGAGGTCCTTGAGGCGCTCCCACTGACCGGGGTCGAACGTATCCTGTATGTGAGTTGTAATCCTGCAACGCTCGCTCGTGATGCGGCAATCTTGCATGAGCGGGGATTTGTCATGACCCATCTTGGGATGATGGACATGTTTCCCCAAACTGCGCATGTCGAATCGATGGCCTTGTTCGTTCGGGGTCGTCGTGGTTAAGGCCCGGGAACTGCATCCCACCCAATTGGATGCCGATATCGCGATCGCCGATTGGCCGACTCGGCTTGCGGGGCAGGCTGGGCTTGAGGATGCTACAGCGCTCCGTGCCGCATGTGATTTACTCGCGAAGCTTGAGGCGAAACGTGTCGAGAACACAGACTGGGCCGGTCCCAACGCCTACCGATTTGGCCTTGAGATGGCAGACATCTTGTCGACGATGCCCACTGACGAGGATGCATTATTGGCTGCCTTGCTCTATCGCGCGGTGCGACTCGAGCGATTATCCATTCGTGACGTGCGCGAACAATTTGGAAAGACGGTAGCCAAGCTGATCGAGGGTGTTCAGCAGATGGCTATCATTGGACAGACTCGACAAGACACGCCCGAATCCTTCCTGGGCCAGCACGAGCAGCAAGCGGATGCGGTCCGGCGCATGCTGGTTGCAGTCATCGATGATGTGCGGGTTGCACTCATTAAGCTGGCGGAGCGGACGACCGCGATTCGGGCCGTCAAAAACGCGGATCGGGCAAGACGCATGAAGGTGGCTCGTGAGGTGTCGGATATTTATGCGCCACTGGCGCATCGCCTCGGCATTGGTCAGCTCAAGTGGGAGTTGGAGGATCTTGCGTTCCGGTACCTCGAGGAAGATGCCTATAAGACAATCGCGAAGGCATTGGCTGAGCGGCGCGAGGATCGCGAACGGTATATTGAGGAGTTAGTCGATGCGTTAATGCATGCGTTGGCTGCTCAAGGAATCCATGCCGATCTCACTTGGCGTGCAAAACATATCTATTCAATCTGGCGGAAGATGCAGCGTAAGCAAGTTGATTTTTCCCAGATTTATGATGTGCGTGCGGTCCGTATCTTGGTGCCAACTGTTCAGGATTGCTATGCGGCGCTCGGACTGGTGCACGGGACCTGGAAGAGTATCCCGCATGAATTTGATGATTACATTGCGGCGCCCAAGCCAAATGGTTATCGATCTCTCCACACTGCAGTGATTGGGCCACAAGGGAAGGTCGTTGAGATCCAGATTCGCACCCAGCAAATGCACGATGAGGCGGAGTATGGGGTTTGCGCGCATTACCGCTACAAAGGAACGGATACGCAAGAGCGCGGTCAAGGGTATGAGGATAAGATCGCCTGGCTGCGCCAAGTTCTCGATTGGCACGATGAGGTGGGTGACCTCCGAGATCTCTCCGATGCCTTGCGTCAGGATGTGCTGGAAGATCGCATCTATGTGTTTACCAAAGATGGTCATGTCGTTGACCTTCCCGCCGGCTCCACACCGCTTGATTTTGCTTACAAGCTCCATACTGAGGTGGGCCACTCGTGTCGAGGCGCGAAAGTCAATCGGCGGATTGTTCCGCTGACCTACCCGCTGAAGGTGGGCGATCAGGTGGAGATTTTGCGTCAGTCCGAATTGCGCCCAAGCCGTGATTGGCTCAATCTCGGCTTGGGTTATTTAAAGACATCTCGTGCCCGCGCCAAAGTACAGTCTTGGTTTAAGCAGTTAGATCGTGATCAGAACATTCAAGCAGGACGTCAACTAATCGACGCCGAGACGCGGCGATTGGCACTCGGTCATATTGATATGGCCCAGGTGGTTCGCGCTCTGAATTTTCATCATTTGGACGATGTGTATGCAGCGGTCGGGGCTGGTGACATCCGTGTGTCGCAGTTTGTTGGTGCATTAAGCCGACTCACCGGTCAGACCCAGCGGGAGTTAGATCTTGAGCCCCGGCGGGCATCGCCGACGGAACGAACGGACGGCATCCAAATTCATGGTGTCGGGAAGTTGTTGACGCAAATCGCAACCTGCTGTCAGCCAGTGCCGGGTGATTCCATTGTGGGTTACATCACCAAAAGCCGAGGGGTCAGTATTCACCGAGATGATTGCACCAATATTTTGTCGTTGGAGGAGTCGACTCCGGAGCGAATCATTGATGTCAGCTGGGGTGCGACACAAACGGATACCTATCCGGTCGAGGTCGAGATTCGGGCCTATGATCGGCAGGGGCTTCTGCGTGATGTGACTTCAGTGCTTGCCAACGATCGGGTGAATGTGACTGGATTGAATTCTAAAACAGATCGTGCACTACACGTTGCAACGCTTCGCTTATCCATTGAAATCAAAGGGCTACAAGAGTTATCCCAAGTTCTTGATAGAATACAGCGCATTCATAATGTGATCTCTGTTCACCGCGTGAGGGATGCTTGATGACGCGATATTGCTGGACGGATCTGCGAGTCTTGATGAAGCGATTACGTGATCCAGAGACCGGATGTCCTTGGGATTTGGAGCAGCGCTTTGACACCATCGCTCCATTCACCTTGGAGGAAGCGTATGAAGTGGCCGATGCGATTGAGCGTGGCGCGCTGGATGAGTTACCCGCCGAACTGGGGGACCTGTTATTTCAGGTGATCTTTTATGCGCAAATGGGTGAGGAGCAGGGTGCATTTGATCTCGATGATGTCATTCATGGACTGGTTGAAAAACTCGTAATTCGACATCCGCATGTTTTTCCTGACGGCCAACTCATGGCGTTATCTAAACCGCCAGATTCGAATATGGCAGCCATAAAGTCTGCCTGGGAGACGCAAAAAGCGCGCGAGCGCGCTGAGCGGGGACAGCAGGATTTATTTGACGATATCCCGCTCGCGCTGCCGGCCCTGTCGCGTGCGCAAAAAATCCAAAAACGGGCGCGCATGATCGGATTTGACTGGTCCTCTGCGGCGCCAGTTTTTTCTGTACTTCAAGCTGAGATACAGGAGCTTCACGAGGCCCTGGAATCGGGCGATTCGGGACGCGTTGCAGATGAACTGGGGGACGTGTTGTTCAGTGCGATTAGCTTGGCACGGCATCATGGCCTTGATGCTGAGCAAGTCTGTCGTCAGTCCACGACCAAGTTCATGGAACGAATACGGCATGTACAAGCATTGGCGGATCGTGATGATATTCAGTTACCTGGTGCGAGTGACGCTGAGCTGGAGGCGCTATGGACGCGGGCAAAGCAGTCGCAGCGTTCAACTTTCTGAGGGCTTGCCTTTCACGGGGGAAACCGGATACGGTCAGTGTTTGACGACGATAAGGAGCACACCGCGTGCGTGTGATTTTATTAGGCGCTCCTGGCGCTGGAAAAGGAACCCAAGCGCAGTACATTTGTAAAGCGTTTCAGATTCCCCAAATTTCGACGGGTGATATGTTAAGGGCGGCCGTCAACGCTGAGAGTCCACTCGGGCTCGCGGCGAAGCAGGTGATGGATGCAGGCCGATTGGTGTCTGATGACATCATCATTGGTCTGGTCAAAGAGCGTTTGGAGCAATCGGATTGTGCCAATGGATGCTTGTTTGACGGATTTCCTCGCACCATCCCGCAGGCTGAAGCATTGCGAGACTCTGGTGTGCAGATTGATCACGTTGTGGAAATGGATGTGGATGACGAAGCCATTATTGAACGCATGGCAGGACGGCGTGTGCACCTTGCCAGTGGCCGCACCTACCATGTGATTTATAATCCCCCAAAGCGAGATGGCGTGGATGACGTCACAGGGGAACCACTGATTCAGCGTGATGATGATCGTGAAGAAGTCGTGCGTGACCGGCTTTCGATTTATCACGAGCAGACCGAGCCTCTCATTCACTTCTATGGATCTTGGGCAAAATCCAATGCAGCTGAGGCACCGACCTTGACTCGTATCTCAGGAATTGGAACTGTCGAAGAGATTCGCGACCAAATTATTCGGGCGTTACAGGAGTAATCCATGTCGCGAAGGCCTCGCCTTCTTCTTGATGCTGAGGCTCTCGTTGCGAACTATCAGTTGCTTGCGCATACCGGCGTGCAGGGCACTGCTGCGGTCGTGAAAGCAAACGCGTACGGATTGGGGGTCGATTGGGTAGTACCGACTCTGGTCGATGCCGGATGCGAAATCTTTTTTGTTGCCTATCCAGAAGAGGGTGTGCAAGTTCGCTCTCTGGCGCCGAGCGCCGTGATCTATGTTTTTCATGGAATGGATCGCTCAAACCTCGAGCTCTACCGCGCGCAGCGTCTGCGTCCATGTTTGAATTCGCGTGAGGGGATCCAGCTTGCCTCAGGCGAGGGGCTTGAACCAGCCATCCATGTGGACACTGGCATGCATCGGTTGGGTTTGTGCGTCGAGACATTGGCTGAGCGGGATATTCGTGCTTGTTCTCCAAGTTTATTGATGAGCCACTTAGTCGCCAGTGATCAGCCCGCTTCACCCTTAAATTTGCTGCAGCGGTCGATGTTCGCCTCTTGGGTGAGGTCGCTAAACATGACTGTGCCTCGTTCGCTCGCGAATACCGGCGGGATCTTACTGGGTGCAGAGTACCATTTTGAGATCACACGGCCTGGCATTGGTTTGTATGGTGGTTCACCAGATCCCTCCTGTGTTTGGCCAGCTCGTGCTGTGGTCTCATGGCATGCCCCGGTATTGATGGTGCAAAAGGTCGATCAGGGCGCCTCGGTTGGGTATGGAGGTACTTGGATTGCCGATCGCGAGCGTGTCATTGCGACCTGTGCCAGTGGCTATGCAGACGGGCTGCTGCGGACACTTGGTAACCAGTGGTGTGCTGAATTACACGGAATTCGCTGCCCATTGGTTGGTCGGGTCAGTATGGATCTTATTGGCGTAGACGTGACTGAGGTCATCGAGGCTGGATTTTCAGTCGGCTCGACTGATTGGGTTGAGTTGCTCAACGCACGGCATTCAGTCGATGCCATGGCTGCCGCTGCGGGTACGATTGCGTATGAGTGTTTGACCCGTTTGGGGCCACGTTTTGATCGATTCGTGACGCATTCAAATCAACCGATGGAGTCTGTGTAGTGTCATGAATTGTGTTTATTTAGATGCCAGTCGGAATAGGCTCGCGGTCGGTCTGAGTGTTGGCGCCGAATGGGTTGAAGCGGGTGATCTTGAAGGCCGCCATGATGCGGTCTTGCTGCCGGCACTGACAGAGCTGTTGGATCGCTGTCATACGAATCTGGCGTCAGTTGATGCTGTCATCTGTGTGCAAGGTCCAGGCAGTTTTACTGGGCTGCGAATCGCTGTCTCGGCGGTGCACGCGTTGCATTTGGTGACCCAATGTCAGGTCTTGCCAGTTGATCAGCTTTCATTAATGGCATTTGTCGCACGAAGTCAGGGGTGCGATGCGCCATGTGACGTTTTGTTGGATGCGCGCATGGGGGATGTTTACATCGGTCGTGGGGGATTTATACCAGATACCCCCCGATTGGTGGATCGTGAACTTCTGGCAGTTGGTGCGTTGACCGGCAATACCTGGATTGGCCATCTGGATGAGACGGTATTTCTCCCGGATCGCGTAATTCATCGAGTTGCACCAACGCTTCAGGACCTCAAAGCCTATGGCGAAGCCTGTCCGCAGAGCTTCTGGATGCCTGGTGATCAACTGAC
>ERZ887849.4097-NODE-4097-length-10476-cov-5.641781_pt1 | contig 10476 bp, 6 predicted proteins | sample MGYA00521267_ERZ887849 | MGnify/ENA primary metagenome ERZ887849 (study PRJEB32303, sample SAMEA104408601) | aquatic metagenome | biome: Brackish water; feature: Pelagic; material: water | place: Baltic Sea | collected 2014-06-06T16:11:00 | depth 2,863 m ... | reverse complement strand
GGGAGGATTCGCCAGGACGATGTCGAAGCCTTCGGAGCTGGGATTATTCGACGGCACACGCTCCAGGCTATTGCCCAGTTCGATCTGTGGATCATTGACACCGGAAAGCACGAGCCGTGTCATACCGATGACGTACGCATCGGGATTGATTTCGACGCCGGCAAGATGCAAGGGCTGTTTGCCGGAAGCATAAGTCGCATCGCCAAGTCGAACGTGGTCGCGATGTTCCACGATCTCCAGAGCTGCGGTCAGCAGCCCGGCGGAGCCAAAGCACGGATCGTAAACTGATTCGCCAGATTTGGGTTTGGCGAGTTCCACCATCAAGGCGGCGATCTGAATGGGAGTAAAGAACTGCCCCGCGAACTTGTCGTAGGTGTTCTGTAGTACAAAGTCCAGGACATCGCGGAGAGCTCGCCGGTCTTTGGGTGTCTCGAATGGTTGGTCGGCGAGCCAGTGGATGAGGTGGGCGAGGGTGTCGGCGGGGAAGCGGGACAGCTTCTCGACGGCGGGGGCGACGCGGTGAAGTTGAGTGGCCATTGCATCGTGGCGGGAATTGGCGAAGCGATCGAGTGCTGAGGGGAGTTCCCGGAAGATGTGTTCCAGCTCACGGGGATCGTGGATGTTGCACCAGGAACGCCAGTGGAACTTGGTTGGAAGCACCGGTTCGTAGTCGACGTCGTCGAAGGCGGCGATCGCTTCTCGTTCGGCTTCCTCGAAGTCGGCCCAACGGAGGAAGATCAGCGCAGCGAGTGCCACGCCGAACTCGCTGTTGGAGATCGGGGAGTTGGCACGTACTCGGTCGAGCATCTGCCAGATCGCATTGTGAGACGACACTTCAGCCACGTTGATTACAGCTCCCCTGCAAAGGCTTTACGAAGGACTGCATCGCGCAATGCTTCAAGATGAACTCGTGAACCACAGATTTCGGCCTTCAACTCCTCGATGTCGCTAATCCGGTTGAGCACAGATGCAACAAGACGCAGGACTCGCATCTGCTCAGCTGGACTTGGTAGTGGAATTTCAGCCTCCTCTAAGTAGGCTGCGGGAACACGCTGTTGTCCAACCGCCCCACGAAACTGATGTGTACCCTCAATTCTGAACTGGACTCGGCGAAGAAAGTGCCATATCCACTCAGCTTTCAACTCGTCCGAATTGGGACGGACAACATGGAACTCTGTTGAACCAAACCCCAACTCATTCGATAGATTTCTAGCAACCGCACATTTGCCGTTCTGCATGCACGGGGTGATCTTTGCGAAGATCACATCGCCTTCAGCAAAGTACGTAAATCCCTTGCGTACTTCAGAGAACGGACGCAACTCAGCCTGGTCAATCGCCCCCGTATACTGATTTACCGCAGGCATTGGCACAAATGTCACGATGTGGCTATCAGCGAGGCTACGCAGCTCAGCAGGTCGGCGCGGATTTATCTGTGAGACTTCACCTAGGGGCTTGCTAGGCCAAACGACCCCTTTGCGTTTCTTTCCGACAATGTCTGTGATCTCCTCCAATAGTTCTTTTATCCGGAGCTCATTGGCATACGTTTTTTCAAGGACCTCGTGCAGTGATCGAGTATCAAATTCATGCTCCCGTTTTGGATTCCGTGCGGCGAGCTCGAAACCATTCGCCTCTATTTCTGCGAGGGTCAATGACCAAGAGTTCTCGCTCTCTGCCTTTGTAGCCTGTTTTAGAAGAAAATCAGGCAATTGGTTGCCTTGGATCGGCTTGCGTGATGTCTTGCACTCAAACCCATCATTTGAAAGATCGTAGAACCAGACATTTTTCGTCGCCCATTTACCTTTGACATTCGCCTCTTTAGGGCGATCAAAGAAGACAACACTCGTCTTAACGTTCGTGTACGGGAGAAAGCATCCAGCGGGAAGGGAAAGAATCGTATGGACATCAAAATGCTCCAAAAGCTCTTTTCGTACCTTTTCATTGGCATTGCTTTGTGTAAGAACTCCTTCCGGTACAATTACAGCAGCGCGTCCCTCCTTGGCGAGTGATCGCATGATGTGTTGAATAAAAAGGCATTCCGTCGCACCCGAACGAACGCGGAAGTTTGTTTGTAATTCCGACGCCATCTTTCCGCCGTACGGTGGATTAGAAAGAACTACGTCGTACTTCTCTTTTTCTCCTATGTTTTCGCTATGAATCTCCAACGTGTTGGCAAGCTCCAGATTTGCCGATTCGATCCCGTGCAAGATCATATTCATGGTGCCGAGCAGGTAGGTCAGCGGTTTGAGCTCCAATCCAAAGAATGTGCCCGACTGCAACTTCTCCAAGTCGCGACCACTTAGTTTCTTTGCGTTTGGGTTCCGTTGTGGGTCTCGCATGTAGTCGGCTGAGTCACCCAGAAAGCCACAAGTTCCGAAGCATGGGTCATAGACCTTGTCACCGACCTGCGGTTTCACGATGTCGACCATGGCACGAATGATGTGCCGCTGTGTATAGAACTCCCCGGCGTAACCAGCACTGTCCGAAGCGACTCGTTTGAGTAAGTCTTCGTAAATTTCCGACAATACGTGGACGTCAGTGTCGCTGCTGAAGTGCAGCTTATTTACCTGCGCCACAACTCTTGCGAAGGATGCCCCCCGGCGGCAATAGTTGCGGACATTTGAAAAAACTCGCCGAAAACGTTCAGCAAGGGGATCATCACCCAAGCCATCTTTTGAATCGGGACTCGTTAGCTTGACCCAAAGCACGCTGTCGACAAACTTCAGCATCTCATCGGGATGGTCTGTCTTGGACGCCCATGACGACCACGCAAAATCTCCGGACAGACGGCGTTCATACCCCGCGTCATCAAACTCGGCTTCTTCTTCACGGCGTGTCTCGGCTTCGTCAAACGCCTTGAGGAAGAACAACCAGGCCAGTTGCTCGACGTAGTTGCGGGCATCGACGCCTTCCGTGTTCAACTGATCGCAAGCATTCTTGACGATCTGTTGAACTTCCTGCCGACGATTGTCGACAGTGCCGTTGCCGTTATTGGTTTTCGCTTTGCTCATATATGTCTTTCTAATTGGCCATGGGCACGTACAAGTGCTCCTTGACCTCCTCCAAATCTGATTTCAAAAGTTGTGCTCCGCCGTAGCGGCTAGTCAGTGACTGAAAGCTGCCGAATTGGTCGACGAACTGGGGAGCCGCATAGGTCCGCGCCTGTTCCAGATCGTCGATGCCAAACAGCGAATAGTGGTCGAGGGCCGTCCGCCAGAAGTCGATCTTCCAGGTGTCGCCGGACGCGTACGCCCCTCTGTCTTCAGCGGCCATGCTGAAATCTTCGCTACCGGTTTGAATGCCGCCGGGCTCACGAGGCAGCGTCATGCCAAACTGTGATTCGTACCACGGGTTCTCCTCGTCCCAGAATCGGCCCACGCGATCGTTGCGTGTGGGAACCTGAAACAGGTCGAAGCCGATCTTGGCAAGGATGTCGACATCGTCAGTGTCTGGCAGCTCCAGATAATGGCGGAACGCCGAGGTGTAGATGTCCTGATCGCCAAGCTCCTCGCGAAGTTCTTTGCGGCTTTTCTTGTCGATCCAGATGGACAGCAGTTGACCGATGTCTTTGCTGGATACCGTCTGGATGAATTCCTTAGATTTCTCCGCATACTCCTCGAAAGGCATCCATTGCCCGTCGCCAAACGAGATGCTGCGGTTGGTCGTCGACATGACGACATGCACATTCTCGGCAACCGGCTTCGGAGTTTCCGGCTCGTCGTCGCCTTTGCCCTTTTTCTTTTTGGGCTTGGACTTTGGCAGGTTTCCCTTCTGCTTGTTGGCGGGGTGGCCATCGAACTCGGCATCTTCCAGTGCACTCGCACCCGAATAGTCAAAGATCGTGAAGTATCGCTTGTTGACGTCTTCGCAGAGCCGCGTACCACGTCCCTTCATCTGCTTGTAAAGAATGGCACTTTTGAGCGGACGCACGAAGACGATATTCTTGACGTCAGGGGCATCAAAACCGGTGGTCAACAGATCGACTGTGCAGGCAACGCGGGGTTTCCCGCTGCCGACGACGGCAAAGTTTCGTTCCAGTTGATGGCTGTTGCGTTCTGATCGTGTGATGCGGGCGGCATAATTGGTGTCGCCGGAAAGCCGACGCAGTTCCGCAGCCATCAATGACGCGTGTGTGTCGTTCACACAGAAGACGATGGTTTTCTCGTCTCGCAGATCGTACTTGCCGAAAACTTCCCACAAGTCGGCGGCAATGGCCTTCGTGCGATTGGGGATGACGATGTCACGCTCGAAGTTTTTCGTGTCGTACCTCTTACCATCTTCGGCTGTGTAGCCGTCTTCGTCGATATTGGTGACGCGTTCTTCGAGCAGGTACGGCACGAGATACCCGTCGTCGATCGCGCGCTTCAAGCTGTACGTGAAGATCGGCTCGCCGAAATAGTGATACGTGTCGCGGCGCTGCTCCTCGGGCGTGAGCGGTCGCTTGGATTCCTCAAGGTCACGCGGCGTGGCTGTCAGACCGAGCTGCAACGCTGTGCCGAAGTGCTCCAGCACTCCAAACCAGTCGCCGAACCCGCTGCGGTGACACTCGTCGATGATGACAAGATCAAAAAAGTCGGGATCGTAATGTTGATAGACCTTCTTCCCGTCCAGGTCTTCATCGAGGTTCTGGTAGTTGGCGAAGAACAGTTTGCCGACCTGGTGCTTGCCGTCAGCAACGGTCGCTTTGTCGATGGTGACACGCTCGTTGGCATCGAACGCGTTGAAGGCACGGTATGCCTGATCCTTCAGGCTGTTGCGGTCCGTCAGAAACAGGACATGTTGCCGATTGAGTGCCCCGCCATTCATCAGCTTCCAAATGAGCTGAAAAACCGTGAACGTCTTGCCGGTACCGGTGGCCATCAACAGCAAAACACGGTCGCGGCCTTGCGCGAACTCCCAGAGACTTTGGGCGATCGCCATTTCCTGATAGGGACGAGTCTTCTTCCGAGTCACCTGATCGACATGGAAGTTAGCAGCGAACGCTCCCTCGTAACGATCCCAGTCGATCGTCACGCCCATGCGGTCGACTATGTCCTGAGGCGATGGAGGCGCGGAGAGCGATTCGTATTCACCGGTCTTGTTGTCGGTGAGAATCCAATCGTGCCCGTTGGACGCGATGGAGTGCCGAACCATCAAACGGTCGGCGTAACGAGACGCCTGCTGCATACCGTCTTCGGCATCTTCCGACTCTGCCTTGGCCTCCAGAATCGCCAGTGGGACGCCACGGTAACGCAAGAGATAGTCTGCAATGATCGCCTGCGTGGGATCATACATCGAGTCCGCACTGTCGCCGCTGAAGTTCACGCGGCCAGGACCAATGCGCAACTGCCCCTCGAAGTCCCAGCCCAATGGTTCGAGCTTAGGTTCGATTAGTTGCTTGCAGGTTTCCTTTTCGTTCAATGGCATACTCTGGTTTTCCCTTTAGGCGCTCATCGTTGGTTCAGCACGAAGACGCCCGAGATGTTCGTCCAGTCGCTCGACCTGATTTTCCAAGTCCTGTTTCAATCGTTCCGCTTTGTCGCGAATCTTCGTTCCGTTGTTGGTGATCGTTCCTGACCACGTGATGATCTCGGCCAGCCCGGAGGCGTCCTTGGCGATCCGTTGCATGGCCTTGTCCAACTCCGTCAGATCGGCGGCGCGTTCCTTGTCAACGACGCCGCGACGAGCCACCAGAGCACGAGCCAACGACAATGCTGATGCGAGCACGACATCGGTCATGCAGTCTTCCGCATCCCACACGACGACGATGTCGTTTCCGTATCGGGTCAGTGGTTCCATTTCCTCTGGTGCGACGAGTTTCGACAGCACGAAGATTCCCACCTCGGCATCACGGTTCGTGCGAGCCTTGCCGATCTCTTCCAGGACCGACTTGAGGTCGTATCCCTGTTCCTGCTTGGCCTCGATGGCAATGGCACCTCCGGCCGCGACCGATTCTGGCCCCATCGTCAGCACAAAATCACCCGTCTTGCTACGCGGAATGCGTCCGACCGTGTTGGTGGTGCGTTCGCAAACGTCGCCCCGATTCCGGGCATCTGCTTCGACATATTCACCGACTGCATCCTGGAAATCGTCTCCGTGACGAGTGCCACGAGCCTTCTCCAGCTTTCGAGCCTTCAGAGTTGCAACGGTTTCTCGAATCTCGGTGTGGAATTCAGTGTTTGACTTCTCGATCTGGCCGATCACTTCCAGCAACTGGCGTCGCAGCAATGAGAGAGGTGAAGCCTCATCATCGAGTGTGAGACTGCCTTTGACCGTGCCATTGACGGTTTCAAGCAGCTTCGCCATCCGCGACATCGCAGAGTCTTCATTATCCTGCGAGAACTGATCTGAGATTTGTTCCTGGGCCTTCTCGACGCGGTTGACAAGACGTGTGAGCGCACCTTCTTCATTGTCCAGAGAAAATTCGTTGCGGACCTCGGCGACGTCGTCAGCCAGACCTTTCCGCAACTTTCCATTGGCGTCGGTGACTTCGGTGAGGAGACGTGATAAAGCGGAGGTTTTGTCGTCCAGCGAGAAGTTCTTCACGATCTGGTCACGCTGCGACTGAAGGGCCAACCCGATCACCTCTTTCAACGAAGCAAGCAAGCCATTGGCCTGTTCGGGAGACAGCATCTTGAACAATGGGCTTTGATCACCGACATGCGCTGCATGAGTCTGTGCGACTGTTGACGCATCTTCGCCGAGATGGCGATTGAGAAGTTCATCCAACTCGCCGTCACGTTTCACGAGACGATCCAGCCGCTGCGTCAGTTGGCCAGACTCGGGATCAAAGTACCCCTTCAGCGAGTTGGAAATGCCGCCTGTGCATTGAACAGAGTGCTCCGCCAATACTTCACGAAGTGAATGCAACATTTGCGAGACTTCGTCTCGCACAGAGGTCGCATCAATGACTCCAGCCGCTTGACGCATGGCATGTACTCCGATTCGCAGGGCGGCCAAGGCGTATCGGTTTCGTTCGTCATCCGTCTCATGGGCACGCAGCTCGGAACAGACATCCGGGTCAGTGACAATCAATTCAAGCGTCATGCGGCTATGAAGGCGCGATGAATCACCCTCGACCTTGAAGTGAGGGCCGTTGCTTCCGTTCGAGTTGTCCAGTGCGGCTTCTTGCATGACGTTGTCCCTGGCGTTGTTGCTTCTGGTTTGGAAATTCGTTTTCGATAAATCTCCTAAAAGCAACGAGCGTGCCATTACGATTTCACTCCGTATTTCTTCATCCAATTCGTAAAGGTTTGGTAGTTCGGCAACCCCACAAGTTTGCATGCGGCGGACTTGTTTCCATCCGCTTCTTCGTATGCCCGTGAGAGGTAGTGGCGTGCAACTTCACCGATAAGTCCGGGAAGGTCTAAGTTGTTTCCCAGACTGCGGTTGAGCACCGAGTCGTAACCGGGCAGTGGACGCTTGATGGGGAACAGCGCGTTACGAATTTGCTCTGTTCCGATGCTCGTTCCACCGGACCAAATTGCGGCACGACAAAGCGTGTTGGATAATTCTCGAATATTCCCAGGCCACGGATGCTGATTCAGAAGGTTTCTTGCACCGGGAGAAAGTTTCTTGTGCTCCCAGCCGGGAGTCTTCTCGCGATCCGCATTGATTCGATCGAGGAAATGATCAATCAGCAGATTCAGGTCGTTGGGACGCTCGCGCAATGGCGGCAGATTCAAAACGCCAACTGCCAGCCGATGGAAAAGGTCTTCTCGAAACCGTTCTCCTGCCACTTCATCGAGAAGAATTCGATTTGTTGCAGCGATGACTCGGAAATCAACTTTCTTCGCTTTCGTTTCACCAACACGGGTGATCTTCTTCTCTTGAAGGGTTCTGAGCAGTTTAACCTGCGCCGCCAGTGGCAATTCGCCAATCTCATCGAGGAACAGCGAGCCGCCATCGGCTGATTCGAGATAACCGGTTTTGTTCTCGGTCGCGCCAGTGAAGGCCCCTTTCCTATGACCAAACAACTCCGACTCAACCAACTCAGCTGGAATCGCACCGCAGTTCACTTCGATGAATGGGCCTTCGGCACGCGGACCCGAAGCGTGTATCGCGCGAGCAAACAACTCTTTGCCGGTACCAGATTCTCCTTGAATCAGCAGCGGAACGTCTTCGATTGCTACGCGACGGGCTTGGGCGATTACCGTTTTCATCGCCTGGCAGCGATGGATAATTTCGGTGAATTCCGGGGCTTCTGGCGGTAAGCCCTGAGTAAGGCGTTGGATTTCCTCATCGCCCTCAATGTCCCGCTTGGGGATGTAGTCGGCTGCAATCTCAAACGGTATTGAGATCGTCCTGACACCCTCTTCCTTTGATGATTCGATTAGCTCTGCTGGAAACTGCGTCTTGGCGAGCAGAACCCAGACCGCACCCATGGCGGGTGTCCCCGGACTGACATGAAACGTGCGATGGCGATCGACGCCATCCGCCTCAAGTTCGCGCAGTACCCCCGTCGCACCCTCGTATATTTCATCGAATCGCGTTGGGCCGCTTAGCTTGATGGGCCAGATACTGGCTGCCACGCCAGATTCTTGTTTCAGCCACTTCACGAACGCCTTTGCATCGGCCGCTTTGTGGTCGCTAAGCAAGTGAATTTCCGCGAACTCACGCTTCGTCGCTGCGTTCGCAATTGGCCCCATGCCGTCATGCAATTCGCCCCGCGAAGCACGAAGGTCCGTGACACCAATCCACGAGATGAGAGCTTTCGTATTCATTTAACCAATATACAAGAAAGTTTGTGCTTTACAAGATTGCTTGCGACCAGCACGGGAAGTCGGCGCTAAATCAAAGAGAAAAACGAGGCATGTGAGGTAGTACCGGTGGCTTAGCACTCACTGGGTGTCTTTGGCAGAGAACCTGCCTACCACAAACCGACTTTGGAGGACAAATCCGTGTCGCACATTGTTTCGATTCAAACAGAAGTCCGTGACCCCGTCGCCATTCGGTCGGCGTGTGATCGACTCAAACTGCCGGAGCCAGTCTTCGGCAAAGTGAAGTTGTTTAGCAGTTCGGCGACTGGTTGGGCGGTGTGGTTGCCGGAGTGGCGGTATCCGGTGGTGGCTGATGTTAGCACGGGCAAGCTCGCTTACGACAACTACGAAGGTCGTTGGGGGGAGCAGAAGCAGCTCGATTCTTTCCTGCAACGATATGCGGTTGAGAAAGCATCCATCGAAGCTCGTAAGCGGGGCCATTCCGTGATCGAGCAAACGTTGGAAGATGGCTCGATCAAGTTGACCGTGAGCGTTGGAGGTGGTGCATGAGCAGCTTCGGAAAAACCATCGAAATCACCGTCCTGCCCAATGGTCAAACCAAAGTGGAAACCAAGGGCTTCGTCGGTGCGGAGTGTCGGCAGGCCAGTCAGTTTATCGAGAAGGCGCTTGGTCAGCAGACAGATGAAGTTCTCAAGGCGGAGTTTCATCAGTCGGCGTCTTCGCAGAATCACGTTCGCCACGGCGAACAATAGCCCTTCAGATTTTTCTCCATAAATCACATCAACAGGAGTCCGTGTATGTCATTGACTGAACGGCTCGGGGAGTACGTGCGCGCGTGTTTCTCGGGCATCTGGGTTACGAGCCACGAGCATCAGGATGCTTTGGTGGCCATCGCGCAGTTGTGTCGTCAGGAAGGCTGGCGGCTTGCCACTTGGGACATTGAACAGGGATTGAAGGTTCCCGGTGCGGAGATCGAAGCCACCGGGAACGACCCTTTGGCAGCCATACGAGTTGTTAACTCACTGGTCACGTTGGACGGGACCGCGATTCTGGTGCTTCAAAACTTTCACCGGTTCCTGCAATCGGCGGAGATCGTGCAGGCGATTGCTCAGCAGATTATTGCCGGCAAACAAAACCGGACGATCCTCATCGTGCTGGCTCCCGTCGTGCAGTTGCCAATCGAACTCGAAAAACTGTTCGTGGTCATTGAGCATGAACTGCCTGATCGTGAGCAGCTCGGAGAGATCGCACGCGGGATCGCGACCGAAGACTCCGAACTGCCAGACGGCCCGGAGCTGGAAACGGTATTGGATGCCGCAGCCGGTCTGACGCGCATGGAAGCCGAGAACGCCTTCAGCCTGTCGTTGGTTCGGCACGGGCGCGTCACCCCGGATGTGGTCTGGGAATTGAAAACTCAGACATTGAAGAAATCCGGTTCGCTCGAACTGCATCGAGGACAGGACAACTTCAGCAGCCTGGGCGGCATGTCGGCATTAAAGTCGTTCTGCAAACGGGCACTGCTGCAACCAAGCCGTGGTGATGAACGGCGGCGACCGCGTGGCGTGTTGTTGTTGTCACCACCGGGCTGCGGCAAATCACAGTTTTGCAAAGCACTTGGCAAGGAAGTCGGCAGGCCCGTGTTGATTCTCGACGTCGGCAGCTTGCTGGGTTCGCTCGTTGGCCAGTCAGAGGAGCGTACACGGCAGGCACTGAAAGTCATCGACGCGATGGCTCCCTGTGTGCTGATGATCGATGAAGTCGAGAAGCCATTCGCTGGCGT
>ERZ887849.4096-NODE-4096-length-10477-cov-5.718672_pt1 | contig 10477 bp, 8 predicted proteins | sample MGYA00521267_ERZ887849 | MGnify/ENA primary metagenome ERZ887849 (study PRJEB32303, sample SAMEA104408601) | aquatic metagenome | biome: Brackish water; feature: Pelagic; material: water | place: Baltic Sea | collected 2014-06-06T16:11:00 | depth 2,863 m ... | reverse complement strand
AGTGCTTACTTTATCTTCGGAAATATCTAAAAGGTTACTGTTTACTAGACTAATAGCAATTGCAGGAGTGATTCCAGATGAAAAACCATTATACCAATGTGGCTGAGGATCGTTATAACTATTGATTTCTATAGGGTTAACACTTTCAGAAAAAGCATAGTTATTCAAAGAGTAGTCGAGGTTATTGTTATATCCAATTAGTAAATCTGGAGTCGATATAGGAGTTATACAGAATAAATATTTGGTGTTATTTTCTAGTTCTATGAGCTGGTTGAATGGAGCATATATATTTTCCATCTGAAGATCTTCTTCAATTATATAATAACTTTCGTCGATTAAGGATAAATCAGTAAAATTTCCCGATAAGTTTATTAAGTCACCATTGTATTCGTTATTCCATTGGAAACAGGAGATTAAAACTTCCTGATTATTAAGACTAGAGTATTCATTTTGAACAGAGAAAAAGAGCCCCTCAGCAGCGACCTCACTAGCTTTAGCACTTTCATATTTTATACATTGCTTAAAAGAGGCTAAGTTAGACACAGATGAGGTAGTATAATGATTGGCATCAGGTTCATTTAATGAGTTTAAAGGACACAAAGAAAACCGATCTTCTGTAACTTCAAAGTTATAAGTAAGCGTATCAGAGTAAGGATCCTCATCTAGATAATTTTCAATATCACTGTAATAGATAAGTTGATATTTCCCTATTTCTAAATTGTCAAAAGAAATTGTGGGAAGGTCAAAGAAAAGCGTGTCACCTGAAGTGATAGAGCCTACAGATATGCATTCACTTAAAACAGAATCGTAAAGAGTAACTTTTGCATGGAGATGAGCATTAGAAATATCATTAGAACCTCTATTAAAAAGGAATGCACCTAAATCCAATAGGAAAGGGTTTTCAGCATCTATTGTTAATTGAGGAGTTGCATATGCTTTAGGAATTAAGCTAAAGTTGCTCTCTAAAGCTAAATTGTATTGAAAGTAATTTTGGATATTTCGTAACATTACTTCTACAGTATTGTTTTCCATTGCATTTCTTAATATTTCACCATCTTGTTTGGAAATTAATATAGCTGGAATATTTACTAAATAAGAGGTTTGACCACCGGTCATAAAAAACAATTCTTCGTCAACATTGTTCACAATCACCACAGCCTTAGCGCCATTAGTTTGAGCAGCATAAATTTTCTCAAAAAAGGTACATTCTCCTCTGTAAATGAAAGCAATTTTATTGGTTAAATCTTCAGAATAAGTTCCGCACCCTAAAGTGTCCTCTTCTATCAATTCTAAACTTCCTTCTAGGGAAAATCCGGGAGTTTCTATTTCTCCACCCCAAGCATCAATATATTCTGTATTTGAGGTGTATGAAAATTCAAACGGTTGTGCAATAGAGGAAGGCGATACACCTCTAAATTCAAGTTGGGAAAATGAATTATAGCTCAATATAAAAAAGAGTAGGAAAATCCAGCTCCTTTCATAAAAAGGTATTTTTTTTAGGTATATATTCATTGTATTGAATTAGGTCAAAGTTAAATAAATTCAATAGTTTTATCTATCCAATTAATTGATGATTAGTACACTTTACTATTTATTGTTCAAATATGTAATAGGTTTCCCAAAAATTAATTTTTCAAAATTGAATTTTTTCCACTCTTTAGAGGTTGGGGTGATGGTTATAAAATTCATTTCTTGTTTTTTAGTGGAATTAAAGAGTTTGAAGTCATCAAAAATAGTAGTACCAGAATCATAATCAAATTGCTGTACATCTACATTGTTTCCTTTAAAAGTAATTAAGGTTGGTACAAACTTTCCATTTTCTTCGAAGTTCAAAAGATATTGATTGTTATTCGCTTTTTTCAGTACATTTTTACTGTTTGACCCAATAATTTGATCTTTATTTTTAATCCCAAAATGATACCTGTCGTTTTCTAAGACACATGGAATAGAATCTTCACTAACCCCAAAAATAAAGCCATTTCGAACCGTGTACTTTGAACTTTCTCTTACTTGTTCTTTTGAAACAGAGTTGAAAACAGTAGAGATAATCCAGACACCTAATTCGTTGAATTCATATGCAGAGTTTGCTTCTTCAGCAGTATATGTACCAAAATGAATTCGATCTACTGTGTTTATCTCATTTTCAACTGGAGGAAGAGACGTGGAAAAATCATAAGAAACTTGACCTATCCCAAAAAATGTAATAAAAACAGTAATTATTATCCCAATTAATTTCATATCTTCAAGTAAAATTTACGTAAAGATGCAAAAAAAATGGCTATTGAAGGCCCCACCAATCACATCAAATTTAGAAGATTTAAAGTCATTACTCAAAGTAGATCGTATTGTTGCGAGTTTGTTATTGCAACGAAATATTTCTAATTATGATGAAGCACAAGCATTTTTTCGACCAAGCTTAGAAGGTTTACATGATCCTTTTTTAATGAAGGATGTTGATTTAGCGGTTTCTAGAATTGAAAAGGCTTTCGCTTCTAATGAAAAAATCTTACTATTTGGTGATTACGATGTGGATGGAACAACAGCTGTAGCTTTACTTTACATTTTTTTAAAAGATAAATATCCCAACATAGATTTTTATATACCTGACCGCTATTCAGAAGGGTATGGTATCAGTTTTCAAGGGATTGATTTCGCTGTACAAGAAGGGATTTCCTTAATTATTTCCTTAGATTGTGGAATTAAATCCAACGATAAAATAAGGTATGCTAAAGAAAAAGGGGTTGATTTTATTGTATGTGATCACCACAACCCTGGAGACGAGCTGCCAGATGCAATTGTTTTGGATCCAAAAAGGGTAGATTGTAATTATCCCTATAAGGAACTTTCTGGTTGTGGAGTAGGGTTTAAATTATTACAAGCATTGTGTGTTAAGTTTGATTGGAGCGAAGAAAAGTTGTTTGAAAATTTAGATTTAGTAGCAATAAGTATAGGTGCAGATATTGTGCAAATCACAGGAGAAAATCGTATATTATGTTACCATGGAATGAAGCGTTTAAACGATAGTCCAAGACCTTCTTTTCAAGAGTTATTTAAATTAGCTAAAAAAAGTTTTCCAGTTTCTTTAACAGATGTTGTTTTTACCATTGCACCAAGAATTAATGCCGCTGGGAGGTTACGTTCAGGTAAACATGCAGTAGAATTAATGATTTCAAATAACCTTGAGGAAATAACAACAATTGCTGATGAAATTAATAAAGACAACATTGAACGTAGAGAGTTGGACAAGCAAATCACTTCAGATGCTCTTGGTTTCATAGAAGAAAACAGTATTTATTCCGATAGAAAATCTACTGTTGTTTTTCACCAAGATTGGCATAAAGGGGTTGTTGGTATTGTTGCATCTAGGTTGATAGAAAAACATTTTAAGCCAACCATTGTGCTTACAGAATCTAATGGTAAGGTTACAGGTTCAGCTAGAACGGTTAATGATTTTGATATTCACGATGCGTTAGTAGAGTGTGAAGGGTTGTTAGAACAATTTGGAGGACATAAACATGCTGCAGGAATGACACTTCTAAAAGAAAACTTAGCTGATTTTATTTTGAAATTTGAAGAAGTTGTTTCTAAATCAATTAATCCATCAGACCTTATACCACAAGAAAATGTAGATTTAGAAATTGCATTTGATGAGATTTTTAAACAAGATGAAAACCGTTTAAAAATTCCAAGGTTAAAAAGAATATTGAATCAATTAGAACCGCATGGCCCAGGAAATATGAAGCCGGTTTTTATGACTAAAAATGTTTTTACAACAGATGTTAGGTTATTGAAAGAAGCACATTTGAAACTAGCGATAACCCAACCCAATTCAGATGTCGTGATTGATGCTATAGCCTTTAATATGCCAGAAAAAATGGACCTGGTTGCCGCTGGTATTCCATTTGATGTTATTTACACCTTGGAATCAAATAAATGGAGAGAAAGAGAAACGTTACAGTTGAATATTAAAGATATTCGTCCAACAATTTAGGTTAAAGAATCTTTGTTAAACTCACACCTACATGATGTCTCATTGAGTTTGTTTTAGATTCAATGTTCTTAAATTCATTCGTTAGACCTAAATAGAAATTATATTGTGGCGCTAATATCCAGTCTTTTTCTAATTGAATGTCATAAGCTAATCTAGCACTTAAACCAAAGTATACATTTCTTTTAGTTCTTAAGAAGTCACTATCCATCTTTATCTTTTCTTGTCCTTCATTAGCTCTGTAAACTACATGATCTCCAACAACCGATTGCGCTAATAAACAACTAACTTCTCCACCGAAATTGAACCTGAAATCTTTTTCTAATTCTAAGTTTATAGGGTATATACCTGCATTTACGACATATTTATTAGAAGTAAAGTTTGACGTGCTTCCTCCAGATAAATATCCATCAGCTACAGCAACTGTTCCTTTGTAGTTAGAAATACTTACAGTAAAACGCATAGGGATAGAATCAATAATTACGTTTTCTAAACTTACACCAAAATCAAAACCTGTTCCAGGAGTATAGTCTGCTTCGTAATATTCTAATTTATCACTGTTTTTAAAATCGTAAAAATGATTTCGATTTATACCACCGAAATATCCTACTCTTTGAGCAAAAACAGGACTAAAAGTTAGCAAAAGAAGAACAATCGAAAAAACCTTTATCATGATATAAAATTTTATTAGCAATCAAATATATACAATAATTTAATTAAGAGGATTAGTGATACAGTATTATATACAATTAAAATGTTGAAAACCTACTTGTTTTAACACAGAAAAGCCAGCTTTAATTAAAAGCTGGCTTTTATAAAAAAACAATGTTTAATTATAAATTTTCAGGCATCTCTCTTGTGAAAGCTGGAATACCAGTTATATCCATACCTGTAATTAACAAGTGGATATCATGTGTTCCTTCATAAGTAATTACAGACTCTAGATTAGCCATATGTCTCATCATTGAGTATTCACTTGTAATACCCATTGCTCCATGAATTTGTCTTGCTTCACGAGCAATATTTAAAGCGATTTCACAATTGTTACGTTTTGCCATTGAAATTTGAGCAGTAGTTGCTTTTCCTTCGTTTCTTAATTGACCTAAACGGAAAGTTAATAATTGTGCTTTTGTTATTTCTGTTAGCATTTCTGCTAATTTCTTTTGTTGTAATTGGAATGCACCTATTGGAACACTGAATTGAGTTCTTTCGTTACAGTACCTTACCGCTTGGTCGTAGCAGTCCATAGCAGCACCTAAAGCACCCCAAGCAATTCCAAAACGAGCAGAGTCTAAGCAACTTAATGGCGCTCCTAAACCTGTTCTTCCAGGAAGAATATTTTCTTTAGGAACTTTTACGTTGTCAAATATTAATTCACCAGTAGCAGAAGCTCTTAATGATAATTTTCCATGCATTTCTGGAGTTGAAAATCCTTCCATTCCTCTTTCTACCACTAAACCATGGATTCTACCAGTTTCATCTTTAGCCCAAACAACCGCAATGTGTGCGAATGGTGCATTTGAAATCCACATTTTAGCTCCGTTTAAGATAACGTTTTTACCATCACCAGCATCTTTGAAATTACTTATCATTCCGCTAGGGTTTGATCCGTGATCTGGCTCAGTTAAACCAAAACACCCAATCATTTCACCTGAAGCTAATTTTGGTAGGTATTTTTGTTTTTGCTCTTCAGAACCATATTTCCAAATAGGGTACATAACTAAAGAACTTTGTACAGATGCAGTTGAGCGTAAACCAGAATCGCAACGCTCTAATTCTTGCATGATTAAACCGTATGAAATTTGATCTAATCCAGGTCCACCATATTCTTCTGGAATATAAGGTCCGAAAGCACCTATTTCGCCTAATCCGCTTAAAATATGCATAGGGAAAGTTGCTTTTTCATAATGCTCATCGATAATCGGTGACATTTCCTTCTTTACCCATGCTCTAGCAGCATCACGAATCATTTTATGCTCTTCAGTTAGCATATCATCTAAGTTGTAGTAATCAGGATGAACGTATAAGTCTGTCTTCATAATTTTAAGTTTCAAAGTGTTTTAACTAACCCAAAAATAATTCTTTTTTTTGTCATGACAGAATTATTCGTTAAAATCGAGTTAACTTTGTTACAAAAGAAAAAGGATAAAAGTTGAGTTTTATACAGCAAATATTTGGAAATGTTAGTATGGATGCGGTTCCTACATACCTTTCGTTAAAGGAAGAAAATATTTCTCACACTATTATTCCTCTTATTATTATCTCTTTCGTTTTGATGACGATTGCTAAATTTTTGAATTCTTCTATTTTTAAATCTCTACTTAAATTATTATTTGCTACAAAGAATTTTGATCAAATTATTAGAGAAGAAATAAAAATTGGTTCTATTAGTTCCGTCATTTTAATTACAAATTATTTTTTCACAGCCTCTAGTTGTATTTTTTTAAGTTTATATACATCTATTGATTTAACAATAAGTCAATTGTTTGTGTTTTCTTTGTTATTACCATTTGGATTATTGATCTTACAATCTGTTAGTTTTTGGATTATTGGCTTGATGTCTAATGAGGTTCGTCTCTTAACTCATCCTATTAATGAGACTTTTGTAATTGTTGAATTGAGTGGAATTCTATTGTTTTTAGTTTCATTAATATGGGTATTGAATCCGTTTTATTCTTCCATCTTATTTCAAATTTTTATTGGATTGACTTTTTTTGGTTATCTCTATAGAACTTTAAAAACGTTTTATTGTGTTTTACAAAGAGGGGCACCGTGGTATTATATTATTTTATACCTTTGCACTCTGGAAATTCTTCCTTTAGTAGTAATTTACTATTACATTGTAAGTAATTTCATTAAGTAAATTTGATCGGTTATTAAATTTTTGAACATTGGCAATTAAAACAATTTTGGTATCTCAGCCGAAACCGGAAGGGGTAAAATCGCCATATTTTGATTTGGCAGATAAATATAAACTGAAAATTGATTTCAGACCATTTATATTTGTAGAAGGTATTCAAGCACAAGAATTTAGAACCCAAAGGGTTAACTTAAGCGAACATACTGCTGTGATTCTTACATCTAAAGCAGCTATCGATAATTTCTTTAGAATTGCTGAAGAAACTAGGTTTACTGTTCCAGATACAATGAAATATTTTTGTATTTCAGAGGCTGTTGCCTATTACCTTCAAAAATATGTTAGTTATCGTAAACGTAAAATTTTCTTTGGAAAACAAACTATTGATGATTTAGTTGATACCATAAAGAAACACAAAAAAGAAAAGTTCTTATTGCCGTGTACAGATATTTTAAGAGATAAAATACCTATGACTTTAGAAAGTCATGAAATTCCTTTTACTAAAGCTGTACTTTATAGAACTGTTGCAGCAGATTTATCTGATTTAGAAAATGTATCTTATGATATGTTGGTGTTTTTTAGTCCAGGTGGAATTGAATCTTTGGTAAAGAATTTTCCAGACTTTAAGCAAAATGACACAAAGATTGCTGCATTTGGACCAACTACTGCTAATGCAGTTTTGAAAAACGAATTAAGGTTGGACGTACACGCACCTATGCCAAACGCTCCATCTATGACTGGGGCTATCGAGTTATTTATCAAAGAATCGTTAAAGAAAAAGTAGTATAATCGTATTGTTTTCGCGAATCTATACGTTTGTTTTGTTTGAAAATAGTGAATCCACCCACTTTTTTTTAAAAATTAACAAAAACTGACTTATTAGTTGTATTTTAGCGTAAATTAATTTATTTAGTAATAAATAATTTAACGATAAACTTTATAAAACACAACTATGAAAAAACAATTACTCTATTTAGCCACAATGTTGGCGTTTGGTACGGTAAGTGCCCAAAATGTAGCAAAAACACCTATGAATGAGCATTTCACATCTGCATCATGTGGACCTTGTGTTCAACAAAACATAGGAATCAGAGCAGTATTAGATGCTTACTCAGGAAACTTTGTAAAAGTGAATCATCAAGGAAATTACTCTTTTGATCCTATGGAAAATCAATTTCCTGCAGGTCCTGAAGTAAGAGGTCAATATTATAACCTTCAGGGAGTTCCAACTTCTGTATTAAATGGTAATGATGGATATCCAAGTGATATTATAACAGCAGCTACGCTTGCAGCAGTTGCAGCTCAAACAACTCCATATGAGGTACTCGTTACTCAAACTTTTACGAGTCCTACTTCTATTGATTTAGTGGTTGAAGTTGTCAATCATTCGTCAGCAGATATTTCTACTGCTAACAAGATTTTTATTTCTATGATAGAAAATGAGGTTACTTTCACATCTGCTCCTGGTTCTAACGGAGAAACTGTGTTTGAATATGTTTTAAGACAAATGTATGATGCCAATACAGGAGCTGCAAATGCTACTGCTGGAGCTGCATTAGGTACAATCCCTGCTAATTCATCACAAACATTTAACCTTACTATTACACCTCCTAGTTACATTGCTGATTTAAAAGAGGTAGCTTTTGCGGCATACATTCAATTGGCTTCAAGTGACCATATGGAACAAGCGGGAAAAAGTCAACCATCAACTAATATTCCTGGATTATTAGATCTTGCAACATCTACCAACTCTACTGTTGGAAGTGGGTACTGTAACTATAGTTTTGATCCTGTAATTAACTTTACCAACAATACTGCAGGTACAGATGTGACTACTTTTACTGTTCAATATGATATTAATGGAGGGACTCCTGTTCAAGAAACGTATAACGGAACTTTGACTAATGGTCAATCTACAACTGTTTCATTCCCGAATATTAACTTGCCAGCTGGTACATCTGTTATTAACTATGAGGTAGTAAGTGTTAACGGAGCTAATGCCTATAGTGGAGGTGCTGTACAAATGGCATCAGAAACTTTTAATAAATTAAGTGCTACAGCTTCTACCAATCCTTTATCTGAAGGATTTCAAGGACCAACTTTAGCACCGGCACCAGCTGGAGTAATTGCAGATAATCCTAATGGTATTTCTGCACAAACGGTATCAGATGCAAATGTAGGTACAGGTCATAACCTAGGTGGTCATGGAAATACTGATGGTTGTTTCTTTTGGGATTTTTATACGACCCAATCTGGATCTTCTAAACTTGTTTTTGAAAAACTTGATTTTACTGGAAAAACTGGAAATCAATTGACATTTTCGCATGCATACGCACAGTATTCATCTGAAAATGATCGATTAAAAGTTAACGTATCTACTGATTGTGGTGCAACTTGGACAACTGTATTGAATAAAGCAGGTGCTGCTTTAGCTACTGCTCCTGTTCATGGAAATAACACTCGTTTTTGGCCAGAAATTACAGAATGGGAAGATAACACGGTAGATTTATCTGCTTATGATAATGAAACAGAAGTAATTATAGCCTTTGAAGGGACTAGTGACTATGGAAACAGTCTGTTTATTGATGACGTTAATACTAGCCAATCTTTAGGTGTTAATGAAATTAATCAAAATATTGCTAACCTTTCAATTATGCCTAATCCTGTTGCCAACAGAATGAATGTTTCTTTTTCTACAGAAAGTGCAGTTTCTAACATTACAATTAGTAACCTACAAGGACAAATTGTAAAGACTATTTCTGAAAACACAGTTAAGGGGGAAAACAATATTGAAATTAATACTACTGAGTTAGTTTCAGGAGTTTATTTCTTTACAATTGCTTCTGCAACAAATGTTTCTTCGCAACGTTTTATTGTGAACAAATAAGAATTTTAACTCAATTCTAATTAAGGGCAGATGAAACATCTGCCCTTTTTTTATATTCAAAATTGAAGCTAAAATTTTCTAACCCTTTTCATTACTTTTAGATGTGAAGAAATTAACTGGAATTTATTGTGGCTACTTAATTTAGGGGAATAAATCACATCTTTAAAATTAGAGACATCAATTAATGGAGTTACTCCTTATGAATCAACTTGGACTGGAAGTGTTGGTACTTATTCAACAGGTTCAGTTACTATTAACCTCAGTTCGATTAATCGAACTTTGTCAAAACGCTATAAAACAGTGATATACGACATTTTTTGAGATGGAATATCGGGATATTTCAACGATAAAAGGGAAGTAGATCACTGTTTTATAGTGAATCAAACACTTGTTGCTATTATTTTTCTATTTGCTAACTTTGTTATGTTTTAAAGCGATAGCCAGCTATCCCTTTAAAACATGCCTTGTTTACCAAAATAAAAATTAATTTTGACTTTGTTCTAATAATCGAACTGAGGTTATTACTGGAGTCCCAGATTTTGTTCCTGGTATTTATTATAATAATGTAAAAGTAGATATTGTTGAGGTAAATGGGGGGAATGGAATCGTAGGATCAACATATTCAACAACTTCAAACATAACAAAAGCAAAAGTGGTTACTGGTGCAAATTTGACTGTTGAAATATATACAGATAATTATCCTGGTGAAACTTCTTGGGAAATATTAAACTCCTCTGATCAAGTT
>ERZ887849.4095-NODE-4095-length-10481-cov-8.514483_pt1 | contig 10481 bp, 10 predicted proteins | sample MGYA00521267_ERZ887849 | MGnify/ENA primary metagenome ERZ887849 (study PRJEB32303, sample SAMEA104408601) | aquatic metagenome | biome: Brackish water; feature: Pelagic; material: water | place: Baltic Sea | collected 2014-06-06T16:11:00 | depth 2,863 m ... | reverse complement strand
AGTATAACTTTCCATAATACCAAAATTTTATTAACTTTTTTGATATTTATATAAAAAAAGATTTTATGAAAAAATATGTTCTTTCAGAAAGACAATATTCAAAGTTAAGAAATGTTTTATTGGAAACAAGTCTAAGAACTTATATTTTCGATTGGGATGATAACATTCTTTATATGCCAACTACCATTAAAATGGATAAAAAAGAGGGTGGTAAATGGGTTCCCGTAGATGTACCAACAGATGAGTACGCACATATAAGAACAAGTCCTGAATATAGACTAAGAGATAATAGTCCAGGAATAGCTTTTAGTGACTTTAGGGAGTCAAAACCTTTTATTGAGGATATTAAGAAATCGATACATAATAATAATTTTGCACCAAGTGCGGATAAATTCAAAGAAGCCCTAATCAACGCTAATCCTTTTGGTATTAATACCGCTAGAGGCCATAAACCTGAGATACTTAGAGATGGGGTTAGACTTTTTATTGATATGGTTTTTACTGATGAAGAAAAGTCTAAAATGGTGAAAAACATTAGAAAAATTTTAAATAAAACTAACGGATTAGACGATAATCAATCAATAGATTTTTATTTAGATGAAATGGGTGAATACTACCCTGTGTCATCAGAAGAGTTCGGTGAGAGGTTTGGCCTAGATACCACAGGTGGGGCAGCTAACCCTGAACACGCTAAAAAGGTGGCTATAGAACACTTTGTTAGAAAGGTTTTTGATAATGTAAAAACTTTGGTTGGTAGTGATTATAAAAAAATGTCTGTTGGTTTTTCTGACGATGATGTTAAAAATGTTAAAGCAGTGGAACAGTTTATTGAGGATGAATTAAATAAAATGTATCCTGAGTTTCATTTTGTTGTTTATGACACTTCTGATAAAGGTAAACGTAAAATGGTAATTGAAAAAGAGTGAAAAATTTAATTAAAAAAATATTAAAGGAGGAATCCGAGGACTTTGAATGGGTGAAATCTATAGACCCTTTAGATGACTTTGGTAATTATTTTTATGGTAAGGGTGATTATAGAAAGGCTTTAGCTACACCAGGTCAATATATAGCTAGAGATAATAATTGGTGGAGAAACTGGATTGAAGATACTTATCACGCACACTCTAATTTAGTTGAGGATGTAGAAGATTTATTAGACATGGTTAAAGATTTATCTAAACCTAGAGTAACTGGAAACAATCAATATTATTGGTTATCTAATGAGGTTAAAAATTTTGTAAGTCCTACTAGTGCTTTAGGTGGTAAAAGTATTTTTGAAGATGCTGCTATCCAAATTTCCTCAGCTTATACTATGTTTGATGATTATGCTAGTAAACACAATTTAACAATTTTACAGGTACTAGATGTATTCAGTTCTTGGTTAGATAAGATGAGAAAAGAAAAGAAACCATTACACGTTGAAGATGGAACAGAATTTAATATAGATTAATGAGTAAATTAAATTACATACTAGAAGAATTACTATTTGAGTCTCGTAGAAAGGATGTTATAGAAAAATATCGTGATAAAATAACTGATACTTTAAATGACAACCCCACACCAATAAACGGTATGATGGAGGATGATTTTGACAAGGTAGTAGAGTATATTGAATCCGAACTACCACACCCGAAATACTTAGAATTTGTTTTAAATAATATGTGTTGTGGTGGTTATGGTTTAGAGCCCGAACAACTTCTACCATTAATTCAAAACTTCCATAGATTAGCAGAAAGAAATCTTATTAAAAATAAAGACATTTATTCTAAAGAATACGCAGCACTAAAAAGTAATAATTACGTAGATTTATCTAATGTGTATGCTGTTGTGGAAAAAGCCACAGAATTAGAGGTAAGTAAAGAACGGGATAAGGTATTACGTGGACAAAAAGATATTGTCTATGATGGTCCTAGGTGGCGTGTTATAGTACCTAAAACACATAAAGCTTCATGTGCATATGGTTCAGGTACAAAATGGTGTACTACATCATCAAATGACGATTCTTATTTCGAACAATATACCAGTGACGCTATTTTATTTTATTTAATAGATAAATCTTCACCCACAAGTGAGGATAATGTTATGTATAAGGTAGCTTTAAATTGGTTATTTCAATGGAACGATAAAAAAAATAGATTTTCAGCGAAAAGAATAGAGGACGCTACACTTTATGATTCTAGTGATAAGATGGTAAACATAAACCATGTATTGCCTTTATTACCTGAAGAAATGATAATGAAAATTAGGACTTATTATGCTAACTCTATTAATAAAGAAAATAAAATTTTAGAATCAATAGAAAAAGATGAAGAAGGTATTTTTAGCAAACTACAAGAAAAGTGGACTGAGGATGGTGTAGTTAGAGATTTAATGGCGAAAATAGAAAGAGATTTACCTAATGAACAGGTGGTTAGATTAAATGGTGGTATTAGTGAATTATCAACAGATGCCTCAACAAATACATTTTGGTTTTCATTAAATGATTTTACTGGTTATGATTATATAGATAAAGAACATGATGAATTTATGGGCAACCCTCTTTATAGTGGTTATATATTTGGGAGTCAGTCAATGTCAGGTGATGAACAACTTATTGAAATACAACTTCATGATGAAAACGGTAACCAAGTAGATTATAATGAGGTTATGATGGACCACACTAATTTTTACAAATTATATGGTAGAAACACAATGAGACATGTCCCAACAAATAGGGGTGCGTTTAAAAATTTTGTCGCTACTAGAGAAAATTTATTTCAAGAATTAGATAAGAAAAAACTAGTCGATTACTTGTACGGAAATATAATTAGTATGCTTGTTTCCTACTCTTGGAAACGTAAGTGGGATAAAGGTGAACAAACTTATCATGACTCAGGTGATAAAGTTTTTTGGGTTCCGGGTAACAGTTCTTCTACTATGACATTTAAATACCCACAAAAAGAAAATTCAACAGTTAATAAACTTATTAATTATATTAAAAAGAATCCCGGTACAACAGCAAGAGAATACTATAAAAAAGTTCATAATTTTGATTATTACCCAGGTTACAATACTCAATTGTGGGGTAGTATTAAAGACTCAGGCATACTTAGAACAGAAAAAGGTCCCTATGGTGTACTTAAGTATTATATTGGCCCTAACTATAAAAAATGGACTGAAGGAAATTTAGAAAGATATAGAGAACAAAGTAGACCTATAAGATGGAACAGATAATAAGAAAAGTATTAAAAGAATCAGATTTTGATTGGATAAGGGAAGTACCTTCTTTTATTGAAATTACCGAACCTGTTACTCAAAGAAACCCAAAAAATTCGTTTAGGTTACATTGGACTAATGGTCATTGGGTTAATGATTGGCATACCTTTAACAATGATAACCAAGGGATTGAAGGGTTAACAAGATATGTTAAAATATTACAAAACGGTTTTAATGCTCATGGTCGTCTTAGTGTGAATAAACTAGCTGAATTATATCTAACGGGTAATCATGATTATATTGCTGATAATGAACTTGAAAGGGAATTAGCTAATCAAGATGGTGGTGACTTTGATTTTAGTGATGGTGATAAAATAGATATGTTACAAGAATGGTTGTATGAAGAGTTACGTGATATAGGTATTTTAGAGTGGGATGAATTTAATGGTGATGAATCAACAATAGAAGACTGGGGGGTCACTTATTTTGACGAATCAGGAGTAGAATATAAAACCAAAATAAACCCAACTGTATAAAAAAAGGGACCTAAGTCCCTATTCTTTCTGTTTAACCGATAATCTCATCTATAATACCATAGTCTAAAGCTTCTTCAGAACTTAACCATAAATCTCTTTGAGCGTCTTTTTCAACCTTTTTAGCGGTCTTACCACAATAATCACCTAAAAGTCTAAATAATTCTTTGTTGATTTTTTCCCATTCATTCATACTAATACGAGCGTCTTGGATGTTTCCTACAGCTCCACCACTAGATTGGTGTAACATAGTTCTTGAATGTTTTAATGAACTTCTCATACCTTTTTTACCAGCTCCTAAAAGAACAGAACCCATTGATGCCGCCATACCCGTATTAATGGTTTGAATCGGTGCTTCAATATAAGACATAACATCTACCATAGACAATCCAGCTTTAACTGAACCACCTGGTGAGTCAATGTGCATTGTAATGGTTTTCTTAGGGTCTTGTTGTGACAAGAAAAGAAGTTGTGCCTGAACAGTTATAGCCATTCTATCGTCTACAGGTCCTGCACACCATATAATTCTATCCATCATTAATCTATCAAAAACTGACATAGCAGCAACGTTCAATTGTCTTTCCTCAATAATCGTAGGTGTTACTGAATTAGTAACCATCGGTATTGATGACTGAAAGTTTTGGTACTGGTGTAGTTCGTTTGGGTTAATCCCGATATGTTTTGTGGCGTATTTGTTAAATTCATTCATACTTTTAAGTTTTTTTGTTTATTTAATAATATTTATAATTGAATAATAAGTCAAATTAAAAAAAAACAAATGGCAGAAAATGATGGAAATGGCGTAGTTAAAAAAGTTCCAGTGTGGATTACATCTGATGGTAGTGTATTCTTAACTGAAGATGACGCTACAAGGTACCAAGAATCACAAGATAGAGGAAACAAAGAAGCTCAAGTATTTAGGGATGGTCAAAAAAATCTTAGTACCGGAGCAAATAATTTAACTAAAGTTAATGGTTATTATCGTATGGTAAATGGTGAGTTTTTTGGTACAAATAATGTTTATGACGCTTTAACTAGTTTAGTCATTGATACTCCGGAATCAACTTTAAAATTAATTAAGAGTGTAGATGGTGGTGGGTAAATAATATAATTATAAATAAAAAAAAATAAAATGGCAATAAAACAATCAACAAGGTTTGAAACAACGGATGGTACGTTGTATACTAGTGAAAAAGATGCTCAAAGAGCTCAAGAAGGGTTAAATAATAGAGATAGAAAGTCTTTTAGGTTAAAAACATGGGAAGATTTTGTAAATACGCAACTAGAGGAAGGTTCAGAAGAAATACAAAAAATATATGGAAATTTAAAAAGGGGTAATTATGGTCTTTTAGACTCTAAAGGTATTTTTGAACGGTTGTGGTTAGGTACCATAAATGATACAAGACTCAATCAAAGACTTGATTATGAAAAATTATTAACCACTATTATAGGTAATGATGAAACACATATTAAAGCTGACGGTGTCTATGACCTTGTTATAGACAAGGGTGCAAAAACAATTATGTCTAGAGGTAAGGAGGGGACTAGTCTTTCCGCTATTGTAGGTGGGGATAACCTTACTCTTGCAGCATCTCCTGGTGGTTTTACTATGACTAATTCCGGTGTAACTATTATTGGAACCGCTCAATTTGTAGAGAATAGGTGGTCTGTAACGCATAAAGAAATTTTATATACTGTAACATGGCAGGCGGGAGAATAAAATTGTGACGTAGTTATTAAAATTAAATGGGATTTTATTAAATCCCATTTTTTTTGCAATATCCCTAATATTTATAAATAAAGAATTTTATTATGAAAAAATATAATTACGATAACGCTTTAACCAAACTACATGAATCTCTAGAACTTATTGAAGATAAAGATAGGTTAAATGAGGGGGCTTGGGAGAAAATTAAATATGGTTTGGGTAAGTACCTACCTAAGTATAAGGTTGGTGGTAAAAATCCACTACAGATAAAGGGTAGGATGAAGGCTAGAGCTAAAGCAGAAGCTCAACTTGAGGCTATTTTAGAAGATGAAAGTAATAAAGTAATTTCTGAATTACTAAAACAAATAAAAAAGACATATCCAAAATTCCCAAATAACGAAAAAAGAATTGGTTTTCTTAAGGGTATTATAAGTGTCTCACAACTTCACGACTCTATTGTTGAGTCAACAAAAAAGAAACCTAACGAAAAGGGTTATATGCCTGTTGACGCAGCAAATAAATTAATTGGAAATCTAAGAAAAATAGTTAAGAATTGGTTAGACGTGGACTTGGAGACGGTATACACCACGTTGGAATCTAAAGAAGGTCATGACAATATATTAACGGAAGAAGATAAGTTAATATTAGAAAGTGATGTGTTAACAGAAGAAGAAATAGCTTTGTTGTATGAAAAAAACTTTTTAAGAAGAGGATGGGATAAAGTTAAGAGTGCCGGTAGTAAAGCGATGGATAAAGCCTTTGGAGCTAAAAGTGGTAAAGACAAACCACAAAAGAAAAGTTCGGGTGTTTCAGCTAAACAACAAAAAACTTCTGGTAATAAAGATTTTGAAACGGCCAGAATGGGTAAAAAAGGTCTAGAAAGTAATAGGTTACCTATTATATTAACAGCTTTAGGTGGTGCTATGGGTGCTGCTAGTTGGGTTTTACAGACTGACTGGTTTAAAGATATTGTTAGTGAAACGATAGACACTCCAGCCGAATGGGGTACTGACACTGTAAAAGACACTGTTGAGAACAATATAAATGTAGACCCTAATGGTCTTTCATATACAATACAAAATAACTTACCCCCTGATATGGGTATTAGTTTAGGTCCAGACCAACCAGTTGAGAACTTACACAAAGCACTAGAGTTTTATGGTGGTGGGAATGAAAAAGCTGGTATTGACGCTGTGTCACAATTTATAGACCCTAATGTTAGGGCAGAGTCTGTAGCTAATCTAACCCAACAATTAAGTGACGGGGGTGCTAATCAAACTATTGGTGATATTTTTAATACAGGAGAAGGTACTTATGGCACTAGGGGTGGTTTATTTTCACAATATGGTGGAGCTAAATCGGCTATAGCTAAAATGGTTGTTACTAGGGCTAGGAGAGTTTTAATAAAACAAGCCGGTAAAACAGTGGTTACTAGTGCTGGTGGGGCTAAACTAATTTCTTTGGCACCAATTTTAGGTTATTTAGCGATACCTTTAGTTGCTGCTGGTGTTTTAACAAAAGTTTTAAGAGAAAAAGGTCAAAGACAGTCTAGAGCAAAAACATTAGATGATTTATTACAATCATTACAAGACGTTAAACCAACCGAAGAAAACCCACCTGTAATAAATGAACCTAAAGGTGAAGAAGATGGTGGTACACCAACAGGTACTACAGACCCAAAACCACCAGTAACACCAGATATTCCAGCAGATTTTTTAAAAGGTAATAGGAATATGCAGTTAGTTTATTTATCTCAAAATTTCTTACCTGGTGGTAAAAGTTTATGGGATAGTCTTAATCTAAAAGAAGGTACTGTTTTACCTTCAGGTTTCTTTGACGCAGCCTTGGGTCAAGGAAAAGTAGACCAAGAAAAATATTTAAGTGCTTTCCATAAACATCTAGAAAAAAAGGACGCTTTCACTAAAAAACTTAATGTTGGAGCTTGGATGGCAAAAGTACAAAGTAATAAAAACCAAGGTTTAATTAAGTGGGTTAGAAACACAAGAAAAGGTATTGGTTCATTCTTCTCTAAATTGAAAAAGGGTTTTCCTGAAGATTTTGCTATAGGTGAAAGACAAAAAGCTAAAGTGTCTAGACCAGGTGAAAGAGGTAAAGCTATGGGGTTAGCGGGTGAGTCTTTAAATGGTAGATACGACTTAATAACTGAATTAAGTTTAGGTAACTCAGCTAGTCAAGCTGGTTTTGATGAAAAACTATTAATGAAAAATTTACCACAGTTTATGGAAATGTTATCAATGATGTATTACGGAGCTAAAGGTAAAAAGTTACCATACAACAAAGAAGCTGTTTTAGCTTTTTGTGGTAAGTATGGTTGTAAAGGTGGTAGTAGTAAAAAGTACAAACAAACTAAATCAGACGATTACCAATTCGTTGAGGGTGAAGAAATATTAAGTGAAGAAATAATAAGAATTAGACAATTAATGAAATAAAATAAAATTGTCGCATATTTATAATTAAAGATAATAAAACAAAAACAAAAACAATAGATTATGGCAGATTTGTTAATGAGAATGCCTGTTCCCTACGAGCCAAAGAAGAAGAATAGGTTTATATTTAGATTCCCAACACCTTTGGGTATTCAGGAATGGTTCGTATCGAGTGGAGCAAGACCTACTTACACAATGGAAGAAACTGAAATTCAATTTTTAAATACTTCAACTTTCGTGGCAGGTAGATTTACGTGGGAGACAATAGATGTCACTTTTAGAGACCCTATCGGTCCATCAGCAACTCAAGCACTTATGGAGTGGATTCGTTTACATTCTGAATCAGTTACAGGTAGACAAGGTTACGCTGCTGGTTATAAGAAAGATGTTGAACTAGAGATGTTGGACCCAACAGGAGTTGTAATTGAGAAATGGATATTACAAGGAACTATGGTTACTTCAGCAAACTTCGGAGATTTAGATTACTCATCTTCAGATATCGCTGACATTTCAACAACACTTAGGTTTGATAGAGCAATCTCAGTATTTTAATCTTATATATATTATAATAAAAAGGGACCTAATAGGTCCCTTTTTTTTTACCAATCAAATTCTATGTCATAACTTTGGTCATCGTACTTTTGTATTGAGTACCCTCCGTTAAAGTCTTCATAGTCCCATAGGTCCTCAAATTCACCCACCTTATAGTCATTACTAACATCTATAATGTCTTTTTCATCACCATCACCGTAAGTAAAATCATCACCATCATCTTCATTGTAATAAAGGTCGTCATCCTCATCAGTTTCATTCAAAACATCTTTACTTTGAGAATCATAACCGCCAAAGACAGATGTTAATAATGATTTTTCTTCTTTTTCTTGTGGTCTACTATAAAAATTTTCACCTAATATTTCATGTAGTTTTAAACCTAATTCAAAAGCGTTTTGAACTTCCTCAACAACAACATATTCATTATCTGTGTGATATCTGTGGTATCCAGCTGCCAAGTTAAGACAAGAGAAACCAAACTTCTCCATTAATGGCCAAATATCAGTATAAGGATGTCTAGCCCAATCAGTAATTCCGTGTTCCAAAATTAAAGGACTAACCTTTTCACCAAATTCAGTTGATTTACCAAATAAATCTTTACCCATTAAAGACATACTCATTGAGTCACCTTTAGGTGAGTCATACTGAATAGCGTAACCTACATTCTTAAAAAATTCAGGGTCAGCTTGTCTTGAACCTACACAACCTATCTCTTCCGAGACAAATAAAGCAACCTTAACATTATCTAGTTTATCTAACATCTCTAGACAAAGAAAAACACCGCACTTATCATCACCACCAATGCCTGAAGGCTTATAGGTATTTGAGTCAATACCCGTTAATATAGTTTGGTTGTTTTCCTCTAACTGAACAACTTTAAGGTTTAGATTTACAGAGTGAACTGTATCAGTGTGAGCCACAAAACAAGGAAAGTTTTCTGATTGACCTTTGGTAACATAAATGTTATTCATAAAGTCTTTTTTGTATTCATAACCCTTTTCTAATAAAACCCTTTCCAAGTATTCTATCATCAAGTCTTCTTGTCTTGAGTGTGTCGGTACTGATAATACCTCTTTTAATCTCTGTAATTTTCTTTCTTCCATATCTTTTTCAATTGTTATACTACAAATATAAGGATTTATTTTCGGTTGGCAAAATTAATTACTAAAAAAAAATAAATTAAAGTATTTATTTGCAGTAAATAATAAACTTTACTTTGTCCTTAAAAGGATTAAGATTAGTTTAAATAATAAACAATATTAAAAAAAAAGTTTTATAATGTCAAACCAAAATGAAAATAAAAATCAAGAGGTTGCTTTTGAAGCACCATTTGATGTATTAGAGTTACCTTCTAAGGGACTTCTGTATCCAGGTAAACAATCTACTGTTAAAGTAGAGTATTTAACAGCATCTGATGAAAATATACTAACTTCACCTAACTTAATTAAAAGTGGTAAAGTGTTAGATGTTTTAATAGAGAAAAAAATTAAAGACAGTGGAGTACCAATTAGTTCTATGTTAGTTGGTGATAGAAACGCTATAATGATTTGGTTGAGAGCAACTGGTTACGGTGAAATGTATGAGGTTAAAATGGTTGACCCAGATACTTATGAAGAGTTCGAAACAGAAATTGACTTATCTAAGTTAGGTACTAAAGAATTAAAAGTACAACCTGATGAAAATAATGAGTTTGTATTTGATTTACCTAGAAGTAAGAAAAAAATTAAATTCAGACTTTTAACTGTTGCTGATGAAACTTCTATCACGAAAAAAAGTGAACAAAGAACTAAACTTACAAAATCAAAAATAAGTAACGCTCTAACATACAGACTACAATCCCAAATAATGGAAATAGATGGTAATAGAGACCCTGTTTATATACAAAAATTTATTAATGTTATGCCGGCTTTCGATTCTCTTAAATTTAGAGAGTATTCAGATGAAATAGAACCAGGTATAGAGCTCGAAGTGGAAGTGGAGGGTCCATCTGGTCCCTTTCGTAGTTTCTTTACCATTGGACCAAACTTTTTTTGGCCTAACGCTAGA
>ERZ887849.4091-NODE-4091-length-10491-cov-4.563626_pt1 | contig 10491 bp, 7 predicted proteins | sample MGYA00521267_ERZ887849 | MGnify/ENA primary metagenome ERZ887849 (study PRJEB32303, sample SAMEA104408601) | aquatic metagenome | biome: Brackish water; feature: Pelagic; material: water | place: Baltic Sea | collected 2014-06-06T16:11:00 | depth 2,863 m ... | reverse complement strand
GTGCCGTCACGGGCACCGTTGCTGCTTTGCGCCGCAGCGAGGAAGCCCTCGCCTGGACCCGTCGCATGGCCTACCTGTTCGGTGGCTCGATGGTCTTGGCGACCGTGCTCATGGAGTACGCGCTGCTGACCCACGACTTCAGCGTTGGCTATGTCGCTGAGGTGGGCTCGCTGTCCACGCCGGTGTGGGTCACCATCGTGTCGCTGTGGAGCTCGCTCAACGGGTCCATCCTGCTGTGGGGCTTCGTCCTCGGCCTGTTCATCATCGGGTTCACGGCCAACACGAAAGACCGCTTCCCGGACCACACCCCCTGGGCCCTCGCGGTGGCCCTGGGCGTCGGTGTGTTCTTCACGTTCTTGGTGGCCGGGGTCGCGAACCCCTTCGAGCCCATCTCGCCCGTGCCGCTGGACGGACCGGGGCCGAACCCACTTCTCCAGAACCACATCCTGATGGTCATTCACCCGCCCACGCTCTACTTGGGCTACGTCGGCATGACCATCCCGTTTGCGATGGGCTCTGCGGCGTTGTTGGCGGGCAAGCTCGACGCGGCCTGGGTGCAAGCGCTCCGACGCTGGATGCTGCTGCCCTGGGGCTTTCTCACGGTCGGCATCATCCTCGGCGGCTGGTGGTCCTACGAGGTGCTGGGCTGGGGTGGTTGGTGGGCGTGGGACCCGGTCGAGAACGCGAGCTTCTTGCCGTGGCTGACCGCGACCGCCTTCGTGCACAGCGCGATGATGATGGAGCGCAAGGAACAGCTGAAGGGCTGGACGCTGTCGCTGCTCCAGGCGACCTTCCTGCTGACGCTGTTGGGCACGTTCATGACCCGCTCGGGCGTGTTCAACTCGGTCCACAGCTTCACCCAGTCCCCCATCGGGCCCGTGTTCCTGGGCTTCCTCGCCGTGGCCATGCTGTTCAGCATCGTGCTGTTGGCGGTGCGCGTCGACACGCTGGCGCCTGGCAAGGGCGGGCTGGACGGCACGGTGTCGCGGGATGGCGCCTTCCTGCTGAACAACCTGCTGTTCGCGGCCTTCACCTTCACGGTGCTCGTCGGCACGGTCTACCCACTGCTCAATGAGGCGTTCACCGACAGCCAGATCAGCGTCGGTGCCCCCTACTTCAACCGCATGGCGGCCCCCATTGGCGCGGCCATCGTGTTCATGATGGGCGTCGGACCGGCCCTGCCTTGGGGTCGCACCCAGCCCGCGGTGATGGTCAAGCGCCTCGCGCTGCCCGCCGGCCTCGGCGTTGCCGTCTCCGGGATTGCTCTCGCGATGGGCTTTGTCGACTTCTGGCCGGTGCTCACCTATGGGCTGAGCACCTTCGCCTTTGTCGTGACCATCCAACAGATCATCGAGCCCGCCCGGGCACGGTCCAAGGCCCTCGGCGAGAGCTTCGGCAAGGCCATGGCCACGGTCGCGGTCCGCACGCGGCGTCGCTTCGGTGGCTACATCGTGCACATCGGTGTGCTCTGCATCGCCGTCGCCCACGCCACGGCCACCGCCTACTTGGTCAAGGAACGCGTGACCTTCGTGGAGCACCAAGAGACCGTGGTGGGCGACTATGCCGTCACCTACATCGGGTCGGAGTGGCAGGAACAGCCCCACCGCAACTCGATGGTCGCGCGGTTCAAGGTGACCCGGGACGGTCGGGACCTCGGCGTGGTCGAGCCCCGGCTCAACCACTACAAGTCCATGGGCAGCCCCATCGGCACCCCCGAAGTGCGCTCAGGGCTTGATGAGGATCTATACCTATCCCTCATCAACGTCGACCCGGCGGCCGGCACGGCGTCGCTGGAGATCCTGATCCAGCCGCTCGTGTGGTGGCTGTGGTTTGGTGGCGGCGTGATGGGCTTCGGCACGCTCATCGCCGGCTTCCCCACCATTCGGCGTCGGAAGCCTTCCGCTCAGCCGGTGCTCGACGACGTGCGCGCAGCGGGGAAATAGACCATGGGCGTCAACTGGAAGGTGCTCGCGGTGGGCCTGGCGCTCACCGTGCCGCTGGTCGCCACCCTGGCCACAGGATTCGGCAAGCAAGTCAAGGCCGTCAGCAACAACCTCGAAGGCCGCGAAGCGCCGGTCTTCACGATGGAAGTGCTCGGCGAGCGCGACCAGACGGTCGATCTCGGCGATCTCCGGGGCAAGCCCGTGGTGCTCAACTTCTGGGCCACGTGGTGCCAGCCCTGCAAGATTGAGCATCCCCACCTCATCAAGGCCGCCCAAGACTACTCCAAGCGTGGGGTCACCTTCTACGGTGTGCTCTACAGCGACGAGCCCGACAACGCTGCGCGCTTCCTCAAGAGGGAAGGCCAGCCGTTTCCGGTTCTCTACGATCCCGCCCAGCGGGTTGCCATCGACTACGGTGTGACCGGGGTGCCCGAGACCTTTGTGATCGACCGTGACGGACGAATCGTGCACAAGTTCAACGGGCCGCTCAGCTACATGGCGCTGGCCGAGGTGCTGGAGCCATTGCTGTGATTCCCTTGCTCATGCTGATGCTCGCCGTCAGCGCCCCCGTGTTCGCCGAAGATGGTGGCTCCCGCAGCGCCAGCGAGGCCGCCCCACTCGACGAACCACCAGCGGGTCCGCCCCTGTCCGGTGACGAGGCCACCCAAGAAGCCCGGCGCATTGCGTCCGGACTGCGCTGCCCCGTGTGCCAGGGCCTCAGCGTCGCCGACTCCAACGCCGACGCCGCCCGGGCCATGAAGTCCCGCATCGATGAGCTGGTCACCCAGGGCTACACCGAAGAACAGATCGTCGACTACTTCGTGGACCGCTACGGCGAGTTCGTGCGGCTGGAACCGGAAGCTGAAGGCATGAACCTTGTGCTGTGGTTGCTTCCCGGGGGGCTCGTGCTCGGCGGACTGGGCTGGCTGTTGACCTCGGGACGCCGCCGGGAGGATGAGCCTGGGCCGGACGCAGCGCCGCCGGAGCCTGCCGAAGCGTCCGCCGATCCCCACCGGGCCGCTGTGCTCGCTGACGTGGGCCCGCCGCCCATCGGAGGCCGGGCATGAACGGCTTTGACTGGAATGCCTGGGGACCGCCGCTGGTGGTTCTCGCTGCAGGGCTCATCGTCGGGGCCTTCCTGGCGCTGCGCTCTCGCAAGGACAGCTCTCAGGCGGTCGTCGCAGACCAGAGCCGCAGCCGCCGAGCGGTCCTCGAGGCCAAGAAAGCGGCCCTCTACAACCAGATCCGCACCCTCGATGCGGACGTCGAGAAGCTTGACCGTGCGCGCTTTCTGGCGGAGCGCGAGGCGCTGGTGGCGGCGGCGACCGACGTGGTCCGGGCGCTCGACGCCCCCGATGAAGCCCCCGCTCCCGAGCCAGAGACCACCACCACCGAGACCGACGGGCGAGCGCTCAAAGCGGGCTTGTGGGTGGCCGGCGTGATGGTCTTCTTTGGGCTGCTGGGCATGTTCCTGACCGAGTTCAGCAGCCAGCGCAACCAGGGTGACTCCCTCACCGGCAACATCGCCACCGGGGTCGCGGAGCGGGAGTCCGCAGAAGTTCTCGCCGCCCGCACACTGCTCGAGACCGAACCCAACAACCTCGAAGCGCTCAACCTCATCACCTACGAAGCGCTGATCAGCCGCCAGCTCGACGAAGCGATGGCAATGCTCGACCGGGCCCGGGCCATCGATCCCAACAATGCCGATGTGGCGTGCCATCTGGCCATTCTGCAGCTCAGCGTGGGCATGTTCGACAAGGCCGACGAGGCGATCAGCGCGGCGCTCCAGGCCCAACCCGACCGGGGTCGCTACCACTTGTGGCTCGGGCTGCTGCGGATGTACCAGAACCGCACGGACGAGGCGATCGTGGCCATCGAGAAGTCCCTGGCACTGGGCATTCGCACCGATGAGCAGAACTTCGCCCGCTCCCTGTTGGCCGAAGCCCGCAACCCCCAGCCCGCCGCCGCCCCAGCCAGCGTCGCCACCACCCCGGCAGGCCAGCCCACCTACTCCGGTCCGGACTCCGGTCCCGTCAAGCTGAGCGGCACAGTCCAGCTCGCCGACGGCACCGAAGACATCGCCGGCCGCACGGTGTTTGTCATGGTGTACCCGAGCGCTGATGTGCGGATGCCCCTCGCCACCCTGAAGCTTGCCGTGGCCGACCTTCCCTTCACGTACAGCTTCTTGGAAGGCCACGCGATGCAGGGCGCCCCTTGGCCCGACACCGTCTGGGTGAGCGCCAAGATCGACGCGGACGGCAGCGCCGGAAGCTCTCCGGGTGACGTGACCATCGAGCGGGCAGGCCCCGTCACCGTCGGCGCCCCCGGCCCCACGCTCGCCCTTCCCGGCGCTGGTGCGGCGGCGGCGCCCCCCGAGGCCCCCGCCCCACCCGAAGCCAACGCCATCTTCTATGCGGGTGCCGGTGGTGGCCCCGTTCAGCTCGCGGGTCGGGTCGCCCTTGCCGACGGCGTCGACGTGCCCGGTGACCGAGTGGTCTACTTGATCGTCTATGGCGCCGCGACCGGCGGACGGCCGGTGGCGACCGCACGCCTCAAGGCCGCCGACCTACCGATCGCGTTCTCGTTTGAGCAAGGCCACGCGATGACCGGTGGTCCATGGCCGGAGCAGTTCTGGGTGAAAGCCCGGGTCGACGCCGATGGATCTCCCGGGGCGAGCGCGGGAGATGTCGACAGCCCAATGCTCGGTCCGCTGAAGCCAGGCACGGTTGATGCCGAGCTGACCCCCGGTGCGCCCTAAGCCCGACGACGAACAGCCGTGCGTGCAAATCACCAATGGCACGGTCTTCTTCTCACCCCTTTCCTTTCACAGGACCCCCAGTCTCCACACGCGGTGGTCGGCGCCGGTGCTATTGTGGGCCCGCCGTGCCCAAGCAATGAGGACAAGTGATGCCAACATGCCCCCGCTCGCGCGTCGCACTTCGAGCGACCGTCCTGGTGCTGGCGGTCTCGGCCTGCGGCCACGATGTTGCGGTCACCAAGGTGGACCGGGACGGCGATGGCTCCCCAGCGGGGGAGGACTGCAATGACGCGCGGGACGACATCTTCCCGGGCGCCACGGAGATCTGCGACGGTCTGGACAACGACTGCGACGGCGAGATCGACGAAGCGCTGGACGTGGTGCGGTACCCGGACAGCGACGGCGACGGCTTCGGGGACCCGTCCCGACCCCAGACCTCGTGCGCCCCCGATGGCTCCTACATCGAGGACAACACCGACTGTGACGACGACCTCGCCGAGGTCAACCCTGACGCCGTCGAGATCTGCGATGGACTCGACAACAACTGCGACGGCGAGACCGACGAGGGCTTGTCGGAGATCTGGTACCCGGACGCCGACGGGGACAGCTTCGGCGCCGGGGACGCCCCCACATCGTTCTGCGAGGCCCCCGGCGACGGCTGGCTGAAGGACACCGCCGACTGTGATGATGGCGACCCCCTGATCAACCCCACAGCTGACGAAGTCTGCGACGACGGCATCGACCAAGACTGCAACGGCAGCGACACCCACTGCACCATCTACGGCGACCTGCAGCTGGACCGCGATGCCGACATCGCCCTGGTGCCCGCCGGGGACGGGCACATGCTCGGTGCCGCGGTGGACTTTGTCCAGGATGTTGATGGAGACGGTCTTCCCGAGATCTTGGTGGGATTGTCCGGCGCAAGCAGCGGTGCAGTGAGCGCAGGCGGCGCAAGCTTGGTGGAGCTGGACGCCACGACGACCCGAGGGCTAGTCGATCTGTCGACCACGGCCGGCTCCGGATGGCGCAACCAGTCTGTCACCTACAACCGGCGCAACGGCCGCATGGGCATGGCGGTGGCCGGGCTCGAGGACCTCAACGCCGATGGATATGCGGAGTTCGCGGTCATGGCACCCTTGTCCATCGAGCACGAACTAGAGGGTGGCGACGTCCACTTGTTCAGCGGGGCGGCCACATCGGGCACCACCCTGAGCGTCTCAACCATGGGTCTCGTCATCGCGCCCAATGGCCGAAACCGTGACCTGGCGAGCGTTCTCACCGTTGCCGGCGACCTGAGTGGGGATGGATTCCCCGACCTCGCCCTGGCCATGACCGGCGCCACCGTCACCACCGGTGGCAGCGAAGGCGGCCTCTTCATCTACCACGCGTGTCCAGAGGGCATCGGCGGCTGTGTGGATCTGGACGGGGATGGCACCGTCGACCCCACCGCACCATGGGTGGGCGGCACCATTGGCCACAGAGACGGTGCCGACGGCATCTTGACCGGACGGGGGACGACGGATCGGGCCGGCACCGCGATGGACGCGGGCTTCGACTTCAACGGTGATGGCATGCCCGATGTGGCCGTGGGCGCACCCGGTGTGGACGGTGCCGGGGCGGTCTATCTGGTGCTGGCCTACCCCTACGTGTCCGACTACCTCGACAATGCCGCCGACCTCACGCTCACCGGTGCGGCCACCGGGGACGAGGCCGGCGCGGCGCTGGCCCGGGGTACGGACCTGGACCGGGATGGCTACGATGACTTGATCATCGGCGCTCCCGGGGCCGACAGCGAGACGGGGGCAGTCTACCTGCTGCTGGGGCGGGGCGATGCCGAGCTGAGCGGCTGGGACCCGGCCGTGGGGCTCGACACCCTCGACGGCAGCGCGGTCGGCGACGCCCCAGGGGACCGCTTCGGCGCCAGCCTCGCGGTGGCCGGCGACCTCAACGGCGACGGGTTCTCCGAGCTGTTGGTCGGTGCGCCCTACGCTGATCCGGACGGGGTCATCGACGCCGGACTGGTGCGCATCTTCCGAGGACCGCCAGCGTCTGGCGCCGCATGGGACATCCACGCCACCGCGACCGGCACAGAGGCCGGCGGCTTGGTGGGCAGCGACATCGCTGGGGGAACCGACACCAACTTGGACGGCTACGACGACGTGCTCATCGGCGCTTCCGGCTTCGATGGTGGCGGCCGAGCCTTCCTATTGCTGGGCGGGTTCGCGCCCTGAACCGAGCTGGATCTGATGCAGCTCGGTTCAGGGCTGCGTCTGCCGCAGTCCTTCAGCAGATCCCGCATGAGCACTCGCACGGGGCAGGCGACGGGTCCCAGGCTCAGCTGCGCGACCCCACACCCGCCCGCATGGGGCGCCAGGCAGGCCAGGCCCCTACGCCGGCGCGTCGAGGAAGCGCTCCAGCGCCAGGCGAATCTGGGTGATGCCGTAGCCGCGCTCCACACTCACCCAGGGCACGCCGGCATCCCGACACGCGGGAATGATGATTCGGTCAACATCGTGGCCAATGAACCGGCGCAAGATGATGACCAGCTCAACCGAGCCGCCGGCCACCGCGTTGGCCGCCCGCTGAACATTGCGACCATGGTCGGTGGTGTGCCAGTCCAGGCTCTCCAGCTCGAAGGCGTCCCGAATCCGGTCCCGGGCTTCGGCCCGCAGGTCCCCCCCGATGATGGCCGCGCTGCGCCCCCGGACTTTGTCCCACAATGCCCAGTCCTGGGGCAATGCCGCTGACGCAGACCCGAGCTCGGCCTCGCTGGCTTCGTCGTCCATCTCCGCTTGCCGAATCGCCTTGCGCAGCTTCTTGTAGCGCGCATGCTTGCGCAACACGTCGGGGAATTTGGCTGCAACCCGCACCAGTCGGGGATCTTCGGCGTCAATGTCGGCATCCAGTGCCGAGTCCAGCGCCGCCACCGTCTCGACCTCATCCGCCGCGTCCTGCTCCGCCAGCGCCGTGAGATCGGCGAGCACCCGCTCGGGGTTGGGGGACTCCGACTGGGGCAGCACTTCCCGCTCCAGCATCTCCCACCACTGCTGGGCGTCTTCACGCCACGACGCCAGCTGGGGCCGGTGGTCCCGCATCAGCCCAAAGACAAAGCCAGGCCGCTCTCGCTTGGAGAAGCCCGTCATGGTCGAGAACACGCGGTCCAGGGTCTGGAGGTCACTCGTCGGCCAGCCGGTCAGGTCGACCTCGTCTTGGAGGTGCCGCGCCCGCGCGACGATGTTGCCCACCATGGCGCGCTGGGCATCCCGGCCAATGCCGTTCCAGATCCCCTGTTGCACTTGGTCGATGGCCGCCTCAATCCGCGACAGCTCGGTGCGGGGATCGGTCCACGAGGGCGCTTCCCGTAGGGCATCCAGCTCCGCTTCCAAGCTCAAGTCGGCTTCTTCCACGCCTCGGGGGTCACTCTGCACCGCCCGCGACCAGGTCGGCCCCACCCCCACTTGAGACAGCCGCTCAATCTGGGCAAGCTCCGCAGGCGGCCCCGTCGGGACCACAGGCGCCGGGGGCGGGGCCAATGCCGGCGGGGGGGCGGGCACGGGGCTGTGGACGGGGGCGACCATCCGGGCCACGCCGGACCGCGGGGACGCCAGCGCTTGAACTTGGCCACCGTTGAGCATCACGGCGAGCCCCGCGCGGGCCCACTGCATCAACAACGCATCTCGCCGGTCGCGCAGTGGCGACAACCCATCGAAGTCTTCCGCAGTCGCCATCGGACTTGCCGCCGCCCGCAGGCCCCTCTCCAAGGCACCTTGCGCGTCGAGAACCTCGTCCTGCAACCGCAAGAAGGCAACCTCTGGCAGTGGCTGGGGCGGACGAGGGGGCAACAACTCGCTGGACATCGGGGCTCCATGAAGGCAAGCGGGGGCATGACGCAAGGGACCGGTGCGAACACCGCATCCCAGACTCAGCGGGAGGGCACGAGATGGACAACTCGGACAGCGGTGCACGGTGGACACAGGCGGGCAGCCTGCTCGGGCTCATCGGCGTCGGGGCCGGGGCCTTCGGAGCACACGCACTGGAGGACCTGGTCTCGCCCGAGCGTGTGGCAGTCTGGGAGACCGCCTCTCGCTACGCGATGTATCACGCCCTCGCACTGGTGGCGGTGGGGCTCCGGGCCCAGTCCGTCGACTCCCCGCACCTGCACCGCGCGGGCATCGCCTTTCTGGCCGGGGCGGTGCTGTTCAGCGGCAGCCTGTTCGCTTTGGTCATTCTGGACCTGCCGATTCTGGGCGCGGTCACGCCGCTGGGCGGACTCAGCCTCATGGTCGGCTGGGTGCTGCTCTTCTTGTCCGGCCGGGCCAGACCCGCCGGGTGAGCGCCCGCAGCTCGTCCGGATGAAATGCGCACCAATACATCGACACCGCGGCCGCACTGAACGGACCCACATCCATGGAGATGTGGATGCCCACATGCAGCAACAGCCCGAAGCCCACCATCCAGCTGCGCAGATCGACCCGGTTGGCCAGGGCCCGCAGCCGGCCGGGACGTGTGCGAGTGTGGCGGAAGTACAGCGCCAGCACGAACAACCCGCCGCCGACCTCAAACAGCCATGTCGTCAGGGTCGCGAGCTGGGTCAGCGGGTACACCCAAGCCGCCGCCTCGGTGTTCATCCGGCGCCAGCTTGGCTGTTGCAGGATGTAGTACAGCGCGGACAGGTCCCCCCCGGGCAGCCAGTGGGCCGACACCTTCTGAAACCCCGTGGACGCGTACATCACCGCGAGCTGGCCCACCATCAAGTAGCGGGGCCAGGCAGGCACCGGTGTGGGGTCGGTCCATCGCCCAGTTCGCCACCGCGCAGACACCGACAGCGTCTGATCAGATTTCGCGAGAACGAGCAACCACAGCGCATTTGAGATGAGGTGGTCATAGCTACCCCCCGTGTGGGGGTTGACCCAAGCCAACGCCAGAAAACACTGCAATGCGACGAAGGCCGAGACCCGCCCCCAGACACCGAGCGCCAGCGCCGCCGACCCCGCCAGACCCACCACCGTCAGCGCCAAGATGAGCTGCGGGTCCGGTCCACCCAGGGCCGCCACCAGCCACGACCCGCTGATCGAGTAGTGACGGTACCCACCATGCGCCACATCGAACCACAGCAGCGGGGCGAGGCCGGCCCACCACACGCTCGCGATCGACCAGAACGTCACCAGCCCCAACCCAATGCGAGTCAGCGCCAGCGCAGTTGCTGGCTCCCGATGATCCAGCACCGCCACCCACCGTGCCCAGCGCCCGCGGGCGTCCACAGTGTCGGGTTCAACCTGTTTCTGGACTGCTTCCGCCAACGCGCCACCCCTGCTCTCGGCCCGGTAGCCCGTTGTCTGGGGGTGCGGCATGCACCTTGGTGTGCCCGCGACGGTCTCCCATGCCCTACAATGCGCCACCTGCACCCGAGCCCGCCTCGACACCAGAACCTGGAGCATCGTCCCCATGAAGAACGACCCGAGCAAGTCCATCGGTCAGATGCTGCTCAAGCGCATCAAGGCGTCCCCCTCGGCTTGTGCCATCCGCCACAAGCAAGGTGGGACGTGGCACGACGTCTCTTGGTCCGCCCTCGGCAAGCGCATGGAAGCCATCGCATCCGGCCTGCTGACCTGTGGCGTAGAGCTCCCCGATCGCGCTGCCATTGCCATTCTCGGCAATACCAGCGCCAGCTGGATCGCGTGCGACTTCGCCGCGTTGTCCGTCTCGATGCGCACCGTGCCCGTCTACGCAACCCTGCTTCCCCCTGAAGCTGGCTACCTGCATGTCGACACGGAAGCCGTGATCTGCATT